>Ga0181505_10073656_pt1 | contig 67691 bp, 48 predicted proteins | sample PEATcosm2014_Bin_5_FD_127743 | JGI IMG/M metagenome (GOLD analysis project Ga0181505, IMG submission 127743) | Metatranscriptome of peatland microbial communities from MTU Mesocosm Facility, Houghton, MI, USA - PEATcosm2014_Bin05_30_metaT... | ecosystem: Environmental > Terrestrial > Soil >...
ACAGCGCTTTGGAAAATGTTTCGTGTTTTGTGTGACAATCGTGTCCGCGCGAGCCATGATGGCAGCGGCTAGCACGTGCCGATCCTCCTCGTCTGGGATGCATTCAACCGCCCTCAAAAGCTCAGGTGGAACCGGGACCATTGCCTCCGGGAACGCTTGGATCATCTGTTGTTTTCTCCAGGCTGCCTGCGCCTGAGTTCGGTGAAGTTTCGTTCTCAGGGTTCTGGTCATCTCCGCCAAAATTTGTTCGCTCCATAGAGGGCGATACATCGCAGGTTCTTCGGCCAATCGCAGCAAAAAGTCGCATAGCGACATAGGCACTAAAACACATGCATCCAGGACCGCCGAATATTCATTTTCCTGTGTGAAAATCATCTGGGATTTTGTTGTAATCCCCGGTTGCAAATTCCTGCTTGGCTAGGTCATCCAAGGTCTTTCGCCGTGCAACATCGCGCTTTGCCTTATAGGCAATCACGTCTCGCACGTACATGCGGCGGTGGGTTCCTACCATGTGGAAGGGGATTTCTCCTTTCTCCAGCAATTGAATGAGGAACTGCCGAGAGACGCCCAGAATCTTGCCAGCTTCAACCGTTGTCAGCGCATGCCGATTTTGCAAGATGGTCACAGAATTACCGGCTCGCAGGTCAGCAAGTAGCCGGAGTAGAAACGAGTAGAGGTTGTTGGGGAGAATTTCCGTCTTACCGTCGGGGCCGATGAGCTTCGCCTCCGCCTCGCGAAGCTTGGCGTAAATATCGACGATTTCCCTCTGCTCTTTCGGGGAAATGTCGACGGCTGACGCTTCGCTATTTTGCACCATGTGGTTTGCCTCCTCCGTGTGAACTAGGACTTGTCCACGAACCCTCGGGATTGACAACATTCTACCGAGTAAACGCTACAACTGCAAGCAGATTTGTTGCCTATGCTGCGCAACCATAGGCAAGATTTTGCATTTAATAGCGTTTATCAGGGATAATCCGTGTACTACGCGAGTGGAATCCGGTTGCTCCAAGCCTCGCGCTTTTCCGAGACGTGGATCCTCCACCATCTAATTCCATTGACTTAAGACCCGTAGCGGGCGACGATAGAGATCTGATTGGGGCAGTTTTGAGGTGTATCCGTCAACCAAGACGGCCCTCGAAGCTGCCCCAAACCCATTTCAGCGCTCTTTGACAACCTAAGTCCTTATTCCGGAATACTTTGATGTAAGTCCTTTAAAATCAAAGACCAGATCGAAAATTTCCTCCTAACCCTATGATTTCAATAGATAGGGGGGGAGGGGGTACCGTCCACAAGTAGTAACCCCCCCCCGCCGGACAGGCCAAAAGAGGACACCGAGCAAATCATCCCTAAGCGCGACATTCTCCGAGCTGCGTCGAGCTCAGGCGTCACTCTTCATTCTGGTCCCGGTCCTGCGTAGTTGTCTTCACCCCATCGGCCGCGCCGGGAACTGGCTTTTGCAGATCGAGCAATGGCAATCCGGCTTTTTTCAGCTTCTCGTTCAGCTCCGAAATATCTTTCGACTTGAGTAGCGCCCACGCCGACAACTGCTCTTCCAGCGCCTTGGTCAGTTCTCCGAACATCGCGGATTGCTGGGTTGTGGGCGCGGCGTCGGCGCTATCGAGAGCGCTGACTAACGCGTTGAGGCCTCCATTCAGACGGGCCAGGCTGCGGCCTTCGGGAGTGCTCAGGTAGCGCGTGGCGTAGTCTCCTTCTTCGCCCTCGATGGGCGCGGCTTTTGCTTCCAGCTCAGCTGCCGTCTTGGCGATGGCGGCTAGCTTTGCGTTCTTAGAAGGTCCGTGTTCGGCGAGCACTTTCAATTGCGCTCGCAGGCCGCGCACCTGCTGCAGGGCTTCGTAATCTTTGTGAAGAGCATCGGCAATTTTGCGGTCGAGTTCGAATTGGCGGTGCAGATCTTCCGCCGTGGTCTTTACTCGCGGGTCCATGCGGATTTCGAGCGGCTGCTTCACGACAATCTTGCCGCCACTGTTCGAGAAACTAACCATGTACTTCCCCGGCAGTACGGTCGCACCCAGCGGGTAGAGCGGGGTGTCGCGATAGATGGCAGAGATGGGATAGTCGCGGGTCAGCACCTCGGGAGCGGGATAGGTCAGATCCCAAATGAAGCGGTGCATCCCGGCCGCCGCAGACAGCGTTCGCGGCGGACGCACCCAATACATTGGAACATTAAAGTCTTTTTCGTTGACCGGCTCGGGCTTGCCGACGCTGTCGAAACTGCGGACCAGGTTTCCGCGCTCATCGGTAATTTCGATCCTGACTGGAGCGGAAGCGGCGTCCTTGAGCCAGTAGTCGATCATCGCGCCATCCGGAGGATTTTGTCCGGCAGGTTCTTCGGGCGGCAGAGGCGTGTCGGTGGTGTTGTTGCGGCGGAGGCGATAGGTCAACTGCGGTTTGAAAAAATAGAAAGCGCCCTTGGTGGATTGCTCGCTCAATTGCCGCAGCGGCGTGATGTTATCCAATATCCAAAATGAACGGCCGTGCGTGCCCACCACAATATCGTCGTTGTGCACGACCAGATCGCGGATCGAAGTCGGCGGCAGATTCAGCTGGAGCGATTGCCAGTGGCCGCCGTCGTCCCAGGAGACATAGACGGTGCGTTCGGTTCCGGCAAAAAGAAGTCCCTTGCGTTCGGGATCTTCGCGCACGGTGTTAACGGGCTCGTCATCGGGCAGGCCGCTTACGATTTTCTGCCATGACTTTCCGCCGTCGTGCGTGCGGTATATATAAGGATGCAGATCGTCGAGACGGAAGCGGTTCACCGCAGCATAAGCAGTTGGGGTATCGAAATGTGACGCATCTATTTGCGCCAGCTTGCTCCACGGAGTCAGGTCGGGAGGCGTGACGTTCTGCCAGTTCTTGCCGCCGTCGTGGGTCACGTGAATCAGGCCATCGTCGGTGCCCGCCCAGATCAGGTTGGCGTCTTTCGGCGACGGAGCAACTGAATAGATCACGCCGCGATGCTTGCCCTCTTGCGGATCGGCCTCGATAAACGGACCGAGAGTTTCGGGAGAGCCCGGATCTTCACGGGTCAGGTCGGGGCTGACGATCTGCCAAGTGTCGCCGCCATCGCGCGTGGCAAAAAGCACATTCGATCCGAGATAGAGCACGTGCGGATCGGCTGCGGAGAAGATCAGCGGCGCGGTTCGATTGAAACGATACTGGCCGGTGCGCAGAACCACTGGCGAAACGTCACGCGTCTGTCCGGTATTGCGGTCGAACACCGTGACCTTGCCGCCGTAGATTAGATTCGGATGCAGCGGGTCGGGCGCGATGTAGCCGTATTCTTCTGCACCGACGGTGGTCCAGTCGCGAAAAGTGATTTCGCCGAAGTCGCTGCGGCTGGCGGTGCCGACCGAACCGCTCTCCTGCTGGCCGCCATAGACCCAGTAAGGAAACTGGTTGTCGGTAATGACGTGATAGAACTGCGCGGTGGGCTGGTTGTACCAGGAGCTCCACGTCTGGCCGCCATTCCCGCTGATGGTCGCGCCCTGGTCGACGCCGAGGGCGATAATGTCGGGATTTTCGGGGTTGATCCAGATGGTGTGGTAGTCGTCGCCTCCGGGAGCGCCTTTGATGGCGGTGAAGTTCTTGCCCGCGTCATCGGAGCGGTAGGTCGAAGTGTTGGCCACGTAAATTACATCTTTATTTCTTGGATCGACGCGCACGCAGGCGAAATCGTCGCCGCGTTCCCAAACGCGGTCTTCGGTATTCACGAGTTGCCAGCTTTCGCCGGCATCGTCGGAGCGATAGACGCCGCCGCTATTGCGCGCGTCCACCAAGGCGTACATGCGATCGGGCTCGCTTTGCGAGACGGCCAAGCCGATGCGGCCGAACTTATCGGCCTCGGTCGGCAATCCTTTGGTGATTTGCCGCCAGTGGTCGCCGCCGTCGGTTGATTTGTAGAGACCGCTTCCCGGACCGTCGTAGCTGCCGCCGGTGGTCCACGGCGGACGGCGCGAGGCCCACATGTCGGCGAAGATCACCTGCGAGTTTCGCGGATCGAACACCAGGTCAATCGCGCCGGTGTTGTCGTCTTTATAGAGGACTTTTTGCCACGTCTCGCCGCCATCGACGGAGCGGTAAACGCCGCGCTCGGCATTCGGGCCATATGGATGTCCCAGGGCGGCGACGAAAACGCGGTTCGCGTCCTTGGGATCGACGAGGATCGATCCGATCTGCTGCGCGTCGCGCAAAGCGCCATCACGCTGACCCAGATGCTGCCAGGTGCGGCCCGCGTCGGTCGACTTGTAGATGCCGTTGCCTACGGAAAGATCGGGGCGGCGCAGGCCTTCACCGCTACCCACATAGATCGTGTTCGGGTTCGAGGGCGCGACGGCTAGGGCTCCAATCGAACCGGAGCGGTGGTCGTCGTTTGGCTGACCGTCGAAGATCGGATTCCAAGTGCGGCCGAAGTCGGTCGTCTTCCAGACTCCGCCATTGTTCGGTGCCATGTAGAAGACATTCGGCTGGCCGGGAACTCCGGAGATTGCCACGGTGCGGCCGCCGCGAAATGGGCCGATCATGCGCCAGCGGAGTTCCTGGTACATCGCCGGGTCATACGGCTGGGCGGAAAGCGCGAGAGGAAAAAGCATAGCGCAGAGCGCGGCTAGCAGAATCCAGAAGAAGCGTTTGTTCACATGATCCTCGACGAGAGCTAAGGATAAACCACGGCGGCGGCGATTGGACAGGGTAGTCGCTGCAGAGTGGCGGGTCAACTTCCCAGTGGCGGTCACTCGGGCAACCGTCGCCAAGGTTGCCCATTTCTCCCGGCTGCCGTTGCCTATTTCTATTAACTATGGTTAACTAAGGAGAATAATCGCTGGTTAATCTGTCCGAGCGAGGATTGCCGCTTCAAGGGCAAACAGGCGGGGAAATCATGTCGCGGGTAGCTCACTTTGCTTTTCTTATGTTGACGGTGGCGTCTCTTCTTCCGGCGGAAGCGCAGGGACAAGGCGAAACCACGAGCGCCATCATTGGCGAAGTAAGGGACACAACGAACGCGGTTGTGCCGGGCGCCAATGTAACGATCACAAATCAAGAGACCGGTCTCAAGCGTAGTGCCCGGACCGACGACGCGGGCCGGTTCAACTTTCCACAGTTAAAGCCGGGTACCTACTCGGTCAAAGCGGAGGCTCGAGGCTTCGAGGCACAGCAAGATGACAGCGTCATTTCGGGCCTGGGCCAGAAGCAAGCAGTGGATTTCACGCTTAAGGTGGCCCGATCCGATGAGACGGTTGAGGTAAGCAGCGAGGCTCCACTCGTCAATCCAGAGAACGCGAACACATCCACCACGCTGAATGCGCCGGCGCTAGAGGATCTTCCGAATCCGGGCGGCGACCTGACCTACCCGCTGCAATTTGCGCCTGGGGCCCTCATCAACACGGCGGGCAGCAGCAACGATTTCGTCGGCGGCACCAACGGATATGGCAACGTGGAATTCGACGGCCTGCCCGCCCTCTCAAACGGCTACATCGTTGACGGGCTGGAAACGAACGACCCGCTCACCAATCTCAACAGCGGCCTTTCAACCAACCTCGTTCTGGGATTGAACTCGATTTCGGAAGTGACCGTCAACACTCTTTCTTATTCCGTGGATCAAGGACGGTATGGAGCATCCCAAGTCGACTACGTCACCAAGTCTGGCACGAATCAGTTTCACGGGAATCTCTATGAGTTGTGGGATGGCTCGCTGCTGAATGCGGCGGACTACTTTACCAATGCGGCGCCGGGGCGTCACAAGCCCAGAGCGACGGTCAATCATTTTGGGGGTAGTGTGGGCGGGCCGATTGCGCACGACAAATTGTTTTTCTTTTTCGACAGTGAGTGGGTGCGGATCGCGCTGCCCATCGTCACGCCGACGATCGTTCCCAGCCCGCTGTTTCAAACATACGTCTTGGGGAAACTTTCCGGCGGGCAAACCACCGGCTGCGGGTCAAACCCGAATGAGAATTGTTTGTTCTATCAACAGATGTTCAAGCTCTATGGAAATACGAGCGGCACCGCATACGCGATAAACGGTTGTCCACTCGCGGCGGGAGAGGGTTGCGCGAATCAGCAAAGCGTCTCGCACTCCAGCGACGACCACGAGCAGGTACAGACGGTCCGCGTCGACTACAACATCAACCAGAAAGATACGACTTGGCTTCGTTTTCAGTCGGACACCGGACTGCAAGCTGCGTACACGGACCCCATCAACCCGGTGTTCAATGCGCTTTCGCCGCAGCCTCTCTATTCGTTCGCGGCGGGACACACCCACGTCTTCTCGCAAAATCTGGTGAACTACTTCAATCCAGCGTTTTCCTGGTACGAAAGCTTGTTTGGGCCAAGCAACTTTCAGAAGACACGTGCCGCGTTCCCAATCGTGCTGCAGGGCACGGGTGCCAATCCCTTCACGCCCATTGGAGGGCTGGACAATACCTGGATTCAAGGCCGGCGCGCATCCCGGTTCTTCATCAACGACAACCTGTCCTGGAACCGTGGCGCTCACGAACTGCGATTCGGAACCAATACCCGTATCTTCCGCCTGAACGACTATGACTTCGGAGAAGGCACGGTTCCCACCGTGACCTACGCGACCTTGCAGCAATTTATCGATGGACTAGCGAACACGGCGTCGGAGACGTTCCCTTCGAACGGAAATGAGCCCTTCAACTTCCTCAATCTCGATTTCTACGCGCAAGACACCTGGAAAGTGACTCGCACGCTGACCTGGACGTTTGGTCTGCGCGACACCTTCAACTCCAATCCGCTGAATCCGCATGATCAAGTTGCCCGTCTTCGCGGCTCTTTCAGTTCGATCGTGCATGATAATCAACCGCTGAACACCGTTATTCAAACCCATCTCGGCAATCTGTTCTCGTCCACGCCGGCGGCCATTCTACAGCCGAGAATGGCGATTGCGTGGCAGGTCGAGCCGAAATCCGTGCTCCGCACTGGCTTCGGAATCTTCAGTGACATCCTGCCGGGCACGGTGGCCGACCTGATCGGCGCCAATCCCCCATACGACAAGACGTTTCAGGGAGGGCAGCTTGGCAGCGTGGGTGGTACAGCCATCGCGCCGGGCGCGCCCAACAGTGCGGTCAGTGCAATCGTTGCCGCGAATCAGGCGTTTACTTCGGGATTTCCCCAGGGCCAGCGCTCGCTTCCACCACCTGCGATTACAGCCATTCCCGATGGCAAACTGCACGTGCCGTACTTCATGGAGTGGAGCATCGGAATGGAACATCAGTTCGGAACAACGGCCAGCGTGAAAGGGCAATATGTGGGCACACGGGCCGTGAACCAGCCGTACTCAACCCAGGTCAACGGCTACCAGACCGTATGCCCGGGATGTTTTGCCCCGTTCCCCACGCAGCCTACCGATCCGCGATTCGGCGCGGTAACGCAGTTCTCCACGGGCGCGAACAGTCACTACAACGGCCTTCAACTGACCGCGATGAAGCGGCTCGGCCATGGCCTGCAAGGGCAGGTCAACTACACCTGGAGCCGTTGCATGGATACAGTCTCGAACGGAGGATTCCTTCCGTTTTCCGCAGGAGGGATTCTCTCGCCTCTGCCTGGAGACCTGGCCCGCGACTACGGCCCTTGCGACTATGACATCCGGCACAATCTCAATGCTCAGTATGTGTATCAGTTACCGGTTCGAGTGCGGAATCATTCTCTGGGCTACGCGCTGAATGGGTGGCAGATTTCCGGAACAGCGTTTTGGCATAGCGGAGTTCCGTTCTCGGTACTGAGCACGCCCTACTCAGCAAATGGAGATGGCATCGTGCAGGGCAGTGGGCCGCAGTTCGCCAGTCTTGTGCCGGGAGTGAATCCCTACTGCCGCCATTGCAACCTTCCCGCTACCGCACTGGGCACGATTCAGTGGCTCAATCCGGATGCGTTTGTATCGACCGTCGATCCGAGCGCGCAGACCATCGATATCAACGGGCAAATGGTGCCCGTGCCCGCCGGATCCTGCAATGGCGGCGATAGCCCGCAGAATTGCCAATTCGGAAACCTCGGACGCAACTCTCTGCGCGGTCCCGATTTCCTCTGGAGTGACTTCTACCTGACAAAATGGTTCCCGTTGACCGAGCGTGTGAAGCTGCGGTTTGAGGGTCAGTTCTTCAATGTCTTCAACCATCCGAATTTCGGCCTCCCCAGCGTGGTGCAGGCCGGCATTCCGGGAAATCCTTCCACGCAGGCCGGCTTTGGGGCGCTTACGTACACAACTTCTCCGCCAACCGGATTGCTGGGCGTCGGTTTGGGTGGCGATAGCAGTCCGCGCATGATCGCCTTTCAGGTGCGCCTGGAGTTCTGAGCCTGCTCAAGATAATCAACCCAGGCTCTGGTTCTACGGAACGACGGTCGCAGCAGCAGCCGGCGCGCTCGCGAGATAGCGGCGCAACGCATCCTGCCATTTCGGCATGCGGATGTTGTAGGCGTGCAGGCTGTCGGGCGACATAACGGAGTAGGCGGGGCGCCGCGCTGGGCGCGGAAATTCGGCTGTGGTTACGGGTTTGACTTTGGCTGGCAGGCCGGACGCGCGCACGATTTCGGCGGCGAAGTCGTACCAGGTGCAGTTGCCGGAATTGGTGACGTGCACGATTCCGCGCGCGGACGCTCGGCAAAGTTGCACTAGCGCGGATGCCAGATCCCGCGTGTATGTCGGGCTGCCACGCTGGTCGTTTACTACCGGGATTTCAGGACGGGTTGCGGCCAGCTTCAGAATCGTCGCGGGAAAACATTTTCCTCCGTGGCCGAACAGCCACGATGTCCGGGTGATGCAGACTTCGGGCAGAATCTCAAGCAGCCGTTCCTCGGCTTGGGCTTTGCTCTCGCCATAAACGCTGGCCGGATTTCTTGGATCGCTGGTTTCGTACGGCGAGCGTTTGCTGCCGTCGAAAACGTAGTCCGTGCTCACGAACAGCAGGCGCGATCCGGCTTCGCGGGCAGCCTCGGCCACGTTGACGGCGCCCTCGCAATTTACCGCGAAGGCCAAGTCGCGGTTGGACTCGCAGCCATCCACGTCGGTGTAGGCGGCTAAGAGGAGAATCCATTCGGGACGGGAATCGCGAATCAGGTCGCGAACGCGCGCGTGGTCTCGCAGGTCGACGTCTTCTATGGAGAGCGCGGTGAGTTGATCGTGTTCACTGCTCAGTTCTGGAACCAGGTCGTGGCCCAGCAGTCCGGAGGCTCCGAATAGCGTGACGCGCATAGCGGCATTGTAAATGGGAACTCCACGCGAGAGGACTGGAAGCCCCGCGACTTTGTCTGGCGCGCTCTGCTCGTCTCTACTCGACCTCAGCCGACTGGGATGTTCGTAGCCGCCGCCGCAGGGCGTGCAGAATGAGCGATCCGCTGATGCCGAAGCAGACCACGGCGGCAAACGCCACCACATCGAGCATTGGACGCGTCATACGGAGGTAATCCGCGAACAGCGACACCATGGCGCAGAGAATACCTAAGACGTTAAGCCAGAGGGGAGAATGAATATTCGGAAGGTCACGGCGAAACCAAACCTGGAGCAGCAGCGCGGCCAGCCCGATCGCGGCCACCGTCACCAGAGCGATGGGACTGAGAAATGCATTCGGTCCGGTATAGATCACGACCAGCGCCAGCGCCAGAAGGAGCAGACCGGAGGCGATTACCGTCCATCGGCGCGCCACTTCGGATTGGGATTGGGATTGGGACTCGGACGTCACCAAGCGATCTCCTTGCTTTTCGCAGGCTGCGGAGAGAGCGTCTTCGGCGCCGGAAGCTCACCGCGGCGGCTAAAGCCGGCTCTGAAGACAAGCCCATTATCGCAGCGCTGAAGCGCTGCGCCACCCAAACTAAGGCGCAATGTCGAGCCCCTTCCGCGCTGCGCCACCTAAAATCAGGTGCAACGTCGAATCTTTCCGCAACCTGTTCGGCATGGTGCCATTGTACGTCGGCCCTGCCTTCGGCGCTCAGGCGTTGCTCGCCGGCATCCATTCGGCCGGGCGATGCTCGCCGTGCGACATGGCGTAGAGGACCAGTTCCACGCGGCTCGAAATCCCCACCTTATCGAAGATGCGCAACAGATATTTCTTGATGGTGTGTTCGCTGAGGCCTAATTCGACGGCGACTCCGCGGTTGGTCAAGCCGTCGGCTACGAGCGCGACCACCTGCTCTTCGCGAGGCGTCAACAAGAACCTGCCCCTGGAGTTCACCACACGCAGTGTGGGCACTTCCGATAAGGCGTCCAGCACGTAATTCATTTGCTGGCTGTTCAGCCAAACCTCTCCCCGGTAAACGCATTGGATGCACTTGCAGAGCATGGCAAAAGGAGTGTGGGTAAAAAGAAAAATACCTCTTGCTCCCGCGCGAAAGGCGTTCACCACCAGTTCGCGGTCGTCGCTCTCGGCCAGGAGCACGGGAGCGATCTTCGGATGCGAAACCCGCAACCAGCGCAGCAGACTCAAGTCTGGCAGGTGGTTGCCCGCAATGAGGACCACGTCGGCACGATTCGATTGCATGAAGTCGTGGAGCGCGGACGTCTCCAGCGCGACAGCGGAGACTTGAAAATCCTTGCGGCTTTTCAGGGCCCGGGTCAAGAGTTGAGACTGAATGGGTCCGGAATCGGCGACCAATACTTGCACTGTTTCGGCTGCAACCGGAGGCGTTGTCCTGTCCAGCTTGGTGGAGCGCATGATTTTCACGTTCCCATCATGCACGAAAGCTCATGGACCGGATGTAGGCGCGGTCACACTCCGTTGGTGATGAATACCGCAGTCCGATACCTACTTTCGCGGGGCTACTCTTGTGCCCAACTTTCGCGGCGGCACTATGCCACCCGGTGCGTGGCCGGGGCTGGAAACCCGACCCTGGCAGCGCCGCCGCCGATTTCATCACCTTTCCGATGGCAGGAACGTGCCCTATACCTCGGTAGACAGTACTTTCCGAGTCTTGTTGTGTACGCTACGCGACGTTAATTTGTACTGAACAGCTCAAACGCCGAGCTGCTATGGTTCGCCGTTCAGAGCAACGGTGAGAGAGCGGAGATGAATGTACTTACTAAACAAGTCGTTTTGGGGGCTGCGGGCGTGCTCATCCTACAGCTAGCCGTGGCCGCTTCCGCTCAGGAGACTGTACCGTCGCCTGGTTCGGCGTCTGGGTCCTCTGCTCCGCCAACCGGCAAGCTCGCGGTGGCGGAGAGCTCGCAGAGCCAGGGCCGGCCGGGCACGGACGGCTCCAGCAGCGGGGCGATCACACAGCCCGGGAAAGCGGGTGGCATGGGAGATCCTGCATTCGGAGGGGAACGCCATCCGCTTTATCGGCTTTCGAAATCGGACACGGTGGACGTAAGTTTCACTTTTTCACCCGACTTCAATCAGACTTTGACGGTGCAGCCCGATGGCTTCGTGGCCCTGAAGGGTGCGGGCACGCTGTTAGCGGAAGGACTCACCGTCCCGCAGATGCAGCAGGCGGTTGCCTATGCCTATCGGGGCTTTATGCACGAGCCAGAAGTCACCGTGACCTTGAAAGATTTTGACAAGCCTTACTTTCTGGCTTCGGGTGAGGTGGCGCGGCCGGGAAAATATGAGCTGCGCGGGGATTTGACCGTAAATGAAGCCGTGGCGATTGCCGGCGGCTTGACACAGCAGGCCCGTCATTCGCAGGTGGTTCTGTTTCGCCGGATTTCCGCGTACGTCGCCGAATCCCACGTGATCGACATAAAGAAGATGCTGAATTCTCGCGATCTTCACGAGGACCTCCATCTTCAGCCCGGCGACTTCATCTTTGTGCCCCAAAGCCGGGTTTCGAAGATTCGCAAGTATGTTCCGACCAACGCCCTGAGTTGGTACATGAACCCATTGCAGTTCTAGCAGAAAGGAGCAGCAGCATTTACTGATTGCGTTTTCAGAATCTGGCGAGTTCCCATAAAGCCCGCCGGGTGTGATCGGCTTTGCTGTACGATCCATGTCCGCGGAATTGAAAGGAAACTCGCACACCCCTCTCTCCCCAACGCCCCGCGATCTTGCGGCCACGCTGTTCCGGCGTCCGCGACTGGTAGCCGCCTCTTTTGGGTTGGTATTGGTGGCGGCGATGGTCTTCGCCGTCTTCTCGGCGCGATATGAATCGCACTTCATGGTTCTGCTGCGGCGTGGCCGCTTTGACCCCGTCGTCTCTCCGCAGCCCCCGAGCGCCATGGATTTCACTCGTCCCGACATTACTGAGGAAGAACTGAATTCCGAAGTCGAACTCCTGCGCGACGAAGATCTCCTGAAGCAGGTTGTGACCATGGCGGGACTTGTTCCCGCGGACACGCCGGAGTCCGATCGCCCAGGCAAGATTGAGCATGCCGTTCGCAAACTGGCGCGCCGTCTGGATGTCGAAGCGCTGAAGAAGTCCAACCTTATTCAGGTCAGCTACAAGGACACCAGTGCGGAACGAGCCGCCTGCGTCCTCTCGGCGCTCTCCACCGTCTACGTGCGGAGGCACACAGATCTCCAGCGGCCACCGGGGGAGATCCAGTTTTTCGACCAACAGACGGCGGCATACGAAAAGAGACTGCGCCGGTCCGAAGCCGAACTCGTGCACTTTACTCGCGCTCGGGGCGTGGCTTCGGCGGCGCTGGAACGGGATATCGCTTTGCAGAAGCTGGGCGAAGCGGACGCGGCGTACCGCCAGATCGACCAGGATCGCATCGAGACCGAGCGGCGGATTGCGTCGCTGCGCGAACAGCTCAAGTCGTTTCCCTCTCGTTCGGTCACGCTCAAACGCTGGGCCGATAATCCGGAGGCTCTAGAAAAGATGAAGACACACCTGCTGGAGCTCCTGCTCAAGCGCACCGAGCTTCTCAGCCGCTTTGAACCCTCCTACCGGCTGGTGCAGGAAGTGGAAGAGGAAATTGCGGAAACTCGCGCCTCGATTACCGCTGAAGGGCTCACGCCAGTGCGCGACGAAACCTCCGACAAGGATCCCAACTACGAGTGGGCGCGCATGGAGATGGAGAAGGCCCAGGTGCAGTGGGACGGCCTGCGGGCGCGGCAATCCGACGCTTCCACTCAGGTCGCATCCCTGCGCACGTTTGCCCAGCAGATGCAGTCCGACGCGGTGGATCAACAGGATTTGATGCGCACCACCAAGGCCGAGGAAGACAACTACCTGCTCTACCTTCGCAAGCGTGAGGAAGCGCGCATCGGAGACGCGCTCGACGAGCGCCGCATCCTTAATGTGGCCATCGTGGAACCGCCCGTAGTTCCGGCTCTGCCCACGCACTCTTTGCTCCTCTATTTCCTTCTCGCTTTTGGACTCGCCATGGCGTTGAGCGTCGGCACCGCGTTTGCGGCGGAGTACTTTAACTCTACGATTCGCACTCCCAACGAAGCTTATGGCTTGCTGGAAGTGCCGGTGCTGGCTTGGTTGCCTGCGCCTGAGCCTACGGTTTCGCGTTCGTCCATTTTCCGGATCGGCCGGCACAAGGTGGTGGTCCCGTGAGCACTCTGAGTGAGATCCTTGGCGCAACACGAGCTGGCGCTGAGCAATCGCGCGTAACTCCGATTCGCGAACCAATCCAGCGCACGGCAATTTCTCCGCCGGCTTCGGTTCACGACGATCAAATCCATGCACTGGTTCAGCAACTTTTCTTCCGGGCTGAATCCAAGCCGGTGCGGCACGTGGGATTTGCCGCGGTCGAACCGTCGACCGAGACTGCGGCACTATGCCTCGAGGCGGCCAAGGCTCTGGCTGAAGAAGGCAGGTACGAAGTCGGGCTGATCGACGCCCGCTCGGACGCTGTCCCTCTGCAAACGCAATTGCAGATTCCGTCGCCCAGCCGTGTGGAGGCGATCTGGACGATCGCACCCCGACTCTGGATGGTTCCTCGCCAAAGCTGGCTGCCGGACGACGGCGGTCAGCGAATCACCGACCAGAACTTATCGCGGCTTCGCGAACTGACGATGGAGTTCGATTTTTCCATTCTGTGGTGCGCTCCGGTCTCCTGGCTCACGGCGAGCATTGGCCAGGCCTGCGACGGGCTGGTGCTGGTGCTGACTGCCAACAAAACCAGACGCCTCGTCGCCGCTCAAATCAAGGATCAGCTAAGCAAGGCGCAAGTTCCACTGCTCGGAACCGTCCTCGCGGAACGTCGTTTTCCCGTGCCGCAAGGCCTATACCGGAGTCTGTGAACCCTATGAGCCAATTGATCACAAATCGACTATGGGACATCGCACCCAAAGATCGCCCTTCGCAGTACGCCCGTATGATTCCTGGGACCTCGGCGAGGCCGCCTTCCAGGTTCGCGCCGACGGTCGACGCCGCCCGCACACCTCCAGTCAACGCGATCGACGAAACCACCACGAGACGCGCTCAGGCGCGAACACCAACTCAACAGCATCTATCGCAACCCGCCATCGATCGATTCACACTCTGTGAGCTGGTGGCAGCCGATTTGATCGTTCTGCTGGTAGTGTGCGGCGCGTTGTCGCTGTTCTCTACCGGTTGGGGCCTGCCGTGGGCTTATCTGCCGATTTTCGCCGTTTTGGTAACGCTCTTTGGCTTCGGTGAGGGGCTGTACAAACGCGCTGGGGATCCGTCTCCGGCCGGCATCTGCTCAGCCCTGGCAAGGTCAACCCTGTTCGCCATCGGACTGGTCTTTATCGCGCGATGGGGCGGAATGCGTCCCCTCACCGCTGCCAGAATATTCGCCAGCAGCCTGGCCGGCCTCGCGCTGCTGCGGCGGTTCAGACAGTTCGTGTGGAAGAAGCGGCGACGTGAAACGGAATCGCGCAAGATCCTCATCATTGGCGGTGGGCCGGTCGCTCGCTCCATCGCGCGGGCGCTACGCAACGATCCTCTCCAACGCGCCACCGTCTGCGGCTTCGTGGATGACGACCAGCCTCTTTCGCCGGCAGTATTGGGTCGAATTGCAGATCTGGACTGGCTCGCTCGCGCGGAATTCATCGATGAGGTCATCCTCGCGCTCCCCGGTCAGCCCGCTTTGGCGCGAGAAGCGGCCGAGGCCGCGTTCCGCAACCATCTGGACATTCGTGCCGTGCCCGATCTGCCGCCGGGGCCGTGGCCCGACTCAGGCGTCGATCACATTGGAGAAGTGCCGGTCGTCACCCTGCATCACGAGCCCTCACCCAGCGCCGACTTGTTTTTGAAGCGTTTGCTGGATGTCATCGGCGCGGCGCTCGGACTGGCTCTGCTCAGTCCTCTAATGGCGATGGTGGCAGTGCTTATCCGGCTGGACTCGCCTGGTCCGGTCGTCTACTCCGCGGAACGCACTGGCGCCAAAGGCCGCCGCTTTCGGTGCTACAAGTTCCGCTCCATGGTGACCAACGCCGAACACCTCAAGGAAGACTTGCGCGGGCGCAACCAGAGAGAAGGCCCCATCTTCAAAATCGACGACGACCCCAGAATCACCCGCATCGGCCGTTTCATTCGCCGCTACAGCCTTGACGAACTCCCTCAACTCTGGAACGTGCTGTGCGGGGAGATGAGTTTGGTTGGGCCACGGCCTCATCCTATCGACGAGGTCGACCACTACGCACTTCACCAGTTCCGGCGACTGGACGTGAAACCCGGAATCACCGGTCTCTGGCAGATTACGGCGCGCGGCTCTTCGTCGTTCGAACTCAACATGCACCTTGATCTCACCTACATCGAGAACTGGAGTCTGCGCCTCGACCTGCGCATCCTGGCCAGCACAGTTCGCGTGCTGTTCGCGCCGGAAGGAGCCTGACTCCACCATGAGCAGCCGCGCCCTAGGTTTGATCTGGGATAGTGAGGACAACCCGCTTTGGCGAGCTGCCGGTCTGGTGCTTCGCCCCCTCCACCTGGGATTGGCCTTTCCTTCCATCCTTTATGTGGCCGCGATGACCGTTTTCCTGTTCCGGCCACCAGACCTTTTTTCGTTTTACGCGGACCGCGTCGCGTTCAGCATCCTGGTCTTCTTGGTTGCGCTCCGCACGATGGCGCTCGGGGACAAAATCCCATTCTTTGCCGGACTCAGTTTGCCCATGCTCGGTCTCACCGCGCTCGCCGTATTCCGCGCGCTACGGGAGCCGTTCGATGCACAAACCTGGAGCATCGTCGCCAGCAAATTCATCGTCCCTTTTACGCTATTTCACATCGCTGTGCTCGTCTTCCGAGGCGCATCGCAACGAAAACATTTCGAACTCTTCGTCATCCTTGCGCTCGCCTATCTCGTGTTCATTGCCATTGCGTTCCTGGCGGACGCCCACTCACTCATTTTCCCGCGTTTCATTCTCGACGAAAGCCTGGGCTTTCATCCCGACCGCGCTCGCGGCCCATTTCTCCAAGCGGTGGCCAACGGCGTTTCGTTGAACATACTGGGGATTCTTGTGATTGTGCTTTCGCGAGAGCGCAAAACTGTTGTCTGGTTGTTGTGGCTGGCTCTGCCCCTGGCCGTGCTCGCCACCATGACGCGAGCGGTTTGGATCGCGTTCGCGGTCTCCACCATCGTCCTCGGATTCCGCCTGATCAAACGGCGCCTGTTGGCGGCGTGCATTCTTTTGGTGGTTGCAGCGGGTGTTGGATCCCTGGCAATCAGCTTCAGCGGCCATGCGCTGAAGACCGCTCTCTTGGACCGAACCGGAGAACGCGGTCCGGTGGAGGCGCGCCTGGCCGTGTACGACGCCGGCTGGGCGATGTTCCGGGAGCGGCCGTTCACGGGTTGGGCTGCCGGAGGAATGTATGCCGAGCTTGCCCGCCGCATGGAGGGCTATCACCTCCGCATCTTCTATGTGCACAACACCTACCTCGCCCTGCTGGTTGAGTTCGGTGTGCCAGGATTCGCCCTGTACGGAGTTCTTTTCTTCAACCTCTTCCGCCTCGCTTGGCGCAGTCCGCCCGGTGAGCCTGGTTCCGTCGCTTCCCTGCGCAAGGTCTGGCCCATCTTGCTCAGCGTTTACTTGTTCAACGCATTCTTCGTCGACATGACGTACCAGTTTGTCATTGGACTCGTGTTCACCGTTGCCGGGATGCTGTGCACGTCTGAGGAGTCCGTCGCATGACCACCATCGCCTACATTGCCAACAAGTTTCCTTCGCCGCTCGAACCTTACGTGATGGATGAAATCGCGGAACTGCGCCGCCACGGGGCGCAAGTGATCTGCTGCAGCGGCAAAAGGGTCTCGCCGGAGGATCTCAGCCTGGCGGAACGCGATTTCTGGGAAGAGACGCGCTTTTTTCGGCCGCTCTCCGACGATGAACTTATGCGGGCGGTGCGCCGGCTCGCCTCCGATCGTCACACCCTCTGGCAGCTCTTGCGGCCCCTGTTGTGGGAGCGCGGAGTTTCGCCGGGCCGGCGCATCCGTACGATCGGCCACACGGTGATGGGCGCGGCGCTAGCAGAAGAACTGGCGCCACTCAATGTCGAACACATCCACGCTCATCACGGCTACTTCGCCTCATGGATGGCCTTGACCGCTGCCCGGCTGCTCGGAATCGGCTTCAGCTTCACCCTGCACGGCTCCGATCTGCTGCAGCGCGCGGATCTGCTCTCGCCCAAGCTGCGCGCTTGCCAGTTTTGCGTAACGGTCTCCGACTTCAACCGCCGGTACATTCTCCACAACTACCCTTCCACGGACCCGGAGAAAATCATCGTGCAACGCCTTGGGGTTGACCGCGTGCTCTCCTGGCCCACACCCGCGGTCGCAGCCGAGGCCGACCACCAGCGGTTCTGTCTGCTTTCGGTAGGACGCCTGCATCGAGTGAAGGATCATACCTTCCTCATCCAGGCTTGTGCCGCGCTTCGCGACCAGGGCCTCGACTTCATCTGTTGGATCGTCGGCGAGGGGCCGGATCGTCCGGCCCTCGAAAGCCAGATTGCGGCGTCGGGGCTCCAAGGGCGTGTTTACCTGATCGGTTACGTGCCTCGCACCGACCTTCCCGGCTATTACCGCTACGCCGACCTGGTGGTAATGACCAGCAAGAGCGAAGGAATTCCGGTGGTCTTGATGGAGGCCATGGCTCACGAAAAGCTGGTGCTGGCTCCTGCCATTACCGGGATTCCGGAGTTGGTTGAGCACCAGCGCACTGGATTTCTATATCAACCCGGCTCTTTGCCCGACTTCGTCAGCGCCGTCAGTTGGATTCAGGCCCACAAAGATTCCCTGGCCGGAATCCGGCACGCGGCCGCGGCCAGCATCGCCGCTTCCTACAATCGCCAGCGAAACCTACGCGCTTTTGCGGAGGAATTCCTGGCCCGCATTTCCCAATCGGAGGGTGACCATGCGCATCCTGTATTGCAACAAATACGACTATCCGTTCAGCGGCACTGAAGCGTACCTCTTCGACCTCATCCACCGGATGGATGCGCGCGGGCAGGAAACCGCCTTGTTCAGCATGGATCACGGCCGCACTCCAGCTTTCACTGGCCGCAGTTATCTCATTCCGCATCTTGACTTCAAGGATCCGAACGCCGGTTTCCTGAAGAGGGTTAAGATGGCGGCACACGCTCTCTATTCGCCATCGGCGCGGCGCGCCATGCGCCGTTGCCTTGCCGATTTCTCACCCGATCTGGCGCACGTTCGCGGAATTTATCACCACTTGTCGCCTTCGATTCTTTGGGAGCTGAAGCGCCAGCGGATCCCCGTGCTCTATCACCTGAACGACTTCAAGATCTTGTGCCCAACCTACAATTTTGTCGCCGATAGCCGGCCCTGCGAACTCTGCTGTCACGGCGCTTTTCACCACGCCGTCACGAAGGGTTGCTACACCGGCACGCGTTCCAGCGCGGTGGTCCTGGCCGCCGAAGCCTACCTGCACAAATGGTTGAAAACTTACGAACGCTGCGTGGATATGTTCCTGGCCCCCAGCGAATTCGTGCGCAACAAGCTGATCGAGGGCGGTCTCCCTGCGGAACGCATCGAAGTCCTTCCCCATTTCCAAGCTCTTGCCGGCAACGAACGGCTCGCGACCGATGAAGGATATCTGCTCTACTTCGGCCGGCTTTCTCCAGAAAAAGGCGTCTATGAGCTGTTACGCGCCATGGTACGGCTGCCACACGTTCCTCTCATCATTGCGGGGGACGGTCCCGAGCGTCCTCGACTCGAGGCGCTGGCGCGAGAACTCAACTTGAACCAAGTCCTCTTCGCGGGCATGGTTCATGGCGAGGAACTCCAGAAACTCATCGCCGGTTGCAGCTTCTCCGTGTTTCCGTCGCACGCCTACGAGACTTTGGGGAAGTCCATTCTGGAAGCCTATGCCTGGGGACGGCCGGTCATCGCTTCCGATTTGGGTTCGCGGCGCGAACTCGTCCAACATGGCGTCACCGGCCTTCTTTATTCCGACGGGGATCGCGAACAACTCGCGCAATCCATCGGATTTCTGTTTGACCGCCCCGATCTGAGCGAGAAGATGGGCGCCGCAGCTCGCAGCCGCGTGAAAGCCAACCACGACCCCGATCAGCACATGGAGAAGCTGCTCGAACTGTACTACCGGCTCACATCGGCGAGGAAGTTTCTATCTTTCCCCACCGCGCCAGAGCCTCCGCAGCCGCGCCGCAGCGTCCGGGTCGCGTTCATCGGAGGTCGCGGGGTGGTCTCCAAATACAGCGGCATCGAGTCGTATTACGAGCAGGCTGGCCATGAACTGGCCCGCCTGGGGCACGAAGTCACCGTATATTGCCGCAGCTATTTCACTCCTCCCATGGACACGCACAACGGGATGCGGGTGCGGCGGCTGCCGACCATCCGCTCGAAGCATCTGGAAACTGTCGTCCACACTCTGTTGAGCACAGCGCATGCCATGACGTCGGACTACGACGTCATCCATTACCACTGCCTGGGACCGGCGCTGTTTTCTTTTCTTCCGCGGCTTGCCGGCAAGAAGACGGTCGTCACCGTACAGGGGCTCGATTGGCAGCGCGGCAAGTGGGGCCGAATCGCGGCGCGCATACTGCGCTGGGGAGAAGCGGCCGCGGTTTCGTCGCCCGACGCCACCATGGTCGTGTCGCGCACCCTGCAGCAGCACTACCGGGAGCAGTACAAGCGCGATACCATCTACGTCCCCAACGGAGCAGCGCTGGCACCCAAGCGTGTCCCTCGCAAACTGATCGAGTGGGATCTGCTCGCGAACAACTACGTCCTTTTCTTAGGCAGGTTTTCGCCGGAAAAGAACTGCCATCTGCTGATCAATGCTTTCGAAAACCTCCACACCGGCATGAAACTGGTCCTGGCGGGAGGATCGAGCCACTCCGATGCCTACGCCGAGAGCTTGCGCCGCCACGAATCCGACCAGATCCGCTTCCTTCCCTGGGTTTCTGGGAGTGACCTCGAAGAGCTTCTCTCCAATGCCGCGCTGTTCGTGCTTCCGTCGGAAATTGAGGGCCTGTCTTTGGCTCTTCTCGATGCCATGGCGGCCGGTGTCTGCGTGCTGACCAGCGATATTCCGGAGAATACTGAAGTGGTCGATGGCGCCGGCTTCACCTTCCATCGCGGCGATCAGGCGGATCTTGAGCGCATGCTCGACTTGCTCATCCGCGATCCCGAGCTTCGCCGTCAGTCCGCCGCGCGGGAACGCGAGCGCATCCAGGGGCAGTATCTTTGGCCTGAAATCGCCCGGTCTATCGAAAAGGCCTACTACAACGTACTGGGCTGGAGCACGAGTGAGCACGTGCCCAGTGAGCACATACAGATCCGCACTTCTGCAGCCCGTAGCACCGCTGGATCGTACCCGTCTGCCTGATCTGGATACCCGCCGCAAAGCTGAGCACGACTTCGCGTCCGTCTTTGATTAGAATCGGAACGCGGGTGCCCCACCCAAGCTCGGCTTGGGTGGGTTGCGATGCGCGTATCCAGCATGGAAGATCTTATCCTCGTCACCGGCGGCGCTGGCTTCATTGGCTCAAACTTTATTCTCCAATGGATTGCCGCTGAACCCGCCCGCATCCTGAACCTCGACAAGCTGACCTACGCGGGCAATCTCAATAACCTGCGTGCCGTCGAAGCTCATCCGCGCTATCGCTTCGAGCAGGGCGACATCGTCGATCGCGATTTTGTGCGCGAGTTGGCGCAGCGGGAACAGCCTCGCGCCATCATTCACTTCGCCGCTGAGAGCCACGTCGATCGATCGATCCACGGCCCGGATGATTTCGTTCGCACCAACGTCAACGGCACCTTCAGCCTGCTCGAAGAAGCGCGCGCCTACTGGTCGGCGCTTCCAGAAACCGAGCGCGCTGCGTTTCGTTTTCTGCACGTCTCCACCGATGAAGTCTACGGATCGCTCGGCCCCCACGACCCGGCCTTCAGCGAGACTACTCCCTACGCGCCCAACAGCCCGTACTCCGCGTCCAAGGCGGCTTCCGACCATCTGGTTCGCGCTTATTACCATACTTACGGCCTTCCTGTTCTCACTACTAATTGCTCCAACAATTACGGACCGCACCAGTTTCCTGAAAAACTGATCCCGCTTATGATTCTGAATGCATGCGGCGGCAAGCCGCTCCCGGTATATGGCGACGGGGAAAACGTTCGTGACTGGCTCTATGTCGAGGATCACTGCCGCGCCATTCGCACCGTGCTTGCAAACGGCCATATTGGAGAAACCTACAACATCGGTGGACGCAGCGAAAAAAAGAACCTGGAAATTATCGGCGCCATTTGCGAACTGTTGGACGAACTGCGCCCGAACGATCCAGCCGTGCCCCACAGCAAGCTCGTCACTTTTGTCAAGGACCGTCCCGGCCACGACCGCCGGTACGCAATGGACACGCGCAAGATCGAAGGTGAACTGAACTGGCACCCGCTGGAGACGTTTGAGAGCGGCATCCGTAAGACCGTTTGCTGGTATCTTGAACACGAAGACTGGGTCCGCGACGTCACCAGCGGCAGTTATCGTCAATGGATGGCGAAAAATTATGCCACCGAACGCTGACAGTTTATGGTGAAACTCGAGATCCCGAAGCCAGCACCTAAAGACGCTTTCCTTATGCCGCACTTACGGTATGCCTGAAGGCATACCCTGATACAAATCGCACTTGAACCACCGGCTGCTGAGACTTGAAACTCGACATGACGAAAACGAAAACCGAGACGAAGACTGCGCAAGCGAATTACAAAGGCATCATTCTTGCGGGAGGGTCGGGCACGCGGCTCTATCCCGTCACCCACGGCATCGCCAAGAGCCTGCTGCCGGTGTACGACAAACCGATGGTGTACTACCCGCTCTCCACGCTGATGTTGGCCGGCATCAGGGAAATTCTGCTCATCTCGACGCCCGAGGATCTGCCTCGCTTTCAGCACTTACTCGGCGATGGCTCGCGGTTCGGTGTTCACTTCCAGTACGCACCGCAACCGAAGCCAGAGGGCATTGCCCAGGCATTTCTGATCGGCAAGGAATTTATCGGATCGAGTGGCTGCGCGCTTGTGCTTGGCGACAACATTTTTTACGGACACGATCTCGTCAAGGAATTGCGCGCAGCTACGCTCCAGCCCAAGGGGGCCCGCGTTTTTGCGTATCCCGTCAATGACCCGGAGCGCTATGGCGTCGTCGAGTTCGATATTCATGGGAAGGCGCTCAGCATTGAAGAGAAACCGAAGCAGCCGAAATCGCGTTACGCGGTCACCGGACTTTATTTTTACGATCGGCAGGTCGTCGAAATTGCCGCGAGCCTCAAGCCTTCGAAGCGCGGCGAACTTGAGATCACCGACGTGAATCGCGCGTATCTCGAACGCAATCAACTCAACGTCTGCGTGATGGGACGCGGCACGGCCTGGCTCGACACGGGCACGCATGAGGCTTTGATGGAAGCGTCTTTATTCATTCAAACGCTGCAGAAACGCCAGGGCCTCATGGTCGCTTGCCCCGAGGAAATCGCCTTCCGTTCCGGCTACATCACTGGCGCGCAACTGGAAGCGCTGGCGCAGCCGATGCGCAACAATGGATACGGCGCCTACTTGCTGCAATTGCTGCGGGAGCGAGTCTTCTGATTTGGAGAAAAGTTGCCGTGATGTCCGATAGAAACCTGCTGATGAAGACCTAGCCATGAAGAACATCTGCCGAGCAATATTACTGTTGAGCTGTCTGAGCGCTACCGTCTGCGCCCAGGAACAAGCGCCCAAGCTTCTACGTGAGGCTGCCCATTGTCTAGCCGCCAAGGAACAAGATTGGCTGGGTCTAAGAAGCTCAACAGCGACTGTGCTAAGCCTAGGATACCTAGACGATACGAAGTCGTATCCGGGCGAAGAAGTTCTCTACGTCGTGGACTACACTGGCCACGGCCGTACTGAAGGTCTGGTGTTTACTATTTTCCTAACGCGGCAAGACCGTCGCCGAATCTTCGACATCCAGAACAACGCCAAGGTTGTCAGATCAAAGGAGGGCATAGAGGGCGTAGATTTCGTCGAACCTCCATTAGGCGGTACGGGGACGCAGGAGGACCTTGTGGCAGCCATCAAACGAATCGAACGGCAGCCAAGGTTCGAACTTCGCGTCAAGGACCTGCTGAGGCCATCCGATCTCACTCAGTGTGAGTCTTATGCGGATAGAAAGTAACGGGAGCAGCGAGCCGTCCAGAAATAGGTCTTACTTACATAACGAGTGCTTCCGATGAAAAAAATCGCCACTAGCCTCCCCGGACTTCTGCTCCTCGAACCGCGCGTGTTCGGCGACAACCGCGGCTTCTTTCTGGAAAGCTACAACCAGCGCGCGTTTGCCGAACTCGGCATCTCGGAGCCATTCGTCCAAGACAACCATTCGTATTCCGAAAAGAATGTCATCCGCGGATTGCACTACCAGATTCGCCAGCCCCAGGGAAAACTCATCGGCGTCATCATTGGCGAGATTCTTGATGTCGCGCTCGACCTCCGCCGTAGCTCTCCTACTTTCGGAAAATGGGAATCTTTCAAACTTTCCGGCGAGAACAAAGGCATTTTATGGATTCCTCGCGGATTCGCTCACGGCTTCCGAGTCGTGTCCGAGACTGCCCACGTTCTTTATAAGACGACGGACTTTTATGCGCCCGAGCACGAACGCACGGTGGCGTGGAATGATCCTCGGTTGAACATTGACTGGCAACTCGATGGCGAAGCGGGCGTCTCCGCGACCGGCGCCGCGATCATCTCGGCAAAAGACCAATGTGGCGTGCCTTTTGAACAGGCTGAAAAATTTGAGTAGCGCAGCGTCAACGCAGCCGGAACTCGACCGCAATCGTAGTCTCAACCTCAACCGGCTGCCCGCTGGAAAGGTACGGCTCAAATTTCCAGGACAGCACGGCGTCGGTCGCCGATTGCACCAGCAGATCGGGTCCGGACAGAGGCCGCAAGCGTTTCACGCTGCCATCCGGCGCAATCACCGCGTCGAGCACGACCATGCCTTCGGTGCCGGCGGTTCGCGCGGCCTCCGGATAAACCGGTTCCACCTTGGTTACGATCCGCTTGTCCATGGTTTCGGGAGAGACTTTCAACCCCGAGTCAGCAACCGGCGCGCGCGCTTCCAGTTCGTTCCAGGACCTCTGCCACTGCCACCAACCCAGACCGGCCAGCGCCAGCATACAAGCGATCAGCACATAAAATCCGCGTTGCCCAATACGAATTCTGCGCCTTGGCTGCGCGGCCGGTTTAGTGGCGATAACGGGCGCTTCCGCGTTAGCGGGTGCAACTTCCTTTTCTTGCGTGCAATCTTTGCGACTCACCGGCTGTGCGGCAGACTGGTGAACCCAATACCGGATCATCTCGCGCTGCTCCGCCTGCAGCCCCGCAAACTCAAGCCCGCAACGGAGGCGCGACTGATAACGAACCAGCGCACGCGCTCGAATCAGGACGCCAACATTTGGAAGGCGCAGTTCGACCGCGACCTGTTGGCCCGCAGCCAGTTCTCCGGCCACGATGGCGCCCACACCGGCCTCGCTGAGGTCAGTGCAGCGCCCAGGAAAAACTTCGGGAACCCCGGACCGCAATGCGATCAAGTCCAAGGGTGCTTTGATCGGGTGCCGGGGAAAAATGCGCTGCGGCGTGTTGTCGAACACCGGCTTTGGAGCTGCACTCATCAGATTGCCTCCGCAGGATCGAAAACCTTTCACATGCGGCTGGAATCACCGACGAACACGGCGCTTTTCAGAATCGTTGTACGGAGTATAGCGGACGCCGGAGCGGGTATGCTGAAATAGTTTTCCTCAGCCTTCCGGTGTCACCATTCTTTCGTGCCTCGATGTGCTCTTTTATTCCATGTCCCGCCAGTTTGGTCCCACTCCAATTTCCACCAGGAGTGGAACCGCGAGCGAATGCGCATTTTCCATGTGCTCACGCACCAGTGGCTTCATTCGGTCCACTTCGTTCTCGGGCACTTCGAACACAAGTTCATCGTGCACCTGCAAAGTCATCCGCGACTTCAGACCACGTTTCCGGATTTCCTCGTCAATCCGGATCATCGCCAGCTTGATCAGGTCGGCGGCCGTTCCCTGCAGCGGAGTGTTTACTGCCGTGCGCTCGGCAAACCCACGCTGGGTGGCGTTCTTGCTGTTGATGTCGGGGATCGGCCGAATGCGGCCGAACAACGTCCTCACTTTCTGATCGCGCCGCGTCTGCTCGATGGTTGCATCGATGAATGCTCGCACTCCCGCATATTTTTCAAAATAGGAGTCGATGAATTTTCTGGCCTCACCCGGATCAATGCCCAACTGCTGCGACAGTCCAAACGCCGACAAACCGTAAACAATCCCGAAGTTCACCACTTTGGCCTGCCGCCGGTGGTCGGGCGTAACCATCAGCGGTGGCACGCCAAATACCTGCGACGCGGTCAGCGTGTGAATATCGTCACCGCGCCGAAACGCTTCCACTAGCAACTTGTCTTTCGAGAAATGCGCGAGCAGGCGCAGTTCGATCTGCGAGTAATCCGCGGCCAGCAGTACGTGACCTGGCTCCGCGATAAAGGCCGCCCGAATCTCTCGCCCAAGTTCGGTGCGAATCGGAATATTTTGCAAGTTCGGGTTCGCCGACGACAGCCTCCCCGTCGCTGTCCCCGTCTGCCCGAAAGTCGTATGCACCCGGCCGCTCTGGTTGCGAATCAAGGCCGGCAGTGCGTCGACGTAAGTCGATTTCAACTTAGTAAGTTGCCGGTATTCCAGCACCAGCCGCGGAACTTCATGATCGGCCGCCAGCCCCTCCAATATATCCACGGCGGTCGAAATCTTTTTTCCTTTCCCGTATTTAGCGGGCAGCGGCAGGGCCAGCTTGTTGAATAGCACGTCACCCAGTTGCTTCGGCGAATTGATGTTGAACTCCACGCCGCAGCGCTCGTAAATATCTCGCGCCTTGGTTGCGGCCTCGTGTTGCAACTTCACCGACATCTCGGCCAGCACCGTTGTATCAATCTTCACTCCAGCATCTTCCATGCGCGCCAGCACGGGCACTAGCGGCGCATCGATCTCCTTGTACACCGAGGTCAATCCCTGCTCGTCGACTTCCTTGCGGAGCGCGGTCGTCAGCCCGCCGGTCACATCCGCCGCTTCGGCGAGGTTGCCGCTCAGTTTCAGATTGAATCGCCGCAGCGCTACCTCCGACAACGAATGCGATGAGTAAGTTGGATCGAGCAGGTAGAAATAGAGCATGGGATCGTGCCGCACTCCGGCCAGCGCAATTCCCTGGTCGCCAAAGTAGTGCAGGGCCAACTTGAGATCGTGAATCGTCTTGGGCACGGCGGCGTCTTCGAGCACGCTTTTCACTCGATCGGCGAGCGCTCTGTCTTCCAGCGCGATCGTTGCACCGGCCCCTGGGGCATTTGAAACGGCAACGGGCCTTAGATTTTCCGCACTCTTTCTCTCCGCGCCCTCAGATTGCAGCGCGAGAAAACCACTTTGCGATGGCTGTGGCTCTTCGTCTTCTTCTTCAATACTCTCAGTGTGCTCGGCTTGAATGGCGAGCGCGAGCGGCGCGCTCTCGCTCAGGCCTTTTAAATATTCGTCGAATTCAGCCGCCGACTTGATCTCCCGGTAGTCGTCCTCCTTCACCTCAACTACGGGAAGCAGTTCTTTCAACAACGAAGTGAATTCGAGTTCGGCAAACAGGGCTCGCAGGGCTTCAACGTCCGGTTCGCCAACTTTCATCGCGGCAACATCCAGTTCGACCGCGACGTCGCAATCAATCGTCACCAGCTGCTTGCTGTACAGGATGTTGTCGCGATTGTTCTGCAGCGATTCGCGATATGTCTTCTTCTCCACCTCAGCGGCATGTTCCAGCGCCTGTTCCACGCTTCCAAAACGCTGAATAAGTTCTACCGACCCCTTGTCGCCAATCCCCGGCGCTCCCGGAATGTTGTCCACCGCGTCCCCGCGCAGCGCCATTACGTCTACCACTTTCGACGGAGGCACTCCGAGAAGTTCTTCAACCTTCGCAGCATCGCAAATCAAATTATCCTTTGGCGGATTCAGCACCTGCACCTTGTCGTTGACTAACTGCAGCATGTCTTTGTCGCTCGACACCACAAACACGGGATGCGATTCCGCCGCCGCTTTCCGCGCCAACGTTCCGATCACATCGTCGGCTTCGTATCCTTCGAGCTGCAAAATTGGGATGCGATAGCCCTCGAGCGCCCGCCGAATGTAGGGAATCTGCTGCACCAGGTCCGGCGGCGTCTCGGCGCGATTCGCCTTGTAGCCGCCATATTCCGCTTCTTTGAAGGTTTGCGTCTTGATGTCGAACTTGCGGATTGACGTGATCGACTCCGCCTGCCGATTGCGGATCGTGGGCGCGCCGATATCGAACACCGCTGCCAGGTACTCAGGCGAAAAATCATCGCGCAGCTTGCGCAGCATGTTGACGAAAACGTAGGTCGCCGCCGTCGGAACCCCGGTCTTCGTGGACATCGGGCGCTGCCGCGCCATCGCGTGATAGGCGCGAAAAATGAACGACATCGTATCGATCAGGAAAATGCGGCCCTTGCCATGGGCGTGAGCGGGCAAAGGCCCGGGTTCGGCACTCGCTTGCGTCGGCGATTTCCTTTTGGCAGGCAACTGGCCAAGTTTAACAGCTAACGAATTCTTCATCACAGGGGACACGGGCGAACATAGGGGAACGCGGCACGACCAAACCTTTACTGCAAGAGTCCGGCAATCGCGTATCATATGAAGTTTTCGGCTCTCCACCCACCGAGCGCTGGATTTTGAGTGCCGCATGCTGCCGTTCAAGCTGGTCTACAGCGACGACTATTACCTGCCTATCGGCTCGCATGTCTTTCCCGCCGAAAAATACAAGTGCATTCACGACCGGCTGCTTGCGTCCGGGATTGCCGCGCCTTCCGATTTTGTCACTCCTCGTCCGGCGTCCGACCAGGACGTACTGCTGGTGCACACTCCGCAGTACGTCGAGAAGTTGAAGACGGGCACGCTCAGCGCGCGCGAACAGTTGGAGCTCGAAGTTCCATACTCGCCCGAGTTGGTGTGCGCCTTCTGGCTGGCCGCGGGCGGCTCCATTCTGGCCGCCGACCATGCCCTCAACGACGGCGTGGGCATCAGCCTCGGCGGAGGATTCCACCACGCATTTCCCGATCACGGCGAAGGCTTCTGCATGATCAACGATGTGGCTATTGCCATCCGCCGCATGCAGCGTGACGAGAAGATTCGCACCGCGATGACGGTCGATTGCGACGTCCATCAGGGCAACGGGACGGCGGTGATCTTTTCCAGCGCGCGCGTCCCCGGCAATTTAATGCCCTCGGCTTCCGAGTTAGTGCTGAATCCTTATCACCTGGGCGGAAGGCGCAGTGCCCGCGCCTCGGACGTTTTTACGATTTCGCTGCATCAGCAAAACAATTACCCGGCGTTCAAGCCTCCTTCGTCGCTTGACTTGAATTTGCCGGACGAGATGGGCGACGGCGACTATCTGGCGTGTCTCGGCGACGCGCTCAGTTTGGGGTTGGGCAAGCTCAGGCCGGAACTTATTTGTTACCTTGCCGGAGCCGATCCTTATCGCGAAGATCAGCTCGGCGGATTGTCGTTGACGATTGAGGGATTGAAGGAGCGAGACACGCTCGTGTTCCAGATCGCCAAGGCCGAGGGCATCCCGGTGATGGTTACGCTCGCCGGCGGCTACGCCCTGAAGCTCGAAGACACGATCACGATTCACAGCAACACGGTGGTCGCCGCGCAAGAAGTGTTTGGCGGGAAGGGCTGACAAAGCGCTTCGATATACTTGACGCTATGGACGTCATCCCATCTCAACTTGCGCGCCGTGAGATTTATAACATTCTGATCAGCGCGGTGGGGCCGCGGCCGATCGCGTGGGTCTCGAGCCTCAGCGCTTCCGGACAACCCAACTTGGCGCCTTTTTCGTTTTTCAACGCCGTGTGCGCCAAGCCTCCCCTGCTGGCGTTTGCGCCGTCCCTGCGCTTGCCGAAGAAATTGGGAGCGGTGGCGGGAGAGCCAGCGGGAGTGCCCGCAGGAATACCCAAAGACACGCTGCGAAATATTCGCGAGACCGGAGAATTCGTGATTAACGTGGTCACTTACGAACTGGCCGAAGCTATGAACCTGACCAGCGGCGACTATGACGCGACCATCAATGAATTCGAAGTGGCGAAACTTGCCTCGGCGCCTTCGAAGCTCGTCCGGCCGCGGCGCGTGGCGGAATCTCCCGTGAGCTTTGAATGCAAGCTGTATCAGATCCTCGATTTCAATCCCGGCCCCGAGGGCGGGAGCCTGGTGATTGGCGAGATCGTCTCGATTTACATCGATGAGCGGCATTTGAAAGAGGGCCGCGTGGATCGCAACTCGCTCGATCTGATCGGGCGCATGGGCGGCATGCAGTACACGCGGACCACCGAGCGGTTTGAGATGGTGCGGCCGAAGGTGGAGTGAGGGGCGTAAATGTCTCAGCGTACGCGAGAGTCGCCGTTGGCCGCAGGTGGATTCAGCTGTTGCAAGATCCTCATGCCCCACGATGCTCAGAGACTGTAGAGGTCCTTCGCTTCGCTCAGGATGACACCGCGGATTTTGCGAAGGACGAAAAACCCACGACCGACGAAAACGGCCAACGACGATCACCCCGCAGCGCCTGCTAAAATAGCCTCTTACACTATGTTTGAGAATCTCCAGGAAAAACTTCAGCGCGCCTTCAAGTCTCTCCGCGGAGAGGCCGTCCTCACCGAAGAGAACATCTCTGAGGCGCTGAAACAGATTCGTCTGGCGCTGCTTGAGGCCGACGTTAACTTCAAAGTTGTCAAAGAGCTCATCGACCGCATCCAGGCCAAGGCGGTCGGACAGGAAGTACTGACCGCGCTTTCGCCGGGCGAGCAGGTCATCAAGATCGTCCGCGATGAACTGGTCACGACACTTGGCAAAGACACGGCTAAATTAAAGTTCGCCTCGCAGCCTCCGACTGTCGTGCTCATGGCCGGGCTGCAGGGCTCGGGCAAAACCACTACCTCGGGCAAGCTTGCTAACTGGCTTAAGAATGGCGGACACCGACCTTTGCTGGTGTCGGTCGACGTTTACCGTCCGGCTGCGCGCGAGCAACTTAAAGTGGTGGCGGCGGCGATCAAGGCCAACCTTTATGAAGGCGTGGTTGGCGAGGCGAATACGGCTACTGTCGAGCGACTGGCCAAGGAAGCGCGCCGCGAGGCTATCAACACTGGCTGCGACGTGCTTATCGTCGATACGGCCGGGCGTCTCCACATTGACGACCAGCTTATGGAGGAGATGCAGTCGCTCAAGCGGCTGCTCAATCCGCAGGAGATTTTGTTTGTCGCCGATTCGATGACGGGACAGGACGCGGTCCGCTCGGCCGACGAATTTCATAAGAAGCTTTCGCTTACCGGCGTCATCCTTACCAAGATGGACGGCGATGCTCGCGGCGGCGCGGCGCTTTCCATTCGCCAGGTCACTGGGCAGCCTATCAAATTCATCGGCATTGGCGAAAAATACGATGCGCTTGAGGCTTTCCATCCCGACCGCATCGTCTCGCGCATTCTTGGGATGGGCGACATCCTCTCGCTTATTGAAAAGGCCGAGTCGCAGATCGACAAGAAGAAGGCCAATGAACTTGCTTCCAAGGTGCTCAGTGGCGACGGCTTTTCGCTCGACGATTTTCGCGACCAGTTGCGGCAGGTGCGCAAAATGGGATCGCTGCAAAGTCTTATGGGCATGTTGCCCTCCATCGGCGCGTTTTCCGGCATTCAGAAAGCTGCCGACAAGGTTGACGAAAAACAGATTAACCGGGTCGAGGCCATCATCAATTCGATGACTGGATACGAACGCAACCATCACGAGGCCATCAACGGCAGCCGCCGCAAACGCATTGCCCGCGGCTCGGGGACCAGCGTGCAGGAAGTCAACAATTTGCTTCGCCAGTATGCGCAGATGAAAAAAATGTTCAAGCAGATGGGCAAGCCCAGCTTCGCGCGGCGCATGGCGGGGATGAAGTTTCCCATGTAGGGAAGAATCGCCATGAGCGTGCAAACCGCTTTCATTGATTCATCTCCTGGGTTGAACCCGCTTCGATAGGCTGTGCGCGAGAAATATTAGCCGCTATCAGATGGCAGTTGTCACGGCGATGTCAACGGACAGTTAAATTTCTTCCATCGTCACCGGACCCGGTGCGAAACGGGGGCAAGGACCCGTCAAGTGACGGGCAATGCGCGCACCCGCACATTCGCAAAAACGTGAATGTGCCGGGCACCCGGCCCTCGTTACGGTTGTAACTTGGCGCGGACATTTTTTGCGGGCACACTCAAGTGTTCAGAAGAGCGTCCGCAACCAGTCAGGACAATAGCCACGTGAAACGAGTTACTAACCTGTTGCACTTGTTGATTGGGATTGCTGCGCTGGCGGTGGGAGCATACTGTTTCCGAGGATTGGTCCAGGGCGGCAAGACTTGGTTTCAGCAACGGTCCGTGGGGGCGCGTCCGGCGAGATCGGCGAAGTCCGGCTCAAGCGCGGACAACTTGAAGATGTATGGCGTGCTAAGTCAGCCGGACGAGGCGGCTGGCGGAGACGATTCGGTTCCGGCGCAGGGCGACGGCTCCGCTTCGGTACGTGACCCAGCCTATACGGGCGACCCCGGCGCACCCGATCACTTTCTTCATCGGCGCCTCTCGGTGAAAACCTACCAGTTCTTCGAATTCGAGATACCGGCGCACGCGGTTCGGCCGGAACTGGAGGGAACATTTCAGTCGGTTGCGACGCGACAGAATCCGGAGGGCGGCCCCTCCGTGGAAGTCTTGCTCATGAATCATGAAGAGTTCGGCCGCTTTGTCAACCACAGACCGGTTAGCACCAAGTTTTCCTCGCATCCGTCCAGTGGCGGCGAGATTTATTGGCAGCTCAACACTCCTGCCGGCAGTCCGCAGAAATATTATCTGGTGTTCCGGAATTCCTCGGAGGGGCTAGGCCCGAGCATTGTGGACGCTGACTTTACCGCCAGCTTCGAGTGATCTCGAACATTCAGGGCCGACCCGCGTAGAGTGCGAGACCAACCTCCCCGAGAAAGGGGTCTCGAAGCACCTCTTGATGGCCGTCGCCGTATGCCTGGATGAGCTGCTGCACTAGATCGTCATATTGGATGTCCCCAGGCTTTCCCCATAACAGGATTGCATCCGGCCTCGCCTTGGAGACGTCATCGAGAAGCGCTGGCCTCTCTTCCAGTTCCGGCAGCTTCCCCGTCGCGCCAATCAGCCTGCGATCTCCGAAGTATGCCGACTTGTATCCCGCTTCCCAACCCACTCCGTGTTCCTGATAAGGTCCAGAGCCGATACTTACGACCGTGGAACCCGGATGCGCTCTCAAGCTCTGGCCGGCGCGGTAGCACGAGATCTGAAAATCGCGAGTAAGAGTGCGGAAGGGAGAAGAGGGATATGCCAGGGAGGCGAGTATCCCGAGCACGATTAATGCCGCCGTCGCCCTTCGCCAGATGGGACTCGCCGGGCCTGTCGGCTCGAGGAAAAACCCCACGGCCACGGCTAGCAGAAGCGGGATGATCGGATAAAGATAGCGGCTGTCGAATACCAGCATGCAATACGCCAAGAAGAGGCTGACGAGCCCCAACGCAACCAGCGCCGCCAGGGTAAACTCAGCCAGATAACGCTCTCTTCGTTTGAACAGCGCGGCAACCACAAAGCCGAAGGCGAGCGGCCCGCCCGGGGTTACAACGATCAGAAGCTCTTTCACCGCCTTCGGGATATTTTGCAGCTCATGCTTAGCAAGTTCGGGCGCCGCCTGCCTCGGATCGATTCGATACTTCCATAGCCCCGAGTTCGGCGGCATCGGGTCGTTCACGTTGTTCTCGTCGATGAACGGTTTCGTATCGTTGAGGACGGCGTAAGTTGGGGCCGGCCCGACCGGCCGGGCGCGCGGCGTCCACTGCAGAAAATTAAACTTAGATTGTGTCCCGGTCGTAAACGCGCCATATTTGAAGTGCAGTACTCCCGCCCATGCCGTGGCCACAATTAGCGGCAGGATGCCCGCCAGAGCGAGTCGTGCCGCCCACTGCCTACGAGGCCTGGATAGCACGACGGAGACCACGGTTGTCAGTGCCAGCCAGGGCAGCGCAAATGCTTTGGCCAGGAATGCCAGGGCGTGGATGCCTCCGAGCAGGCCCCAGTTCCTTTTTTCATCGGCACGCAGGCACCGCAATAACACTATGATATAAACCATGGTCAATGCTGCGAATAGGAAGTCGGGAGTGACCAACGCGACCGCCTCGGCTGAGAGGCCACGACTTAGAGAAAACCAGAAAACGGCCAGAGAAGCAGCCAACTCCGAACGCCAAAGACTTCTCGTGAAGAGATACAGCAGCACCCCACATAGAAGGTAGCTGCCGATGTTGAGGACTTTGCCCACGCGAGCCAGGTCTCCATCGAAAAAGGACCCGGCAGCAATCATCCAGGACAGCAGCGGACTACGAAAATCATTAATCGCCGAATAGAATTGGTGGCTCCGCAGATGGCGGGCGATTCCGATGTAGTCGATGCCGTCAATGTCGATCTGATGAATGCACGTGGAGCCAAACCAGACGAGCTGAAAGCAGAAACTCAGGGCAGCGGCCGACAACACCCAGCGGGAGATGTTCCGCTCATTTGTCGAGGTCATTCTGCCCGGATCCTTTCTTCGGTTGCCGGTTCGCCGATATGAGATTACACCAGCCGGCCGCACAGGCTCGCCAGCAGTGGCAACTGAGCCTAGAATCCATAGGCTCTCTGCGAGCATCTAAATCTTGACAATGATTCACTCAGGTTATAGCATGGTGTAGAGCGTAATCATCATTGTATTGATTGTAAAGCACTTATAGTATCGGAGGATACGACTATGGGAAAGATTATTGGAATTGACCTGGGGACCACCAACTCCTGCGTTGCGGTTATGGAGGGCGGCGAGCCTAAGGTTATCGCTAACGAAGAAGGTGGGCGGACTACGCCTTCGGTCGTCGGATTCACCAAGACCGGCGAACGGCTGGTGGGGCAGGTCGCTAAGCGGCAGGCCATCACCAATCCTGAGAATACCGTGTACTCGATCAAGCGGTTCATGGGACGCCGCTATGACGAGGTCAGCGAAGAATTGAAGATGGTCCCGTATAAGGTTGAGCGGGACGGCGACAACGTGGTGATCGTGGCGCAGGGGAAGAAGTACACCCCTCCCGAGATCTCGGCGATGATTTTGCAAAAACTGAAGAAGGCGTCGGAAGACTACTTGGGCGAGAAGGTCACGGAGGCGGTCATCACCGTGCCGGCGTATTTCAACGACGCGCAGCGGCAGGCTACCAAGGATGCGGGCAAGATCGCTGGGCTCGACGTAAAGCGCATCATTAACGAGCCGACGGCGGCTGCTTTGGCCTATGGGCTCGACAAGGGCAAGGACGAGACCATCGCCGTTTACGATTTTGGCGGCGGCACGTTCGACATTTCGATCCTCGAAGTTGGCGAAGGTGTGGTCGAGGTGAAAGCCACCAACGGCGACACGCACCTGGGCGGCGACAACATCGATCAGCGGCTGGTGGACTGGCTGATTGACGAGTTCAAGAAGAATGAAGGCCTCGATTTGCGCGGCAAGGGCAACGAGATGGCTTTGCAGCGTCTGCGGGATGCGGCAGAGCGCGCGAAGATTGAGCTTTCTACGACCATGGAGCACGAGATCAATCTGCCTTTCATCACGGCGGATGCTTCCGGACCCAAGCATCTGGTGGTTAAGCTGACGCGCGCCAAGCTCGAATCGATGGTCGAGGACATTTTGCAGCGGTCGGTGGGCCCGTCGAAGCAGTGCTTGAAGGACGCGGGTATCGATGCCAGCAAGATCAACGAAGTGGTGCTGGTCGGCGGACAAACGCGCATGCCGCGCATCCAGGCGATCGTAAAAGAACTGTTTGGACGCGAAGGCCACAAGGGCGTGAACCCGGATGAAGTGGTGGCGATCGGAGCGGCGATTCAGGGCGGCGTGCTCGGGGGCGAGGTCAAAGACCTGCTGCTGCTGGACGTGACTCCTTTGACGCTGTCGATTGAAACGCTGGGCGGCGTGGCTACGCCGATGATTCCGCGGAACACTACCATTCCGACGAAGAAGACGGAGACGTTTTCTACGGCGGCTGACAGTCAGACTTCGGTTGAAGTGCATGTGCTGCAGGGCGAGCGTCCGCTGGCAGCGCAGAACCGGACTTTGGGCAAATTCCATTTGACGGGGCTGCCGCCGGCGCCTCGGGGGATTCCGCAGATTGAAGTGACGTTTGACATTGACGCTAACGGGATCCTGAACGTTACGGCTAAGGACAACGCCACGGGCAAGGATCAGAAGATCACGATTACTTCGTCTTCGGGCTTGTCCAAGGAAGAAGTGGAGCGCATGGCTAAGGAAGCGGACGCGCACTCGGCCGAAGACAAGGCTCGGCGCGACGAGATCGAGGCCAAGAATCAGCTCGACTCGATGGTCTACAACATCGAGAAGATGCTGAAGGAGCATGGCGACAAGATCTCGGGCACCGAGCGCGGGGACGTGGAGAACGCGCTGGCCGACGCTAAGAAAGCCATCGAAAGCGGCAACAAGGCGCAGATGGACTCGGCGCGCGAGAAGCTGACGACGGCATCGCACAAGCTGGCGGAGCAGATGTATAAGGCTACGCAGGCTACTCCGGGCGCGGCGCCGGGGGCGGGCGCGGGGCCGACTGATGGGCAAGGCGCAGCGTCGGGCTCGAACGGCGCGAGCCAGAAGAAAGATGAAGGCGTGATCGACGCTGAGTACGTGGACGTCGACGACAAGAAGTAAGCTCGCCGACCATTGGCGAGTGGCACTTCGGTGGGGGCGCGAACGCGCCCCCAATTTGCATCACAGTTAAAGGACTCCTGGGCGCAAGAAAGAGGAAAGCGAATTGAGATTTGAAGTCAATGGTCAGATGTTTTTTGTGAACTTCATCCCGGAAGAGGGACGCTGGTATTGCTTTGCGCCCACGCCGACGGGAGTGCAGCGGATTCCTGTGTCGATGGATGCCGCGCCATTTGAGGAGTTCACTGTTTCGGTGGATGAGCAGGCGAAAGAAGTGGTGAATTAAGTTTTATTCAGTATTGTCATCCTGAGCGGAGTGAGAGCTTCACGAAGTGAAGCTCTCGCGTAGTCGAAGGACCCCGTGGAACTCTGCGCTACAATGAACGTTGCGAGGCATTCTTGCGATGCACTCGAATATGGGAACTTTGCGCCGGCGAGCACGCATCGGCGTTACCGGGAGAACTCCCTGCAGCGGCATTGCGGTGAAATGACAGGGCTGGGGTCTTTCGACTCCACATGGCCATCGGCTTCGCCGATGACCATGTTCCGCTCAAGATGACACAGTTCAAATAGTAAGAGGTCTGACAGTGCCAGACCGCAAGAAGTACTGGGTCTACATCGTCGCCAGCTGCACGGGCACTCTCTACGTCGGAAAGACTAGCAATCTGTACGTTCGTATTGCGCAACACAAGACTGGAGAGATCGAGGGGTTTTCCAGCAAGTATAAGTGCAATCGCCTCGTCTATTGGGAGAGCTTCGATGAGGTCGTCAAATCGATCAATCGGGAGAAGCAGCTCAAAGGATTGCGGCGGGCGAAAAAGACTGCTCTGATTGAATCCATGAATCCGCGCTGGGAAGACTTGGCCGAGAAGTGGGGCGCGGAAATGGTGTTTGCTGGACAGTCGATCACGGCGCGGTGAGAACGCCTTGCGGCGCCGCTGGTGGTATTGACGGGTATGGGGTCCTTCGACTCCGCTCAGGATGACAGAATTAAAAGTTGCGTCATGACAGAATTGAAGGTTGTGCCGTTGATGCTGAGTGCGAATCGGTAAACCATGGCCACTTCAACCAAAGACTATTACGGTGTTCTTGGCGTCAAGAAGTCGGCCTCCACCGACGACATCCGCAAGGCGTTCCGCAAGCTTGCGCGCAAGTATCATCCTGACGTCAATCCGGGCGACAAGGGCGCTGAGGAAAAGTTCAAGACTCTTTCCGAAGCTAACGACGTCCTCAGCGATCCTAAGAAGCGGAAGATTTACGACCAGCTTGGGTTCTACTCCGACAACATCGATGCGGCTACGGCGGATGCATACGCTCGGGGCGGCGGACAGCCCGGGGCCGGGCCCGGCGACTTCGGCGGAGGCTTTCCGGGAGGTGCTCGTCAGCCCGGCGGACCCAGCAACGTCGACTTCGGCGGCTTTGATTTTTCCGATCTATTCGACGGCGCTCACGCTGGCGGACGAAAAAGCTCGAGCGGCGGGAGCGGCGGGTTCAAGGATATCTTCTCCAGCATTTTCAGCGGTGGCGGGCACGGCGAGGCCGCCGAGCAAGGGCCGGAGCCGGGCAGCGACCTGGAGTACCAGGTGAACGTGCCGTTCTGGACGGCGATTCGCGGCGGAGTGATGAAGCTGAATATCGCGCGGCGCGACGTTTGCGGAAACTGCCACGGCAATGGCTTCATCGAGGCTCCGGGAGTATGTCCTCAGTGCCACGGCAAAGGGACGATTGAACAGACGGGCGGGCGGATGAAGTTTAACGTTACTTGTCCGCGATGTCATGGCACGGGCAAGAATATTTCGACCTGCCCGGTTTGCCATGGCGAAGGCAGCGTCGAGCGCACCGATCCGCTCGAGATTCGCATCAAGGCGGGAACGCGCGACGGGCAGCGCATTCGGATCGCGGGCAAAGGCAATGCCGGCGTGCGCGGGGGCGGGGTCGGCGATCTTTACGTGATCATACGCATTGGCGAGCACGCGCTCTTCCAGCGCGAGGGCGACGACATCCATATCACGGTGCCGGTGACGGCGGTGGAAGCGGCGCTCGGGTCGAAGATTGAAGTGCCTACTATCGATGGGCGGAGCATGCTGAAGATTCCTCCGGGGACGCAGTCTGGGCAGAAGCTGCGGCTGCGCGAAAAGGGCGTGCCGTCGGCAACCAAGGACGGCGTGCGCGGCGATGAGATCGTCGAGGTGAAGATTACCGTCCCCATGCCGCGCGACGAAAAGACGAAAGAACTGCTGCGCGAGTTGGCCAAGCTGAATCCAGAGGACCCGCGGGAAGAACTGTGGAAGCTCGTCTGATTCCCGATTTTCAGACTGTCTGATTGTCAAAAAAAAGCTGGAGCTTGTTTCAAAAGCCGCCGTCACGGGGATTGGCAGTTCTTAGGGCTAAGAACCTTCTGAACTCTGCAAGCCGCAAGAAGCTCCCCTCAGGCGCTGAAGCGCGACACATCTTCAACGACTTACGGCACGACTGAAGTCGTGCCCTTCCCAAAAGATCTGCCTGAATCAGAGTTTTCCCGCAACTTGCGGACACCGCATTTCCAACCAATGCAGTTATCGCAGCGCTGAAGCGCTGCGCCACCCAAAATCAGGTGCAACACCGCATTGGTAGTGGTGCGGTTTTAAATTGTACCGCTGCCGAGTTCTTGGGCAGTCTGTGAGGCCGTGCTCTACCTAAAACCTACGCAGACCACGGCTGGGGGACACTGCCCCTTCGTCACAACCCTACGTGCGCTGTGCACTATCGCGATGTTCATGGTTCGTGCATAGTGGTCACGAGTGGAGTTATGGCTCATCAACTCACCACTTGTATGTTCTGTGGGGTTGGTTGCGGGCTCTATCTGGAAACTTCGGGTAACCAGATCGTGGGGGCCTATCCGAGCGTCTCCCATCCCAGCAATCAGGGGAGAATCTGCGTCCGGGGTTGGTACGTACACGAGATCGCCAGTTCGCCCGATCGTCTGAAGCATCCTTTACTTCGCAAGAATGGCAAGTTGGTGGAAGTGAGCTGGGACGAGGCGCTGGGCTTCGTCGCCGGCAAGATGAAGGCGATCCGGGACGAGCACGGCCCGGATGCGCTGGGCTTCCTGAACTCCCCGCGCTGCTCCAACGAAGAATCTTATCTGCTGCAGAAGTTTGCCCGGGCGGTAATCGGCACTAACAATGTGCATCATGGGACAGGCGTTTATTCCAACAACTCTATCAACGTGTTGCTGGACATGATCGGCGTCCCGGCGAGCACGAACTCGATTGCGGAGCTGGCGCAGAGCCAGGTGATCGTGGTCGATGGTGTGGATCTGGCTAAGCGCCTGCCAACGATTGGCGGCGCTGTCATCCGCGCCAAGCTGAATGGGGCGCGCCTGATTGTGGTTGGCACCAGGCGTCACCGGGTTGCTGAGAGCGCCGACCTTTTCCTGCAAATCAAGCCGGGAACGGAGGCGCTGCTCTATGGCGCCATGGCCAAGGTCATTGTCGATCGCGGGCTGATGGATCTGGGTTTCATCAAGGCACGCTGCCGCGACTACGAAGTTTTTCTCGACACCATCCGTGAATACGATCTGCTCCGCGCGGCGGAGGGCTGCGGGGTGGCGCCGAGCCTGATCGAAGCGGCTGCGCTGGTTTACGGGGGCGCAAGTTCGGCCATGCTGATGTTTTCCGCCAGCATGGAAGAGCGCAACCGCGACAGTATACGGGCGGTGGTGAATCTGGCGCTGTTGTCGGGCAATCTCGGCAAGCCCGGAGCCGGCCTCTTCGCACTCACCGAGCAAAACAACCTGCAGGGAGTTTGCGACATGGGAATGTTGCCGGACCGGTTGCCCGGCTACAAGCCCGTGACCGACGACCGGGCACGCTCCGCGCTCGATGCTTTCTGGGGGACGCAAATCCCAGTCTTGCCGGGGCTTGGATCTCGCGCTCTGCTGGCCCATCGCGGACGAGGCAAGATCAAGGGGCTCTGGCTGTCGCGCTACGATCCGACCAATACCGCGCTGCTTGGCGACGTGGCCGGGCAGTTTCGGCAACTCGATTTGCTGGTCGTCCAGCACCTCTTCATGACGGAGAGCAGCAACTATGCTCATGTGGTGCTGCCGACCACCGCATTTGGCGAGGAAGAAGTTACGTTCACGAGCACGGAGCGGCGCATTCAGTTGGCGGGACACGTGGTCGATGCGCCCGCGGGGCTGACTCCGGCGTGGGAGCAGATCGTGCAACTGGCCCGGCTGATGGGTGCGGATTGGAAATACGCCTCAGCCCGCGAGGTGATGGACGAGATCGGGCAGGTTGTCCCTTTCTACAGCGGCGCCGATTACGCGAACCTGGCTCGCGACTACGGACGCCAGTGGCCCTGTACCAAGGACCGGCCGCTGGGCACAAAATTCCTGTTCGCGGAGAAACGTGAAGACCGGCCATTCAAGTTCGTGGGCATCCCCAAGCCGCCGGCCCCGAAGGACAATCCCAAGGAGTTGCCGCTCACGCTGGTGTTCGGAAACTCGCTTTACTACTGGAATCAGAATGTGCTGGTGCGGCACAGCGAGACGCTGAAACGCGAATATCGGCAGTTGATGCTCGACTATCCCGACGGCTTCGTCGAGATCAATCCGGAAGACGCCAAGCAGTTCGGCGTCCGCGACGGGAAGCGGGTGCGGCTTTGCGCCGCTGCGACGTCGGCGGCGGCAACGGCTCGAGTGACTGCCGAAGTGAGGATTGGAACCATCTTCGTCCCGCACTTCATGCGCGAAGTGGAACGGCAGATCCTCGGGCCCTCGGGGGATGGTCTCCGGTTGGTTCCGGTTCGGGTGGAGAAGGAGACGGCATGAAGGCCCGCGTGCTGAATCGCGATGACGTGCTGAAGATCGTGGACCTGCTGCGGCAGCAGGGCTACGATGTGATCGCTCCATTCCGCGAGCGCGGGCGGGACACCTTCTTCGATACGGTTACCGATCAGAATCGCGATCAGATTCAGATTCATCTGCCCAATCCTTATTACCCGCCCAAGCGCTTTGTGTTTCCGCCGATCGAGCGCTTGCTGAAGGTGGACCGTTCGAATGGCGATCTGCGGATTGTGCCCACGTATGATGTGCAGAAGCGTGCGATCTTCGGCATCCGTTCGTGCGACGTCGCGGGCATCTATCACCTTGACCGGTTCTACCTGGGACGCGAATTTCCCGACATCTACTATCAGAACCATCGCAAGAACCTGTTCCTGGTAAACGTGGCCTGCACGGATCCCGACCTCGACATCGGCAACGAGTGCTTTTGCATGTGCACGGATACCGGGCCGGCGGCGCGCGAGCATTTCGATTTGCAGCTCTTCGATCTGCAACGCGATGAATTCATGGCGGTGGCGGGAACGCCCGCCGGCGAAGCTCTGTTTGTCAGCCCGATTTTCCGGAAAGGCTCTCCGCAACATGTGGCCCGGCGCCGCAAAATCCTCGAAGAGGTTCGAAAGCGTTTTAAGCCGGAGACAACAAGCTGGTTTTCTGCCGCGATTCAGATGGTATCGCGCGGCGAGGTTTCGGAAGAAACCTGGGAGAAGATCGGCAACCGCTGTCTGGAGTGCGGCGGATGTACGTACGTTTGTCCGGCCTGCACTTGCTTCACGGTGACGGATCGCGCCGTCGAGGCAAATGGAGTCGAACGGCTGCGCATCTGGGATTCTTGCGCGTTGGGCGGTTTCACGCGCATGGCGGGCGGGTTCAACCCGCGGCGCGCGATCCATGATCGCCGCAACCGGCGCTTCTTTCGCAAGCTCGCGCACTACTTTATCCAGCGGGAACTCTCGATGGCGTGCGTCGGCTGCGGCCGCTGCGCGGCGGTTTGTCATGGCGACATCGGCATGCCGACGGTGGTGGAGATGATACGCCACTCGACGGCACAGGGGAAGGAAGCATGAATCCGTCCGCAATCGAACGCGTCGTACCGGAAATCGGCGTACCGGCAGGCATTGCTCCGGAAATTGTCGAGAACGTGTACCTGCCGAAGGCCGCCGTGCTTGATCGCGTGGTGACGGAGATCCATGAGGTCAAGACGTTTTACTGGCACTTTGAAGACTGGGCCGAGCAGCGGGCGTTCAAGCGATTCCGGCCCGGCCAGTTCGCCCAGGTTTCGCTGTTCGGAGTGGGCGAGTTCCCGACTTCACTGCCGCCCAGCCCTACCGAAGACGATACGTTCTTCACCGTGCGGCAGGTGGGCAGTTGCACTTCGGCGTTGCATCAGCTCAAGGCAGGCGACAAGTTCGCGGTGCGCGGACCTTATGGCAACGGGTTTCCGATGGAAGAGTATCGCGGCAAGAACCTGGTATTCGTGGCCGGGGGGATCGGGCTGATTCCTTTGCGTTCCGCCATCGTGTACGCGCTCGCCAACCGCAAGGACTACGAACGCATACAGATTTTCCACGGCGCGAAGACGCCGAGTGAGTTGATGTACGTGCCGAAGCTTCACGAGTGGGAGCGGACGCCGGGCGTCGAATGCCACCTTACCGTCGATCGCCCTAACGATGATCGTTCTAACAACGATCGTGCCGCCGATCGATGGAAAGGGAACGTGGGAGTCGTCGGCAGCCTGTTCAAGAAACCGGAGGTGAAGGTTCCGGTCGAGAACACGGTTGCATTCGTGTGCGGGCCGCCGATCATGTTCCGGTTCGTCATTCAGGATCTGCTGGGGATGGGGTTCAAGGAGCGCGACATCGTCTCCACGCTCGAGCGCTATATGAAGTGCGGCGTGGGGAAATGTGGACATTGCTGCATCGGAGTCGCGTACGTTTGCGTGGACGGCCCGGTGTTTACGTATGAGCAGATCAAGCAACTGGGAGAGGATATCTGATGGCAGGCGACGGAAAGAGCGGCCTTCGCGCGCAGATCGAGCAGACGCTGCATGGGCGGGTTTGCCTTATGGGCGTGGGAAATCCTGAGTACGGCGACGATGCCTTTGGCGTGCGGCTTGCCGAAGAACTTGTCGCGGCCGGCGTGCCGGATGTGATCGTTGCCGGGAGCTCGCCCGACCGTTGGGTGGGATTCGCGGCAGACATAGGGTTCGATCACCTGGTTTTTCTGGATGCGGTGGAGTTGGGCGCGGCTCCGGGATCGGCCGTGTTTTTGGATTGCCAGGAGATTGCAGCGCGGTATCCGCAGATTTCGACTCACAAGATTTCGCTGGGCGTGCTGGCGAAGGTGGTCGAGTCCAACACAATCACGAAAGCGTGGCTGCTGGGAGTGCAGCCGGAGTCGATGAAGGAAGGACAGAACCTTACGCCTACGGTTCTTAGAACGATGGGCGTGCTCCGGGAGTTGTTGCTTGATCTTAGAACGCAATTAGTGAACGGCAGTTAGCGAACCTATGATGACGCCGGAACAAGCCGTCCTGGTTTCGATTCTCGCCTGTGTCGCGGGTGCGGCGCTGACGCTGCTGGTTTCGCGCAGCAAGCTGGTTGCGGGGTGGCTAGCATTTCTGATCACGAGTGGCACGGGGATACTAATTCTCTTGGCGGTGTTTAAGGTCCTAACGGCCGGACCCTCAGCCCATCCCGCGGCCTTCTGGGCGATGCCGAGATTTGGATTCGCACTGCGCATCTATGTTGATGGGCTGACCGCCGTCTTCCTGTTGCTGGCCGTGCTGATCGCCGTTCCGGCGTCGTTCTACTCGATCCTTTATATGAAGCACTACCGGGATTATGGCGTCGCCCGGTACTACCCATACTTCCTTCTGTTTCTCGCCGCCATGTACGGCCTGCTCTCCACCACCGACATGATGTGGTTCTTCTTCATTTTCTGGCAACTCATGACCTTGCCGGGCTATGCGCTGATTCGCTTCGAGCATCGTAACCGGCGGTATGTTTGGGCGGCTAACAAGTTCCTCATCATGATGCAGATCGCCTGCGCGGCCACGATGGTCGGCGCGGAATTGATTGCCATTGGCGGCAAAGCCGTTAGCGGCAGCACCAATTTGAAGTATGACTTTGACACGGTGAGCGCAAACCTGCCGCTGCTGCTCGCCACGCGGCCTGGCATGACCGCCCTGGCTTTCGGGTTGTTCCTCGTCGGATTCGGAATCAAGATGGGGATGTGGCCGTTCGGGCAAGTGTGGCTGCCGGACGCGCATCCAGCCGCGCCGTCGCCGGTGAGCGCGATGCTCTCGGGCGTGATGATCAAGACCGGCGTCTATGGCTTGATGCGGTATTTTCTGTGGCTGGTTCCGGTACGCGCACAGGCCGATTACCCGCTGGCGCGCTGGGGCATGCTGGTCGCGGTACTGGGTACGATCACACTCTTCACGGGTACCATGCAGGCTCTCAAGCAGGAGCAATCCAAAAGGCTGCTCGCCTTCCACAGCATTGGGCAAATTGGCTACATCCTGCTGGGAACGGGCACGTGCATGGCGCTGCTGCCTTTGAATACTCCGGCAACAGCCGCGCTCGCGACCATTGGCTTCTTTGGCGCGCTGTTCCACGTGCTCAACCACGGACTGTTCAAGGGACTGCTGTTCCTGAATGCGGGATCGATGCTGCATGCCACGGGCACGCAGGATCTCAACCAGATGGGCGGCATGATGAAGTTCATGCCGCTGACCGCGATCACCGCGCTGGTCGCGTCGTTTTCCATCTCGGGCGTGCCGTTATTCAACGGCTACGTCAGCAAGTGGGCCATCGCCGTGGCTGCGATTCAGGGCAGCGGGTCGGCCCACTACCTCGTCGTCTGTGCGGTGATCGCGATCCTTACCAGTGCGCTCACGCTGGCATCGTTCATGAAGTTTTTTGGCGTGAGTTTCCTGTCGCGCACGAGCGCTCTGGTGCGCGCGCGAGCGGCGGCGAGTGGCCGGCTGGAAGTTCCCTGGATGATGCAGTTGCCGCAATTCGGGCTCGCATTCTTCTGTGTTCTGTTGGGAGTAGTGCCGGCGATTGGCTTTCGGCTGATGCAACACGCGCTCGGGGCCAGCCGCGGCGGACTGGGAACTACGCTGGCGAACGCCTTCCCGATGCGGAGCGCACCGCTGACGGGACTCTCGGAAGGCAATTCGGCGGCGGTGTTCGCGCCCGCAGCTTTCGCGGCCGTGTTGGCGGTGATGTTCCTGATGGTGTATGGCATTTCGAAACTCGGTGGCGCGTCGCGGCGTACCGCCGCTCCGTGGCTTTGCGGTTACGCGCGGGAAGCGGAGTGCAATCGCTATGTCGCACACAACTTCTACGGCGAGATCAAACGCTACTTCCGCTGGCTGGGCGGCATGCCGAGCGCGCACAAAACGGCCGCTCTGAAGGATCAGCCATGATTGCGCGAGAGATGTTCGAGGAGTTCAAGGCTCGGTTTGGTCCGCTCATCGAACGCGCCGATCTGCCGAGCGATCGCCGGCTGTTCGTCTTTGTGGACCGCTCGGTCGTGAAATTTGTTTGCCAACATATTTTCCGGGAGCTTGATGCCCGCTACGTAGCCAGCATCGGCACCGATGACCGGCCATTTTCCGGCAAGTTTCTGGTGGCTCACAATTTCGCATTCGACAAAGACCACGTGCTCTGCAGCGTGCTCACCCAGTTACCGGAGAATGACCTCAAGATCGACAGCATCACGAAGATGGTGCCGGCCGCCAGTTGGGCCGAGCGCGAAATGCGCGACCTGCTGGGAATCGAGCCGGTGGGGCACGAGTATCTGAAACGGCTGGTGCTGCCCGACGGCTGGCCGGAAGGCAAGCATCCGCTGCGGAAGGATGTGCCGTGGAACGGGGTCCCCGAAAGCTATAACGAAGATAACGAATTCAAGTTCGATGAGACGCCTGAAGGCTGCACCGTCGTCCCGTTCGGCCCGTTCCATCCCACGCTCGACGAGCCTGCGCACTTCCGTCTCTACGTGGAAGGTGAGATGGTGCGCGGATGCGAGTATCGCGGATTCATGGTGCATCGCGGGATCGAGAAGCTGGCGGAATCCGTGATGAGCTACAACGACATTCCGATGCTGGCCGAACGCATCTGCGGCATTTGCGGATGCGTGCACAGCGTGGCGTATGTCCAGGCGGTCGAAGAGGCCGCAGCCCTGAAGCCTCCGCCGCGCGCCGAGTACATTCGCACCATCATGCTGGAGTTGGAGCGCCTGCACAGTCACTTGCTGTGGGTCGGGTTGGCCTGTCATATCGTCGGCTTCGACACGCTGTTCATGCAGAGCTTCCGCATCCGCGAGCCCGTCATGTGGATTGCCGAGAAGATCAGCGGCAATCGCAAGACGTACGCAATTTGTCTCATCGGCGGAGTGCGGCGCGATATCACGCACGATATTAAAGCCGAACTGCGGGTTGTGCTCGACAAGCTCGAATCGGAATGGCGGCCAGTGGTCAGCGCCGTGAGCAAAGACCGCAACATCCAGAAGCGCACCTGTGGCGTGGGCGTGGCCAATAAGCTGTTGGTGAAGAACCTTGGACTCCTCGGCCCGGTAGCGCGCGCCGCGGGAGTGGAGATCGACTGCCGGCACGATCATCCCTACGCTGCCTACGACCGGGTTGAGTTCGACGTCATCACGGCCCAGAGCGCGGACGTCTGGGGACGCGTGGTCGTGCGGATGAATGAAGTGTTCGAATCCATCAAGATCATCCGCCAGTGCCTGGACAAAATGGAAGACGGCCCACTGCAACTGGAAATCAAAGACGAGTTGCCGGTTGGACGGATGGGTCTTTCGTCGGTCGAGGCTCCGCGCGGCGAGAGCCATCATTTCGTGATTACCGGAGAGAACAATCGCCCGCGACGCTGGCGAGTGCGCGCTCCGACCTACCAGAACCTGCAAGGCGTGCCGATGATGATCAAAGATCAGCAGATCGCCGACATGACGATTTCTCTTGGCAGCATCGATCCGTGTTTTTCGTGCACCGACCGGCTGGAGACGATCGACCTGCGTTCGGGCACAACGAAGGTGTGGTCGCAAAAGGAATTGCTGGAATTGACTTGGGCGAAGACAAAGACGATGACGAAATAGAGAACTTATGAACGGCAGCCTGATTTGGAGGATTGTCGGCGGAGTGCTCAACGTGGGCGTCGTGTTGCTTGTCGCTCCACTCTGCCAGGGTGTGCTGCGTAAAGTTACGGCGCGGGTGCAATCGCGACAGGGACCGCCGCTCCTGCAACCTTACTTCGACCTGTTGAAGCTGCTTGGCAAGGAAGACATCGAGTCGGGTGAAACGCCGCCCATGCAACGCTTCGCGGCCTATCTTTCGCTCGCGACCGTTCTTACTGTTGCATGCCTTGTGCCTATGGGCTTTGTTGCGCCGATGAACGGAGTGGCCGACATCATTCTGCTGATCTACCTGCTTACGCTTTGCGGCATCTGCACGCTGCTTGCCGGGCTGGCGGCGGGCTCCACTTACTCTCTGGTTGGAGCCAGCCGCGAAATGATGAGCATGATTACGCTGGAGCCTTTGCTCGCGATCGCCCTGATCGTGGGCGCCGTGCATACGGGGTCATTCCGGCTGGACACGGTGCTGAACGGCTCCGTTTACGAAACGAACGGGGTGCCATGGTCGGGGCTGATCATGCTGGTGGTGATGATCCTGTCGTTTCAGGCATTCGTGCAGCGAGTGCCCTTCGACATTTCGGAAGCCGAAACTGAGCTGATGGAAGGCCCGCTCATGGAGTACTCCGGACCTAAGCTGGCCTTGTTCAAGTACGCGCAAATGGCGAAGCTTGTTATCTACAGCGCGCTGTTTGTCAGGATGTTCGTGCCTTGGGGCTCGCAGTTTGTCTTTCCTTTGGCGGGGCTAGTGTTCTGGGCGATGTTCTGGGCGAAAGTGTTGGTTGTGGTGCTGCTGGTCACGCTGGTGGCGGCGACGCACGCTCGTTACCGCATTGACCAGGCGATCCGCTTCTTTGCCAGCTTGTTTGCGGTCGCGCTGGGAGCGTTGGTGCTGGCGAGTTATGGGTATTGATCGGAATTACGTAGCGACGGCCGCCCTCGGCCGTCCAGCGGAGCGAAGCTCCGCGGAAGTGCGTAAGATTTGAGCGTATGTCGATTCTGGGCAAACTCGAAGAAACGCTGATCTGCCTGAAGGCCGGGCGCGTGACTTTGCCTTATCCCGCGGAAGCGCAGCCAGTGCCGGAGAAATTCCGCGGCCGGCCGATCTTCGATACCACTAAGTGCGTCGGTTGCTCGGGGTGCGCCAACAACTGCCCGGCGCGGGAAATTCTCGTGTTCGACGTCTGCCAGGAGATTCGCATCCTGCAATATCTCGGCCGCCGTTGTACGTACTGCGGACGTTGCGCCGACGTCTGTCCCGAGAAGGCCATCACCATGAGCCTGGAGTTCGAGAACGCGACCAACAAGATTTCCGATCTCGTCCAGAAGCTGGACCTTTTCATGAGCACTTGCCAGCGCTGCGGACGCTGCTTCAAGGGCACAGCCGCGCTGGAAGAATTGAAGATGAAGGGATACCGATCCGACGATATTCCGCACGAGCGTTGGATCTATCGGGCCCACTCATTCCTCGAAAGCGAGCCGGTGGTGGACGACATCCAGATCGAACTGGACTAGATATGTTGAAGAATCTGTGCCAGAAAATGTTTGGTCGGTCGTTGTGGGTCTACCACGCTAATAGCGGGGGTTGCAACGGCTGCGACATTGAAGTGCTCAATGTGCTCACACCCTATTATGACGTCGAACGCTTCGGCATCAAACTGGTCGGCTCACCGCGGCACGCGGACGTGATGCTGTGCCAGGGTCCGGCCATGCGCTCTACCGGGCAGGCTCTGAAGCGCGCCTACGAAGCCATGCCCGCTCCCAAACTTGTCTTCGCCATCGGCTCCTGCGCCTGCGGCGGCGGGGTTTGGTTCGACAGCTACTCCGTACTTGGCCCGGTGGAAAAAGTCGTTCCCGTCAACTACTACATTCCCGGATGTCCGCCGCGGCCGGAGGCGATCATCTATGGCGTCGCCGTCGCGCTCGGACTGGTCGACAAAAAGGTCGCACCGGTCGAATTCAAGCAGATCGAATTTCCGATCCCTAACTACCACCCTGGCGATTTGCGGCGCGATGACCACGGCATGGTGGTCTACGAGAAGATCAAGCAGGTGTAGCCGACGCAGGCGCCGTCTCGGATCGGCTTCACTTGATCCCGAAGTCGAACCCCAACTCGAAGCCAACTTCGCGTATCCTGTTTAATTGGAATCAGCGTTCTTCTGGTAAAGCTGTGGCTCCGTTTGCGATTGGTTTGATTCATATTATCGCGATGAGATGCCATACTGTTCCACGGTGACCATCATGAGTCCTATCGACAAAGTTCTTGTTCACGACATTGTTCGAGAGGCGATTCTGCGCTGCCTGCCGAAGGGCGCACCCTTGTTGCCCGAGCCCACGGCGGAAGCCATCTACAATTCGCCCGAAGCCGCGCATATTAAGGACGAGATCATACGGGTTGGGAGAAAGCTCTGGGAGCGGCAGTACGTCGATGGCAACGGCGGCAATATCTCCTGCCGTATCGGGCGCGAATACGCGATCTGCACTCCTACGCTGTGCAGCAAGGGCGATCTGGCGCCCGAAGACTTTTCGCTGATCGACATGGAAAACGTCCGAGTATGCGGCGAACGGCCGCACACGAGCGAAGTGCTGCTGCACCTTGAGATTTATAACGCGGTGCCGAAGGCCCGGGCGGTCATTCATTGCCATCCGCCGCACGCGACCGCGTACGCGATCACTGGATTGGTTCCGCCGGGACCGGTTATTCCCGAGCAGGAAGTTTTCATTGGACCGGTGGCCATCACGCCCTACGAGACGCCCGGCACAAAGAAATTTGCGGAAACGGTGCTGCCGTTCGTTCGCCGGCATAACACCATCCTGCTCGGAAATCACGGGATCGTCTGTTGGGCGGATACGGTCACGCATGCGGAGTGGCTGGTTGAAATCGTCGATACGTACTGCCGAACGATCATTCTGGCTTCGTCGTTGGGCGTACCGATCACACCGATTTCGCAGGACAAAGTGGCCGATCTGCTGGACATCAAGAAAAAGCTAGGTATGCCCGACTGCCGTTTTGATGAAGAAGAAAGCGCGGCGGGAGAGTTAGCCGTCACGGCCTCTGAATTTGGCGGCGACGACAAAAAGGTGGCCAGCGGCAATGGCAGCAAAGGCGGAATTTCTTCGGATGATGTCGAGCGGCTGGTCGCCAGTGTGACGGCTCAAGTGCTGGAGTTATTGTCGCGAAAAGAATGAAGGCTGTCAGTTAGTTCAGATGTAAGTCAATGTAAGTCGCGAGATAATCAGGAGGCGCTGCATGGCATCGTATTCGATTCCGGAGATTTCATCTCCTACACCTGTCAAACCTAACGAGGTGCTGCTCATCGCCAGCGGTGACTTGCGTCAATCGGCGAACAAGGTCTGCTGGCCGGCTCAAGCCGAAGCTGAAAAGAAGATCGTCGAGGCGTTCAAGGCCGAGGGTGTGACCGTCCGGCGCGGACATCCCTGCCGCTCCGACCTTGGACACGGCTTCATTTGGAACCAGCGCATGGGGATGGACGTCTTCATGAACATCGACCCGAACGCGCCGCTGATTGTCGCCGAGTCGGTATGGCAGTACAGCGCAAACGTGTTGGCCGGCCTCCGCACGCATCGCGGGCCGATTCTAACCATGGCTAACTGGTCGGGACAGTGGCCGGGCCTGGTGGGCATGCTGAATCTGAATGGCTGCCTGCACAAAGCCGGGGTGAAGTTCAGCACGATTTGGAGCGAGGACTTCGATGACGAGTTCTTCCGGAGCGGGATACGGCAGTGGCTGAAGGAAGGGAAGATCACGCATGACACGAGCTATGTGCATAACTTCGATAGGTCGAAGGTCCCTGCAGCCGAGCGTGAGTTGGGACAAGATCTGGCCCGCTACTTACGACATCGCAAGGCCATACTGGGGGTGTTCGACGAAGGCTGCATGGGCATGTACAACGCCATCATCGAAGACGAACTGCTGAATCCGCTCGGAGTTTACAAGGAGCGCCTGAGCCAGTCGGCGCTGGTAGCGGCGATGAAGGTGGTGCCCGATCAGGAAGCTCAGGCCGTGCGCAAGTGGCTGGACGATCGCGGTGTGACTTTTGTTACTGGTCCCGATCCGGAAAACGATTTAACCGACGGGCAGATTCTCGAGCAGTGCAAGATGTATATTGCCGCGGTGCGCATCGCGGCCGAGTTTGGATGCGACCTGATCGGCATTCAATACCAACAGGGGCTCAAGGACATAGCTCCGGCGTCGGACCTGGTCGAGGCTCTGCTCAATAATGTGGAACGCCCGCCCGTGACCGAAGCCGAGACTGGCCGCGAACTTTATCCCGGCCAACCGCTGCCGCACTTCAACGAAGTGGACGAATGCGCGGGCCTCGACGCGCTCATTACCAATCGCGTCTGGACCGCCATGGGACTCGATCCCGCCACCACCCTGCATGACGTGCGCTGGGGCGAGCACTACAAAGGCGATGGGATCGACGATTTCGTCTGGGTCTTCCAGATCTCTGGCGCCGTTCCCGCCTCGCACATTCAGGGCGGCTACGCGAAGGCGATCAGCGAACGACAGCCTCCCATGTATTTCCGGCTGGGCGGCGGCACGCTGAAGGGCATCTGCAAGCCGGGGGCGGTGGTCTGGAGCCGGGTGTTCGTGGAGGGCGGCAAACTTCACGCCGACATCGGACGCGCGACCGCGATTGAGCTACCTATGCACGAGACCATTCGCCGGTGGAAAGAAACTACGTCGCAGTGGCCGATCATGCACGCCGTCCTACACGGCATCACGCGCGATCAGTTCATGGCACGGCACCGGGCGAATCATTTGAATGTCGCTTATGCTCCGTCGGCTGAAGCGGCCGACAAAGCCCTTGGCGCCAAAGCAACGATGATGGCGGAGTTAGGCATTGAAGTGCATCTTTGCGTGAAGTGATCGACCAATCGAGCAAAGGGCACGGCCGCAAACCAGCGCAAGCCGTGCCCCGCCCGGACATCATCGATAAGATGGCGGCAGCGGATTGCGGTCCTGGAAAACCCGCTGGTGCCAGTAGGGATAAGCCACCTGGGGCGCGCTGGCCTCGTCGAGTTTCTTGACCTGTTCGCTGGTCAGCGTAAAGCTTGCGGCGGCCAGGTTGTCGCGCAACTGCTGTTCATTGCGCGCGCCAATGATCACGCTGGCGACGGTCGGCTTTCGCAGCAGCCAGTTCAGAGCCACTTGTGGAACCGTCTTGCCCGTCTCTTGTGCAACAGCGTCGAGCGCGTCCACGACTTTATAAAGGTACTCATCTGCGACTACCGGACCGACGGTCGCAGTCTTATGCAAGCGGCTCACCTCCGGTAGCGGCTGACCACGGCGGATTTTGCCGGTGAGACGGCCCCATCCGAGCGGGCTCCAGATCAAAGCGTCTATATCTTCCGCGTAGGCCTGCGGCATCAACTCCCACTCATAATCGCGGCCGACGAGCGAGTAGTAAACCTGGTGCGCGACGTAACGCGCCCAGCCATAATGTTGGCTGATGTCAATTGACTTCTGCAGATGCCATCCGGAGAAGTTCGACGAGGCGATGTAGCGCACCTTGCCTTCGCGCACAAACTGGTCGAGAGTGTGCAACGTCTCTTCGATCGGCGTCAGGGCGTCGAACCCGTGCATGTGATAGACATCGATGTACTCGGTCTTCAGCCGCTTCAGGCTGCCTTCGATTTGTCGCGTCAGGTGCGAACGCGACGAGCCTGCGCTGTTCGGGCCGTTTCCGAAGGGGAAGGTTGCCTTGGTCGAGAGCAGAAGGCTTTCGCGCGGCAGGTGCTTGATCGCCTCGCCCAGAATCTCCTCGGAAAGCCCCTGGGAGTAAATGTCGGCGGTGTCGAAAAAGTTGACACCCGCTTGCATACAGAGATCGATGAGCCGTGTAGCTTCCGCCACGTCCGTCTCACCCCACGCGCGGAAAAATTCATCGCCGCCGCCGAAGGTCGCGGTGCCAAAGCACAACACCGGAACCTTTAAACCACTTCTGCCCAGTTGCCGGGATTCCATAGATGATTTGACGGGCAGCGGCGGCCGATGGTCGCAACGTTTTTTATTTGCCGATTTAGGAGGCCGGAAGATCGATCGCGATCACATTTTTCGGAAACAGGGACAGCGGTAGCTAGACATCCTTTAGCTGGTCCTCATTCATTCCGAAATAGTGGCCCAGTTCATGGATGACCGTCAGGCGGATTTGTTTGCGGACTTCGGACTCGCCGGAGCAGACGGCTTCAATATTCTTCTGATAGAGCACGATGTGATCGGGCCCTGTCGGCAGATCAAATATGCTCTTTTTGGTGGTGGGCACGCCATGGAAGACACCCAGAACCAGCCTCCTTTGCTGCCCTGGTTGCGGCGATGGCTGGTGGGGCGGCTTATCTTCCACCAAAACAGCGACGTTACGAATGCGGCTGCGAAACTCCTGGGGGAGCGAGTCGAGCGCCTCCTCGACTACCTTGGTGAAATGTTCACGCTTCATCGTCCCCCCACTGAAAAAAGTCAGGGCACGCTCACCACGCTAGCGAGTCAGAGTTATTCCGCAGTCTGAGACGGGGCAAGCCCCACCTCTATGAAACCTGCGTTTCTCCGCAGCCTGTGAAGCCGTGCCCTACCCAAACCTACCTAGATCCTTAGGACTTCTTGATGCCAGCGGATTCCCCTTTGAAGAAGCCTACCACTGCCTTGGCTGCGCTAGTCGAGAACAAATTCGTGCTCTTGGCGAGAGAGGCATAGACACCCCGGTAGTCCGCAGGATCGTAGCGGACAGCGTTCGCCATCGGGACGCCGAGGCAGGCGCCCTGTGCGAACGCGTCGAGGTTCGCTCCCAGAAAAACGAAAGTCCAGTTGCCCGCCGATTCCTTGCTTCGGATCAGTTCACGGATGGCTGGCATCGTCCATTCGCGCGAAGAGTTCTCTTCTCCGTCCGTCATGATGACCGTGATGGTCTTATCGAAGCCGTCGGTGCTTACCGTTTGCACGGTGTTGCCGATGGCATCGAACAGCGCGGTGTTTCCACTGGGCCGGAAGATTGTGTCGTCGAGCTTCGCGACTTTCGCGAGCGGCACCGCCTTGTATTTCATTTCCACGACGGTATCGAACAGAGTCAGCGAGAACCCGTAGTCAACGGCTGGCTCCTTTGCGAGTTCGTCGAGGTAAAGATTGAAGCCGCCGATGACATCCTTGACCTTGGTGCTCATGGAGCCCGACTTGTCGAGGATGACGTTGACCAGGACGCGCTGCTTGCCGCCGGATTGGGAATTGTTTGAGCTCATTTCTTCTTCTCCTGGTTGGCAGCAGTCGGCGACCGGACGTAGGTGGTTTGCCGCGTGAAGCCCAGTTTGTCGAGCAGGCGCTCGCTGGGTTCCTTGTGACGGTTGTAGACGTTGCTGAGATATTGCTTGGAGATATCCAGCTCGGCTGCGAACTTGGTCAGCGTCTTCTCACCCTGGACGCGCTTCATGATGGCGAGCAGCTCTTCGATGGTCGTCGCTTTGTATGCCATACAGGGATACAGTGTATCCCGATAAGGGATACAAAGTCAAGAGTGGAGTTGGGCCAATAATCGGGTCCTATGGGATTTGCAGGGCCCGTCAGAGGGACCGGTTGTGGGGGAGGCAGTTGCTGCGCAGCGGAGCGTCTTGATCTTTATTCTTTACCTTTATTCTTGTCTTGACTGCAATCACGAGCGACCGAAGTCAAAATGTTATTTGCGGTCGCGATGTGGCAGCCGCAGGATGCGCCATCCGAATCGGACGACGTGTATTTTTGAGAGCTTGACGCAGGACTCACGTCCGTCGCGCTCACCGCGTTTGTTAACGATTTGGAGTAGATGACATTCCCATCGAGCAGGAGCTGGTTGCTCGTCTGGTACTTCTGAGTGGTCGCCACCGTAAAGCCGAAAAGAGCGCTACTGGCCGGGTAATGAAACCAACCGTAATCGGGAAGCTGTGGTCGTCTCGGGTCACAATTCGGGGGTTCCAGTTATTCGACGGAGCGCCGACAAATAGTTGCCACGAGCGGAGCGTGTACAGGTCCACTCGCACAGTATCCGCTGCCGGTCAACGAAGGTGACCTGGCGGCTACTTGCTCTTATAACTGAAAGTCACCTTGGTTTCTTCATCCAGAACCAGCGGCCGGACGAACTGGAAAGATGTGCCTGTGCGCGGCACCTCGATTGCGACCGGCAGCACACCCGCCACGCGCCTTTGCAGATTCATGACATTGGCCGATGCTGCGTTCTGCTCCTGTTTTTTTGCGTTCGCTTCGAGTTGTTGAAGTTGCAGGTAATTGCGGCCGTTGAGGGCCAGATCCGTAGACTGAAGGGCGTTCGCCTCAACGGTTATCGTTTCCATTGCAGCGCCAACCCGTAGAGTTATCGGGTACTCTGCGGCTCGGCTGGAATCATAGTTGATATTTTCAACCGTGGGATTGAAACCAGATGCGTCAACCCTGATCTTTCCTCTGCCCGCGGGAATATTCGACACAAGCCAGCGGCCCGATGCGTCGGTAGCAGTGCTGGTTGCGAAGCCGGTATCTGAGTTCGTAAGCGTAACATGGGCGCCGGGTACTACGGCACCGCTTGAATCCACGACGGTCCCACCCAGTTGTCCGGGAGACACTGGCGCGGCGCTGCTGACAGGTCCGACTATCCCCCCGATTGCGCCTCCTGCCGCTCCCGCCGCTCCGTACTCCGCGACGACCACACTTTCTTGAAAAGCGGGCGGCACCAGATTCGCCGCCATTACATCGCCGCCGAAGTCTTTGACCTTGTATTGCTCGGGAAGAAATACTTCCCACTCCAGCAGATCGATGGGCACATCCATGCGCGGGAGGGATAGCTCAGAGCCGCCTTTCTTTGCAAACGGAGCCCCCGAATGCATGAACACAAAAGAGATTTCATACGCGCCGGTGGGGCGATAGCCGGGGCGCAACAACGGGACGCGATCTCCATCGGGTCCTTGCACGGGCTTGACCTTTTCTCCCGCAACGTCCGCCGACAGAATGCTCGCTCCGGCAGGCAACGCCACTTTCAAAAATGGTTGCGCCTGGTTCTTGACGGTGAGTTTTACCTCGGTGAGCGACCGGCCCTCTGAAGTCACGAGCGTTGTAACCACCGCATTCTCGGCGACGGCCGCAAGCACGCTGCTATCCGGAAAGCGAGTCCACTCCAGCGCCAGAGTGGGTATTTCGTTGGGCTGGCGATGGAACCGAAACGCGGCCTGCGGCGGATAGTGCGCCAGCGAGCGCAAGTAGGGATTGGTTTCTCTCACATCCATGCGCTTGAGACCTCCGCCCTCGGTTGCGGTAAGCTCCATCGTTCCCGCTCCTTCGATGAGAACCTCGCCGGTTTCGCGCTGGGCATTCTTGAAAGCGGGAAAAGGAACGCTGGCTTTCGAGTCGGTGATCTTCGAATCACTGATCGAGCGCTCCATCGAAATCAGGAATTGATGGCTGCGCTGGCTCGCGGTGCGTACCTTTAAGATCAAGACGCCGGATTGAGTTTCGCTCGATTCCAGCGAGGCTCCGGTTATGCCTGTTACTTCATATCCCTCGGGGAGTTCCACTTCGAATTGCGCAGGTTCACCTTGTACGACGGTAACGTCGGCTAAGGTCACAATCCTAAGTTCCCCTTCACTTACCGACACCAGCGTTTTTACATCGGACAGAAATCGCACTTCCCGCGGAACCGTGGGCTCCGCCGTTTCGCGTCTTGCCCACCAGATGCCGGCGGGTTGTCCGGGCACGAGTGTCGCTTCGATCGTCGTGTGTCCGTTCTCGGATCGCCGATCGGTGATCAGACCGGGACTGATGTTTGCGTACGTATTCTCGCCGGGAAGCACCAGCGAGAGTTGCACACTTCCTGCTGGCGGAACCGGCAAACTAAACGACGCCCGCCCCGCTTCGATGTTCAGAGGCAACCCAGCGTTCAGCGTGATGGAAAACTCGGACGGCCCGGTCAGAACGGTGGTCTGAATTCCATTTTCCTGCTGCAGGGGCAGCGCTTTGTTCTCCTGCCGCGCGTCGAGGATCGTCATGCCCATGGTCAGCGGAACTTTGGCCATGCCTTTCTTGAATACTTCGCCTTCCAGTTGAACGCTCCCCAGCACGGATTCGTTTTCCACGCGCAGCTTCAGGTCCGCTCGTTTGAGCGAATAGTTGAGTGGCGGCGTGTCAGGCTTTTTTGGCGCTTTGCTGGCCAACTCGACCAGCCGGTTGTATTCGTCTAGCGGCAGCGTGACATTGCCCGAGTCGGGGAGGGGCAGATTGTTTTTCTGCTGCGCTACGGCAGCGGCCAAGACGATTATCACGAAGGCAAAAAAGATTTTTTTCATCGCGCACCCTGCTTTTTCTCACGCTGGTAGGTAAGTTCGGCGGCTGGCGCCTGATTTTCGCCCGTGAGTTCGGAAATCAGGAATATGGAAGGGCCAAAGGCGGGAAATGAAATTCCAATGGGAAGGATGCCGGCCACCTTTCCCTCTTTTGATTTGGCGCGGAATTTGTCGACGAGGGCCTGCCTGGCTTCATCATCCTTAAACTGTTTTAGATCTGACTCCGCTGACTTCTGTGCCGCCGCGGGTGGCGGCGGCCGCGGCAGATTGAATGCTTCTGACGTTGGATTCGCGTAGGTCTCGGTGCGGAACGGGCCCGGCTCAGCCGATATGTGGAATAGAGGCGGGTAGTAGAGCAGCAGCCCGGTGCGAGAGATAGGCAGATCGAGCGCCGGCAAGGCAAGCTGCACTTGGCCCTTATCCCCCCACGCTGCGCCGCGACTTAGATATAGGACCTCTACGACGAATGCCGGTGTATCTTCGCCTCCGCGGGCTTTTTCCAGCGGCAACAATAAACTGCCATCGGGCGACTGGCCGGGGCGCACCGGTTTGCCTCCTAGCGCGGCGCTCCAAACGACCGCTCCCGGCGGGAGCGTGATCTTCACGAAGTTCCGCTGATTGTTGCGGACGGCGTAGCGCGCCTGAATCAGGCTCTTTCCTTCCTTACTTATCAGAACCTGATAGCGAGCCTCTTCGATGTTGGCCATCAACACGGCTTGCTGCGTGTAACGCGCCACGTTGACGACAAGGGAACGAGTCGCCGCGTCTCCGGCGCGAAAACGAAACGCCGCCAGCGACGGCGATTGGCGGCTGGCGACGGTCTCGCCTAAGTCGCTCGCATCGGCCTCTTCCATCCCGTGCGACCTGAAATCTTTGATCTCGCCTGCTCCGAGTACTTCGACCGCGACTCCGCCCGTGTCTTTCTCGGTATTAAGAAGACGCAGCAGAGGCATCTCGATTTGGCCGTCGCGGGCGAGCCGGGTTTCGCCGTTGATGACAAATCTTGAGCTCTGCTCGATCGGCTCAAGGAATTTCACCGACAGTTCGCCGCTCTTCATTTCCCAATCCGCTACCGTCGCGCCCAGCACCTGATTCACCGTAACGCTTTCAGGAAGCTGGATCCGCACCTCGGCTGCGGCGCCCTGGATTACCTCGAGGTTCACCTCGGCATAGATCGATGTCGAGTCTTCTCCCAGGCTGACTAACTCGGTCAGAGATCCGCGCAGCCGCAGGGGCTGGGTCGCGCGGTGATCCTCCGTCTTTCTTCGCCAGCTAAAAGTGAGAGGCGCGTTGCCTTGTCCGTAGGCAACCCACTTGCTTTCGTCTGCGGTATTGGACTGCTCCGACAGGAGTCCGCCGGCAACTTGAACGTCCACGCCGTGGCGCAAGAGTTGCACCGATGCGCGCGTAATTCCTGAATCAGCGGGAGGGAGCGCGATGCTTTCCGTCCCGGCATTCGAGGCTACGGGAAGAACTATCTCGAGCAGGAGAACCGAACGGCCAGCGTGAGAAAGGACGGCAGTGAGCTGGTTGCCAGCTTTCGCGGAAGGCGGCACCAGGGATACAAGCTTGTTGTCGACTCGCGCCTCGCGAACCAGGAGTCCTGATGGAATGGGAATACGCACCCAGCCATCTTTCAGCACATCGACAGTCAGGCCCACCCGGCCCCGGGCTACATCGCCTCGGACCTGCAACTCGTAGTCGACGCGGGTCAGAGTCGCCAGCACGGGAGAAGCTTCCGGTTCGGGCTCGACCGGATAGGCCTTAGCGTGAAGGGTACGATACTCGGAGACTGGAATTACCACCCATCCTGACGTGCGCGCTTCCTGAGCTCTGGCTATGGTTGCGACGCAGGTTGCGATGCTAAGAACGACGCAAGAAAATAACAGCTTGCGTCCGGATCTCTTGCGCTCCGGAACAATCGGCTGGTTCGACATTCTCATAGGCTGCCTCTCGGCCAACTTAGAAGTGACACGTTGAGTATTCTCGACGGCTTAGGTTCCTTTCGACTCGGTGCTGCAAGACTACTCCGAGGAACGCTCGCCAGGCGCAATCTTGCGGTCGACGTGGGCTCTTCAGCTGCGGTGGCTTGAAGGGATAGGCCTGAAGGCATCGCGGAGCGCATCCGCCGGTCGCGCATTGCCTTCGCCTCCTTCGTTCTCCGCAAGTCAGGTTAAGATAAGGAAGAAATCTAATTGTAGGCAGAATTTGAGCCGCGCGGGGTGGGCGCTTAGTTACCTTCAAGATGCAATGGCGGCACGCCCGCTGCCGCTATTCGCGAACGGCGAGAACGTGAAGGCCGTGCACAGGCTGATGCGCGGCAATCGGGCGGTCACCTCTTAGGCAATGTCAAGAAACGCGCAATCACAACGTTTTCAGATACTCGATAATCTGCATGCGTTCTTCTTCGGACAGCCTGCGGCCGATCACGCCGTTGCCCTTGGGACCATCGTTGAACTCATGCCCCGCATTCGAATTGCCGGGCAGATCGGTGCGGAACTCGGAGGCGCCCTCTAGCGGAGCGGTGTCGAGGCCGAGTTTGACGGGGTCGTATTGCTTGCTCCCTAGATAGAATACTTTTGGCCGCTCACTAACCGGTGAAAGCAGCGCGTACAGGTTGGGGACGGAACCATTGTGAAGGTAAGGAGGCGTCGCCCAGATGCCGTTGTGGGGGCGCGCCTTGTACGCCAGCGGTGTTAGAAGTTTGTTTTCCCGGTAGCCGTTCCACTCTTCCTGTTGTTCGGGCGAAAGCTTCAGTTCGGCGTATGCCCGGCCGATCACTTCTTGCGTGATATACATAAGGCCGTCGCGGGCAGATATGATGCCCTTTCCCAGCGGTCCACTATCGGCCTTCCGGTTATAGAAGTTCTGCGCTTCTTTTGGATCGGTTCCGATCTCAGCCAGGGGAATCATGGTTACTTTGAAAAACTGTCTGCCAGTGTTCGGGTTACTCGTCCAATGCTCCGGCTTATGGCCCTCGTCGGAAGACATGGGCGGCTGGTGGCAGTGCAGGCATAGCTGGTTGTAGAGTTTTTCGCCCTTGGCCGCTTTCTCCGCATCGATCTTACCCAGGATCTCGGCGGGCCACTTGGGCGACCAGACGCCCTTGCCGGGCGCCTCTCCGCCGAGTAACAGTTCGATCTCATGGAGATTGTCAACGTGGATGGTATTCTGGAACTGCACTCCGGGGTAACCCATGAGGTTGATGCGCGAGCGCACGCCCAGCGCCTCACCGACATTTCTCCCCATGGGCTGCTGAATGGAGCCGTTGTACTGCACCCAGTCCATCCAGGATGCGTCCCAGACCGGCGGGAAGTTCACAGGGCCATCGCCGACTGCCAGATTCTTCTTATTGTTCAGCTCAGTTCCGAAAACAAAGTTACCTATCCTAGCTAGTGCGTCGGTGCGGCCGTAACCTTCGGGAGTTGGAAAGAGATGGCGTGTCGCTTTGAACTCAGTGAAGCTGGTGTCGAGATAGTACTTGAGCGCCTTATGCAAGAGCACCTGATCGGCGGGCGAATGGTTAGGTCCCAGCACCCTGTCGGCGAATCTGCGGAAACGCAAAGGATCGTAGTAAGTCCACGTAACTGCGAGGCCGAGCGCCTCGGTGAATTTCTGCAGATCGATCAGGGACGGTCCAGCGTCGATCCGGATCGCCTTGCCGTCGTAGAATAACTCCCCGGTGTGGCAGGCTGCGCAAGTTATACCGAGAACCACCGATTTCTGCCCGGTGTAGGGATCTACGAAACGATCGTCGCGGGAGAATCCTACGGGCAGGGCATCGGGATTTTGCTCGTAGGCGGGGTCGGGAATAAAGCCAAAGCCCTGCATGTATGAGTCGTCCTTGAACAGAGGAGCGCCTTTGATGGTGAAACGCGGCTGCTCAAGCGCGAGAAACCAGGCGTAGGGTAAGAGCTCACTTCCTTGAGCCGTGTGGTAATAACGATGACGCTGATCTTCGGTCCAGTTCTGCCAGAGCCACGCGATGTCCCTGGGCCTTTCGATTTTCGGCACCTCCAGGCTGTTGTTTAGGGTGAAAACGGCAATGATCGCCGCGCAGAGGGCAAGCACGCCGAGCAGCGCCAGTGCGCCGATGACGCTCGGACGCCTGAGCAGCGGTTGCTTGGGCGGAGGGGTTATTTGCTGTTCGATCACCGGCCGCGGCGCCAGCTCGCAGGCGTTTTCCTGCTCCGTCACGTAATGCTGCGGCAAATTCTTCGGGCGATATTCCGGCACATCGCGCATCCGTTCGAGGACGCTCGCGTGAATGTGGACGCCGTCTGCGATAAACCTCGGGCGCGCCAGGTTCAGCCGGATATTGCTCTTCCACTTAGGTGGCGTTTGCCCGGGCACGAGATAGTGGTGAAGCTTTGGCCAGACTTCTCCGAGATACCAGAAGCCGTGTAGCGACTTATGCAACTCCGCGGCGGGATTGGGCTTGACATAGGGGAGCTTTCCGCCGAGCACATCGAGGACCTTTTGCGGATCCAGCTTTAATCCGGCGGATTGAGCCTCGCATAACATCCACCGCAACGCGATTTTAGAAAGCCCGCTGTAAGGTTCGAGATAACTACCACCGACATCGGAGTGAACGCCCGCGAACCACACTTCCTTCAAATCCTGGTTCGGAGGTGGGGGCGTCTTAAAAAGGTGCTGGCGAAAAAAAGCACGGCGCTCATCGATCGAAACCGCGTGGCGGATGACAGGCACGTCAGGCAACTCCGAGGTGTAGGGCAAGGCCCCTGAGTCGAGGTGAACGGGATCGAGAATCCATCCAACCGAGGTGACGGTGTCCCACAACCCGAGAAAGTATGGTTTACACGGAACGCTGAAGGTCATTCTAAAAGCGGCAGCAATCTTGAACTTGTCGGCGGCATTGCTTTTGTAAAGCCGCAAAGCGTACGGAATCAGCGCCTCATTTCCCGGCGTCAGCAGCCCGAACATATGCAGCATGCCGCAGAGCGCGCGGGCAGTGTAAGCGCCGCGGCTGAAGCCGAAGATGTAGACCTGGTCGCCGGGCTTGAGCTCCCGCATCAGGAATGAATAAACGTCGGCGATGTTGTCGGAGAATCCGTAGCCGAAAGCCAAGCCCCTCACCTGGGTCCACCACTTCCCGATGGTAGTCAGGGCGTTTCTGGCGCCCATCGTCCCGACGCCGGGGTGATAGTAGGCGACCTGCTTATCTTGAGCAGACAAGGTCCAGTAGAGCTTTACAACATTCGAGTTTTCAGGCCCATACTCATTCCCGGTTCCGTCGCAGCAGATTACGATATTCCTCGACATACGAGATCAAACCTCCGTAACACTTCGGCGATGCTCGAATCCAGCGCCGCCTATACTTCGCCGGCCGGAAGCGTAGGCTGACTCTCCGAGCCGGTCGCGGCTGCGCTCTTGCCTGCGTCCTGGCCGGCAGTGCGAACTGATTCTACCCGGGCGAAGAATGCCGCCATGTCGCATCCGACCGGCGCCGGCGGCGCGTTCTTAGGAACGTTCTCAGCGTAAGACGAGATCATCCACGAACCCAGGTGGCGATAGCTTTCAAACTGGGCTTCGTTGAAGAACTGGTTCGCGGTGGCCTCATGAGGAAAGGTCTGATGGGAAGCGGCATAAGCGCGAATATCCGGCGGCTCGCTGCCGTTCAGGGTCGGTTTGATGAACAGCAGTTCGCCTTTGGGAGCGCTGTCATCAACGCAATCGTACTGGATCTCTCCGCGAATACAGTAGAGGTTCAAAGGTTCGACTCCCCTCTTCATCGGCAGCCCGTGGGGAAAGTCGGGAAATGCGATCGGGATACCGAGGTCGATCTCGATCTTGCGAATCGCATTGCCCAGGTCTTCAAAATGAAATTCGCCGTCAGCATCGGCGTCGACCACGACAATGCGCCGGCAACGGCGCAAGACCATCTCATAGAGTCCCAGATTTTCGAAATGGCCGCCATCGGACAGCTCGATCCACTTGTAAGAGTCGTCGGTGTTCCCCATCGCCTCGTTCAGCAGGGGCATCAAAGCCCACTTGGGGCCGCTTCTTCCGAGGAAGCGGCGCGTCCTGCTGCCCGCAGGCCATTTCCGCAGATGCGGCCAAATGGGATTGGGGAGCCACCAGCCTAGTCGCGCGTTAAAGAAGGTCATCAACAGCGTGACCAGCGGCGAAGAGTGGTAGCCCATGTTGGGATTAAAGGCCGCCCCGCTGATCGCCATGGCGGTGCCAAGGGTTACACCCTTGCTGCCACCGTAATCCTCGGCGGGCAAGTACCCCAGACGCCAGCTTCCGACGCTGACCGGACTGAAGGTGAAGGGTTCAGCCTTGCGCTGCTGCCATGCCATGTTCTTGGTCGCCACCAGGTTCAGCGCGGTGTTGATAACGTGCAGCGGCGCATCGTGGCGCGGCATGTCGGCCTCGTACATGTTGTCAGTGCTGTCGAAGTTAGTGAAGCTGTCGGGATGGCGAGCGAAGTTCGAGGCGCCCAGGTAGGAGCGCGTGAGCCGCATGCGGTACATCCCATGCAGCGAAAAAGTATTGATGTTGATGAACATGTTGGCGAAAAGCGCCAAGAGGCAGACCGCCGCAAAGACGACGAACACGGCGAGCGAGTCCAGTTTGAGGCGGCCGAGGGTATCGACATAGAGGGTCCCGACCCAGGGAGCCGACTTCCCCACATTGACGGTCACCCCGAGATAATGAAACCAGGAATGTTGCACCAAGCTGGGGCCCAGCAATATCGCTTGCTTGATCATCCGGTCGTAGAGCTTCACCCGCAGCAAGCTGGTGAGCGTTGCCAGCGCCAAGGCGAGACAGACCAGCGCGATGCCGGAGGCAACGGGGGCGATCATTCCATGGTCGGCCAGGAATTTTTCGAACCTCGTAAGTTGCTCGGCCTTGACGCGCTTGAGGCCGGAGGTGGTGGCCGCGCTCAGCCCCGCAGCGCTGCCGACATAACCTGCGCCAAGTCCCACCGCTGCGAAGATTGAGGCGTGCATTACGTGTAGAAAACTCGCGGCGAAGAAAGCGGTGCAGTTCAACGCCAGCCAACACAGCAGGCAGGCAAACAACATGCCTCCCGCGCGCGCCCACCATTCTCGTTCCTCTTCCCTTTCGATGTGGGTCAATAAGCCCGTCAGCAGGGTCGATGCCAGCATCATGACGCCGAGCACGATCGGGATCACCAGAACTACAAACTTGTGGCCAATCACAGGATGCCAGGGACCGACGCCCATCAATCGGGGGCCCACTTTCAAAGCACACTCGGCCAGCAACCAGGCGGCCAGCGTCGCCACCAGCAAGGGCGCGACGAACGACCAGATCAGCTTGCCCCAAGCCAGATCCCCGCTTCCATCGTGTTTGTGAAAAGCAGTGGGCTGCTGCTTGCCATCGTTTTCCCAGAGCAGGCGCAGACGGACCAGCGACATGGCCAGGGGCGGAACGGCGGCATAGACCATCAGCCATCGGGCGAGACGCAGGACCGACCACTGATTTCCAGTTAGCGCACCGCTGAAGTAGCCCCAGGCGGAAGCTTCACCTAGCAGCCAGGCGCTCACCAGGACCGGCAGCGCGAAGAACCAGAACTCCAGAAAGGTGCTTCCATCTTTATCCGCATCGCTGAATCTTGAGTTCTGCTGCGGACGCCCCATTCGCCACACCGCAGTGGCGGAAGCGAACATGACGCACACGATGGCCGATCCCATCACTCCGCCAAACCAGGCGTCCCCTGAGAATCGATGGGCGAAGGCCCAGCCGTAGGAGACGTTGTAGAGAAATTCGGGCAGACAGAACAACGCGATGACGAGCGGCACAAGAATCAGCCAGTTCAGCATCATGTTGCGCATCACGATCGACAACAGGGTCAGCGTGTCGAGCGTGAAGCCGTAGCGTGGTGAGAGATAGCTGGTGTACTCGCGCAGGTGACGGATGGGCTGAGGTTCGGGATCGCCCGAGGTCGGAGCTCTGGAAGCCAGATGGTCGACGACTTGATGGTAGTCGCTTCTCTCGGACCAGGCCATCAGCCAACTGCCAATGTAGCCCCCACCGGAAACGGTGGAGAGATAGTCCAGCGAATCGAGGAGGGGCCGATTGTTCTCGGCGCAGACGGCGGGCCGGCTGAATCGTGCCAGCCCTTCCAGAATGCCAAGCGAAAAACTTGCGCTGCGAATGCCGCCGCCGGAGAGGCACAGGGCTGTGCCCTCCATGGCGTAGAGAATGGATTTCAGCGGCCGATCATAGATCTGACAAAGGCTTTCCGCGACCAGCACTCGCTCGTAAGCTTCGACGAGTCTCTTCTTGAACTTCTTGCGCGGCTCACCGCGCGACTGCCGCTGGGCTTGCAAATGTTCCTTCGCCTCTACCAGGCCGCGGTAGGCTTGCTCGGACTGCGTGAGGTCGGCATCGACCCTGGTCCATACCCTGGCAAGGTCTTGCGGGGTGAGCTCTAACTTCAGAATGTGTTTTGCCGCGGCCGTGGCTAGGTCCCCAGGGGTATGCTCGGATTGTAATATGTGCTTGGCCACGGCTGCGGCAAGGTCTTCCAAACTCGGCGCGGATTTCAAGATGGCCGCCAGCGCGGGGTTGGGCTCCGGTTCCAGAATCTCGTTCAACGCCTTGTCGGCAAGGTCCTCGGGACGCCGCACGCGGTATTCGCCAAAAATAGTGCGGAAAGGGAGCGCGTGCGGCTGCGCCGGATAGGTTGTCCAGGTGTGCGAATTCAAGGCCGCCCCCAGTCAAAACAGCTGGTCATCGCCGGCCACAGCTGCCCGGTCAGAATGGAAATCGAAATTGGAGTTGGATTCATATTTAGTTCAACACCGACTCGATTCGACACCGACAACAACAAAGGGTCATTCCCCAGTCGAGAATCTCGCACCACTCGCGAGAAGACACAGACCAATGACCGAGGCTCCGCTGCCATCGGCACATCATGCCGATCATAGTGATTTGATCTTGCGACCAGGCGAGGAAGGATTGACCAAGCCGACGAGATGGCGGAAATTCTGCTCCTGAACCGGAGTTACTGTCAAGCGCGAAAGTCGCTTCCATCAAAATGTTTTATGCGATTCAGTCGAATTATTAATGGCGTTCTTCACGGCTTCTTTATGCCTTGCGTTCTATGTTCCAGGTGCGAGCGGTGGATGTCAGTTCGGGCCGCGGGTTGAGGCGGATAGCCGTCATTTGCGAGGCATATCGGATGAGGACACTTATGGAAGCCGACAACTTGGACTTGGGTCTCTTGCGCACGTTTCTGGCGGTTGTGGAAAACGGGAGTCTGGGTAAGACTGCGTTGGCGATTGACCGAACGCAGCCAGCGATCAGTCAACAGATGCTGCGGCTGGAGAAGATCGTTGGGCAGAAGCTGTTTGCTCGCGGCAGGAACGGCATTAAGCTGACCGGTCACGGGCAGGTCCTGGTGACGTATGCCCATCGTGCGGTGGGGCTGAACGAGGAGATGCTTCTGAGGCTGAGAGGAGAGAGTTGTGGCCGACGGGTGGCTGTCGGCATGAGCGCGGATGCCGCGCTGGTTGGGTTGGGGGCTGCCCTGAAGCGCTTTCAGCCGCTGCGCTCGGACCTCGAATTGAGGGTGACGGTAACCGCTGCCAACCGGCTCGACGCATTGTTGGAGGCGGGAAAGCTGGACTGGGCAATTGGCGATCCCAGCCTGATGAGCGCGACCGCAACGGAGAAGTGGGCGGTCCGGCTGGAATGGGCCGCAGGCAACAACTTCGATTTCGATGAATCGCGGCCGATACCGGTTGCGCTGTTCGAGGGCGCGGGTTCATGGCAGGACGAGATGCTGGACTCTTTGCGCAGGGCCGGACGAGATTGGCGGGTCACCTTTGAAAGCGCGAGTCGGGATGCGGTCGTCGCCGCTGTGCAATCGGGGCTGGGCATCGCCGCCTTGCCGGTCGCGGCCATTACGGACTTCGCACTCAGCCGCTTTGAGGCGATTGAGCTGCCGCCGCCTCCCATGATCGAGTTCGGCATGTTTCGCTCGGCCGCTGCCACGGATATGCCGAACGGCGCACGGAGCACGTTCGAAGCCAGGCTGGCCCCGATGTTCGACGCGAACACGAACAACGCGAGCGCGGACGTTGGGACCCTGACGGTCTGAAGCTGATGAGCCCTGGGAATAGCTGGCCGAGGGAACGCTCGTCTATGCGATGGCCCAAATCTTATGCCCCGGGGCGCCCGTCTCTCAGATGCGGTGAGCGTTAAGCAGCGCTGCGAGAGACCGTGCGCGCCGCCA
>Ga0181505_10586462_pt1 | contig 66843 bp, 57 predicted proteins | sample PEATcosm2014_Bin_5_FD_127743 | JGI IMG/M metagenome (GOLD analysis project Ga0181505, IMG submission 127743) | Metatranscriptome of peatland microbial communities from MTU Mesocosm Facility, Houghton, MI, USA - PEATcosm2014_Bin05_30_metaT... | ecosystem: Environmental > Terrestrial > Soil >...
ACATTGTCGGCATGGCCACCACGCTCAAGCCGGAGGTGCAAGCGGTAGCGAAAGAAGGCGAAGTCGCTCCCGAGATCGCGGACTTGATTCCAGAGAAGGGCTCGCTCATTCTTTCCGTCACCGAGAACGGATACGGCAAGCGCACTCCCGCCGATGAGTATCGGCTGACTAACCGCGGCGGCAAGGGCGTGATCAACGTCAAGACCACGGCGCGCAACGGCAAGGTCGTCGGCATCTCGCAGGTGAGTGAGAAATCCGAGGTTATGCTGATCAGTCAATACGGCAAGATCATCCGTATCGAGTCGAAGTTCATCCGCGAATCGGGCCGTTCGGCGCAGGGCGTAAGGCTGCTGAACGTCGAGCCGGGAGACCGGGTCGCGGCAGCAGTCGTGATTCCTCCGGACGAGCCCAATGGGAATGGGACGCTGCTGCAGTAGACTCGCGTAGGGGCGGACGCATTCGTCCGCCCGAGCTCTTCGCCTGCGGTTACGCGGAGATTCTCTTATCGCGACCCGCGTAGTACCGGCGGAAGTATCTAGTCGGAAGCAGCAGACCTCTGACGCCAGCGTAATTCCACCAAGCACCAAGCGTCGCGAGCAAGAATTCCGCCCAGTCAATCGGTCTTTGGTTCCATGCAACAACGATGAAGAACGAGCCCACCAGAATCCAGCAGGTCGCACTTTGAATTCGCTTGCGCCCGCCGCTCAACCGATAGTAGAGAGCCTGGGCCACTGCGTATTCGTCGGCTGTGATCTGATATTCAAAGTTCATATCTTGGTGAGGATCTAGTACGCGAAGTAACCCGCGAGAGTACGCCACAGGGGAAAGGCAACAATTCAAGCACCTTAGTAGCTGCCCTAGTGCGCCGCCGCATTCGCGAGGTTCCCATTCGGATAGCGGCTCATCGCCAGGTCGATGATAGTGCCAATCATGTCGGTGTAAGAGAGCCCCGAGGCCTTCGCGGCCATGGCAAATTCCTGGCGGCTGGCCAGCCACGGATTCGGATTCGCTTCGATGACATAGACGTCGCCATTCGGAGCCAGCCGCATGTCGATGCGTCCATAGTCGCGCAGCTTCAGCGCGCGATACGCGGCCAGCGCGGTATCGGACAACCGCTTCGTCGTCTCTTCGTCCAGATTTTCCGCGATGGCCGATTTGGTCAGCTTGTAGGCTTCGGTGTTCTTCTCGAACTTCACGTCATAGCTCGCGATTTTTGGCGTGCCTTCGGGCAAGCGCGACAGATCGAGCTCGATCATCGGTAACACCTGCGACCGGTCGTAGCTGCCCAGAATTCCAGCGTAAATCTCCCGCCCCTCGATGTATTCCTCAATCAGGGCGGGTGAGTCGAATTCATCCTGGATGTACTCGATGCGCTCCATCATTTCCTTGATGTTTTTCACGACCGAGCCGGCATCGATGCCGATCGATCCGTCCTCCCACGATGGCTTGACGATGAGCGGGAAAGAAATGTCGTGGGCATGTTCGATGCGTCCGCGATAGGCAGTCGCGAAGAACGGAGTTTTGATGCCGTGAAACGCGAAGATCTTCTTGGCAATCGCCTTGTCCTGGGAAAGAAAAATGGCGTGCGGGCCCGCGCCGGTGTAGCGCAATCCCAGTAGGTCGATGTAAGCGACCACGTTCATTTCCTTGGTGTCGTCGCCGCCGAAAGACTCAGTCAGATTGAAAATGAGGTCGGCGTCCGAACGCGAGAGCGAGTGCAGCGACTGCGGGCGCCCGTCCAACTCGAAATACGAAGGCTCGTGCCCCAGCTTTTGTAGCGCGTCGGAGATCTCCTCGCGATCGGTTTTCTCTTTTCTTACCTTCTTCACTTTCTTGCGAGGCTTGCGCACAGGGACTGCATCTTCCTTCTCCGCCGCCGCAATCGGATCTTCGTTCCACACGTCATACAGCAGCGCGATTTTAAGTTTTGCTCCGATCATCAAGTCACCTCGGAAAGCAGTTGCAAAAAGCTCGTAGCTCGAAGCTCGCAGCCCGAAGGCTCCCTACGGCTGAATAAACTTTCCTTTCGTCACATAAGTCATCACCAGCGCGGTGACATAGGCGGTGATCTCCGCCAGATGCTCCGCGCTGCGTATTTTGTCGATGCGCAAGTCGAGCTCACCGGCGCGCTTTTCAATCGTATCGATCAAAGTCTTGATCAGCGGACGCTGCGCCCCCGTCCACTGCGCAACTTTATCGATCACCGCCTTGCGATGCTGATGCAGAAACTCATGCGCCGGCAGCGCCGTCTTCCGCCGCTTGGATACGGGAAAAATATCGCGCAAATCCGTATCCGGAGTTAATTCCCTAACGCCAGGCTCGGTGGCCGCAATTTCTTCCCGCGCGGCGTGGTGCCCATCCTTGTGATAGAACTCCGCCACCGTAGTTTCCATCTCATCGACGGTAAGGTCGCTCTGTCCGCACCGCCGCGGAGGATCGCTCTTGCCCAACTTGCGCGCCAGCCGATTGAGATAAAGTAATTTCTCGATAGCGCCCCAGCCGCGATAGCGCTTGCGCCAGTTCGAGCGTGGCGTCAGCCACACCGCAAAAGTCTCGGCAAAATCTTCATCCGGATGCTTCTGCGCATACCATCCTGGCAAATGCCGCACATAGTCGCGCGAAAACGGCGCGGGACGGTAATTGTCGTGATAGGGCCGGCGAAATGGCCCAAATATCTTTTTCCACTCCTGCCGATTGTGCAGCTTGTAGGCATAAGTGAACGCGTGTCCCGCTTCATGCCGCAGATACATCATGATTTCGCGAGCGTCTTCGAGATCATGCGTTTCTTTTTCCAGTTGCGCCAAAGCCGCATGAGCCAGATAAAACGGAATCCCAATAATCGGCTCGCCCGACGGGCATCCCCACTCGTCGGTCAAGTAACAAGCCGGACGAAACTTAGTCAGCCCCTTGGCGTCCAGCTCGCGATAGAGCTGTTCGACAAAGCGCTCCACCGGAGACCCGGCCAGCGTAAGCCCCAGCTCGCGAATCGGCCGGCTCAGCAGTTCCTGGTACGCGGGCGGTTCAGTTTTTGCGATGTCGATGTTATGCACAAACGCTCGCTAACAAATAGTCTGCAACCGCGCGGGCAAACACGGGGAGGGGCAGTGTCACTAAGGTTAACAGTAACGGAAAGAACGTCTATTTAGAAGTGACTGCGGTAATCCCGAGCGGAGACGAAACGGGAGGTGCGATCGACGTCGCCCCGTGACCTCTACCGCGTCAAGGGAATTGATCTTAAGCACGGCCACAGAGCGGGCGATTCTAGTGACAATTTTAGTGAGAAGACTGCGGGGGATTAGGCAGCAAGTTCGTACAGTCCTTGAGGTCTGTCTTATGGGCTTCAGCGTCATGGATGCAGTTCATAAATTTATTGGTGTGGTCATCAGTCGCGGTTTGGTCGTCAACTAAGGGATGATGAGCAGTGATATGCGCTTTCCTCGGCTCGATGTGATCCCCACGCTCATCCCAATACTCACCCGTGCGCGTGTCCACGATGATTCCGGTGTCGCCGTTAGTGGAGTACTGGTAGCGGCCATTCTTTGAGTGTTCAAACATCACAAAGGCGAGAGCGAAGACACCGACAATCAGTGCAATCTGTAGTGGTCTGCCCATGCCGGTCATTTTACCCCTTACGAGGTGAAGCCCACCCGAGATGACCCGGCGCTATGCGGACCTGATGACGGAGCACTAGTTGGGTGGGCAACTTTAACGGTGAAGTAAAACGCGCGTTTGTTTTGTAGCACCGAACCCGGAATAACTGCCGAGTCGCCCGACGCACACCCGAGACTCTCTACCCCCAGCAGCCACTCCCGTTCGGCTCGTCGTTTAGCCGGTGGCTGAGGCTGAGTACAGGCGCACGGGGAGCACCGAGGCGTAGTTCTGGAAATCATGATCGGTGGTGAGAATGGTCCAATTGCGGCGATGGGCGGCGGCGCAAATCAGGAAATCGATGGCCGATCCGGCGATGCCGCGGGTGCGGCAGCGATTGTTCATGCGGGCGGCTTCTTCGTAATCCTCCGCCTCGAGCGGGTGCTCGGGGAAAGCCCGCAGGTAGTCGCGGAGTTTGCGAAACTGGGCTTCCTCGCGAATGCCGGAAAGCAGTTCCTGGCGGACCGGCCCCAGCAACTCCACGCGTCCCTCCCGAATCAGTTCGGCCAGGGCTTCGGTGAGCCGTCGCTCGCTTGGACTGAGTTGCTCGGGCTTGCGCCTCAGGGCCAGCGACCAGACGGGCGTATCCACCAGCACCATCATTATTATCGACGGCGCCGCGAACTTCCGCTGGGAGCGCGACCGATATTCCGTTGCCGTTCGCTCTTGTAGTCGTAGGCGGGGTCAACCGAGTTAGAATCCGCCGAGAAAGTACCGAAGGCTTCCAGGATGCGCATCTGCTGGCGCTTGCGGACGTATTCCTCCAGAGCGGCGGTGACCGCCTCCTTTTTGGACTTGTGACTTCCGGCGCGGCGGGCATCCTCGATGAGTTGGTCGTCCAATGCGAGGTTGGTTGCCATGTGTAAATATTTACACATTGTACTGTGTATGTAAAGGGCCAAATTGCCTGTGTGAAAACGAAACAGGGGTGTTCCGCAGCCAGTGAGCTAGCAGGCAAAACATTTAGAGCCGACCTCAATGAGGACGGATTCGATGTGGCAGGGGATACGTGTAGCTGGCGTGTCAAATGGCAAGGGGTGCGGTGGAACGGTGAAAACGAGCGCGTCTTTATGCTTTACTCTCAGGGCACGGTCTTCATTTTCGGAAAGCAATACTTAACCACCGAACAACAAACGGAGCTGCGTAGCCTTAGTGGACTGGGCGATCGCACTGTGTAAGCTCTGCTGGCAATCGATGACCTTTTTCGTCTCAGCCCCATTAGCTCGGCTGGGACGGACGAGGGCGTCCGTCCCTACGCGAGCAGAGCCGGCTAGAACAAATTCCACAGAAACTGGTTGTACACCTCGTGGTGGAACTGAACTTCGGCTGCCTTGACGATCGTGCCCAGCAGCCGCGGACAGCGGTCGGCCGATGCCTGCTTCAGGTCGGCGTAGCGGCCTTTCACGTCTTCCCCGAGCAGTTTGGTTGTCCATTCAGCCTTGCGGAAGTCATCGATCGCCGTGTAGACGTTGTCGGGCAGGTAGCGCTCGGCCTCGCGAAGATTCTTGATCTTGGACGTCTCGCCTTCCAGTCCGGTCTTGAAAATGGAGTACATCACCAGGTAGGGATTGGCGTCGGGAGCAACGGCGCGCACCTCAAGGCGCATGCTGCGCTCGTTGCCGATCGGGATGCGGACCATGGCACCTCGATCCACGGCCGACGCTCTCAGTTGGTTGGGCGCCTCGAAGTGCGGATCGAGACGGCGATACGCGTTGACGCTGGAATTGAATACCAGGCAGAGGTCGAGCCCATGCGTGAGAATGCGGTCGAGGAACTCATAGCCAAACTTGCTGAGCTTCTCATCGCCCTTGGGGTCCCAGAACAGGTTCTTGCCTTCCTTGCTCACCGACACATTGGTGTGCATGCCGCTGCCGTTGACGCCCACCACCGGTTTGGGCAGGAAGGAGGCGCTCAAGCCCATATTGCGCGCGACCTGGCGGCAGATCAGCTTGTAGAGCTGGATGTGGTCACCGGCGGCCACCGCTTCGGCATAGCCGTAGTTGATCTCGAACTGCGAAGGCGCGACCTCGGGGTGATCCTTCTCGTTCTGGAAGCCCATGGCACGCTGCACTTCGGCGGTGGTGTCGATAAACGTGCGCAGCGGATCGCCCGGCAACGAGTGATAATAGCCGCCCGTGTTCACGTATTCGAACTTGCCCGTCTCGTGGTAGATGCGCTCGGCGTCCGGCCCCTTGAACAGGAAGCCCTCGATTTCATTGGCGGCGTTGATGGTGTAGCCGTGCTTCTTGTGCAATCCGTTGCCAAATACCTTCAGCATGCTGCGGATGTCCGCGGTGTAGGGCTTGCCGTCTTTATCGATGACCTCGCCAAAGACGAGCACCTTGCCCGGCCCGAACACATCTGCCGGCCCCCAATAGAAAGCGCCCCAGTCGATGCCCAGACGTAGATCGCTTTCCCGCTGCGCCGTGAAGCCGCGAATCGACGAACCGTCAAAGGTCAGGTTGTCGTAGCTCTTCAGCAGGAACTTCTTGTCGTAATCGAGCATATGCAGACGGCCTTCCAGGTCGCTGAACAGCACGGTCACGGCCTTGATGCGCGACTCGTCCGTCAGGTACTTCAGGCGCTCTTCCTGAATTTTGTGAGGGTCCACGCGGTCCAGGCGCTGCTTCTTCGCCTTCAGATTCATCTCTTCCAGTTCGTCGTAGGGGATCGCTAGAAAGTTCCGCAGTTCAGTTGACATGCCTCTCCTTTTATTTGGGCACAGCCCAAGGAATCAGATTGAGTGACCGGAGGTGACTAGACAGCCTAACGCGTCAGGCGCAACCAGACAAATAGAAATCGTTTATAGCAACGATCAGCGGCGTTTATTCATGCGGCTTAGCCGTTTGCATCGAGAATGGTGCAAAACTGCCTGCTGGCTGCTGGCCACTAGCTGCTGGCAAGCGTTCCGGACGTTAGCTCGAGGCTCGCAGCCGGCAGCAATCTCCTTCGAAACATCTCGGTCCCCGCAACAGGAAAAGTCCTTCTCCGCGACCTCGGCGTCTCGGCGATAGAACTTGCGCTTTCCGTGAAATAATCAAATCCGAGGAACTCCCATTGAGTTGCGCGATTTGCGAAGAACGAAAAGAAAAGCGGTTTTGTCCGGCCGTGCATGGGAGAATCTGTCCGCAGTGCTGCGGCGAGCAGCGCGAGGTGACGCTCGACTGCCCCAGCGACTGTCCTTATCTTTTACAGGCACGACAGCAGGCGCGGGAGCATGCTAAAGCGCACCGCGCGGAAGTGCAAGATGGGCGGGGCGAACGGGAGGGCGAGGCGCTAGGTCCAGAGTTTGAGATCCCCAAGGTCGAGATCCCCGAACAGTTTCTCTACGAGCGCGAGGAACTGATCCTGGGGCTCAGTTTCGCCCTGGCCAAGAGCGCCCGCGCCGATCGCTCGCTCACCGACCGCGATCTGATCGCAGCGGTCAGTTCGTTGGCGAAGAGCTACCAAACGCTGGTGAACTCCAGCCTCATCTACGAGCCCGCGACCGCCAACGTGGCGCACCAGACGATCGCCCGCGAAGTCGAGACGATGGTCCGGGAATTTCGCGCCGCCGAGGAGAAACACATTGGCGAAATACCAGGTTACAATCGGCTGCGCGATTCCGACATGCTGAAGGCGCTGGTATTTCTCTTGCGCATGGGCCTGGGACGCACCTCCGGCAGGCCGAAGTCGCGGGCGTTCATCGATTTCCTCTTTGCGCAGTTCCCCGAAAAGCATTCGGCCATCGCTGGGCCGGAAGAGGCAGGCAGGCGTATCGTGATTCCATAGTGCTTTCCCCTGTGGACCTCGGTGACCTCTGTGGTTAAGAAACTCTCTACTACAGAGGTCGCCGAGGTCCACAGGGAAAGCACTTGCCGTCGTGGCATCGCACCCGGATCTTCAGAGTCGGCGAACCGACTGCCCTCCAGCCAGCTCCCCCAGAAGCTCTCGCGCAGTTTTCCCGAGTTCGGGATGGCGCGCCTCCGGAGCGATCTCGACCAGCGGCTCCAGAACAAACCGCCGCCGATGCATGGCCAGATGCGGAATCTTCAGCCCCGGCTCATCCACAATGCGATCTCCAAATAGCACCACGTCGATATCAATCCTGCGCGCGCCCTTCTCGCGCATGCGGAGACGTCCCATCGTCGCTTCGATCCGCAACGCAAGCTGCAGCAATTCTCTCGGCGTCTTATCCGTTTCAATCGCTGCCACGCAGTTCAGAAACCAGGGCTGGTCCGGAACGTCCACCGGCTGGGTTTCATAGAATGCGGAAACGGCCAGCAAGCGGCCTGCTACGTCCAATTGTGCAACCGCCGCGCGCAGGTTGGCCGCGCGATCTCCCAAATTCGATCCCAGCGACAGATAAGCAGTTTCGCCCACCAATCTAGTTTCGCGGTGAAAGGCGCGAGAATCCAGAAAAAACTGACCAACGCCGCAGATTTTCCACAGTGACCGAGGAACCTGTGGCACGGTGTACCCTCGCCCGGTACCTAGGTCACTTTCTTAACTTCCCGGCTGCCGCTAGTATCGAAAGTGCCATGAATCTGGACTCGCTTCTCATCAGCCGGGATGCCGCCTTGCTCGGCGTGCTGCGTCCTGCACTGGAGAAGATCTCGGTCAACATCGAGGTTTGCGCAGAGTCCCAGCCCGGCAACGATCTGATGGCAAAGCGAAAGTTCGATGCAGTCATCATCGACTGCGACGACATGCAAAACGGCTTTGATCTCCTGGGATTGCTCCGCCAGACTCAAAGCAATGCCAAGTCCGTTGCCTTTGCTGTGGTGAATGGGAAAACCACCACCCAGGAGGCCTTCCACTCTGGAGCCAACTTCGTCCTGCAGAAACCGCTCACCCCGCTGCATGCCGCGCGTTGTTTTAATGCGGCTCTCAATTTCATGGTGCGCGAACGCCGCCGGTACTTCCGCCATCCGGTGGAGATGCCGTTGCGAATCAGCCTTCCACCCAACCAGGAACTGACCGCGACGACGACGAATGTGAGCGAGGGAGGCATGGCCATACGCCTGGTCGGCAAGTTGCCCAAGGATGCGCAGGCGCAGCTTCGCTTCACGCTGCCCATCACTAACACTTCGCTCGAACTGAAGGGCCAAGTCGCCTGGGCCGACGGAACCGGTCAGGCCGGCATCCGCTTCGTCGAAGTACCGCAGAGCGCGCAGTATCAGCTTGAAAAATGGCTGACCGACCGCTTGCGAAGCGAAATGCCCGCGCGACTGCAAAGCTACGCGGAGCTTCCCTAACCGGCTGCAAGGCAGTGCTTGCGTGGGAAGGGGCGACTCGCCGGTTCACCCTTTCCAGAAAAACTCCCACGCACCCGGCATCCAGCTTGTAACTTGCGCTCGGCCACTGCTGTGGCACTGTAGAGATGCGGCTTGCCGCGTCTCCAGTGCCCAGCGAGATAGAGCAATGATCCCATTGGAAGAAAAAATCGCCAGAACTCAGCGGCTGCTGCGCCGACTGGAAGAAGATCAGCCCTACCTGCAAGCGCGCTTGTCCGCGCTCGGGGCCGAGCACCGGCAGAGCGCGAATGCTTTCGCCGACCGTGTGCGCGCCGAAGCCGAAGCCGAACTGCAGCGCCTGCTGGCAAAACGCGCGTTGCCGTACGAGTGGAATGCGCCCCAGCCCGCCGATTGAATTGAGAAGGTTCGGAACCGCGAGCTTCGGGCCTTGAGCAAGCCAAAGCCTCTGTTCCCGAAGCCCGCAGACCGAGCCTCGCAGCCGCCTAAATTCTTCACCACTGGGAGCACAGAGGAACATAGGGGGAGACTACCGCTCACACGCTAAGGCTGACCGCGGACGCGAGCACCGGATGCGCAGTTTCATCTTCCAGCGTCGTTTCTTCCCAATACGACCGGTCGCGTAAAATGCGCGACACCAGCGCGGTATGCATGGCGTGGCCGGCGCGGTCGGCCACCACCGAACCTAGTATGTGTTTCCCGATCAGGGCCAGGTCTCCGATCAAATCCAGAACCTTGTGGCGCACGAACTCGTCGGGAAAACGCAGTGGCGGGTTCAGCACTTCGTCGAGGTTCAGCACGATGGCGTTCTCGGTCGACGCGCCGCGAATCAATCCCTGCTGCCGCATGGCGTCGGCTTCATGCAGAAATCCGAAAGTGCGCGCCGGCGCAACCTCTTTCAGATAACTGCCGTTGGTCAGCCGCACGCAGAAGCTCTGCTTGCCGATGAGGCGATGAGGAAAGTTGATGGAATACGAAACTGAATAGACGTCTGCCGGATACACCGCAATGAATTTATCGCCGTCGCGTAACTCGATCTCGCGCACGATCCGTAGATAGGTGCGCGCTTTGCGCTGTTTCCGAATCCTGGCCTTCTGAATCATCTCGACAAAGGGACGGGCGCTGCCGTCGAGAATGGGCAATTCCAAATTGTCCAGTTCGACGATGGCGTTGTCGATGCCGACGCCGGTAAAAGCCGAGAGCAGGTGCTCGGTTGTGGAAATGAGCACGCCTTTCTTCATCAAGCTGGTGGCGTAACTGACGCGGGCCACGTTGCGTCCGCTGGCTTCGATCGCGAAGCCGTCCAGGTCGGTGCGGTGAAATACGATTCCGGTTCCCGCAGGCGCGGGCAAAATCCGCAGGCTAACTGGAGCGCCGCTGTGCAGACCCACTCCGGTACAGGTCACCGCAGCACGAATTGTTTGCTCGTGCGTCAAGGGGAAGATGATGTAAGTCTTTTGCTGTGTATGAGCTTACCTTGGCGGGCAGACTTTTGTATGTGGCAAAAACGCCACACTACGTGGCGCTTGCGACCGTTGGAACGCTAACTTGTTCAGGCGACGATACATCTCGGGCGTGTCCAGTTAAGAACTGGCCCCTCTTTTTCCCGGCTTTCCGCAGCACTCGTCACGCCAAACTCCGCGCGATAAGCCCGTTCAAGCGCACTGGGGCCTCCGCGAGCCTAGAGCCAAAACCTCATTCCCGCTATACTCGGACGTTATGCTTCGCGTTCGATTCGCGCCATCTCCCACCGGTTTTCTGCACGTCGGCAGCGCCCGTACCTTCATCTTCAACTGGCTCTACGCTCGTCACAACGGCGGGACCATGGTCCTCCGCCTGGATGACACCGATGTCGAGCGCAACACTGACGCCTCCGTCAACTCCATCTTCGACGGTCTGCGCTGGCTCGACCTTGGGTGGGACGAGGAATACAAGCAATCCGAACGCCTGGCCCTGCACCGCCAGATCGCGGACGCCATCTTTCAGAAGGGCCTGGCCTACCGCGACTTCACCCCTGCACGCGCTGCTGCGGTTCAGATCAACGAGAGCGAAAAGTCCGCCGCTACTCAGACCTGGCTCTTCAACCCTGGCATGCGCGAACTTTCCCGCGCCGAAAGCGACCGCCGAGCCGCCGCCGGAGAGTCCTTCGCGCTCCGCTTCCGTGTCCCCCGCGGCGCCGGCGAACCAGTCCGATTCAATGACGCGGTCTACGGCGAGCAAATCAAGTCCGCCGACGACATCGAAGACTTCGCGCTTCTCCGGTCCGACGGGATGCCGACTTATCACCTTGCTTCGTGTGCCGACGACATCGATCTCCGTATCAGCCACATCATCCGCGGCCAGGATCATCTCTCGAATACTTATAAGCACGTGCTCATTTTCGAAGCCGCCGGCGCCCAGCTGCCGCAGTTCGCGCATCTTCCGCTGCTCGTTGCCCCCGACGGATCGAAGCTCTCCAAGCGCCGCCACGGCCCGGTGGTCAGCGTCACAACTTATCGCGACGCCGGATTCCTTCCGGAAGCCTTTATCAACTTTCTTTGTCTGCTGGGATGGTCGCCGAAGGACGATCGCGAAAAGATGACGCGCCAGGAGCTGACCGACGCGTTTTCCCTCGAAGGCATCAATCGTCCCAACGCAGTGGTGAATTTCAAAGAAACCCCTCCCTCAGTTGTCATCCTGAGCGGAGCGGGAACTTCACGAAGTGAAGTACCCGCGGAGTCGAAGGACCTCTACCCCGACGAAACCTTCGATCCTAAAGCCGTCTGGCTGAATGCCGAGCACATCCGCGGGCTTTCGATTGACGACCTCAGCGCCCGCCTGCTCCCCATTGTCCACGCGGCCGGATTCCAAATCACCCCGGAAAAGATGCACGCCATCACCCCGCTCATCCGCGAGCGCATCAAGCTTCTGCGCGACGTTCTCACCGCCGCCGACTTTTTCTTTGTGGATCAACTCCCGCCCTACGACCCAGCCGAACTCATTCCGCAAAAGGGAGACGTCGCCATGGCGCTCATAGTTCTGACCTGCGCCAGAGAAGTGCTGGCGGAAACTGAATTCAAACACGACCCCCTGGACCAAACCCTCCGCGCCGCGGCCCGGCAGATAGGCGTAAAAGCCGGACAAATGTTTCAACCGATCCGAGTAGCCGTGTGCGGACGCAAGAACGCCCCGCCATTATTCGAGACGCTGGAAGTGCTGGGAAGGGAAACTACTCTGGCGAGAATTGAGCGAGCTATCCATAGAATCAAATGATTTAAGCAGTGCTAACGCCGGTTCTGAAACTGCTTCGCGCGCTGGCTGGCTTCCGCAGCTTCGCGATGCATTTCTTTTGCCTCGTAGGCGCTCGCCAAGGCGTTTTCGTTTTCGGAATTGTCTTCGGATTTCTGCTGCTTCAGGAAGGATGCTATGGCATCGTCGTAGAGCTTGAGCCTTGTTTGCACCAGCCCCATCTCCTGATAAACGCCATCGTAATCCGGGTCGAGCCGTGCCGTCTGCTTGAACTCCGCGAGGGCCTCAGGATATTTCAGCTCATCCAACGAGACTGCGCCCAACCCAAAATGGGCGTCGGGGCTATTTGGATTCACCCGCAGCAGTTGCGTAAGAATTTCTCGTGCCGATTGCGGGCGCTTCTGATCCAAGTAATACATGCCGAGGTAGTAGTATGCCCCTTCGTACGTCGGGTCCAGCTCAATGACCCGTTTGAATTCGCCTTCCGCGCTCGCGTAGTCGCCCTTGGCCAAATAAGCGCGCGCAAGCTCGTAGCGCGCCCTAACGTAATCGGGTCGTTGGCGGATAGCTGTCTGTAATTCCTTAATTGCCTGGTCGGTCTTGTTTTCGGATAGCAGCGTCTGCCCGTTTGCCGCATGCAGGAGATACCCGTGGGCATGCTGCAGCCACGCCACGCCGCCGTAGGCGATCGCGATCCCAACTAACAGCACGCCGACGCGCCGCAGCACGTCATCGTGCCGTGGAGCGACCTTGGCGATGAGCGCTCCGAGAATCAGTCCCGATACCAGCCCGCCAACGTGAGCGGCATTATCCGTGATGCCCAACATGGCTCCGATTACGAGGTTGTAACCCGCAAACGTCAACACGCTTCGAAGCAGGCCAGACACCGCGGCTTTTGGCATGGAGAATTCGCCGAGGTAAAACGACGCGATCAGCGCGCCCGCAATTCCAAAGATGGCTCCCGAAGCTCCTGCGCTTACGCGACCAAGGCTCCAAATAAGGCTGGCTACACTCGCCGACACGCCGGTGATCAAGTAAACCGCAGCGAATGTCCAGTGCCCGTAGACCGCTTCGGCTATCCTTCCGAGACTCCACAGGCACCACATATTGAGCGCAATGTGGATGATGCCGATATGTACGAACACGCATGTCAACAGCCGCCACCACTCGCCGGCTACGGTGTAAGGCCCAAAATTCGCCCCCCATTGCACCAGTTGTTGACTAGTGGGTTCCATGGGCGAAACGCCAGCCAGCGCCATAGCGACGAACACCGCAACGTTGATGCCGAAAATGGCCTGAGTGACCACCATCGAACTGGACTGCGAACGCAACCAGGGCGCCGGCTCGACTCGCTGAATGGGAATATCTTCGCCGCGCTGCGCAGCTTCATGCTGCACGCACCACTGGCAAATCTTCCTGCCAAAGGTAAGTGCTGGGAGCTGACGGCCGCATTGAACACAATTTGCCATGATGGATTGAAGCCTGCCGAGAACCAGCCGTAACGGCCGGAAGGCAGCTGTCCCTCTCGACGCAGATTATCACGAGGATTGCTTCGTCAGCGGGGATGACCGCGCCCGCCGGAGGGCATTATCGAGTCCGCACATCGCGTCGCTAGAGCCCAGAGGCACCCCGCAGCCGTCGCGAATCCACTCTTCCATATAAAATACCAAAGAGTATGAGCACGACGAATTTATCTTCGCCTAAATCTATGGAAGCTGACGCAAACTCGCCCTCCGAGCCCCGCCCCTCGAACTTCATCCGCGACCAGGTCATCGAAGACATCAAGACCAGGAAGTACGGCGACGCCGTTATCCAGACCCGCTTCCCTCCCGAGCCCAACGGCTACCTGCACATCGGCCATGCCAAATCCATCTGCCTCAACTTCGGATTAGCCGACGAGTTCGGCGGCAAGACCAACCTACGTTTCGACGATACCAACCCCGAGAAAGAAGAGCAGGAGTACGTCGATTCGATCCTGAAAGACGTCCGCTGGCTGGGCTTCGACTGGGACGGTCTCTACTACGCCTCCGACTACTTCGATCAGCTCTTCGAGTGGGCGATCAAGCTCATCAACGAAGGCAAAGCATACGTTGACGACCTGAGCGCGGAAGAAATTCGCCAGTATCGCGGCACGCTCACCGAGCCCGGCAAAGAGAGTCCGCATCGCAACCGCGAACTGAAAGAGAACCTCGATCTTTTTGAGCGCATGCACAAAGGCGAGTTCCCCGACGGATCGCGCGTGCTGCGCGCCAAGATCGACATGGCGTCGCCAAACCTGAACCTGCGCGATCCGGTCATGTATCGCATCCTGCACGCCGAGCATAACCGCACCGGCGGCAAGTGGTGCATCTATCCCATGTACGACTACGCGCACGGTCAGTCCGATTCCATCGAGCACGTGACCCACTCCATCTGCACGCTGGAGTTTGAAGATCATCGCCCGCTCTATAACTGGTTCATCCAGCAGCTAGGTATTTTTCCGTCCCAGCAAATGGAGTTTGACCGCCTCAGCCTCACTTACACGCTGCTCAGCAAGCGCAAACTATTGACCCTGGTGCAGGAAAAACACGTCACCGGTTGGGACGATCCGCGCATGCCGACGCTGTCCGGCATCCGGCGGCGCGGCTACACGCCGGAGGCGATTCGCCACTTCTGCGCGGCCATCGGAGTTTCAAAAACGAATGGCACGCTGGAATTTGCCATGCTCGAACACTTCGTTCGCGAAGACCTGAACAAGCGCGCGCCGCGTGTAATGGCCGTGTTGCGACCGTTGAAGGTTGTGATCGACAACTACCCGGAAGGTCAGGCTGAGGAAGTCGATGCGGTCAATAATCCCGAGGACGAAAGCGCCGGGACACGCAAGGTGCCATTCTCCAAAGTGCTCTACATCGAGCAGGACGATTTCCGCGAGGTCCCGCCCAAGAAGTACTATCGCCTGTCGCCCGGGCGCGAAGTGCGGCTGCGCTATGGCTATTTCATTACCGCGAAGTCAGTGGTGAAAAACGACAACGGAGAAGTGGTCGAGGTGCACTGCACATACGATCCGGCCACGCGTGGCGGCAATGCTCCGGATGGACGCAAGGTGAAATCGACCATTCACTGGGTGTCAGCCGCGCACGCCATCGACGCCGAAGTGCGCATCTACGACAAGCTCTTCACCAAGGAAGATCCGAATCAGGTCGAAGAGGGCCAGGAGTTCACTGCGAACTTGAATCCCAACTCGCTGGAAGTGATTGCGCAAGCAAAGCTGGAGCCCTCGCTGGCGAATGCCCCGATCGAAGGCCGCTATCAGTTCGAACGCCTAGGATATTTTTGCGTGGACCCGGATTCCAAGCCCGGACATCTCGTATTCAACCGCACCGTGGCGCTGAAAGATGCCTGGGCCAAGATCGAGAAGAAGTCGGGATCGTAGATTTTCGAGCCTTAAAGTTGCTGTAGAGACGCGGCTTGCCGCGTCTCCGTCACAGCACCCGGCACGCCTCGTCGAATTCCAGCCGCGGACTCCGAGGAAGCAGCTTGCTGCGATCGCCGTAGCCGAGATTGCAGAGAAAGTTGACTTTCCATTTGCCGTCAGGGAAAAACTCGGCGTTCACTTTCGCTTTGTCGAAGCCGGACATCGGTCCGCAATCAAGCCCCACGGCTCGAGCGGCGAGTATGAAGTAGCCCCCCTGCAGCGAACTATTGCGCAAGGCCGATTCGTCGATCAATGGCTGGTTCCCTACGAAATAAGAGCGCATGTCGAAGTGTGGAAACAACTGGGGAAGCTTCTCGTGAAACTCGGTGTCCCAGGCCATAATCGCGGTGACCGGCGCCGCCTTCGTTTTTTCGACATTGCCCGGAGCGAGAGCAGGCAGAATCCGCGCCTTCGCCGCTTCGCTTTCAAGAAACACAAAACGGGCGGGAGTAGAGTTCGCGCTGGTCGGACCCAGGCGCGCAAGTTCGTAGACCTCGCGCAGCGTTTCGACGGGCACGCGCTTGGGAAGCCACGCACTGTGTGTACGGCCTTGGCGGAACAACTGGTCTAGCCCATCGCTGGAGATCTTGGTTGCGTGCGCGGCGTCTTGTATTTGTGTCATCATCCCTGCCTCAGGTGGTTTTTTCTCAACCTTTAGATGTTAGAGACCGCCAAGAGGTTCGGGACCGATGACCAATAGGGCATTAACGTACATCATGCGGGAATCGCCGCGCACTGCAGGGTTTCGCACAGTCACCTCCACGGTCCGCCCGTGTGCACCATCCACAGATCGGTGTCCGGCGCATTGATAACGCTAAACGGCATCCAGAAGTAGCCCCGCTGTCCCCAACCGTCGCCCCAACTGTTCTGGATAAGCGCCAATTGCTTCGATAAGTCGTAGCCGAGACAGAGTACTTCGTGGCCGCCCAGTTGCTGTTCGCCCGGTTTCGGAATCGGCATGATGCCGGTGTCCGCCACCTGCTGCGACATGAACGACTCGTAGACCTTGAATCCAACCGTAACCAGCCACGGCGTCGAATCGGCCAGGCACCGGAGAAAGTCCGACAGACTTCCGATGCGGTGATAAGCGCCCGCCTTGTACTTGATTGCGTTCTGCGCCTGCTCCGCCGTCGGGGCCGTGAACTTGCCCGCCACATACGGATACAGCGAAGCCTCACAGCAGCCTTTTGCGGTGAGCACCTGGCAGCCGGTACGCGGCATCGCGCCCTCATCTTTCGGAAACGACCCGTCGGCCAGCAATTCCTCGACATACAGACACTGCGGGCTCAGGATCGGCGAAGCCTTCTCATACCTCCGCGCAATCCACTCACGCGCCGACGAAAATGCATGCCCGGTGCAGCTTCCTTCCTCACCCTGATCTTTGATCGGGCCGCCCCACTCCCGCAGATCGACATGTTGCGGGACCAGCTCCGCTCGCGGCGATGCCCGATACAGCCGATCCCGCACATCATGAACGTCGCGGCACGCGCCAAACTTGCGGATCACTGCAGTCTCCCGAAGCTCACCGCCTGCACGAGTTTCGAGTGCTGATGGAGTCTCATTTTCCGGGTTGCCGCGTCCACAGCGGCATTGCCAGTCGGCGCCACCAGAATGCTGTTGTAATGAGCCGCAAAGGTCGACACGCTGTAGAGCGGCGCGATCTTCATGCTTCGGGACGCAGCCGCGTTCTGACAGGACGGAATTACTGCCGTGATTGCGTCAACCGTGCCTGCCACTAAGTCGCTAAGTAGCGTAACCTTCGTCTGCGTCTTCGGATCGCTCACCTGCGCGACCTGAAGCACAAGCTGTTGATCGGCCTGGTACACACTTACAGCCGCCTGTAACTGTTGGCAAACACCCGGCGCCGATCCCGACGAAACCTTGGCGAAATCGGCGGCCAGCGTCTTGACGGCCGTTGCGTCGGCATTGATCTTTGCTTCCAGGTCGCTGTTCACCGGCTGGCCGTTGGCCACGGCGACAATTTGCAGAATGTTGGTCAGCGCCGGCGCCGCCGCGGCCAGAATGGAATCAAGCGTCGACATCCAAGCCGTCGAGCACGCAGTCGACAACATCGCAAGCGAGAACACCACGGCCAGAGTTTTCTTCATAAACAGAACTTTCCTCATAAACGTTCTCCTTTTAATTTTTAGGAAGTGAGTTACATTACTTTCGTGGGGGCGGCGCGCAGAGAGCACAAGCGGCCCGGTTGCGGAGTTCCTGCAGCTCCGTCTGGATGAGCAGCAGTTGTCCTTGAATGCCTTTCACCGTAGCCTCATTGCTGTTACCCATGGCCTGCAGCGCCGCGATCGCAATATCGCGCACGTTCGCCTGCACGGCATGCTCCTTCTTCCACGCCTGGTCCGCGATTCTCTGCTCCTCGCGCTGCCCGGCCAGCTTCTGCGCTGCCCCAAACGCCAGGACGCCATTGATCAGGAAACCGAGGAAGGCAACCGTGGCCGCGCCGTAGTTGTTCCAGAAAGTCGGCGCGATCTGCGCCAGCATCGTCATGGCTTCGCGGCTCCATCTATCTTCGGCCAGTTGTTCGAATCCGCGCCGGCATACGGCGAAGGCAGCCAATGCGCCACGATGACGGCCAGCGGCGCGACTATCGCCGCAACGCTAGCGTGACTCGCCCAAAATGCTGCAACCGCCGGCGTGGCCGTGTTCGCAAGGGCGGTAAGCAGTAACACAACCGTGGGTAGATAAGCGGTGATCTTTTTCAAAGTAGTATCTCCTTGTAATAGCGTTAGAACTACGTCAGTGAGTTTGCGCGCGAAATCGGTCAAGTTCTGATGCCCGACTCATACGCCGCCCATGGCGAACGCTTCGTCAGGACTTCTCGGCGGGATAAGGATCCCTCCTGCGCCAGTCCAACGTGGACCCATCCGTACTCGAGGATGAGTTGGTCGTATTCGATGCCCGACCTCAGGACAGCCAGCGCCACTTCCGCAGGCGGACCGAATGCGGGGCAGACGAAGTCGCACGCCAGCCCGCGGCAGTGGGCGCTCGTAACTACTCCGCCCACTGCCTGGTTGACTTGCGGAGAGCGGTAGCCGCTGTGCACAACGATGGGTCTGTCCCCAAGCAACGTGCGAATTCTTTCCAGAACCGCCGCCACCAGGCCTAGATTTGCAACAACGCTCGCACCCGGAGTGTTGTTCAGCCCGAGCCGCGCCGCCGCTTCAGAAAAAGAGAGCTCCTCCAGCGTGAAATGCTCTGAGATTGTCATGGGATGTCCCGTGGATCAGGATTACGGCGCTGGATGCGCCGACAACACGTCTACGATCATTACGTCGCCGCGGCAGGTGTTCTGGCCCAGGTTCTGCCAGAGCACATTGCCGTCAAGGGGAGCCGTGCCTGTCGTGCCATCTGTCGTGCAGTAGCTTCCCGCTGTTCCACAAGCCGTCGCCCATGCAGGTAGCGTCGAACCCTCCGCTCCAGATCCTGAATAGACATAGGATGATGTGCCGCTGTTCCAGAATGCCTGTGCCTGGTAAATGTAGAGAGTGCTCAGGACCATCATCGTGTCCTGGTAGTTGACCGCGTTGCCGGTCGAGGGCTGGTACATACCGCGAGGTGGATACGACGCAGCCGGGCCGGTCGCGTAGCTCGATGCCGGACAAACCGTGTTCGATGCCGTGTTCGTTCCGCGCTTTCCCATTATGTCGGTGCCGATAGCGCAAAGGTCGCCGAGATAGGAGCAAACGCCGATGTTGTTCTGAACTTGAAAGCTAACGACACTGCCGGTGTTGTAACTGTGGGCGAAGCGATAGAGCGTGTGCAGCCCATCGGTTGAGGTCGCGCAGAGTTCGGTGTAGCAGGCTGCGGTGTAGTTCGTGTACCACGCCGGCACGTTTGTGTTGACGATAAATACGGGCGGCAGGTCGTTGGTTCCGGCATTCCGGTAGCTGCCATGCTGGTCGGCGGGCAAGGTGGCGGCCAGAAGTTTGGTGTCGGGATAGAGTGCTCCGAGATTGCTTACCGGACCGGGGAGCAGGCCGGTCTCGTCCCCAAACTGCGCTTTGGCGTACTTCCCCCCCCAGTACTGCGCGATGTAGCCCTGCGCCGTGTGGCCGTTGCAGTTCAGGTAGTCGGTGCAGGGCGAGATCAGGGTGCCGGTCACGTCCCAATAGTAGACAGCGGGCCACGCCTCGCTCTGAGCCCAGTATGAGTTCGAGAGGGTTGGAGGGGTAGGCGGAGCATTGCCAGCGGGCGCCGTGGTTGCCGTGACAGAATAGAAATAACCGTTGTTACTCACGACTTGGTTCTTGGAATAGGATTGGGTTGCGGACCACGCGCCTTCCCAAACCTTATTACTTGTCTGTCCGCTCAATGTTCCCCAGTCCCAATTGCCACTGGCGTTCGCGCCTTCTGCTCCATCTGGCGCGATGATGACGTAGCGGCCATTCATTGACTGGCTGAAGTCGTGCAACGTGTAGACGTCGGGGAGCGGGCAAGGATAAGTCACCGTCCCGCCATTCGCGTACCGGGTGCAGGCGATGGCGTCGTTCGTGGTTGCAGCACCAGCGGGTGCCGAACTATCCGTGCCCCGATTGATGATGCCGGTGCGCGTATCGAGATGATAGGAACCGGTGCCGGGATGGTAGCCGATGATGTCAAAATAGGAGCCTTGACTCGATCCGACGTTGCCAATGTACTCCCACGTCACTCCGCCATCGCTGCAGGTCGTGACATAGATCGTCGTCTGGCAGCCTGACCACGTTGGCTCTGTGCTGCCGGTCGGGCCCGTGACGGCGATCGCCTGCCAGCCCTTGTTCGTGTTGCCCGCCTGCGGGAAGAGGATTGTGTTGACCGCCGGAACCCAACTCGCCTGCCAATCGACGCCGCCGCCGATTGCGATCGCCACGCTGCCGTCGTTCGCGGTTGTGAAGGTCGAACTTGCGCCCGCCGTGTAGTAGTTAGCGGGTAGAACCTGTGTCCCAGTCGTGTAGCTGAAGTCCTTGTAAGTTGTGCGGTAGAGCGGCCCCGGCCCCGTCCAGCCGGTGCAATTCGGGCTACTCGTACCGTTTTGACAAACGGCGACCTTGTTCACCTGAACTTGGGTTGCGACCGGGTTGTAATACTCGTAGATGATGTTCGTCTCGCCCGGCACACGGCTGAAGCTGTACGAGCCGTTCGACGCGAGATGGTAAGTATCTCCAGCCTTCGTCCCGTTCGTCCCTACCCCGCTGTTGCTCACGCAGGGGATAGGCGCACAGGTCTTGTTGTGGATCGAGGTTGGATTGAGATAGAGCACCGCCCAGTTTCCGCTGTTGTTGCCGACCATCAGCATGCTGGAGTCGAGCGAGAAGGCGTCCCATTCGCCCGCCGAACCCATGTCCCAAGATGCGGCCCAGGGGCTTGCCGAACCCTCGTTCGCGCTGGCCGTCGATTCATCGGTCGCCATCACCAAATATGCCCCAAAGTCCGGGTCCGTAGCGGTGCTGTTCATGTTTGCATTCCCAGTGCTGACGTCCGGAAACGGCGCCGCGTCTGTCGTGCGCAAGAGGAAACTAAGGGCGCTTCCAGATTCCCCAGTCGTCGTGCCAGATATGCAGCCCGACTCCGAACCGGTAACGCAATTGTCTGTCCGGGCCGAGTAAGTCAGCGGAGCCCCACCGGAGCCGGACGCGCCGTATACTGCCGATCCCGCGTACAACCCGGGGCCTGAGTTAGCCGCTTGCCCGAAAGCGGGAAGAGAACAAAATACAATCGCCAAAAACTTCTTCATCGCCGTTTTGCTCCGTGAACCCGAGGTGATTCCGGCACTACCGTCGGGTAAGGGCTGCTTAAGGGCCATGCCGCACCCCGCCGGAAGCCTGAAACCCGTGCCTACTCGCGACTGCTCGAATACCGCCGCTCCCGCCTTCGCTATAATGTTGGTTTGCTCCACCCCCGCCATTTGCGCAGGGCTCCTGGAAAGGGAACTATGCCGACTGACGTAGTTATGCCCCAGATGGGCGAATCGATTTTTGAAGGAACCATCACCAAGTGGCTGAAAAGGCCCGGTGACAAGGTCCAGCGCGACGAGCCTCTGTTCGAGATTTCCACCGACAAGGTCGACGCCGAAATCCCCGCGCCCGCCAGCGGCATCCTTCAGGAAATCAAGGTTTCAGAAGGCAACACCGTTCAGGTCAACACCGTCGTCGGCGTGATTGGCGACGGCAACGGCGCGTCCGCTTCCGTCAAGGCCGCGGCGCCTGCATCTGCTCCTGCCGCTCCGGCATCCGCAAGAAAGGAAGCTCAGGCTCCGCCGCCTCTGCCCACTGCCACAGCCCCCGAAGACGAAGGAGACTCCGACGTTCGCTCTTCCCCGCTGGTTCGCAAGCTGGCCCGCGAGCACAATGTGGATCTCGCAAAGGTAAGTGGCACCGGAACCGGCGGCCGAGTTACCAAGCAGGACGTTCTCGATTTCGTCGAGCACCGCACGACCGCTCCGGTTGGCGCGCCCGCGCCCCGTCAGGCATCGGCCCCTGCGCCGGCTGTCGTTCCAGGCGACCTTGTGCCTATGTCCCAGATGCGCAAAATCATCGCGCAGCGCATGATCGAATCGCGCCGCACCAGCGCTCACGTCCACTGCATGTTCGAAGTGGACATGACACGCATCGTCAACTTGCGCAACAAACTCAAGAGCGGCTTCGAGCAGCGGCACGGCACGCGGCTTACCTTTATGCCGTTCTTCGTGCGCGCCGCCATCATCGCCCTGCAGCAATATCCAATCGTCAACAGTTCGCTCGAAGGCGACAGCGTCCGCTACCACAAGCACGTCAACGCTGGCATCGCCGTCGCGCTCGATTGGGGACTCATCGTCCCCGTTCTCAAGAACGCCGACGAACTCAACTTCCTCGGACTGCAGCGCGGCATCACCGACCTCGGCGAGCGCGCGCGTACGAAAAAGCTCATGCCGGCGGACGTCGAAGGTGCAACCTTCACTATCACCAACCCCGGCCAGTTTGGCGCCGTCTTCGGCTTGCCCATCATCAACCAGCCGAACGTGGCCATCCTTGGCGTCGGCGGTATCACCAAACAACCGATGGTCATCACCGACAAAGACGGAGCAGATTCCATCGCCATCCGTTCCGTGGTTCACCTCACGCTCGGCTACGACCATCGCGTTGTCGATGGCGCCGTAGCCGACCAGTTCATGGCCGTCGTGAAAAAGGCTCTAGAAACCTGGAGTGAAGAAGTCGGCTAGCCTTAGAAATCGGGCCATCTATCATCGGTGCCATTTAAATTCAAAAGCCAAAGCCTTTGATTTTCAATCACCCGATGACCCGATCACTCGATGGCCCGATTTCCCTTAAACCAGCGGCGTTTCCCCCAGCAGCATCGGCCCGTCTTCCGACCGTTCGATAAAGTACCGAGCTACGTCATCGCGCAGCCCAGGTTTGTTTCCCGTCCAGCGCCACAACCCCTGGCAATCTCGCGCAATGTCGGTTGCAGGATTGAAGTCCCACTTTTGCAGCAGCGCCCACCGCTCTCCATAAGCGCGCAACGCTTTGCTGCCGTGAAAAGCGTGCGTGGCGAAATTGTCGATGCACCCCATTGGGGAACGCCCTTCGATGCGGTTCAGTTTCGCGGCGCGAGTTTGCCAGTTCAGTACGGACTCAACGTAAGGCCCCGTGCACCGCTTCATTTCGGCGGCTACGTTCGTCGCTTGCACCAGCCCGAAGGCCATGTGCCAGTCAGCGCTGCCCAGGACACAAGTGTCCAGCATCCCACCCACCGTGTCGAAAGCATCCCGCCGCCACGACCACGCGCCTCCGGTCGCGCCCGGCGCATGACCGAAGGGAAAAGCTTCCGACGGCTGGAGTCGGGCGTAGTAAGTATCCGTTCCTCCCCGCCGCGCCCGACGGGAACTTAGGAATTCATTTGGGTGCAGGTAATTCCATGCAAAACTTGTGCTCATACGGTAAGGACGGTGACCGAGATGGCTGGCCGCTGTTTCGCCAGTCAAGTCGGCGTAAGTGCTGAATAACTGCACAAAGCTGTGATGCTGGAGCATGTGGATTGCCTCCAATGCCCAGTCATGTCGCGTGAAGTGAAAGTCGCCATCCACATATCCGCCGTATCTCCAGTCTGGCGGAAACCGGCGCACACCCTCATTGATGGCGCATTCCTTGATCCAAAGGCTGGAGTCGGTCCGCAGTTGTAAATCGAGCGGATTGTCGGTGCTGGTGACTTCGTGCGGCCGATCTCCGAAGGCTACCTCGACGACATGCAGCGCGACGTTCGGACTGGCTCCCATGTGAAAGCGAAAATCATGAAAAGCTTCTCGTCTGCGCTGCCAGCGATACGGGTTTGAATACACCGAAACGATGTGCAGCTTTTGGGTTTCTGAATACTCCACTAACTCGCGATGAACGTTCGGGTGCTTGAAGGTCACAGCCACTCTCCTCAATCTTGCGCCGCCGGCCAGTTTGCAAATCATTTCTGCGCTTCGGCGCGAGCAGCAACGCTTCCAGCAGGTATCCGCTGCCGGGCAGAATGGAGATTGCCTTAAGGCGGGGTGTTATCGAGCATGCGCTCGATTTGAAGTCGAAGTTCTCACAACGGATAGTCGACATGCAGCGCAGTCGAATAACGCGAATACTTCGGCGGCCCGCTGCCGTCATAGCTCCGCAAGAAATAGGTTTGTGCCCGCGCATACCGCGTGAGTGTAAAGCTCTCGTTGGTAAAACGGCCCACCAGGTTGCCGTTATAACCGACGCCCCACCCCTCGTCTGAGTACCGCACTTCGATACCGCCGCCTGCCACTGGAGTGAATCCCACGTCAATCGTGACCGTCGTCGAAGTCACATTCGTGACCTCCGCATCGGTGAGATCGGCAAGATAAGAACTCCCGACCTCGGTCACATCCATCGGCGTCAGCACCTGTGTCTGCTTCGTCAGGGCTGTAACAAAAGCAAAGTCGAGAGACGGATCTCCCGCATCCACAAACCGCAGGGTGTAGCGGCTGTTCTCGCCGGCAATGTCGGCGATCTCCACATCCACTTCGCGAACGATCGCCGAAAATGTTGCTAAGCGCGATGGAACACTTACCGCGAGCCCGTCCCCGGGAAAAACATCCGCCGCACCGCCCGGCAAGAACCGGCTCCATGCCTGGTACTCCCCACTCCACCCCTGCCCGGCGTCATCCAGCAAAGCCAGCGCCGCAATTTCGCAATCCGCCGAAGTGCGGGGAACGGGCAGCCCAATCTCCCGAACGCTCCCACGCACTCCGTTGTCGCCGCCCCGCTGATGAGCCGCAATGCTCGCCGAGTTAATAACTCGTGCAATAGCATGTCCCTCACCGCGATAACTCACCTCGATCAACTCATTGGTCGCAGGTACGTATTCTGGATAGAATTCCAGTGCCGGCGCAGTTGTAACCTGGCATGCAGCGCCGTCCAGCAACGATCCCGTCAGCACCGTCACCGTGTTTTCTCCCGGCAATGTGCCGCGCACCAGCGCATCCACCGGTAGCCATATATACGTGAATGCAAGCGAGCACCGGATGCTGCCGGCATTGATGAGCGCATAAGTGCAGAACCCGGGCGCGTTCGAAATGACGCCGTCATACAGCACAGTGGCCGGTGCGATCTGAGTCGCGGGATTCATCGGATCGATATCTTGCACTTCCAGTACGACTCGCACATCGCCAGCGACCGCGCCGCCACCTCGCGGAGATCCGGAAGGGTGCAGCGAAGAGTGAAACACCTGCTGTATTCGGTACGCTTCAGTCGGATACAGCATCGTCGTGAACACGTAATGGTGTCCGGCCTGTGTGGCCAGAGCCGTGCCCGTGACCGAGCCTTCCACCAGCGCCTGGATGTTGCAGTTCGCGCCCAAAGGGGTTATGCGAAAGCCCGCCAGACAGCCCGCAATCGAAACTGCCCCAGCATAGAGTCCCCCGATCACTCCATCCGACGCCGCACTGGAAACGAACACGACGTCGCCATGCTCCAGCATCGTGGCTCCGCCCAACTCGACCTGTTCGATGAAGTTCAGGAGTGTCTGCCCATCGATCCCTGTTCCTCCCGCAACTTGTAACTGGCCGTTGCTGACCGTAATCACACGCAGCGGATCGGTTACTGTCCAATGCGTCGGATCCAATTCCGTATACATCTCATCGAGAATCGTGCGGTTATAGAGTGCAACCTGGCTGCTGCGCGTGAACGGCTTCTGTGACATATAGAAATAGGTCGTGTACCCGTCGCCGCAGAAGTAATCCTTCACATGCGCGCTCGGTTCCAGCGGCCCCAGAATCGTCAAGTCATTGACCAACCGGTTCACGCTCTGCAACTGCAGATCGCCCGGAGAAAACGTAGCTGAATCCTCCGCGAGCGCGTATGTGTTAGCCCCGAGCGGCGCAAAGAACAGCTTGCTGTTGTCATCCCGATAAGAGAAGCGCGCCGAAAGCGCAATCTCCGCCGCCGATCCAGTCCATTTGTTCGCCGGGTTGACGCTGTAATACGGAATCGGGTCCCCTGGTTGGACGCCGCTCACATCAAACCATCCCGGCAGCGCCTCCGCCGTCAGTTGCTCGAACGCGTCGCCGGCGTTCCGATCAACAAACGGAGGATGCGCGGGAGGCGCCTTCTGGTCCATCAACATCACGTCACTAAGTGCTTGTATCTCGTACCGATAAACCAACCCGCGATCTGCCCAGCCCAGATACTGATAGGTCGGCGTCTGGACAATATAACCAGTGAACAGATCGTTCCCGTTGCTCGAGGTCAGAGTAACGCGTCCGCCGAGCGCCGGTACCACTAGGCTTCCCATTCCGGCCACCAATCCGAATTTCAGTTCGGCCGGACTATTCAACTTGCGCGCCAGAGTCGGATTCTTGCTCGCGTCCACGATTGCCGTGTAGTCCTGCGGTCCGAGACCGTCGAGATTATCAATCAGTAATTCCATGGTTATCGGAGAACTCCGCCGTCCCCTGTGCCCCTCTGTGTCCTCTGTGGTGAACGCTCTTGCGCTGCTCCGCGTGTATAGACGGGGCGAGCCCGGTCACTACGGAAAATCAGTAAACCGCCGCTCCACTCGCCGGGAAGTAACTCCTGTAACACAGCACGACCGCTCCGTCGTTGCTATCCACGGTTGGCAGCGCCGTAAAGGAGGCCTGCAACGCCAACTCTCCGATTGGCTTTTGAATCTCAATCAGACTCTCCCGTGCCCACTCCGGCTTCACCGTGCACGGACTCAAAATCGGATAGAAGAAACACACGCGCCCACCAGACTCGTCTTCCGCCACGAATAACCCCGACCACTGTTGCAGGAACGCGCCGCCTTCGCGGTCCACAAAAGCTATTACTTGCTGCACCGCCGCCCCGGTCGCTGGCACTCCTCCCGGCAATGCCTGCGTCAGCAGCAACGACGTCGCCGTCGCCAGCGCGACTCGGCCCACGTTGAACGTAACCCGGCGCACATAGTTGGCATCGTGCAGCACGTCTGCCGAATTCTGCACATATGCGCCTGAGATCCCGGTGCCCACATAGCCAACTTGCTGCGCGTAGTCCACATCGCATGCCACCAGATCACCAGCCTGGAATCCGGCGATGGCGCCTGCTCCCAACACCAGCTCTTCGGCGGTCGAGCCTGCCAGCAATGGCACGGCCGTCAGCGGAATTCCACCTGATCCTGCCGGCGATGCGCTCGGATCCGTGGCCAGCACATTCATGTGCTCTGCGCCGCCCGCCAGAGCCATCTGCAACTTTCCCCAGTCGCGAAATTCGAAATCAATCCGCGCTCCCAAAGCATGCCGAGCTTGCGCCGACACCGCGCCCGCCGTGCCGCCAATCAGAGCCTCGATCTGCGATATGCTGGTGCGCTGAAAGTTTTCAATCCATCCCAAGTCAATCCAAGGCGCCGGCGGGGCATCCAGTTGGAAACCGCTATTTTGCGATGGATCGAAAATCGCCGTCGGCCCGTTCACTCTGTCTACCGGCGCGAAATAAGCCCGCGTCTGCCGTGATATTGGCCGTAATCCCGCCCGCGTCATGCTTCCACCTCGGGCAAAAAGAAATAAATTCTGAGCTGGGCATACCGGTCCACCCGAGCCACGCCCGCACTCCATTGCTGCTTCTGAATCGAGACGTCTCCCGGCGCATTCCCCATCACCGGCACCGTCCAGAAAATTCCCGATCCCAAGTCGGCGCTCGGAGTCTGGCTGTAATCGACCATTTCCGTATGCGGCGGATCGCAGATTCCAAGCAACTCGTCATCCATTTCCGCCAACACCCGCCCTCGATCCACTCCCGTCCCGCCGCTGCCTTCGCTGGCATACCAGATGTGGCAATCCAGGCCCAGCATCGGACGCGTGCTCTCCGCAATCAGAATGTCCCCAAAGTCCAAATAAAAAGCCCCCGGCTGCGCTTCCCCAAACCGCGGCTCCATATTTTCGCGGACCACGATCGCCGGAACCGTGACTCCGTCAATCACCATCGTTCGCGCCGGATTCAACCCTGAAAGCCGCCCCCGCAGCGCCATGTAAAAACTATCTTTCGCCGCTTGCATATAACTCCTGTTAGTCCCGTAGAGCTCGTTTCAAAAATCGGTTTTGGAAAAAGCACGGCTTTGGCCGTGCCTCCATGGGCCAATAAACATGCGGGCTTTAGCCCTGAGGGGTGCGCCGTCCGACCTGAAAGGCATTTGTGAAACACGCTCTAGTAAGTCCAGCGCAGTAGCCAAAGCCAATTCGAAGAATCCGCTCTAACTTCCAACTAATGACTTATAGCCGACATCTGCCTACGACATCGCCGCCACGCGGTACAGATACGCCACGCCCCCGAGCCGCTCGACCACAAATCCTTGTATGTGAAACACTTCTCCGCAGTACACCAATCCCAGCGCCGTCTCGAACAACACTTCCGCCGAAGCCACGTTCCGCTGGCTCACTTGCTCCGCCATCGCCGCCCGTCCCGCCAGCAACTCGATGCGCCGCCGTGGACCGTTGTTCTCCGTAGTTAACTCCCGGACCACAACCGGCGCGATTAACGCCTGCTCGACCCCGGGATCCACAAGCCCAAGCTCCGCCACGGCATCGGCCGGCATTCCCGCTGCCGCAAACAGCAGGATCACTTCCGTGCCGCCCAGCGTTCGTAACATGGCATCCGCTGCCCGCGCTGCCGCCGCTCCAGCAATTCCCGTCATCGTCATCCCACTCTCTGCGCCACAAAGGGCGCCAACAGCTCCTGCACCGTTTCATCCAGCAGCGAATCGGAGAAGTACCAGAATTGCATTCCGTCAGGGGCGGCATTTTTTTTCACATTCAGCGCCGGAGTGGCCTGCGCGTTCTTCACCAATTGCGCACACGCCACCTTGACCTTGTCGGGGAACGAAGCAAACCCGGCGGTATACACAATCTCTATTTCGGTGAACGCCCACCCCATCACATTCACCGGAAGCGTGACTTCTCCTGTCTCTGGAAATGCATCCAGGTCCGCCACATTCAAGTCCACCCACGTTCCCGGAATTCCGAAAGCAAGAGCCACGTCCCACAAATCAGCCTCATAATCCAGCTCGCCGCGCCGCGGCGTCGCATACCTTCCCCGCGCCGACACAATCGGCGATGTTGCCGGAGCCAGCGCGGACAGCGGCAGATACGTAAGTTGCACCGGCCGTTGTCCGTTGTCGGTTTGCAACCGCTCCGTGTACTGATTGATCGCCAGCGTGACCCTTCGGCAATGCGCATCGATAATCGCCGATGCCGACGTCACCCACGAGACATTGGTCGTCGCTTCCAGCCCATACAACTCATATTCCGATGCTTGCAAATAATTCATGATGGGTTTCCCGTTCTCAAGTCTGCAGGTCTCGGTCCTCCGTCCTCTTTGTGGATTTTGGCCACTGAGAACTGAGAACCGAGAACTGAGAACTCGCCTTACCGGTTTACCAGCACTTCGTAGTGCGCATAGTTCGCGCCTTTCACCACCATGCCGCCGAATTTCACCACCACGCTTTGCGTCATCAGCGTGTTCGGCAGTCCCAGCTTGAAAATCCGTGGATTCGGATCCGTCAGCCAGTGGTACTCGATCAGGTCCTCGGTCACGATGTACGCCGGCAACACCGCAGTGCCACTTCCCGGTATGCCCGTATAAGGAAGAGCCCACTCTGGAATCAGCGGCAACTCGCCAGCCTGCGTGCTCAACGCCTTCACGGTTAGCCCGCCCGTGATCTGCACCGTCGAGAGGACGACGTTGAACTCCGCCTTCATTTCGCGATCGATCAGGTCGAGCAGCACCGGGTTCGCATAGATCGCCGTCGGCCGCGCGTCGAACGACGAACTTGAGACCATCTGCGCGATGGTGCTCTTCAGTCCGTCGACGATGCTGGCCGTGGTTCCGATGGTGACCGTGTTGCCTCCCGCCTCGATCTGTCCGATGGCGCCGAAGTACTGCGCCGTCGTTGGAGTGCTCAGCGAAGTATCACTGCCGTTCCATAGCGCCACGTCGTGCGTGCGCAAAAGCCCATCCACCGCGTCGGCCAGATCCTTGGCTTGCAGATAGGCAAATTGGCTCTGCTGCGTTCCCACCTCCATGTCAAACAGGTTGTAGTTGATCTGCGAGACCAGGGCCTTCAACGGAACGGTGCGCTCCAGCCGCGTCGGCGCTTGCAGCGTCGGCGCAATGTTACGCGGGTCCACGAACGCCTGGGCCGCGGTTGGCGAAGCAATTGCCGTCTCCTCGAAAAACCGCGATGGCTGTCCCGTCGCCGGCACCTGCTTTATCCGTTGTCCGAACACGCCGCGCCGCCGCACAATATCGGTGATCTCGGTCTGATACCGATCGATTTCGATCGCGCCCGGCCCCAGAAAGTCCGCTGCTGCATGCAAATCCAGAAAATTAGCTTTCATGTCTTCTCCTCAATTAAGTTTCGTTGCTGTTCTCTCAACCTTGCCTTTTCCAACTTGTCATCCCGCGCGAAGCGCAGGATTCGCCGCGCTTCGTTCTCTCCCGCAAATAAAAAAGGCGCGCGATCTCACGCGCGCCCCACCGATTCGGCTTGCGAACCGGGGGCCGATTATGGCGTTGGTTCTCTTGCGGCCCCTAGGTGAGCGTGCCCAGGATGTTGTTCGCGAGCGTGAGTTGCGGGTCCGCGCTGTCGCAGTTCGCGGCGATCAGTTGCAGCGCGTTCTTGAGTGCGCTGCCGTCTTCGAATGCGCCATTCGCCATCCCCGCGAGTGAGAGGTTGTCGCCCCCCGACGCTTCCGATTTCTGGATGCTGGCGGCTGTGAATGCTGTGGTTGCGAGTGTTTTTAGGTCGGTGATCACGTGTGTGCTGTTTGCCATATGTCCTCTCGTTTTTGTGGAAGTTCACGACCGTCTACTCGGGATTGCTCGTTCTTATGCGTGTTGCGTTTTGGGGGAGCCCACCAGCTTCACGATTGGCGGCGCGCTGGGCGACGTTCTCTAACTGCGAACGACTAACTGCAACGCCAACCCGGAACGACCAACCCCGACTTACTCGATCATCCCCGCCCGCGCCAGCTCCGCTTTCACCGCGATCCGCTGTTCCACGCTCAGTGCCGCAAGCGTTTTATTAAGCACCCCTGGGTCCAGCCGTTCGCCTTCGATCTCGTTCTTTCCAATCAACGCCGACACCACCGGTGACAGCGTCTTCCGCGCCATCCGCGAAGCCTGAGCCTTCAGGTCTGCATTCGACTTCTCCAACTGCACAACCCGTTGCTGCAAGTCGGGGCTAGTTCCTTCCGCCTGGTCCCGCTGCGTTGTTTGTGTAACTCTCTCCTCAACCGCTGCGACGATGCGGTCCACTTTTGCATTCAGCGCCTGTTGCTGCGCGTCCAGCTTCCCCAACACGCGATCGAGAGTCTCAGTGGCAGCCGCCAGTCGCTCCGCCGCCGCCATCATCTGCTGCACCATCTCTTCGTTCATTCCTCTTACCTCCTTAAGGTTTGTTTCGTAAGATTTGTTTCGTGAAGCGTGTTTCGTATCGGGGTATCGCTCTAGCGATACCGTATAACCTCAATATCCATCGCCCCTTCAGGGGCTGCGGAAGAACTCGGACTCGCGCAGGTTCTTGGGAAGGGCACGACTTCAGTCGTGCCGCAAGTCGGTGAAAATGTGTCGCGCTTTAGCGCCTGAGGCGAGCTTTTCCCGGCCTGTTAGGGGCTGCTCTATTTACCCCAGTTCAATCCACGTCGAGCGATACGCCGCTTTATCCCGCCGCAGCACCGCCGCCCCCGTAAAGGTCACCCGGTTCAGCACCCACACGCTCGCCGTGATGTCTTCCACCAGCGCATCTGTAATCTCGTATGACATTCCAAGCCCCGTGCGCGAAGAACGACCCTTCCTGTCCGCGTTCTCCGCCTCCACGAAGCCCGATGCCCCTGTCCGCCCCGGCCTGCCGATCTCCACCACGATCTCCGGAAAGTCCCGCGCATATAGGAATCCGCCGACTTCAATAAGACGCCCGGCAATTTCAGCCCGCGTGATCACGCCAATCTTCCGCCGCGCGTCGTGACGATCGAGCGCCGGCGAGTAGTCCAGCCCCATCCCCAGCAGCGACGGAATCGCCGCCTCCGCCGCTCGCCGAGTCAGCAGCACGCGATGTCCCCGCGCACCCGACGGTGATTTGTCCGACGCAACGTCGACAATCGTCAACACTCCCCGAAATGCTGCCCGGTTTGGATGCCCATGCACCGCCGGCATCTCAATCGCCATCGACTCCAGTGACAATCCCATCCCTAGTCTCCTCACTAAAAGGTCTCAGGTGTTAGGTCTCAGGAAAGCCAAAGGCAACTCAGCTTCGTTCCTGAGACCTGACACCTGAGACCTGTTCTATATAATCTCGGCCAATCCTCGGGCCCGCCGCACTTCATTCACCGTGAGCACGCCATTGCGCAGCAGGATCTCGTCAATCTGCGCCTGCTCCATCTCGTCCTGCGCATCGACGTCGGTAAACACAAACTCCAGGTCCGTCCACCCCAGCCTCTTAGCAATCGCATCCCGCGTCAGATACTCGGCCACCAGGCGCGCCGTGGGAACGATCGCCGACCGGAACCCCAAATCGCTCATCTCCCCAGCCGTAGACCGGTTCACGTCCTGCTCAAGTCCCAAAAACTGCGCCGGCAGATCGAACGCATTGGCGATGATCCTCACCAGGAATTCCTGCCACGCCAGCCGCAGGTCCGCGTCCGTCCCAGCCGCGAACCGCAGCACTTCCGGCTTCGACTCCGCCGACATAATCGGCACCCGCCCCGTTCCCTCAATCTCGTCCTGCCACCACCGGATCAGCCGCTCATGATGTGCCGGAGTCAGACCCTGCAGCCACAGCGCATACTGCACCACCGAATTCGAAGCCAGCCGCCCCGCATACCGATACGCGCCCAGGAATGCATTGATCGTTTCGAACGCAACCTCCAGCCGCCCCAGCCCAAACGGCGTGTGGGTTCGCGGATTCAGCCGGATGTAACTAAGTTCGTTATCGTTCAGTACGATCTGTCCATCCGCTCCAAACAACCCCGTCACCTGCGCATACCGCGGAGAGTCCGGACGCCCATCCCAATCCGTCATGATCCGTATCGTCGCCCCGTCCACCGGCCACATGAGTAGGGGTAGCGCCGGCGTCCCGCCGGCTGAAGGCCCTGTCCATCCCTCAACCAGATCGAGTTCGATGGCTCCAAACCCTCCTACAATCACGTCCTCCAGTACCTGCTCGATCAGCGAGCGAAACGAATCGTCGGGATTCGGCGCCTCAAAGTTTTCGGTCAACACTTGTATCCGCTGCGCGCCATCCGGAAGCTGCTCCAGCACCCGCCCACGCCGCGGCTGGATGCGCCATCGCATTCCCACAATCCGATCCTTGATCGCGTTGATCGCCCGCCGCGCCACCGGAGTCTCCGCAAACCGCCGTAAGTTTGCCGGCGTAGGTTTAGGCACCAGGCTGTGTGGCGCGGGCACCCCCGCCCGCGCAAAACCAGGCGAAGAGAACGGAGCCAGGTTCGACCCCGCTCCCGCCGTCCGCCGTCCATCGCGCCCGGCAAACAAATTCGTGGAAAGCCACTCCCGCAAAGACACATCTCCCACCCGGCGCATAGCGCCGCGCACCTTCTCTCGAATGTTCATGATCTCCTCGTCTCGTGTGGGGACGGGCGCCCTCGCCCGTCCAAGCGAGCGCAGCTCGCCTCTTTCCCCTGTGTACCCCTGTGCCCCCTGTGGTGAGGATCTCCGCCAAAACAAAACGGCACAGCTTTCGCCGTGCCGCGCGCTCACTTCTTAGCGGATATCACTTCTGCAATCTGACTTTTGACCTCTCCAATCTCACGCCCGCAGCTCCCGCCGCACCTCGCCCGCGATCTCCGCCATCTCCCCCACCGTCCTCACCCGCACCGAATTCTGCTCCAGCATCCCAATCGCAAACCGCGTCCTCTCGTCCAACAACGCCGTCTCTTGGTCCACCACTGCCGTCAGCGATGCCTGCAACTGCTCCTGCCGCATCCCCGCCTCAACCCGCGAATAACGATAAGCCAGCGCCAGTGCCTGGTCCACATTCGCCGCCACCACCGGGGCCCCCATCAAGCCCGGTTTTGGCTTGATGGGGTGGAGCGATACCGCATGGAACATCTTCACCGCGCTCCCCATTCGATATCCAAAATCAATCCGGAACGGATCGCCCTGCCCCGTGTACTTCACCACATCCAAATCCCGCTGGATCAATTCCAGCACTCCAGCATTGGTGAACGCCTCTTTCATCGTGCTGACAATCGCCATCCGTCCCGTGCGCTGCTGATTGCGCTCGCCTCGTTCCATCGGAGCCAGGTACATCGAAGTCAGCACTTCCATCTCTTTCGCCGGATCCTCCGTCAGCACCGCCTTGGTAGGAGCCACATCGATCATCGTCCCGAATCTCTCATTTACCAACTGCATCAGATCGTCGCGCCGCCGCAAACTCCCAAGCTTTCCGCGGATCTCGTTCTCCACCATTGCGAACCACTCCAATTCAACATCCGGAGCGACGCACTGCAGCATCCTCCAATCGCGAGTAAGCCGAACCTCGGCAAACCCGCCCTCGCTTTCCAGCAGCAACACTCCGACCGTAACGAAATCGTCGCGCAAAGCATGCGGCAAAAATCGCAGCAGATAAAGCTCGAGTTGTCGCTTCTCAGCCATCAACCCTCAGCCCGATTGTCCCCTGTGTACCTCGGAGCCTGCCCTGAGCGACGCCGAAGGGCCCTCTGTGGTTCAAGCTCTTCTCTGCGGCCTCAGCGCACTCCGCGGTTAAAAAAGACACTAGCTAAGCTTCCTCCATCCACTCCGGAAACGGCCTCCGCGGCGACCCTCGAAACGCCAGAATCAACTCCCGTACAATCGTCTTCCTCTCGATCAGCCGCTGCACCAGCGCCTCCAACTCATCCCAGGACCCGCCATACCAAGCCGGAGGAATCTCTCCCGCCACTCGCCAAATCGCATCCTCATCCAGCTTTTCAATCCGCGACAGCCAGGGCTCGAACGACTCCCACCCATTCACCCGCGCGTAAACTTCATTCCGCGGATAAACCCCCCGCAAAGGAAAATCCGGAAACGTCCATTCTCCCGCATTGAAGCAATACCCCTGGTCGATGAACGCCGCCGAATATTTCTTTTCCCGCATCTTCCGCCAGAACGCCGCCTGCCGCCCATCCGCGTTGCAAGTCCATTTATCCAGCGCCAGGATTCCCGCAAACGTATCCAAATTCCGCACCCGGTCCAGCAGCTCCGGAGGCAGGTAATCCAGCACCTGTCCTTCCACCGGACTCACCACATAACGCGACCCGAACTGCAGTCCCGCCTCCACCTGAATCGCGTGGCTTCCCAACATAATCGTCAGTTCCGCCGTATGTTCCACCAGCCACGGCGGAACTTCCACCACCTCCGCCGCCGGCACCGGCAATCCTACTCGCTCCGCCAGCCGCGTCGCCAGAAACTCATTCGCCAGCACCCGCTCATGCTGAGGATTATTCCGAAACTTCACCACGTAGTAATGCCCATCGTCGCAGCGCATCAAGTGCCCCTGCGCCCCGCCCCGCATCCTCTTCACATGTTGGACAGCCGTAGTAGGCATAAGTCCGGAAGGGTTTCCCCTGTGCTCCTCGGAGCCTGCCCTGAGCGAAGTCGAAGGGTCCCCCTGTGGTTCAAGCTCTTGACCTTAGTCACTGCCCCACGAAGGACATTCCGGCGAACATTGCGGTGGAACCGCCATACGCACTCTACCCTCCGCCCGATCCTCCTGCCTGTGACCGCCGCCACACCGGAAATGTTCGTTTTTCCAGGCACTCGAATTCCATCAACGCTCCGGCCGCCGTCCCGCATCCTCCTTCCGCACCGCCCATGCAATCCCTAGCGCCATCACGCAATCGTCATGAGTTCCGGCCGCCGCCCCCGTATTTCCGTCCGCATACCTTACGAACGTCCGGCACTCGTTCAGCAGCCGCGGACTCCTAAGCAGTCGCGGCTCCTCCATCACCGCCGACGCCAGGTTCTCAATCATCGCCGGACGGCTCACCGCCGACGTCAACCACCCATCCTGCCCCTTCTGCACGAACACACATGGATAGTCCAGCGTCCGCAGACACGCCAGCACCCCGTGCCCGTGATTGTTCCTCTCTACCGCCAGTAGCGCCGTGTTGTATTCCTTCCCCAGCTCCACCAGCTTCCGCGCCAGCTCTCGCGGAGGCCAATGCCCGTGCAACTCCGCACACTGCGCTCCCAACAGACGATCAATCACCTCCGCACACGAGTAATCGCCCTCGACCCCGCCTCCCGCCGGATCGACTCCGATCACATACTCCCGTCCCGCCTGCACCGGCAACCAGATCGTCAGCCGCCGGTTGTCGCGTGCCTCCAACGGTTCGCTCGCTCCGCACAGTGCCTGCTCCACCGACGCCAGATCGAAAACGCATTCTCCCGACGCCCGGAAACACGACACCGGGTCCTCGGCAAATTCCTGCACCGCTAGTCCCCGCAGTGACGCCCACTGTTTCCGCCGCCATGCGATCTGTTCAATCTTCAGTCCGTGAATCGCCGCCAGCGCCGCTTCTTCTTCCGTGAGTGGCGGAAAATTCGCGCCCGGGTCAAGGACGTAGGTGGGATCAAACCACCAGGGGAAAAAATGGCGCGTGTATCCCGTATCGTCCGCCGCATGCCACTCCTCGTAGAAAAGTCCACCCGCTCCATTCGGCGTGGATTCCAGCACGATATCGCCGCCCGGAACGACTGCCGCCCGCAATGACGCCAGCGCCTCGTCGCCTTTCCGGCCCCAACGCGAAACCTCGGAGCAATGCAGATTCTGGATCGTGCGGCCGCGCCCGGCATTCTCTTGCGCCGAAGCCAGACAGTACTCGCTGTCCAACTTCGGAAACACCATCTGCCGCGCATTACAATGCGAAGTTCGCAGAAGGCCGGCCCGCCAGTCGTCCGGCAGCTTCTCCCAGAACCGCCGGACGATCCTGAAGATGTCCTCCGCCGATTCCCGATCCTGGGTTACCTGCATGCTCAGCGTGCCTCGCCGCGTGATGGTCTGCACGAAGAATCTCGCGGCGACGTAGGTCGTAATGCCCACTTGACGCGCCTTCAGCACTACGTTGTGCTCTGTGCACCGCCGCGAATACTCCCGCTGCGCTCGGTTCAATAGGAAATCGGTCCGGTTGGTTGTCTTCGTCCGGATCCTCAGCCACTGCTCGATGAAGAGATCCCGCCGGGTCGGCTCCCACGACTCCCCAACTTCTAATTCTTCCGCGGCTCGGTGTTGGCCCTCTGGGCGGTCGTCAAGGTTTTGTCCTAACCACTCCCAATTCTCGGGCCCGGAATCGGAAGTCAAAACAGCCACCCTGCGATGAGTAACAGTTCAATGCGTGGCGCTGAAATTCTCCGGCACATACGCGTACGCCCCAATTTCCCACCCCGATCCAAACGAATTCTGATTAATTCCCAGTATGTCGTATTGATACTCGGTGCCTAAGTTCGCGCCCTTATCCCGCACCGGCGAATTCACAGTGGGCCGGAAATCTGCCTCGCTCCCACTCGACGGACAAACGTAGTAACTCCCAGCCACATAACCCGAAGGCACCACATCGTTCGCCTGGCATGACAACAGAACATTCGCCATCTGCGTGTTAGATTCCAGCGTCGCGCCCCCCTGCACCAGCGCGTCCATGAAATTCTCGACCTCATCCGGCCGCAACTCGTTCACGTGCCAGAAGTACCCGATCGGCCTTCCCCAAAGCGCGTTCTTGAACACATCTTGACTAACCAGGTTTCGCATCTGCTGATAACTCAAATTCTGGTAGTTAGGCACCACGCCCTGGCTTAGGATGTCGAACACGTCATACCCCTTCGCCAGCGTCGCATCCGCGCCGCCCAATACCCACGTGGAGCTGAGCGATCCCGTACCCCGGACGCCCTTAAATCCAAGACCGTGGGCGATGTTTTCCGTCAGCGCGTTGCCGTAGGTGCCCGGCATGACGTAGAGCAGGTTGCTCAGGTTCAGCCCGGAAAGCCCCGAGAGGTTTTGGTTAAACCAGGTCAGCGCCCAGGTCATCTCGTCAGTTTCGAGATTCGTTTGGTCGAAGAGCACGCAGCCCGGCGTCGAAGGAGTCGCGGTACAACTCGAAGCCAAAGGCAAGCTGTTGGGCAATGTCATCGCACCGGCCACGCCGGGGCTCGAGAACGTGTCCGCCAGCGAAAAGGCATGTGCGCGCCCTTTCGCGAACTCGTTGTTGTACGCGGTCGCATCCAGGGCATAGCAAGTCGGCTGCCCCTGCAGTGTCGAGATGATATTGGCGAGCGTGTCGATCTGCCCCACCCCAGCCGTTCCCCCCGGCGGCACCGGAGTCAGGTCCCAAGAGTGATAGCACGTCGCGTTGTAAGGGGACGTAGTCAGCGTAAGATTCCCGCTCCCCCCGCTGTGCGTGATGCTCATGGTGTAAGTGCCCGCACCGACGTAAGCCAGCAGAAAGGCATCGCACGGAATAGGTCCGTTGACATCGTCGCATGCTGTCGTCGAAGGCGGATTCCAGTATTGATGGGACACGGAGTGCGTGTTGATGTCCCATCCCGCATTGATCCAGCCCTGCACTTCACCGATAATCGATTGCGAATAAGTTCCGCCAGTGACAACCGCAATCGACAGCGGAATCGACTTAGCAGTCATCATCGGCAGCAGCCCGTTTACATATGTGTCGCTGTACTGCACGAGCCCCGGATCGTCATAAGTCACCGTCGTATATGCCGGCCACCGGCGCCACTGCCGGATCCATGGCGGCGTCTCGGCCGGTATATTGTTCTTCCCCGCCGTCGGCCCCGGAGTGCCCGCAACATCGACAGCAAGCGCGGTAGCCAGGTAGTTCCCATAGAGATGGCAATAGTCGTAATTCACCGTACCCGGCGTGTTGTCCATGATCCCGTAAGTGCGGTTCCCATACGCGCGGCAGTTCTTGATCTCAAATGCGCATCCGCCACCGGCGCATCCATCGAAGTGGTAACCCACATAGTTCATATTTGCGTCGGTGTTATAAAGATGGATGTCCACCGGCGTGCCTGTGGGTTGGACATAGAAACCCAATGGCACCGTGCTGTTTTCCACTTCACTGTTCGAGGCAATGTTTGCCAGCCAAATATGATCGCTCGCGCCCTGTACCTGCACTCCGTAGCTGTCGAACCAGTCGATTTGCAGATGCTGAATTTCCAGCCATGAAACGCCATTCAGATTCAGCACCGTCTCGCCGCTGAGCACAATCGGCGCAACCGTCAGGGAATAGAGCGAATTCAACGCCGGATTGCCCTCGGCGCTGTACACATACAAAATGTAATTCGTCGCGTCGTACCAGAAGTCCCGGTCCTGACTAAGCGCCGCCTGGCTCCCCTGCGCCGTCCCCCAAGTCGTTCCAAACCGCACATACTTCAGTTGCGTTGGCGCTTGCGTCAGGCAGTAATACCCTCGGACCCCGCACAACACCACATTTGCTGCATTTGTCGGATCGAACGTCGCTGTATACAGCGTCGCTGACCACACGTTCGAATTTCCAACCTGCGTCCACCACTTCGCTGCGATCGGCATATAGCCGGTAAGGTGCGGCGGCTTCCCATTGCCATAACTGTCGATTTTGATAAGCGCCCCGCCCGTCGCCGGATTCGTCCCGCTCGATGGCGGCGTGAGCGTTTCGTTCCAGGTGCAGTCTCGCAACAGGTTGATCGTGTCCCCCGCCTGAAAACCGCCGTAGATCCCAACGTCCAACAGCGTGCGCCAGGCCTGCTGCGGGCTCGTGCCCGAATTTCCATGTGCTCCGTAGTTGCAATCGACGTAATAATTAGAGGCACACGCCAGTGGCGCTCCCAGGCACAGAAGCAACAATACTTTTCTAATCATAGTTTTCTTGATTCCGTGGTTCGGCTAGAACCATCTTATAAATCGCTTCGGGAAAAGCACGGCTTCACAGCCTGCGAAGAAACTCGACTCTGTATTTGATTTTGCGTCGCGCAGCGGTTCACCGCTGCGATAAGAGTATTGTTTTGAATTTGGCTTTGGCCGCTGAGAGCGCACTTTCTGCCCGGGAACTGATTTTCCCGCAGCCTCTTCAGCCGTGCCGTTCAGGGCTAACAAAGAACGCGGGCGTTACCCCTGAGGGCTGGACAGCTTGCTCGGCCACACCCACTTCGGCGCCGTAAGTCGACCACGTCAAACTTCAATTCGCAATGAAGACCGGGGTATTGGTATCCACCCAGGTATCGGCGGGGATGGTCATGCCGTTGTTCAGCGTGCCGGCCGTGTTCACCGTTTCCGGGACGTTTCCGGCAAAGGTCGCGTTGAAGGTGTAACCTAGAGTCGCGCATCCGGACGTTGCACTCGCCGTAATCGCCAGATAGTATTTCCCCGGCTGAAGCGTTGCCGAAGCCGCCCAGGAAAAGGAATGGAAGGCGCTGGCTCCGGTCATCCCCAGAGTCGCCGCCGTCTGATTCCCCGTATGCACCACAATGTTGCCGGAAGCGTTCAAAATCCCCAGGTCATAGGTGCAGCTTCCCGTATCCGCGCCGACGACGTACCAGTGGGCCGTGGTGGTCGTGATCGGGGCATACACGTAGAAACCCCAAAGTTGCGCCTTCGCAGCTGTTGTGTTGAAACTGACCGGACTAGTCGTCGAAGCCCCAGCCGGAGACAGCATGATCCCAATCGTGCTGTACGGCCCCGCCGCCACGCCCGAATCGACAATCGCGCCCGCTCCGCTCGCCTTGGCATAATCCCCACTAACTAGCGTTCCGGTAGTCGGGTAACCCGGCAAAGTCGTCCCACTCGGCAATGTCGGCGTCCCACTAAGGTTCGCAGCCGTGCCGCTAGTGTTCGCCGCATTGTTCGGAATATCCCCGCTTACCAGCGCCGGCAACTGTGCATGTGGAAGCGTTCCGGTAGTCAGGTCCGATGCCGACACAACCACATTAGACGAAAGTGCGTGGCCGTTGACGGTAGTGCCGGTAGGAACATATCCGGGCACCGTAGGAGTACCGGTGAAGACCGGCGATGCAGTTAGTGCCACTGTCGTCCCGCTTCCCGACGTGCTATACGACGTCCCCCACCCAGATCCCGTAGAGTTAGGAATTCCTGCGCCGGGCCATACCATCCCTCCAGACGCAGGCATGCACGACGCCCCGCTCGCCAACTGGCACCTGAACGTGCTATCCGACCCCACGCCTAGCGAGAAAGCCATCCCGCTCGGCACCGTGACCGTCGTTCCCGTCCACGTCTGCCCTGACCACTGCGTCGGCCCGCTGCCCGTCTGGTTGATAGTCCCCGCAACATTCAGATTCCCGCTGAGAGTTACGTTGCTGGAAAATGTCTTTGCCCCGGTGATAGTCTCCGTGCCCGCCAGGTGCACGACGGCCGAGTCCACCGCGGCCCCTGTGACCTGACTCACCGAGTAGTCGCCGCTCGCTGCCATCACGTTCCCCGAACGTCCAAAAACCGAATTGACCGCACCACCTGTGCCGCTCCCGCTCGGAGGTCCAAGGCTCACTCGCACATTGCCGCTCTCAATTCTCCCGATCACCTGCACGCCGGTCGGGCGAGTCTTGGATCCGGTATCGTGACACATTCCAGCCTGCGTAGTACTGGCAATGACATAATCTCCCGCGACCGGGCTGCCAGCATCGAAATTACATACCGCTAGCCCCGCCCACGTGATCACCGCTTTGTTCGACGTGCCCGCACCCCCGCTGACTACGCCAACCACGCCGTCCGTGCTCGACGTAGATGCTGTCTGCACGCCGCTTGCGCCGCTGTTGTAAACCGCCAGAGAATTCAGTGTCGTGCCGTTCGTGCCGTCGTTCTGAAACTCGAAATCCTGCCGGCCAGTGCTGTATATGTTGAAAGAGGTTTTGGCGAAGACGCTTCGCATCGCCTGCCCGCTGTCGGTCCCGATGTCGTAACTATTGTCCGTGTTCGGCTTCAGTGCGCCGGTCGCCGCGAACCCCCACTTCAGACTGGAACCGATATACATCCCCAACCCTAGCGCGTTGCCGCTGTTCGCATCCTCGCTTCGCAACACCTGGTACCCGCTCGTCGTGTCGTACCCCATCGACATCCGCGTCCACGTGCCTGCAACGTTGTTGTAATTTGAATAGACGCGAAAGTTTTGCGCTGCCGCCTGGATCCCGCTCGTCCCCGCGTTGTATTCCTCCAGGTTATCCGCCGGATCTCCACCCGGGTCCGAGTTAAACAAGTTCGTATATCCCATCTGGATAACATGATTGTTGTCGATAGCACGCGGTGTATGTGTCCCCGAATCAAACCAGAAAACGCCCCAATTGGGGATGCCTGCCGGTTGGGTCGTCTCAGGCAGCTGAATAACATCCGGTGTCGTGCAATTCGCATTCCCATTCGCCGCAATTCCCGTGGCAAACGATCCGCTACACTGCGTCGGAACCGCCGCCAGGGCAAGCGCTGTCCCCGCCTGTCCGCTGATATTCGAACTCGTCAAAGCAACCTGCTGCGTCGTGCCGCTAATGTTCACCACCGGCAACCCGGCTGCCGTATCTAGCCCTATACCGCCTACCGCAGGAACGTAGCCACTCCCCTGCGGCAATAACAAGCTTCCGCCCATAGTTACCGTGCTGGTAAAAGTCTTCGCTCCGCCAATCGTCTCCGCCCCGGTGTTATGAACTACGGCTGCGTCCACAGCCGCTCCAGTAACTTGAGACACCGTGTAGTCGCCAGTGCCCGCTACCACCGCTCCCGAGCGCCCAAACACCGAACTGACGCTCCCCCCACCGCCGCCAGATCCGCAAGAACTTCCCGTGGATGCAATCACGCCCGACACAACATTCAGACAGCCATTCGACAGGCTCGCAAGAGTAACACTCTGATCGAACTTTACCGCAACGTTGAACTCTTTGAGCGACGCGCTCAGCCTTTCCAGCCAGTTTGCGTGTACGCCATCGCCGGTCTGCGCGATGTAATTTGTAATCGAAACCGGCGCTCCAAACGCAAGCTGCCCCGCACTCAGCCCCACTCCGCCGGTCGGCACATCCGTCCCGATCCACGTGTCATTCACACTCGCCAGGGGACGGTACCCCGTCGTCGACTGAGTCAGGGCAGGCTGCGAATCAATCAGCGTGATAATGTGGTGCGGCTGCAAAGCGGCGAGCGCGGTGGACGAGAAATTCAGTCGCCCCTTCGATAGAGACACTCCACCGCCCGCCGCTGACCCATCAGTGATGATCGTGGCCGTTTGATTCGGAACGCTATTGTTAGGAGGGGTTACGCTCGCTAGACACGCGGTATAGCCTCCCGGCGATGCTACTCCGTAGCCCGAGCACTGCTTCGCAATCTGAAGCGGATTCCCGCCCAGCCCCACTCCAATGGCGAAAGGCAATTCCGCGTCTACCGTGACGCTCTTCCCGACTGACACCAGCGAACCGGGCCAGAAGAGTAGATTCCCTCCGTAATTACCCTGCTTAATTGTGTATCCGGAAGTGGACGACGATCCCCTATCCGTGTAAGTACATACTAATCCGCCAGAACACGCGGCCGATTGCGATAATCCCTGCGCTACATATCCGCATGTCCCGCCCGATCCACCGGGGCATCCCCCATTGTAGGGATAGACTGCACCAACGCCCGCCGGAGTTGTTGTTCTGATCACGTCATAGGTAATGACGTCAGTTCCGTTTGCCACCCTCGGCCAACGAACCGGAATTGAATCGCTTCCCGTAGAAAGCCAATTAAGAACCTGCAGTGGAGAGGTTTGCGTGCCTGCGGTTGTGTCATTAGCTATAATGAAGTACGAATACGGCGTGGAACCGGTCCCTCCCGTGGCAAACGCTCCCGAAGTACCGCCGCTCCCGGCAATCTGAAAAGTTGCAGCCCCGGTTGACATTCCAGCGATCAAGCCCGCAATTCCAAGTCCAGGGAACGGAGACCGAGGTGGAGATAGAGGGTTTAGACCATTGCTGCTTTCGGAATAGACGTTCTTAAGGTAGGCCCCCTGATAGTTTCCAGTGGAGTTCGACGCATACACCTGCCACGGACCCGTCGCTTGAAGCACGGTGTTTTCAACATAGAGTCCGTTTGAGTTGTAGTCAGTGACTCCATTCGAGTAATTCGCTGTGATGGTCGAGTCGCGTAGCGTTATAACTGGAGCAATCTGCGTCAGAGATCCTTGGTTCCCGGCCGAGAACACAAACGACCCCGTCCAGTTCGCGCTGTCATTCAGCGACGCGGCATTGTTGTTGAAGTGTTCGATCAGACAGTTTTCGTCGTCCCACAGGTCGAAGAACTCATTGAACGCTCCACCCTCCCCCGTCTGGTCGGCCTGGATATCGAGAAAGTGAGTGCCACCGCCATTATCCAGAACAGCTTCGTACGCCAGGGCTACTACCCCCGGAGTTGCTTGTGTCGCGATATTCGACCCGGTGTGGGCATAGGTGAATGATGTCGTGGTCGGGACGGAAGTGACAACTGCATCTCCCCAGTAGGCGTTGTTGTCGGTGAATAGAATCGTCACCATGTCCCCGACACGGAAGCCATGCGCTGATGCCGTTGTGATGGTCACAACTCCACCGGTCTTGACCGTGTTGGTAATGTTCACGCCTGCGTAGGCGGGATTGCTCGCTTGCGAAGTCGGCGCGCGGAAACTAAGTCCCATGACGGTATCGGCGACAAAGTCATTGGAACTCGTATGATCGCCAACCTGTAAGCAGGCTCCGCGTCCAAGGCAATTCAGAGATGTCCCATAACCGCTCAAAGAAGACTGATTCGAGTGGAAGAAGATGGTTCCATAAACGTTATAGTTGTTGAGGGTATGGGTCGGGCCGTTGGCTGGAATCGTGACGTTGCACTGTTGATTCTGGTAATAGATCGCACTCGTCCCGCAAGCTGCGTTGATTGTCTCCTGAATGCCGGAAGAAGCCGAGCCAATCGTGTATCCAGCCGCGTAGGAATAAAACGGGGTGAACGTGATCGTCCCCGACGCCGCTCCCGAAGTACATCCCCCGGCGGCGGTAACTACGCTGACAGCTTCGCTGTTCCCACCGCCAGAGAGGAGAACTTGATACCCGGCTCCACTCGTTGTATCTATGCCAACCGGACATGGAGCAAGCGTAACTGTTGCTTGCGATCCCCCGGTCAATGAGCTCGATATGGTTTCGGTCCAATTCAGCGCCGTCGTGGCATAAGTAATCCCGGCCGGCGCGCCGCCACCACAATTCCCCCACGTGGAGTTACCGTTTAAACAAGTAGCTGAGCTGGCGACTCCCGTTCCCAGTTCCGAGGCCGGAACAGTCCCGTTCACCATATCCGCTTTCGCCGATAGCCCAGTGTCCACATAGTGCTGGTCGGCGGCCTGGTTAGGCGCCACGGGGTCTGCGGGCAGAGTTAGTGGTCCAGTCATTGTGCCGCCCGCGATGGCGACATACGCTCCCGAGCCTACCGTCGCCACCGCCGCGTCCACATAACCCTTGTTAGCAGCCTCATTGGCTCCCGCCGGCGCTGGAAGCAAAGGAGCCACAGCGAACTGCTTCGTGCCAGTGATCGTCTCCGCCCCCGCCAGGTGCACCACCGTAGTGTCGATCGCCCGATTCGCCACCGCCTCATTCACGTACTGCTCGGTCACGGCGAGGTTCCCCAGCCCTGTACCCGGAGTCGTCAGCACCCCTGCTATCGTCGTCGGCGACGTCGCCGGAACCGCCCAATACTCCGTCCGGACCGTCCCGTCATCCAGTTGGAAAATTACAACATAATAAGTTCCCGCCGGAGACGCGCCCACGTTGGGCACCAGTTGTGCGGTAAATGCGCCTAGCGGTCCTATCGTCACCGCCAGATTGCCCGCCGCCACCGCGTCTCCTTCTGCGGTCTGGAACGCCGGCCATGAAATCAGCACCGTACCCGACGCAGCGGTTCCGTCCGCTCGATACACGGTGTCGCTGATCGTGGTAAGGGCTGGCCCTTGTGCCTGCGCCTTGCTCGACAACGTCAACGCGATAGGCAGCGCCAGCACCAGCGAGATCGCCACACTTGCCGCCATCGGAAAGCACTTGCTATTCACCGCGAACCATCTGCGCATGTCCTTTTTCTCTCCTCGTAAGCGCACGCCACCCTAGCTCGGGCCAATAAGAAAGCCGCTCTGTCGAGCGGCGCCCCTTGCAGGTTTTCCCCTGTGCTCCTCCGTGTCCCCTGTGGTTCAAGCTTTTGACTTTTGTCGCGACCCCGCCGAGAACGTCCGAAAAACACTTCCCATGTCCCCACCCCACTAGAGTCCGCTTGTCAGTTTGAGCCCCTGGGCTCGTTCTCCACCCGCGACTCCAGAAATCGCCGCACGCTCTCCACATACACGTCCGCGAAGTCGGCCACCGGCCTGCGCGTTTCAATCAGCGTCATGGCCGCTTCCATGTCCCATTCCATCGCACATAATACCGCCAGCGTCATCATCGGAGCCCGGTGCACCCCCGCGGCGCAATGAACGTAAAGCCTGGCCTGCGGCTCGTCCAGCGCTTCCAGCGCAAAATCAACGCCGCGTTTCAGCAGTTCCGGCGGCTTCGGCAAAAAATCGTCGTCCGTCGGATTCCACAGCACGCGGATCCCGTGCGCATCCGCCAATGGCCGGTCATCGAACTCAACCTGCATGTTCAGCACGTGGGTCACACCCGCCTGCGCCAACTCTTGCATGTTTCGTGCATTCCAGATCCCGCCCCCCAGCGCAACTCGCTCCGTGACCCAGGTCATGTCCATGCTGCGTTCCGTTCGCCTTCTCGCAGCAATCCGCAATCGGCGCCTTACGATGATTCTGATTCTACGTCACCTTTACCGTCCTCTCGTTCTGCAGTTTCGTCCGGTTTAATGGAAACCGCAGTCTCCTCTTCGGCGCCTTGCGACTTTAGCGACTCTAGGCCCGCTCTTCTTGACCTTGGCCATCCGCCCGCCAAAATAGAAAAAGGGCGCGATTTACGTCGCGCCCCTTAAGAGTTTCTATTTTCTCGACTCTTAAGTTTAGGATATCAAATCAGAGGGGGGTGTACCGACAAATTTCCGAAATTTATTTTCGCCGTCGTTTGAGCCACTTACATCGAAATTGTAACTTTTACCCTCTTGACAAGTTTTCGACCCCCTGGTCGCCGATGGTAGTTTCTCCATCAAACCACCCGCCAGAAGAATCCGTGATAACTGGTCGAGCGCGTCCTGTAGGAACCGCTCGGCCATTCTCTGATTACAACTCAGTAGCCGCGCGACCTCGGGCACGGTGTATTCCTCCAGAATGTTCATCGCCAGCAGTTTCTTTTCGAATGGGCTCAGCTTCTCGATCGCCCGTTCCATGTCAGCCACAAAGATCACCACGTCCTCAAAGTTCCTCATCGTGTAGGACGTGACCCGCGACCGGAAAAACTCCCGTCCCAGCAGTGATGGCAATCTTCCCACTTCGACCGATGCCCGCGCATAGCGCCGCAGCAGCGCCACCGTGCGCCTGCGGTAGGGCCATAGTTCCATCTCCGTTTCGCCAAACACCACCGACGGCGGAGGCTCCGCCTGCCCCATCAGACTCCATGCTTGTGTGCTCGTTATTTGTGCGCTTGTCATGCCCTCACCTCCATCGCCGCCACGCCCTCCAGATAGTCAATCCGGGCCGGGCTCTGAAGCTCTTCTGCTTGAACATGCGTTCCTGGCACGCGTGCTTTGCGGCGCCGCGCTTTTCGCGGTGGCGCTTTCCCAGGGTCTGGCATTGCCGCCAAACGCACCCGGCAACTGGCGCAATACACGCCGTCTGCTCCCCGCGGACGCAGCCACAATCCGCCGCACCGCTCGCAATACTTAAGTTCGACTTGGATTTCCTCGCCTTCCATCTTGCTTATGAAGTTCATGATTGCCTCGCTGTATGAAATGAAGAACCACTCCAATCAAAAAAGCCCTGGTACCGATTTCTCGGCCCAGGGCTCGTTTCTCTTACGATGACCTGTGGTGCTATTTAATTAAGACTGAAGCAGTTACTGCAGCCTGCCGCTCACCCCAGACTCTGCTTGCCGGAAGTACCCCTCCTCATAGCCGGACTTGAGCACCTGCCCGTTCTGCACAACCACGCTCAAACGCCCGGTGAAGTGAATGGTCTGCAACAGCCGCTGAATGGCCCCCGAGAGCACTTCCGCCGCCCGTACTTTGCGGCGGAACTCCCCGAAGCTTCTTTCTTCGTTTTCGTGGGATTGTACTTCTATCATGGCTGATAACCTTTCCTGCAGTATAAGTGCATTGTGAGACATATAATAACATCATCCTATAGCTTACAAATGACTAAGTCAAGAAGATGATTATGCATTTGACACATACAAAAGGGGGTAACACCTTAGTAGGTGCCCTGACAGAGCAGCGCTGATTGTTATCTACACCGTTGTAAAGCGTGTTTCATAAATCGGTTCTTGGGAAGGGCACGGCTTAGCCGTGCCGTCTGGGCCGGAGAAAATGAGGGCTTTAGCCCCTGGGGGCCGCGTCTTCCGAGCTGAAAGGCATTTATGAAACACGCTCTAAAGAGGTTCGGAACCCTCGGGATTCACCAGCAATTGGCTCAGCCGCGGCAGCCCTCACCCGGTCTCGTCTCCGGCAACGGCTCGATCACGCTGGATAAGTTTTGCACGAAGCGATAGTCTCAAAAAGAAATGTCGTCCTCTAAAGCCTTATGAACTGGAAAATCTCTGCTCTCCTTCTGGCCGCGCTGTCAACCGCTGTGCCCGCCTGTGCCCAACACTCTTCCTCCGAGCCGGTGCTGGACGTTTCCGCCATGGATAGAACCGTCGACCCGTGTGTGGACTTCTACGCGTACTCCTGTGGCGGCTGGATCAAAAAGAATCCGATTCCGCCCGATCAATCGAACTGGAGCACGTACGGCAAACTCGAGGACGACAACCGCGCGCAGTTGAGGACGATTCTCGAGGGAGCGGCGAAAGCAAGCGGCACGCCGGATGCGGCGGCAAGCGGCGTGACCCGCGATGTCACCCAGAAGATCGGCGACTATTACGCGTCGTGCATGGATGAGCCGGCTATCGAGAAGCTCCGGGCCAAGCCTTTGTCGCCCGAGCTCGAGCGCATCGCGAATCTGAAGTCGAAGCAGGATCTGGCGGAATATGCCGCGACCGCACAGTTTCCTCCCGCGCTCGACGGTGGCGGCACGCTGTTTGCGTTCCGCTCCAATCAGGACTTCAAGGACTCGACCCAGGTGATCGCCGAGGCCGATCAGGGCGGACTCGGCCTGCCCGACCGCGATTACTATTTGAAGGACGACCCCAAATCCGAAGAGCTGCGTAAGGCCTATCTGGCCCATGTAACAAGAATGTTCGAGCTGGTGGGAGACAAGCCCGCCGATGCGGCCGCGGAAGCAGCGACCGTAATGCGCATTGAAACCGCACTCGCCAAGGGCCAGATGACCCGCGTCGAACGGCGCGATCCCCCCAAGCTCTATCACAAGATGAGCGTGGAGGATCTACAAAAGCTGGCGCCGGGTTTCGTCTGGAACGCGTATTTCACAAAAACCGGTGTGGGATCGCTCGCGTCGCTGAACGTGGTGACACCAGACTATTTCCACGTCATGAGTGAGGAGATTCAAAAAGAAAGTCTGGCAGACTGGAAAACCTACCTGCGCTGGCACGCGGCACACGCGGCTGCCAGGGACCTCTCCTCCGCGTTCATAAAAGAGAATTTCAATTTCTACGGAAAAACTCTGCGTGGACAGGAGGAACTCCCGCCCCGCTGGAAGCGCTGCACCAACGACGTGGATACCGACCTGGGAGAAGCGCTGGGCCAGGCATATGTAGCGAAGTACTTCAGTCCGGAGGCGAAACAGGCGGCGCTGAAAATTGTGCAAGAGGTCGAAGCCGCCATGCAAAGCGAGATCCAGGCGCTGCCGTGGATGGGAGCGGCGACCAAGGAGCAGGCGCTCATCAAGCTCCACGCAATAGCCAACAAGATCGGATATCCCGACGCATGGCGCGACTACAGCACGCTCCAAATAGTGCGCGGCGACGAAATCGGAAACTCGGAACGGGCCTCCTGGTTCGAGTTCCACCGCTGGCTCGCAAAAATCGGCAAGCCGGTCGACCGCAAGGAGTGGGACATGACGCCGCCCACTGTCAATGCGGATTACGATCCGCAGAGAAACGACATCAACTTCCCCGCTGGAGTGCTGCAGCCGCCGCTGTTCAGCGCCTTGTCAGACGCCGCGCCTAACTATGGCGACACCGGCGCCACCATGGGCCACGAACTCACCCACGCCTTTGACGACGAGGGCAGCCAGTTCGACGCGCAGGGAAATTTGCGCAACTGGTGGACCGACGCCGACCGCAAAGAGTTTGAGCAGCGCGCCCAATGCGTGGTCGACCAATATTCCGGATACACGATCATCGACGACATCAAGATCAACGGCAAACTGACCAACGGCGAGGATCTGGCGGACCTCGGCGGGACGCTCTTGGCTTATCTGGCGTGGAAGGAAGACACAAAAGATCAAAAGCTCGAACCACTGGATGGGCTAACACCAGAGCAGCGCTTCTTCGTCGCTTACGGCCAGAGCTGGTGCACCAACGAGCGCGAAGAAAATAAGCGGCTGCGGGCAACGGTGGATCCGCATTCGCCGGAGAAGTACCGGACGAATGGCGTGGTAGCAAACATGCCGGAATTTAGCTCCGCGTTCCACTGCAAGCCGGGCCAGCCGATGGTGCGCGAGAACGCCTGTCGGGTGTGGTAGCTAAGAGCGATCTCATATTTGCCCGAGGCTTGGGGGCCATTAGATTGCGATGTACTTCAGGCTATGACCGAGCCTGCAACCTTTACCGCCGACGATGCCGATCTACCCAGACTTCGCGACGCCGTTTCGAAGCTCTCTACCCTCGGATATTCCGAGAATTCCGTAAGAGAGCGCCTCGGATTGGAGGATCTTTCCCACCTCCAATGGCGTCACAGGCCGATGTACCACTCCGAGCGTCTGGCCAACCGCGATCCGCTCGCTCTGGCAATCGATCTGTTTCTCTTGCAAGGAGCGCTTCCCGCGGACGAACTCGACCGATTGTTCGCTCCGTCCGATCGCGATGTTCTGATCCGGTCCGCGCTGCTCGCCATCGATGAGACGGGTCTGGCCCGGGCTCGTGCGTCGCTGTTTCCCGTCGGCAACCGCCTGATCTTTTCCGATCACGCCTGGCCCGAACTTCCGCATCCAGGCTACGCCACGGTTCCCTATGATCACGTCATGGCGGTCGGCCGTGATAGCCGCAATCTTGCGCGCTGTACCACCCGCCGGAAGTTTCAAGCCGCCCTCGACCTATGTACCGGCTCCGGCATTCATGCGCTGCTCGCTTCCACCCACGCCAGGCAAGTGCTCGCCGTCGATATTAATCCGCGTGCCGCCCGTTGCGCGCGCTTCAACGCCCAAGTCTCGGATGTCACCAATCTGGAAGTTGCAGTCGGCGATCTCTTCGAACCGGTGCGCAGCGCAAGTTTCGATCTGATTACGGCCAATCCTCCGTTTGTGCCATCGCCTCTGGACACCGTCCGATTTCGCGACGGTGGCCCATCCGGAGAAGATGTCCAGAAGCGAATCGTAGCTGGATTGCCGCATCACCTCGCGCCGGGTGGCATGGCGCAAGTGGTCACGGAACTCGGCGAGCGTGACCACGAACCGCTCGTCCATCGCTTGCGCGCATGGCTCAATTGCGCCCCGATGGACATCTACATTCTCCGCTTGGGCGAGCACACCGCGATGGAGTACGCCGTTGGACATGCCAAAGGTGACACTTACCAGGCGTTTCTGGACTCGACCCAAGAATGGGCAAGCAATCTTCGGGCCCAAGGCTATGTCCGGATCGTCTCCCTGGTCATTTCCTTCCAGTGGAGTGATGCGGCTTGCGGCCCACCTTGGGAGCGCGTCGACGAATCGCCATCGCCGCATCGTGCCGCCGGTGCGGAGATCGATGCAGCTTTCCGCGCGGAACGCTTGACCCGACGCTCCGATTGGGAGCAGGTCCTGAAACAAACCCGGCTGCAACGCGCCGGACCCATAGCCCTTCTCGATGCGCAAGTGCTGGGCAGAGACATACCAGCAAAAACCAAGGCAACCTTGCTGGGACAGGCCTTGACCTTTGAGCATCGACTTGATCCGGTCGAGCGAGAGATTCTGAATCGCATGGACGGTCAGCGGCGCATCGCTGTACCGGACTTGATCGGGATCTTCACCGCTCTCGATGTGAATGAGCTAATAGTCCTCGCAGCAACCCGCTCACTGCTGCGACGCCAGTTGCTCCGGATTGACAGCTAGCCGCGTTCGAAGGCGTGTTTTTCTTCCAACTGTCGAAACGCTACGGCCATCTCAGACTCGAACCGTTCCCTCTGATCCATCAGAGCCGGAAGCGTGGTGGCGTACCGCCGGGCCATGGTAAAGAGTCCCTGCTGCGCCAGTCCAGCGGCGATTTCAGCAATATGATCGGTGCTGGTATCGAGATAGAGAGCCTCGGTCGGATCGCCCAGCCACACAGCTCCGCCAACCAGCCGCGTTTGCCAATACACCTTGCGCTCGATCATCCGGGCAACTTCTTCGTCGCTGGCCGTACCGAAAGTCCACTTGTTGAGCTTGAAGTTGTAGTGGCGGCTGGAGAAGGGCAGCGGCACCAGCTTGCCGGACTTTACGAATTCCGTCTGCTTGCGGTCGACCTCCTTGCGCAGAGCATTGATGACGGGAGCTTCCGCGTCTTTCGGTTCCAGCGAAGGCAGGACTTCCCGCAGCGTAACCGAAAGATTCACAGCCACAAGCGCGCGCAGGCCGTCGGAATTCTCCAGCGTAATCGCCGCGTGCAGGACGTCAAAGTCCGCGCCCGAGGTGGCGTGGCGGAACGGCCATTCGAGCCTGAAACTGAGCGGCAGGCCGGTGCGAGTTACATAGATGGTCTTCGATGTTGGAGTCTGAGTCGGGGTGGGAGTGTTCATGTTTGACTATTGCCCAAGTCATTCTAACCTGTAGAGACGGGGCTTGCCCCATCTCTCCGCCCGCCGGAGACGCGGCAAATCGTCCCTAGGGAAAATTAGACGCGCCACAACTGCCACAGATTCCAGACGGCGGAGGCGCCCAGCAATCCCCACAATCCAGCCCGCACAAGCAGGCTTCGTTGAGTCTCCAGCAGATCCGCGAACACTCCGCTGACGAAAACGAAGAGGAACACCAATATGGTCAGATGAAATCCTAGCCCCGGAAAACCGGGAGCACCCAGGGCAAGGATGAGCATGAGTAAAGCGATCAGGAGCGGCGCGGTGTTGCCGAAATAGCGCGTGCGCTTCCATCCGAGGTATGCGGCGAGCGCCACGGGCAGAGCCAGCATCAGCTGCGGGCTGCCGGCGAAGATCGTCTGCCAGGCGTTGCGGTAGGAGGCCAACATCCCAAATGCCGCTGGCTCGAAGTTCACCCAGCGCGCGTGCAGCATTCCTCGCCAGAACAATGCCGGCTCAAAGAAGTAAGCGGCAAGCAACAACCCCAAAGCGACGGCCATCGCAGTGGTCCAGATCGCAACCACGGCGCGCGGCCGGACTGGCGCCACCCAGTACATGAGCGGCAGAATCACCAGCGCCAGCACCGCCAGCGAAAACTGGTTGCCGGACGCCAACGCAAGAGACAACCCCAGCAGCAGAATGCGCCGCCAGTTCCAGAGCACAACTTCGCGCGGAGAATAGAGCGTGTGCGCCACGGCGATAGCGGTGAATATGCTTCCGAAAGCTCCCCACACCGCGCCCATTTCCCCCATATTCTGCGCACCCGCCACGTTCCCAATCATCGCCGGAGAAAAGCAGTAGAGTGCGAGCGCGATATATCCGCCGGCGTTCCCGTAGAGACGGCGCGCAACATACCAAAGCGAAGCTCCAAGCATGACGCCGAAGAACAGGTACGGGGCCGCAGCCAGCAGAGGCTGAAGCGGTTCCGGCAGCCACGATCCGGGACGCAACACAAGCGGCGCGGCAGCGACCAGGTAGTAGAGCGGCGAGCGGTCCTGATCGTAACCGTCGCGCACGCGGAGATGCCCAGCCCTCGCCGCAGAAGGCACGCCAGTAGCCGCTTCGGAACGCAACGATTCCGGAGTTCCCGCGATAACGCCTCTCTTCCACTGCTCGAGGCCCAAGTGAATGCGCAAAGCCTGGCCGGAATCCGGGACCGAGGCCTGCAAAGTTTCGACGCGCAACAGCCAGACGCACTGCAGAAGATAGACTAGCAACAGCCCAGCCGCCGCAAACTGCGGAGCGCGGAAAGCATCGGAATGAAGAATTCGGCCTAACATTCACGCAACAAGGCGGACCGAGTGTTTTACCATGTCCGGGACGGCGTTGGATAACTAAAGATGGATGACAAATCGGTTTCACCTGCTTCCGCCGCGCCCGAGCCGCGAGCGCCCATGCATGACTCAAACCCGGCTGCTCCTTCGTCTTCACGCGCGTCCTCACCGTCGCTCCTGCCAACGTTCCTGCCATCGTCCCTTCCAAAAACGGGCGCTCGCCGCGAGTCTCCACTGCGCGATGTTTTCCTCGGCCCAGAGGGAATGTATCCGGGCACACGCTGGTTAATTTACCTGGCGATGGCGTTTGTATTTTTCCAGGTGGAAGCTTGGCTGGTTGTGCCACTCCGTTCCCATCTGAGCGTCCTCTGGTGGCGCATGACGATCGAAGCGAGCATGATGTTGGCCGCAATTCTGCCTGGATTCGTGATGGCCCGCATCGAGATCCGGCCCTTCGGCGACTTCGGCCTGCCAGCGCGCCGTGCCTTCAAACGAAACTTCTGGGTGGGGACACTGTGGGGAATCGCGTCGCTGACCGTCCTGATGCTGGCGTTGCGCGTCGCGGGCGCGTTTGAGTTCGGAGCGTTAGCTTTGCACGGTGCGCGCATCTGGAGATTTGCCGCGTATTACGCCGTGCTTTTTCTGCTCACGGGATTCTTTGAAGAATTTCTGGTTCGCGGCTACTCGCAATGGGTGCTCTCGCGAGGAATGAATTTCTGGCCGGCGGCGGCGCTTTTGTCGGTTGTGTTCGGGTACATCCACGGCGGCAATCCGGGCGAAGCGAAGACTGGGCTGGTAGCGGCGGGATTGATTGGCTTCTTCTTATGCCTGACGCTGCGCCGGACGGGCGATTTATGGTGGGCCGTCGGCTTTCACATGGCCTGGGATTGGGGCGAAAGCTATCTCTACTCCGTTCCCGACAGCGGAGCGATTTTGCCCGGGCACCTGATCAACTCCCGCCTGCACGGTCCCGATTGGCTAACGGGCGGCTCGGTCGGGCCGGAGGGAAGCTACCTCGTCTTCGCCGTGATCGGAGCGCTTTGGGTCTTGTTCGACCGGGCGTATCCGGGGGTGAAGCACGGCGCGCGCGAGTCCTGAAATATTGCTGCGTTTCGCGACCATTTACCCTTAAGAGAAGCAACCCGAATGCACTGATACCCCCCTCCCCCATCCCGCCCGTATACTGGAATCATGGAGTTAGGTTGTGCTCTCCCGCCAAAGTATTCATTCTAGATGCTTTATAGTCAAAGTCTTGAAATGATTGGAGTTAGCGCACTCTCCAAAATATTGCCGAATCTTCGATCTTTAGAATCAGCGGGTTACAAGTTGGCATCCGGTCAAAGTCCAGATTTCAAAGAACTTAGGTATGAATGTCGCTGCGGCCACTCTGGGCTGCTGTGTAGGCTCTATTATAGCTGCTCGTGTCAACTGGGATTGTCGTTACTCCGGTACAGTCGAGAATTCGGACGATCAAATCAGGCTTGGCTAGCTGCGGTGCTAAAATGTGTTCATGGCAAACACACGGAGCGCAACTCTTAGCATTCGGCTTAAGCCGGAAACCAAGAAACGGCTGGCGAGGCTGGCGAAAGCCTCGGGGCGCAGTTCAAATTTTCTGATTGCGGACGCGGTGGAAGTTTACGTCTCCGATCAGGAGCGAATGCTGTCGGAGGTTCGACAAGCGGATCGTCAGGTGGAGTCGGGGCACTACGTCAAGAATGAGGACATGAAGGCGTGGCTGCTATCGTGGGGAACCGATCACGAGTTGCCGGTTCCAAAGTGCGCATGCGGCAAAGAACACGATGACGAGGCGCTGTGCCAGTAGAGATTGTCTGGTCTGCTTTGGCGCGGGCTCGCCTGCGGGAAATTCGCGCTTACGTGGCTCGGGACAAACCGGAAGCAGCGGAGCGTCTCGCTATGCGGATTGTTGCCATGGTCGAAGCTCTGCGAAATCATCCTCACTTGGGGCGGGTCGGGGCTGAGCCTGGGATTCGAGAACTGGTGATTGGGAGGACTCCTTACATTGTGTTGTATCGGGTGCAGGGGCAGCGCGTTGTGATCAGCACGATCTGGCATGGGACGCAACGGAGATAAGGCAAGAGTTGCTGGAGACGGTAATGTCAGTGCCACTTAGCGAGTCTTCGGTATTCCCAGATGAAGCCGGTTAAGAAAATGAAAACGGGAACGAACCAGAGCATGGGGTTCATACGAATCAGGCTAATCGGGTCCCAACCAATCGAACCCTCCCCGGGCGTTGGATGAACCAAGGCATGGATCACCATTCCAGCCACAACTATGACAAGCAGACACACAGGAACCACGATGAGTGCAAGCAGTCAGGCCAGTATGCTCCTCACGTAGATCATCGTGTGACACTCGCTTTTGTTTAGATATCCAGGTTCTTCACGTCCAGCGCGTTGTCTTCGATGAATTTTCTGCGGGCTTCTACGTCTTCGCCCATCAGGGTGGTGAATATAGTTTCGCACTCGGCTATGTCTTCGAGCCGGACTTGCAGGAGGGTGCGGCGTTCGGGATCCATGGTGGTCTCCCAGAGCTGCTCGGCGGTCATTTCTCCCAGGCCTTTGTAGCGCTGGACGGTGTATTCCTTGCGGCCTTCGTTCAGGACGTAATCGAAAAGTTCGCGGGCAGTATTCTTCTCGACGATTTCGGGCTCCTTCGCTCTTACTCTGAGCGCCGGCGGCTTGCCGGACGTTTTCTGCGCCCTTTCGGCTTCTTCCTTTTCGGAGGCGCTCAGGTTCTCGGCTCCGTCATTGCTCTCGACTTCGTCTTCGGTTGGGTCTTCATTCTTGCCGTCAGTCTTATCCGCATTGGCCTTCGTCTTGGCGGGTCTCGGGACGCTCTCGACCACGAAGGGCGGCTCCAGATACTGCTCGATCTGCTTGAACTTGGCGATAAGTTGACGGCATTCCGGAGTGGCGGCCAGCTCCCAGTTGACGATGTGTTCGGCGCCCTGCGCGTTCACGAAGATCAGTGCCCAGAGATTATGTTCTTCGTCGAAGCGCGTCTCGACGCTCTTCAGCTTCAAATCTTTTTGCCGGCGCTTGAGTTCTTTTTCGAGCTTCTCGATTTTCTTGGGCGGAGTATTCTTGTCGCCTTCAAAGTCGGCGCGCTTGGCTAAGTCCAACTTAGGCAGCAGCGCGGTGATTTGCTCCTCGCGTATGCGCTTGTTTAGTTTGTCGAGGAATCCTAGATACTCGTTCAGAACGGTGATGAACTTAGTCAGGGCCGCGCCTTCCAGCTTAGCAGCGCCTTCGCCGTAGCGGATGACGAGGCCATCGGAGGCGCGCTTGACCATGACCTTGACGAATTCTTTCTCATCCTTGATGTACTGGTGCGACTTGCCTTTCCGGATGCCGAATAGCGGCGGCTGCGCGATGTAGACGTTGCTGCGCTTGATCAGCTCCTGCATGTGGCGGAAGAAGAAAGTCAGCAGCAGGGTGCGGATGTGCGAGCCGTCGACGTCGGCATCGGTCATCAGAATAATTTTTCCGTAGCGGACTTTAGTAGGATCGAAATCTTCTTTCGAGATGCCGGTGCCGAGCGCGGTGATCAGGCAGCGAATTTCTTCATGGGCCAGCATCTTGTCGTAGCGCGCTTTCTCCACGTTCAGAATTTTTCCTTTGAGCGGGAGGATGGCCTGAAAGCGGCGATCGCGGCCTTGTTTGGCGGTGCCGCCTGCGGATTCCCCTTCCACCAGGAAAAGCTCGCAGCGGTTGGGATCGCGCTCGGAGCAGTCGGCTAGTTTGCCGGGGAGGCCTCCCCCATCGAGCGCGCCTTTGCGGCGGGTGAGGTCGCGGGCTTTGCGGGCGGCTTCTCTCGCTCGGGCGGCGTCGATGGCTTTGTTGATGATCTTGCGGGCCACGGCGGTGTTCTGCTCGAAGAATGCTCCGAGCTTTTCGTTGACTACGGCCTGCACTACGCCGGCTATGTCGGAATTCAGCTTGCCCTTGGTCTGACCTTCGAACTGCGGCTGCGGGAGCTTTACGCTGATGACGGCGACCAGGCCTTCGCGGACGTCGTCTCCGGTTAGATTTTCTTTTACGTCTTTGAACAGTCCCATCTGCTGCCCGGCATAGTTGATGGTGCGGGTCAGAGAGGTGCGGAAGCCGGAGAGATGCGTGCCTCCATCGACGGTGTTGATGTTATTCGCAAAACTGAAAACGGATTCCGAGTAAGCGTCGTTGTATTGCAAGCCGATCTCGATGTGCACCTGGTCTTTGTCGGCTTCCATGTAGATCGGTTTGTCGTGGAGCGTCTGCTTGCCGCGGTTCAGGTGCTTGATGAATTCGGCGATGCCGCCGTTGTATTTGAACTCGGTACGCTTGGCTTCGTTGGTCTTCGAGTCGGTCTGGCGCTCGTCGGTGAGCGTGATGACCAGACCCTTGTTCAGGAACGCGAGTTCGCGCAGCCGCTGCGAAAGCGTGTCGAAGTTGTATTCGACGGTGGTGGTGAAAATAGTCTTGTCGGGCACGAAGTGAACCTTGGTGCCGGTCTTTATCTTAGCGGCGCCGGTTTTTCGCAGCTTGCTGGTGGGCTCGCCTTTCGAGTAAGTCTGCTCCCAGGTGAAACCGTCGCGCCAGATTTCCAGGTCCAGTTCTTCGCTGAGCGCGTTGACGCAGCTTACACCTACGCCGTGCAATCCTCCGGAAACTTTGTAGGAGTTACTGTCGAACTTACCGCCCGCGTGCAGCGTGGTCATCACAACTTGCGCAGCCGGAATTTTCTCGCCGTCGATGTCCATGTTGTCGACGGGAATGCCGCGCCCGTTGTCGACTACGGTGATGGAGTTATCGAGGTGGATGGTCACGTCGATCTTGTCGGCGTACCCGGCCAGCGCTTCGTCGACCGAGTTATCGACGACCTCGTAGACCAGGTGATGCAGGCCGAGTTCGCCGGTCGAGCCGATGTACATAGCGGGACGTTTGCGCACGGCTTCCATGCCGCCGAGGACTTTGATGGAATCGGCGTTGTAGTCTCCGTTGGTCGATTTGCCGTTCTTGTTCTTCGCATCGTTGTTGGCGTCGACGCTCTTCCCATCAACGAGTTCGGGTTGCAATTCTTTCGTGGCCATTCTGCTCCGTGGAGAATGCCGGATCGGACGCCTGGCTGGAGGGACGATTCCGGGACTGCTCGGGTGAGCTCAACTTATTGAATTTTCTGCTAGTTAGCTATCACCTGAGCTGGATGTATTTTAACACAAATGGCGCCTGTTCTGAGGCTGGAATCGGGAGCGTAAACGGCGCTTATTGTTGCCCTTAGGGACGCGGTTTGAAGTGCAATCCGGCTGCGCGCAGGGGGACGAATTCTAGTTCGAATGCGCAGGCGATTTTGCCCCGGCGAAATGCAGCCCGTCCATCAGGTCGTCGAGCTCATCTTCACTGCCGGCGATGAACGTAAACGACACGATCTGACCCTTCGCGAGCAGGACGAGCGTGCACTGGTGCATGGTGAGTTTGACGCCGACCGTCTTGACGAAATCCGCGCGCAGCAATTGCCGCCCTTCAGCCTCAAGCGCATACGGTTCGCCGTCGGCCTTGAAGCCTCTGGCGGTCGCCAGTTCCGTGAGCGGGCCAAGGTAGTCTTCGGCTTTCTTGAGGCCGGGATAGGATGCCGCGCTCTCGGACGCGAACACGACCGCGGAGTTGACACTGTCTCCGGTGGCCTCGGGAGGGCGCTCGAAAACCGCGAGCAGTACTTCGGCTTTACCGGCGGCTGCTAGTTCCCGCGTGTCTTTGGCGGGCGCGTCAGGGCGCGCGTCGCTACGCGCATCCGGCGCGTTCATTTCTTCGGTGCGATTCACCCAGCCGTAGGGAATCTGATATCGGAATCCGAAACTGGTGTTGCGGTAAAGCTGGGTGTCTTCGTTGCGTGTCTCGGCGGGCTTGGCGGCCTGCCTGGCAACGGGAGCGGGCTTGCTCTGCGTTTGCGCTCTGAGGCTCGATCCCAGAGCAATGACTGCAATCGCAGCCAGCCGGCAATGCGTGGGTATGTGGATCAACGTAAGACAAGTGTACATACGTTTCGTTTCGCGCGGCTGGTGTTTGGCGCTTCTCTACTCGTCACTCCACCAACATGCAATCTCCATAGGAATAGAACCGGTATCCCGCCTCGACCGCGTGACGGTACGCTCTCATCACGAACTCTTTGCCGCCCAGCGCGCACACCAGCATCAGCAAGGTAGATTGCGGCAGATGAAAGTTCGTCAGCAGCGCGTCCACGATGCGAAACCGATAGCCCGGATATATGAACGCATCCGCCTCGCCATGCCCGGCTGCCACGCGATTCTCGTTTGCTTGCTCCTTCAAAAGCCCCGCTGCATACTCTGCCGCCGCATACTCTAACGTGCGCACCGTGGTTGTGCCGACGGCCACTACGCGCCGTCCCTCGGCTTTCGCCCGGTTGATCGCGCGCGCCGTCTCCACGGAAATCTCGTACCACTCCCGATGCAGTTTGTGATCTTCCACTTTTTCCACGCGCACGGGCTGAAACGTGCCCAGCCCAACGTGCAATGTGATCTCGGCAATTGCAATCCCGCGTCCACGAATCTCATCAAGGATTTCGGAGGTGAAATGCAAACCGGCCGTAGGCGCCGCTATCGATCCCCGCTCCTGGGAGTAGACAGTTTGATAGCGCTCCCGGTCCGTTGCGCGGTCGTCACGATCGATGTAGGGCGGAAGCGGCACGTGTCCAATGCGCTCGACGCAGGCAAAAAAATCGGCGACCGGAGCGAATCGGATGACCCGCTCGCCAAAGCTGCCACGTTCTGTGACCTCGGCTTCCAGTTCGGGTGAGTCGTCCTTAAATGGGTCACCAGGTGAATGGCCGGTTGGACCGCTAAAGTAGAGCTTCTCCCCGATCCCAATCTTCCGCCCGGGCCGAACCAGGCACTCCCACTCATTGGGTTCTTCCCCCACCTGGCGCGTCAGCAGAACTTCGACCCGCCCGCCGAGAAAATCTCTTGCCGCCGGATTCCGCCGGCTCAAGGGCTGGGCTCGCTGTCCACTACGGTGGCCGTAGAGCCGGGCCGGAAACACCCGCGTATTGTTCAGCACCAGCAGGTCATCGGGACGTAGCAAGCCGGGGAATTCGCGAAACTTCCGGTCCTGCCAACTCTCACCGCGATCTTTGTCCCGCCGATTCAGGTGCAGCAGCCGCGATCCCGCGCGATCCGCCAATGGCTCCTGCGCAATGCGTTCCGGCGGCAGATCGTACTGGAAATCTGAGACGAGCATTGAGGAGATTATAGGGTCCGAGGGCACGCTCCAAGGTCATGCGGCCGAGCGACGGCGTCCCGCCCATCCCGTCGAGCGGGGACGCCGGGCTCTCCACGAGTACGGTCCATCAGTACGCTCGTCCGCCGGAATCCCGTCCTCTTCTATTTACACATTTTGACCATCTAGTGGTTGTAAGGCTTCCGAGACGTGCGGTACCATGACCGCAATGGCCAGCGACCGCCAGCATCGTCTCGAGATTGTGCAGTTCGGCCGCCTGCTGCACCAAAATCGATTTGTCGCGGCCACCGACGGAAATCTGTCCGTCCGTCTGAACGAAGAACGCCTGCTGGTGACTCCCACCTGCATCAGCAAGGGCAGGATGCGCTCTTCCGACATGGTGATTGTGGGCATGGACGGAAAACGCCTCGCCGGCAAGCGCGCAGTTTCGACCGAGATCGCCATGCACCTGCTGATTTACCGCCTTCGCCCCGACGTGCATGGCATCGTTCACGCGCACCCGCCGACCGCGACCGGGTTTGCCGCGTCCGGTTACGACCTGAACCGGCCGCTGGTGTGCGAGGTGGTCGTCGGGCTGGGCTCGATTCCACTCGCACGCTACGGCACTCCGGGCACGCCCGAGTTGACCGATGCTCTCGAACCCCTGATTCCGCACCATGACGCCATCCTGATGGCCAATCATGGAGTCGTGACCTTTGGCTCCTCGCTCGAGAGTGCCTACATGAAAATGGAAACCGTGGAGCACTTCGCCAGGATCGCGCTGGTCACGCATCTGCTCGGCAACGAGCAACCTCTCGGCGAAAAAGAAGTGGAGAAACTTCACGAGGTGCGCCACCGTTACAACGGCGGAGCAATCCCCGCCCCACTCCGCAGGCCGGTGGCGGCGGATGATCTTCGAGTGGATGATCTTCAATCCGATCTTCAATCGGACGGCGAGCCGAAAGAGACGGCCGGCAGCCGCCGCTAGAGTTACCGCTATTACCTGCCTGCCCCCGCCACATCAGACTTCAGCACGGGCGAAAGAACTGCCGCCACGAGCGTTGCCATGCGATAGGCGCCGGACTCGGAAAGATGGAGCCCGTCAGAGGTCGCACTTGCGCCACCGATTACCTCAGTGAAACATCGTTTGGGGATGAGCCAGACCCCGTACCTCGCAGCCAAACTTCTCTGAATCCGTCCATACGCGATTCTGTGTGGTAACAGCGGCAACTCGAACATAACGATCGTGCGTCCCGGCATCGCCAACTTCGAGAGAGTGGCGTCGAGGTTTTTCTCGAACGTGGCGGACGGCACGCCGGCAAGCAGATCATTCCCGCCGATCTCGATCAGCACGACTCGGTCATCGGGTGTAACTTTCCCCGCCATATCCTGTCCTTCATCCACTTGAGCCCCAGGTCTTGAGAGATTCTTTATCCGCAGGTTAGTCAGTTGCTGCATTACAGCCGGCCACGCAGGCACTCGCGGATCGATACCCGACGAAATGGAGTCGCCAATTACGACCAGATGATCGCTTGGAACGCCCACGATTGCTGGTATTCTCCGGTGAGGAAGCTCCAAGGCCGTAAGAGTCAGGAGCAGGACAATCAACACTGTAGCCGACCAGGGACGCCACTTGGTCTCGCTCCACCCCAGCCACTCGTTCGACCCAGTAAGCCACAGCACAAACACTACGAAAAAGATCGCATCAACGGCCCACGAGAACGGAGGGCAAGCCATCACTATCAGCGCCAATCCCAGCCATGCGGCCAGATTCCGCAAGCGCAGCCACCAGCCTAGTCTTAGGTATCGCGAAATGACTACCGCCAGCAGAATCAGGCCTGCACCAGCATAGAGCGAGTCCCCGGAGGCGAAGTAAAGAACGACCGGATTCATTGCGGAGATGGTATCAGGATCGTGTTTATTACCTGACGGTGTGGGAGACGGGGTGCAGCGCGAGATCCACCGCAGCACAGAGTTGTTTTTCTTCCACCGGTTTGCGCAGAAAGTCCACCGCCCCGAGACTCCGCGCCGTCCCTTCGGTCTCGGGGTTTTCTTCGCTGCTGACCACGATCACCGGAATGTGCTGCGTCTTGCTCGACATCCTCAGCCGTTTAAGGACCTCGAGACCGGTGCCTGCGGGCATGTTGATGTCGAGCAGAATCAACTGCGGATCGGAACGTAACGCGGCCATCCATGCCTGGAGCGCGTCCGCGGCAAAGACCGCCTCAAAGCCATTCGGACCCAGGTACGAGGCCAGCAATTGCCTTTGGAAGCGAGAGTCGTCGGCGATCAGAATCTTAGGCATGACGAACGGCGCCAGACGAGGCCCGGCCCCACGGGGTATCTATCGGCACAAACGGGGATAAAGTTTAGTAAGGGTGGCGCGGACCCACTGGTCCGCGCCACCGGACACAAGTCCATAATCGAAGGAAAGGCGAAAGCAAACATCCCACGGGGAAGAGGGCCGGATGATGGGTCGCTTCTACTCGCCTCCGATGCGGAACCTCACGCCCGCGCGAAAGTTCGCCGTCAGCGCCGGATATCCCACCACTTCGTTGTAGTGGTCGTTGAGCGCGTTCTCGACATTCACGTATGCCGTGATTCGCGAATTGATGGCATACCACCCGCCCAGATCGACGCGCGCGTAACCGGCTGCGTGGTTGATGCCGAAACCGTCAAAGTCGGAATCCGGGCGCCGGCCCACGAAGCTTCCTCCCAGATTCGCGCCCCAGCGCCTGCCCAGATAACTAAGAAGCGTGGTCGCCGAATGCTTGGGACGCCGGAGCGAGGGATCTCCAGGAGCATATGGGAAAGAACAGGGACTTGCCGACGTACACTGCGGATTTTCCAGGATCTCAGTCGAGGTATAAGTGTAGGCTGTGGTCAACGACAACTTTGGTCGGATCCTTCCTTGCAGTTCAATTTCGGCGCCGTGAGCGAACGATTGTTCCAGGTTGAAAAACTCGTACTCGCCCGAAGGAGTAGGTATAGCCTCAATCTGATCGTGGAAGAGATTGTCGAAGTAGGTTGCGTCCAGGGCCCAGCGGCCTTCAAGGAACTTCTGGTCGAAGCCGGCTTCGAAAGCACGCGTGCGTTCCGGCAACAGGCCGTGGTTCGGGGCGTAGTAATATCCAGCATCGCCAAAAGTCTCGTAGAGGGCGGGTTCCATAAATCCGGTGGCATAGGAAAAACGCAGGCGCGTTCCAGAAAACAATTCTCCGCCGCGCAACGCCAGCAGGGTCAGCGCAACCCGCGGCACGCCCGTATTGCCGTATGCGCTGCTATGGACAAAACGCCCGCCCGCGATTGCCGAGAGCCTGCCCAGCGTGAACTGCTGTTGCACATACGCATCCTGATCCAAACGCTGCCCGGGAGCCGGAGGAGGGAAATCCTGGTCGTTCACAACGCCGTTCTCATTTTCGATGCGATATCCGAACGTACTGTGCGCCCACGTGCGCTCCGAGTAATCCCCCTGATATTCGAATCCAACGCGGTTGACGTGGGTGTCATAGGTATCCGGGTAGTCGTCGTAGCTGGCAGGATTGCTGTTCAAGTTCACGTCGGTGTAACGGTAGAGGGAGTCGAATCCGGTGAAGCGGTGTTGCCATCCCGAAGGCGCTGTCAGAGCAAGTTCCACGCTTCCTAAAATATTGTTCGTATGCGACCATTCGCTCGGATCGGGCTGCAGAAGCCGAGCGCCGTTGAAATCCCACTCCCCCGGCACTCCGGTATAGCTGTTGGAGTGGCGCATGTGCACGCGCAAAGAGACATCGTCGGTCAGCCTGACTCCGACATTCGCGCCCTGGAGCGATTCCGAGTAAGAGTCGTTCACGCCTTGTCCGTTGCTGTTGAACTGGTCGCCGAAGAAGTTGTAGTCGAAGTGTCCGTGGGCGCCCGCCAAAGACCCGTAGCCGTTGGCCGTTCCGAAATTCCCACCATCGGCGCCAAAACGCAGTTCGGGGATCGGAGTGCTTCCGGTTCGCGTCCACACCTGCACGACGCTGGTCATGGCATCGGAGCCGTATAAAGTGCTCTGCGCGCCGCGCACAAATTCCACACGGTCCGCTTGCGCCAGGGCCAGGGTACCGAAGTCAAACGTCTCGCCCGGGTTATCGATGGCCACGCCATCGACAATCACTTTGTTGTAAGTAGACTCGCCGCCACGCACAAAGAGCGATGAGATTCCGCCGCGTTGCCCGGCGGTGTTCACAACCGCGCCCGGCAGGAAGCGCATGGCGTCGTCCGCGGCAATCGGCTGCATCACCTCCAACTGCCCGCTGCTCAGAGCGTCAACGTCGGCGCCCGCGGCCTGGCTCGGCACTGGACTGCGGGTCGCGGTCACCACCACAGTTTCCGCAGCCGTCGCCACGCGGAGCTTGACGGTGACGACTTCGGCGGTTGGGGAAACGTCCACCGTCATCATTTCTGCCGCGAACCCCGGAGCCAGCACCTGGACACGATAAGACCCTGAAGCCGCCTCGCGAAAAATCACGAGACCTTCGGCAGACGTGCTTTGCACGGCTGCGGGAGCGGGCTTCCCCGGCTTGAGCAGTCGCACCTCGGCGCCCGCGACGACGGCGTCCTGAGGATCGACAACTTTGATTTTGATTTCAGCGGAAGCGACAGCCACCAGACCGATGGCTAAGAGAAAAAAAACATTGGTAACTACAAGAGAAAACCGCATGCACGTCTCCTTTATCACGCGAAAGGGGTTGGTGTGGGCGGTTCACGCCGGTCTCCTGGCTTTGCGAGTCAGGATGTGAGCTCTCGCTCGAATGAGCCTTGCTCAGCATCCGGTTACTGCAACCGGCCTTCCCAGGTTGTCATTTTCAGACATCCCCAGTGACCGGTTGCGATTTCCTCGCTTACAGTTGCGCGGCAGCGCGGGATTTGCACCCGCTTCCCATAGCGCCGGCTTGTCGCCGGCCTACGATCATGCGCGAACCCGATTATGAGAAAGAGCAAAAACGACAGCTTCGCAAATTTACCGGGCATGCCGCTAGAAAGTCAAACGCTAGTTTTTAGCGATGCTAGAGCGTGTTTCATAAATCGGTTTTGGGTAGGGCACGGCTTTACAGCTTGCGGAAAAAGTCGTTGGGGAATCGCGTTTCGAACGAGAGATGCACAGGGAAAGCTGATAAGAAGTAGGGATGCGAGGAAATGACGAGCAGCAGGGAGCGGTGTTCAGCTATGTGAGTGCGGAGCAGCGGATTGCAGCGGATCATCCGCTGCGTCAGATTCGGGCGATGACGGATGCGGGGTTGCGCGAGTTGTCGGCCGAGTTCGACGCGCTGTATGCGGCG
>Ga0181505_10483591_pt1 | contig 65295 bp, 53 predicted proteins | sample PEATcosm2014_Bin_5_FD_127743 | JGI IMG/M metagenome (GOLD analysis project Ga0181505, IMG submission 127743) | Metatranscriptome of peatland microbial communities from MTU Mesocosm Facility, Houghton, MI, USA - PEATcosm2014_Bin05_30_metaT... | ecosystem: Environmental > Terrestrial > Soil >...
GGATGCCCAAGGCGCGAATCAAGGCAAACTCCCAATCGAGATCGTCGTCAAAGCTGACGAGCGTCATCACACGTCTGTACGCAAACCTCGGACCCACGCTTATGGTCGGGCTTCTGAAGCACCAAGTGTCGGCGCGGGCTGTAGCTGTCGTCCGACCGGCGCCAATCATCATCGCTCTCACCCTGTTCCTTTGCATCCTGTCTGGCAAATGCCAGTTGCACGCTTATCAGGAGGGCTCGACCCAGACGATTGCAACCATCACGTCGGCGACTCTGACCTCGATCGCCATCGCTCCCTTGACGGCCACGCTTTCCGTGGCAGGCACCCAGCAGTACACGGCAACCGGCACATATTCCGACGGCACTCAGCAAGACTTGACGGGGGTTGTCACCTGGTCGTCGAGCAATGTGGGTGTGGCCACCGTTTCCGCGACGGGACTAGCGACTGGAGTGGCTTCGGGAAGCACTACGATCTCGGCGGTCTACGGCGGCTTCAACGCCAATACCACGCTCACGGTGACAGGCATATAACATCTTCGGCCTAGCCCACGCCACCGCCGGCTATGAAGTTAGCCTCGAGGCGTTAGCCCCGCGTCTAGGGAAACGATCCCGAGCTGCGGCGCGGCGGCACTGGGTTGCGGACACAGTCTCTTCAGGCCGTCCGTAATGGCTGATATAAGGCCTGGGCTTTAAGCCCCTTCGGAAATTCCAAATGACTTAATCAGACCTTCACCTGGATCGACAACCCAGCCCTCGGCCAGCCAATAATGCAGTGCCCTCAAAGACGGGCGTTTCCAGGGATATCGCGTCTCGCCGCGCTTGCTCCGGCTTATGCGAAGATATAGGGCGAGCCGTAGAAACAGACGGAGCACATGCAGGCCTCGACCTTTCGCAGAGTATTCAAAGCATTTCATTATCGTGATTTTCGCCTGATGTGGTTCGGTGCCTGCACCTCCAGCATCGGCACCTGGATGCAGATCGTGGCGCAGGGATGGCTCATCTACCGCCTCAGCCACTCCGCGTTTCTGCTCGCGCTCGACCAGTTCCTGGGCGGCATTCCCATCTTCCTGTTCACCCTGATCGGCGGCGTCCTCGCCGACCGCATCGAGCGACACAAAGTATTGCTGATATCGCAGTACATTCAGATGGGAAGTGCGTCGGTGCTCACGATTTTGGTGGCGACTGGCACGGTCCATGTCTGGCATATCCTCTGCCTGTCATTTGCGTCCGGTTTCGCGCAGGCGTTTGGCGGCCCCGCGTATTCTGCGCTGATTCCAACCCTGGTCGACCGCGATGACATGCCCAACGCCATCGCCCTGAATTCCATCCAGTTCAACTTAGCGGTGACTATTGGACCAGCACTCGCCGGCCAGGCTTTGGCAAAGTTGGGAGAGAAATGGTGCTTCGGGCTGAACGCGCTTTCTTTCTTGGCACCCATCATTTCGCTGTTGATGATTCGCACCCGCTTTCTGCCCCCGGCCACCACCGAGTCGATGTTCACCAGCCTGAAGCAGGGCATCAAGTTCGTCCGCAAGCAGCCGTCGATGGAGGCGCTGATCGTGCTGGCGTTCTGTATGACGGCGCTGGCCATGCCCATGCGCACCTACATTCCCGTGTTCGTCAAAGACATCTTCCATCGCGGTCCGCAAACCTACGGCAACCTGCTTTCGCTGATGGGGATCGGCTCCATCTGCGGCTCGCTGATGGTTGCGAGTTTGGGCAACATTCGCCACAAAGGTCGATTTGCCATAACCGGGCTCATCTGCCTGGGCGCAGCGATTGCTGTGTTCTCCCTTTCGAGGACGTTGCCGCTGAGCTATGCCATGCTGGTGGTCGTGGGCGCTTCCATGATGGCCGTCTTCGCAACCGTGACTTCGCTGGTGCAGTTGATTACTCCCAACGAAATGCGTGGACGCGTGATGAGTGTCTACAACTGCGCCTTTCGCGGCGGTATGCCCATGGGAAACCTGCTGTCGGGATGGCTGGTTCCGATGTTTACGGCGCCCATTATCCTGAGTCTCAACGGACTCCTGCTGATTCTGATGGCGCTGTACTTTCTGCTGGTGCAGAGGCGAGTGGCCGCTCTTTAACGGGCGCAAACCGGCGGCGAGAAGATACCGCGTTCGAACTAATCGGGCTTGGGCGACGCGGAACTGAAGTGGGTCACGGTCTTCTGCAATGACGACTCGTCTTCTGCATTGAAGCAACTGCGCGAGCGATCAATCTGTTTCATCAATCCGCAGAGCACCTTTCCCGGACCGGCTTCGACGAAGTTCTGCGCGCTCAGCGCAATCAGCCCGCGCATCGCCTTTTCCCACTGCACCGCGCCCGTCACTTGGCGGATAAGCGCATCCCTGGCCTGCTCAGCGGTCGAGATCAGCACCGCATCCACATTGCACATCAGCGAAACTCCGGGTGGGTGGAAGGTGAGTGCCTCTAGGTCCGCTGCCAGTCGATCCTGCGCGGGCTGCATCAGGGGACAATGGAAGGGTGCGCTTACCGGCAGCATGATGGCTCGCTTTGCCCCGCTCCTTTTGGCCAACTCGGTGGCGCGTTCCACCGCGGCCTTGTTGCCGGAGATCACGGTCTGGTCCGGCGAGTTCAAGTTAGCCGCGCAACAAATCTCTCCCTGGGCAGCCGCTTCGCATACTTGCTGTACCTTGTCCGCGGCCAGAGCGAGGATCGCAGCCATCGCACCCACGCCAACCGGCACTGCCTCCTGCATATATTTGCCGCGATTGCGGACCGTCCGCACCGCGTCGGCAAACGCCAGCGTTCCCGCCGCCACGTGTGCGGAATACTCGCCCAGACTGTGTCCCGCAACGTAGGCTGGCGTGATTCCCTTGGACTGCAACACCCTCCAGGCCGCGACGGAGACGGTTAAAATCGCCGGCTGCGTGATCTCGGTCAACTTCAATTGGTCTTCGGGTCCTTCGAAGCATAGCCGCGAAAGTTTGAAACCCAGTGCGGCATCAGCCTCGTCGAAGGTCTCTTGTGCCACGGGATACATGGCGGCGAGTTCCTTCCCCATGCCAACTGACTGTGAGCCTTGTCCGGGAAAGAGGAATGCAACAGGAGAGGAGTGTGGGGTCATCGTGTCTGTTCAATTGCAAGCATCAGCCAAACCCAAGAACATATTCTTACACATCGCGCGAATGACGCCGCGCCCTGATTCGTGCACGCTGTTTCCGCTGCGATCCGGTGACTGCTTATCCAGTAATGTCACTCCAGATGCTCAGGCGAGGAACGGCCGACCATTGCCGCCGCCGGCGTGGCAGGCGCTCGCTTGAAATACCGCACTTAGCCAATCATAATTCTGGTGATGACGCACCTCCCCAACCGATACCTACAGTACAAAATCCTCGTCATCCTAATTGTCGCGGCATCATGCTTTCGCGTGCTTTTATGCTTCGTGCACAACCCGATGGACTACCTCTGGTACGACATGGCGCGGCACTGGGAAAATGGACGAGTGTTCCCAAGAGGCGGCTATACGGGCGCCGCGGACCCAATTGTGTATCAAGTGTATGTATTCGTCCTGCAGAAGCTGACAGCAGGCAACAGGATTCTGGTGGCCTTGGCCTCCTCACTCCTTTCCGTATTGATGCCGTGGACCTTTTATCGTGCCGCGCGGAATTTCGGCCTGGGCAAGATACCCGCGCTTTGGGTTTGGGTCCTGATCGGGTGGACTCCATCGCTGGCCGTTATTTACCACTTCATGATGATGGAGACGGTACTGCTTCTCCTCGAAGGCGTCGCTCTCTGGATGACGGCGCGATACCTTCGAAGGGGAGGGATCGAGGCTTTCCTGCTTTTTGTCGTCTCTTGGACACTCGCCTGTCTCACTAAACCAACCGTGGTCCCCCTGGCGGGAATTTGCTTCCTGTGGGTTTGGTGGAAGAAGTCTACCTCGCTGCGGCAAATTGCACTGGGAACTGCGGTAGCGCTAATCCTGCTTGTGCCCCAAGCCATCCGCAGCAAGGTGGAGCTTGGGTTTGTCGCACCATTTGGCAGTCCCTGGCTGACCAGAATACAGCTGCGATCCGGGGTCAGAATGATCCAGCTCCACTATTACACGCATCCGGTCCCCCTCATCGGCTTTCGTCCGCTTTCCAGCGACTACGAGTGGATATTCGGTTCCCCGAGTTGTTTCGAGCGGCCGCTGGAACCGGTTAGCCACTGGGCCATGCGCCGGGCATGGGGCGATAGCAAGGCTCGCATAACTATTCATTCGGCGGATGGAGAACGAGACTGGAAGGCCGCCTATGACCGGTTCACACCCGATCGGGAAGAATGGTTGGCACAGTGGCGTGAGAACGTCATCCTTTTCTTTTTTGCCCCATCCTGGCCGGAGACCGCCGCGGGAGAATGGGACGGTCATCTGGAGTATCGAAGCCGTTGGATTTGGGCTCCATTAATCCTTTTTGTTTTCGCATGTAACGTGCGTGAATTCGTGCGTCGCCGATTTGATTTGATCCCCGTAGCGGTTACTTTGTTTACGCTGCTCATGGCCCTGCAGAACGTGATCATTGCTGAGGGCCGATACCGCAAGCCGGTCGAACCGTTGCTGTTGCTGAATCTTGTCTGGATACTAAGCAGCAAGCGCCTGGACCGCAGCGAACACCTCAACGCGACCCCGGACTAGAGACTATGTCCTCAGCCGGAACGACGAAGAGGAAATGTCCGTATCCCACCTGGGCCACAGGTACATATCGTTTTGCTAGGTAAGTTGCAGAATCCCATCGGTAGACGCCGGTCAGGCGGTTAGCCCTAACCAGAATCCGTCCGGCTACGGGTACCGGCGGGTCGAGAACGACATCAGGGTTCTTCTGGAGAAACTCGTCGACAACGTCACCGTCCTGACCCCAGTCCAGATTGCTGTCCGACAGAATTCTGTAGGCTTGGCGCCGATCCCCAACCCATTCGTTCATGTAGGGAATCATTTGTGGATAGTAGCTTGCGACCGAGCCCGCCAGCCACAAGACCAAAACCGAAAGGATCGCCTTCTGAGGCCATGGTTTCGAAGGAAAGTTAGAAAAGGCTGCTCCCGCGATCACGGTCTCAATAGCCAAGGCCGGGAGGATGTGCCTGATGCCGATTTGCGCCTTGCTGAAGAAGGATAACCAAACGACCAAAATTGCGGCTGCCGTCAGCAACAGCCCCTCTCCAAGAATAAAATCTCCGAGACTGCGATTCCTCCAGATCCACACCACTCCCCAGAGGAATAGGACCTGGAGCGCGATCGGCTCCTTATAAAACATTGCTACTGCGTAATAGGACTTAAATCCGCGAAAGTCCGGGCTGCTCGGATCGCGCAACTCACCAAGCAGATAGATATCGCCGAATGTCCGGCCGGTCTCTTCACTGCGTTTCATCATGTCGAGCCCCTGTAGGAAAGGGTAGGGAAAAGGGACAGCAACCCGGGCAAGCGACGGCGTCCTTTGCAATCGGGTAAAGAATGCGGTCTCAAAATGATAGGAACTCAGAGGCATGAATGTGCGGTCGAAGCAAAATGCCAGGTTAATGACGGCGACGAAGCACACCGCGGCGACAACGCTAAAGCCAAAAACGCGTTTAAGCGTCAAGGATTGGACCGAGGTGTGCCTGAACATCACGAGTGCCATGGCAAGGTAAACGACAACATACAAAACGATTGCAAAGGACTTGGTGACCTGTGCCAGCGCCAGCGCCAAGCCGCTGAAGAGTGCGTGTCCCCATGTTGGCTGGAGAAGAAAGCGGCGAAAGAAAAACAGCGAACCAAGCACCCCCAGGGCGTGATACATGTCTGTGGTTGCCAATGTTCCATGTGCGATGAGATTGGGCGAGAGGACACAAAGAAGGCAAGAGACCAAAGCGGCTGCCTCTCCGTAGAGGTCGTACGCCCAGAGATAAACCAACAGTTCCAACGCCAAAGTCGCCAGGATAGTTGGGATTCGAACGACCTTGAAATGGTCGAGTGCCGCAGAGATGGGGTGAAACAAATGGTGGCTCTCGAGATAAGCAGCGATCACTTGGGGGGCGGCATTCAGCGCGGAAACGGGCATTTGGCTGTCACAGAAACCTCCAGCAAGACGATCCGGCTCAAAGTGGAGAATACGCGTGCCATATTCAACATGATGGGGTTCATCAACCGTAGTGGATGCCCGCACCGCGACAATCGTGTCCAGCACGGCGGAGGTGCCGAGCAGCAGAACGAGCGGAATAAATGATCTACGGGTGATCTGCATGTTCCTGATCAAGGATGCCATAGGTCAAAGTGGCTGTCCGGTGTCCAGGTAGGTGCGCCGAATGCGGTGAATCACGATTGCGCCCATTGCACCGGCGGAAGAGATGGAATTGCTATAGCAATCCCGTGCCAATTGACTCGGCGTCGGCGGATTCGGTCGCATGGTGATTCAGGTTTCGGCTGGCCTCGGCGATGCGCTCTTCGATGGTGTGATTGAGTTTGCTGTTGGCGTATTCCATGGCCACGCGTATCGCATTCTTGATGGCGTTGGAGTTCGACGAGCCGTGACTTACGATGCAGACGCCCTTGATGCCCAGCAGAGGAGCGCCACCATATTCGGAGTAGTCGAGCCGCTTCTTGAAATCCGCGAAGGCCTTGCGCGACAGCAGAAATCCTACCTGGCTGGTGATGGTCGCCTGCAGTGACTGCTTCAACAGAAAGCGTACAGTCTCTACCATTCCCTCGGAAATCTTTAGCGCCACATTGCCCACGAAGCCGTCGCACACCAGCACGTCAGCCTTGCCGTTATACAAGTCGCGGCCTTCGACATTGCCGACGAAATTCATCGGCAGCTCTTTGATCAGCTTGTAGGCTTCGCGGGTTAGGTCGTTGCCTTTGCTTTCCTCTTCGCCGATGGAGAGCAAACCGACGCGGGGATGTTCGGCGCTGGGGAAGCGTCCGGAAAAAATGGAGCGGAAATAAATGTCGCCCATGATGGCGAACTGCTGCAGGTTTTGTGGCTTGGAATCGACGTTGGCGCCCACGTCGATGAGAATAGTGGCGGTGCCTTGCGCGGTGGGAAAAACCGCGGCCAGGGCGGGCCGATCGACGCCCGGAATGCCGCCCAGCACCATTTTGGCGGTTGCCATGGCAGCACCGGTATTACCGGCAGTGACGAAGCCGTCGGCTTTACCGTCGCGCACTAGCCGAAGACCGACGCGCAGCGACGAATCGCGCTTGCTGCGCACGGCGTGCGCGGCCTTTTCCTGCATGCCAATGACTTCGCGTGCGTTGACGATGCTGATGGGCAGCCGGCGCCAGAAGCGATGCAGGTCCAATTCGGCGCGGACCACTTCCTCTTTCCCCACCAGCACCACTTCCACGTCATAGTGGCGCGCGGCCAGAATGGCGCCTTCTACCTCGGGTTTGGGCGCTCGATCGGCGCCCATAGCGTCAACAGCAATGATGGTCGGCATGCTTGCCTGTCAGTTGCAAACTTCCGAGGCTACGGAACCCAGGCATTTACTGGCTCTTTAGATTCCTGGCCGAGACGCGACGAAATCACCACGGAAGCACGGAGTCAGTTCCCAATTTTTCTTCTCCGTGCCCTCTGTGCCTCTGTGGTGAAAAAATACCTAGCTGGTGGCTTCTTCGATCTCGATGACCTCGCGGCCTTTATAGTAGCCGCACTTGGCGCACGCCCGGTGCGGCAATTTGCGTTCGTGGCAGTTGGGACATTCGGACAAGCCCGGCGCCGTCAGATGATCGTGGGAGCGGCGCTTGGATGTTCGCGCCTGAGAATGGCGCCGTTTCGGATTAGGCATAAAAACCTCTCAACCAGACCGCCGGCAAAGGCGATCGAAACTTTAGCTTTGCAGCTTCTTCTTGATCTCGCTTAGCGCATCCCAGCGGGGATCGCTCAGATGTTGTTCACAATGACATTGCTCAACATTCAAGTTGCGACCGCAGTGCGGACACAGCCCCTTGCAATCCTCGCGGCACAGGGCCCTAACCGGCGTGGCCAGCAGCACCTGTTCCCGCAGAGCATCTTCCAACAGCAGGCCTTCGCCTTGATAATAGCCGATCTCCGTCTCCGCCTCGCTGATGGCGACCTCGTCGGCGCGGCGATCCACGCCCAGCGGACGGTAAATCAGGTCGAAACTCTTATCTACATCATCGACAACCGGCTCAAGGCAACGAGCGCAACTGAACTCCAGGTGGGCCTTCACGTTGCCCACCAGTCGGATGTCCTCCACGTTCTGGTGGTGTCGCGATGCTCCACGATCAACTCGGCCCGGCCGTCGCTGTGCAGAGGACCGACCTGGCGAAAGTCGGGTCCAAACTCGATGGCCCCAGGCTGATAGTTTTCATCAAACTCCAGCTTACGGAGTTCCAATTCCCGAACACGAATCAGCATAGCAGCACCGGCCTCAGCCCGCACACAAAACCGCCCGCAATGCCCAGCGGCTGGAAGTGGATCTCAGCCGTTTCGTCCCGCACAGAACCGGCACGGGACAAACCCCGTTTTGACAGGCCAAGCTCCTGACGGGAAACGCTGGCAGAAACAGACGGGCGGGATCATTCTAAGGCAACCATAAGCATAAATTCACTTTAGGCCAGTGTCAAGGCGACGCCGGCCTTCGAGTTGTCCTCTTCCTTTTTCTTCCTGACTTCTTGCTGGCCCGTGATCACGCCCCGCCAGAGGAAACACAGGAATCTGCTAGACTCGAAAACGTGGGCGGCGCCGTGCCCGAATCGAACCAAGTTTCGCCCAATTTGTCATGGCTGGCGGATCCGGTGCATTGGACCATCAGAATTCTCGCCAACGATGGCTTTTCTGCGATGTCGAGTTTCTTTACGACGTTATGACGAGTCAGCCAGTCGCCTCCTGCCAAGCCGCAACCTTGCTGGTCTATTCCGACTCGGAAGCGCTCCAGATCATCGCATCACCTGAATTCCAGTCACAATGGAGAGCTTTAGTCCACAACTGTCCCTGGGCCACCGCCCTGCAGACTCCCGAGTTCGCATGCACGTGGTATCAATGCTATGAAGAGGTCTATCGGCCCCTCATCCTGGTGCGTTATGCCGTCAGTGGGGAGATGGACGGACTGATGGCTCTGGCTACTGACCGCGCCAGCGGCAAACTCACCTTCGCCGGCGCGCACCAGGCCGAGTACAACGTCTGGCTGGCCTTGCCAGGTGAGCAGACGTTCATCGTCGAGGCTCTGGGACGTCTGCAGCGACTTGGGTTCTCCTCCTTGACCTTCACTTACCTTCCACCGGGGACTCCATTGGAATGGCTGCAGGCCGGCTGGATGCACAGAAGCACAATTCGCACGGTGCCAAAGCCGCTTCTTACGGTGGATAACGCGGACCCGGTCCGTGACTCACTCAGTAAGAAAAAAAACCGGCGCCGGCTGGAAAAGCTCCAGGCGGACGGTCCTCTTAGTTTCCTGGAGCTGCACACACCGGATGAACTCGAAGCTTACTATGACGAACTCATGGACTTCTACGATTTCCGGACCGGCGCTTTCTACGGTAGGTGCCCATTCCGCGAGGATCCCAGGAAGCGCGCTTTCTACCGGGCCTTGATGGCTCAGGGACGATTACTCCATGTCGGCGTTATGAAGGTAGGAGAGAAGTTAGTCGGCGCACATATTGGTATTCGTAATAAGAATGAAGTCATGATGGTGTTAGTAGGGCACTCGCCATTTCTAGCTGCCTACTCTCCAGGCAAGCTGCATATTTTACAGCTTGGGTTATTGCTTCATGAGCAAGGATTCTCCAGTTTAGATCTTACTCCTGGAGGCGATGCATATAAGGAAGACCGGGCAGACCGGTATGATGAAGCTTATGTGTTATCCATATTTCTCGACGGAAAAGCCTGGACTCGACACAGGGTAACGTCACGTCTCCGGTCTATTGCAAAGAGAATGGTCAGCATTCTTCATCTGGATAAGGAGAAGCTCGCGCGCTGGCAGTCGGCGGGAAACCATCCGATTCGTTCGCTGCGCTCCCTATTGCGATCTATTAAGAACCGCATCTGGAGCTCGACCGAGATGCGATTCTACCGTGCTGAGACCAACGTCGTTGATACGCTGTACGACGCTGGTGTGCGGCGGAATAACTTGCAGCATTTACTCTGTTACGAACCCGCCGGCCGGGGCTGCCGCTCCAAGCAGGAATTCCTGAGAGATGCTATAGCGAGAATTGAGTCGGGGGTCCATGCTTACTCCGTTGTACGTGGCGATGTCCTGGTTAACTACGCGTGGCTTACTTCTGTGATCGGCAAATCATTCGTTACGGAGGTGGAGCACGCCTATGAATTCCCTCCGCACTCGGTCTTGCTACAGCAGATTTATACCCACCCGTCCTACCGAGGACAAGGCCTTTGCTCGCGCACGCTGAAACAGATAGTGAATGATGAAGCGTCAATCGGTAGTGCAGAGTTCGTCTACGCAGCCGTTCCGGCCGGCAATCGGGCAGGCTGGCGGGCGTTAGAGCAAGCCGGTTTTAAGTACCAGGATAGTATTATTCGAGAGGTGCGGTTCGGTGCCGCAAAGGTCAGAGTCGCAACGAACTCTGTCTGACCGCTGTGCGCAATCACACGATTGTAAGGCGATCTTGCTTCCAGAGAGTACTAGCTGGTCCTCTCAGCGAATGCAAATATCTATGAATGGACTGCGGCAAATCAAACGGGCGCTTCTGGCTACCAACGGTCTTGGGCTGGCGCCGGTCCTCGCACGCAGTAATTGGCGCCGGCAGCGCTTGCTGATCCTTTGCTATCACGGCATCGCCATGGGTGAGGAACATGGGTCGCATCCCGAGATGTTCCTGCCGCAGGCAATATTCGCGCGTCGCATGGAGATACTGGCGCAATCAGGATGCAGAGTGCTCGATCTGGGAGAAGCTTTGCGGCTTCTTCAGAAGGGACAACTTCCAGCCGGTAGTGTGGCAATTACCTTCGACGACGGATGGGCGGACTTCCCTCTCTATGCTTTTCCAGTCCTGCAAAAGCATGGATTTCCAGCAACGGTCTATCTGACAACCTATTATTGTCTCCTCAGCCGTCCGCTGTTTCGTTTTGCCCTGGCGCATATGATGTGGAAGCTGGAATCGAAGGTCATCGAAAACCGTACCTTTCCATGGCTACCGGAGCAGCTTGACTTGCGGACTGAGGCTGACCGAATGTCATTCCTATGGAAGATCGATGACTATGCCAAACAGCGGGGCCTCTCCGGAAAACAAAAGGACGATCTGGCCGCGGCGTTTGCCAATACCATAGGTTTCGACTATTCAGCCTTTTGCCGTGAACGCCTCTTCCAGCTTATGAACCCGGAGGAGGTGGCAGCGATGGCCCAAGCAGGGGTCGACTTCCAACTACACACCCACCGGCACCGCACACCGCTGGATCGTCTTCGATTTATCGGCGAAGTCGAGCAAAATCGCGAACTGATTGAAGAGATGACCGGGTCGGGGAACCGTGTGCATTTCTGCTACCCGAGTGGCGCGGTCCGCGACGACTTTATCCTCTGGCTGAAGGAAGCTGGAGTTCAATCGGCTACGACCTGCGTCCACGGCTTAGCGACACGTGGTGAAGATCCGTTTCGTTTGCCCCGATTGCTTGATCAGTACGGACTCGGAGAAGAAGAGTTTGACGCGTGGTTAACTGGATTCGCGGCCTTGCTACCAAGGCGAAAGACTGCTGCTTTGGATGTCGCGCCGGAATAACTGCTCGGCAAGCTAACTTACGGAACTACGCCTAGTATTCATGTCCGAAGTGAACCGGCGTAATTAGTTTAGCTCGGTTTGAGATTGGATGGATCCAGGCTGACTCAGCCATGGATCCATCCAAACAATTAATGAAGCAGACTACTGTGCTGAAGTAGTGAACATCTCATCGGTGTAGGCTGCCATATTCCCCAAGGAATCAGTTGTCAAAGGTCGCCAATGATACGTTGTGTTCGGCGACAGCCCCGTAATAGTTAGGGTTTCGTCGTAGATGTTGGGTATTCCCTGACTCAGCGCTAATTGGTCCGGGACTCCCGTCGTGATCGTGGATTGATAGGGGTAACTGGCGTTGAGCATCTGCAGAAAGCCAAAGTTGGGGAATGGCTGCATGCAGTAGGGCGGCGCCGGATCCTCGCTATTGCAGTTGGGAGGAGCTGCGGTCCCATACCAGACCTGCATCGTGGTGTTTGGCTTAAACACATTCAGGTAAATTGTAGCGGTCGTAGCGGTAACAGTTACCGTGTTAGGAGAATCGGAGAGCTTTGGATCGATGGCGGCCACCTGGCCATTCTGGGCCGGTGTCCAGAAAAATTGAACTGGCGTGGTGTAGTCAGTCAACGGTCCACTATAAGGATTCTGGGAGGCCAGCACGGTTTCAACAGGCGGCTGCGAACCATCCGGGTTCGCGCCTGATCTCCACCGTACATAGTCGAAGCTCCACTTATAGATCTGGTTGTATTCCTTGACCGACCACGTCCATCCGCCGTTACCTCCCAGGGTTTGACCGCCGGCGCTGTGCCACACCCAGGAGAAAAGATCATCCCCTTCGGTCAGGTAAGTATTGTTACCGGTCTTGTACCAATACCAGGCGTAGACAGTGGCCACCAGGTCATTCAGTTCCGTGGCCTCGTATAGAGTGCCCGGGACGAGCTGAGGGTTCTTCGGAAGGTCATAAGGATCGTAAGCCAAGTCATGTCTGGTGGGGATATACTGGGTAGCCTCCCACCAATCCAGAACCTTCTTGATTTCCAGAGGTATTCTGGCATCTGGCGTGTTCCCTTCAGCCACATCGAGTTCGTAGTAGGTGATCAGCGCTTCCATGGCAAGGCCGACCATAAATGGGTGAATATTATATTCCTGCTGGTTCGGGTTGCTGAGACTAAGGTTGTAGCTCTGATCGAGATAACCCAGCATGACATCGACCGCGCGTAGCATAAACGCCGTGTCTCGCGGCGCGCCAATGATTTCGTTAGCCAGGCGGTCATCCATCATGTAGGCGCTTACCCGAACGCTTTCGGCGTAAACGCTGCCGCTAAACCAATAGAAGTATGCAGGGTTGAAGGCCAGGAGATTGACGGCGTCCTGGTATGTAGGGTCCCCCGTACGCATATAGTTCATGGCCAGACCAAAGGGGAATTGATTGGGCTCCTGGACGAATCCGCCGGCGGTACCAATATCGGTGTCTTTATACGGTTCCATCGCAAGTTCGGAGCAGCGATGCCACTCCGTGAGGTGGGCCTGATTCTGATCGCCGAAAACTTCAACATCATAGTCCAATACCTGCTGGTAGACCCGACCGCCGTCATAGTTCCATGCTTCAAAATAAATGCCGGCCGGAATGTCCATCCATCCGGAGAAGTTACCGTTGTCAAGACTCCACCATGGGTCAGTATCGGTAACGTTCGTACACCAGAAATCCGCGTCGTCGGTTCCCGACGGAGCGTTCCATTTGACCATGTTGTTTTGCCAGGTACTGATGCCCGCAATGGTGGGGAACGTAGTGGGTGGCGTCGCCGTAAAGGACGCGGTCGGCAGCACCGTGAAATTGTAGGTCATCGGCGTTGCATTGCCGGTGTTTAGTCCGTTCAGCATTCCCTGGAACTGGGCGGTGAATTGGTAATGTCCGGGCACGGCCTGGGAATTCACTCTCAGTCGCATGGTCGAGTTGGTGGTGTAGAGCGTCCCGTTGGAACAGGCTTCGTTACTAGAGTTATAGTCCCCGTCCCAGCCTTGCGGAGGCGGGTTCCAAGGCGCGTCCAAGTCGCAAAGATACTGGGCCGTGATGCTATTGTTGGTAACAATCTGGCCTGTATCCAGATCTGTGATCACGACCTGTTGCATCTCCACGATCGCCTGCGGCGAGCCGCTCAGTAAATTCGCCTGCGTTACAACGTAAAGATCGTTGCACTCGCGCGAACTCTTCGCGGTAGGAGTGCAAGCCGGCGATTGGGTGGGATCGCCTTGATAGACGTTCTCGCCTCCCACTGGCCACATGCTGAAGACAAGGGGTCCGGTGGGATCGTAGGGGGAAGTAACACTCGGAAGGGAAAAAGGAATATAACAATAAGACCCGCAAGCGGCCGTCGGCGGTCCAGGGTAAGTGGCCCAGGCGGAACATTCGGCTGACTTCATGTTGCAGCGGCCAACTATTACCTGACTGGCCACGTAGAAACCCCAGGTCGGGTCAATGCTATATTCCGGAAAGTGATCCATTACGACCACATGGTTGGTCGTAAAGTCGTTCTGAACAATTTGCCTGGACGAGGAATTGTCATTGCCCTGGTAATCAAGGTCGTTTTCAATGACCACGATCGAGTTACCCGGGTGTACCGTCTGCCATTGGAAGGTGATCGAGACCCCATTCACGGGGTCAAAGATGCCGGGAGCAGGAACGGTCACCGTCACGGAGCCCGGAATGATCTCACCGGGATTAACGGTAGCGGACAATGGCGTCGCGATTAGAATCCCAAAGACCACGAACACGAGGCAGAGCTTTAGCCTTTGCCAATAGGGCGTTGCGACACATAACCAGGGAAAAACGGTACATCCGGATGTCATCTCTAAACTCTCCTTGCTCCTAACGTAAGACTGTCGCGGCGCGGCTCTTAAGGGCAATCCGCAGGTTACTTGCAATACATGATTGCAATAGGAGTTGTCCAAAGTATCCTTCTCCCATGCACTGAGGTGCACCGGAAAGTACCTGCGCAATGCACGAAAGTAACATAACGCGATGTTACTTTAGAGCTGTGAAGTAACCGCAGGTAGCAAGTGTGCCCCCAGGAATGAGCTCAATTTTCCCATGTAGTGGCTCAAAGCGATTCCGGCGGGTGACTTACTAGAGTTTCGATGGCTCCGTACGATGCCGTGGTAATGTGTCAGGTTCCTGGTTCGCGGCTAGGACTTCGTCGGCTATCGCGGCCGCTTCCACCGCCGGTTTCACGTCATGGACGCGGACCAAGTGGGCGCCCTGCAAAATGCTGGCCACCATTGCGGCAAGCGATCCGTACAGCCGATCTGAGGGCGGCGCATCCTGTCCAGATCGCCTACCTATGGTGCGACCGATGAAGGACTTGCGCGAGGTTCCAGCCAACAAAGGGAAGCCTAGCCGGTGCAACTGGCCGAGACTTGCCAGGAGCGGATAGTTCTCCTGGAAGTTCTTACCGAACCCGAAGCCGGGATCAATCACAATGCAGTTGGGTTGGACGCCACCCTCCAGGGCAACCTGCAGACGATTCTCCAACTCGCGTTCTACCAGCGAAATCAGGTTTGGGTCGGGTGGCAAGCTCCGCCATTGCCAGGGCCTGCCGCGGGTGTGCATCAGCACTACGCCGCATCCCAGCTCGGCACAGGCCGACACCATCTGCGAGTCCCACTGCAAGGCGCTGACGTCATTGACAATCTCCGCTCCCGCGCCAACAGCTGCCCGGGCCACGGCGGCCTTGTAGGTGTCCACCGAGATCACCGCGTCCGGACGCGCTCGCAGAACGCCTTCCACCACCGGCATGACCCGCTGCAGCTCTTCCTCTGCACTGACGATAGGCTTGGGCGTGCTTGCAGCTAGTGTCTCTTCGCCGCCGACATGGGCTCCTGGCCGGGTCGATTCTCCCCCAATGTCCAGAATATCGGCGCCTTCCTCCAGCAAGCGCAGGGCGTGTGCCACTGCTTTCTCCGAGGCAACAAAGCTCCCGCCGTCGTAGAACGAGTCGGGAGTAACGTTGACGACTCCCATGATGAGAGTCCTCTCGCCCAGTTCAAGCAAGCGGGAGCGCAGTTGCCAGCGGTAGCGAGGTCGCATTCCGCGATTGTAACCGGCAGCGAATCGCAGGCCGTGCAGGATAGCTCCCCGGCAGCACGATAGCGTCAAAAACTCAACAAAAATGGCTTGCCTGTCGATGCTATGATCGGGAGAGTAGTGTTATGTTCCGGGTTCGTTATTTCGTCACACTGATCATCGGCGTTGCGCTGCTGCTCACGCCTGCCGTTGCCGGCAACAACCAGAAGCTGCAATCAGCCGGAAAGCTCACTCACGACATTCGGGCGATTCTCGACGATCCTGATAGCATCCGCGGTTTCTGGGGAATCTATGCTGTCTCCCTTGACAGCGGCAAAACAATCTTCGCGCTGAACCAGGACAAGCTGTTCACCCCCGCATCCAACGCCAAGCTTTTCACCACCGCTGCGGTTTTCGGGCTCATCGGCCCTGATTACCGCTTCAAGACCACGGTGGAGACGCTGGGCACGTTGGATAAATACGGCCGCTTGAACTCCGATCTTGTGCTGGTGGGGCGCGGCGATCCCAATCTTTCCGGTCGCGCACTGCCTTATAACATGCACACCGAGCGCAAGGCTCCGCCCATCCAGGTGCTGCAGGACTTAGCTGACCAGTTGGTGCAGCATGGCTTGAAGTACGTGGACGGCGACGTGGTGGCCGACGATTCCTATTTTGTCTGGGAGCGTTATGACGAGGGCTGGTCGCAGGATGATCTGGCGCGCGAGTGGGGTGCGCCAGTGTCGGCGCTCACGATCAATGACAACGTCATCTTCGTAAATATCATGCCGGCCGACCATCCGGGCGAGCGCGCGTTCCTCAGCATCGCGCCTTTTCCGGAGTATTACAAAATCGATAACCGCGTGATGACCACGCCGACGGGAAGCGGGCCGCGCACGGTTTCCATCAACCGCGAGCCCGGCTCCAATCAGCTCACCTTCTGGGGCAACATTCCCCAGGACGATCCCGGCTTCGGCGAGGCGCTGGCCATCGACGATCCTGCCGACTTCAGCGCGCGGCTGTTTCGCCAGTTGCTGGAGGAGCGCGGCGTGACCATCTATGGCCGCTCGCGCACTCATCACACTGAGTTGGCTTCCACCCAGACCTTCAGTGTGACGTCCCTGGCATCGGGAGGCGGCGATGCCACGCGTCCACCAAATCTATCCCCTCTGGTCCTGGCCAGCTACCAGTCGGCACCCGTCACGCAGGACCTACGCGTCATTAACAAGGTCAGTCAGAATCTCCATGCCGAGTTGATGCTGCGCCTGTTGGGCAAGGAAAAAGGCACCTCCGGGTCGATCGAAGCTGGGCTCGAAGTGATGCGCGGATTTCTGGTGAATGCCGGCATCAAAGCTGACCAGTTCGTTTTTTACGATGGCTCAGGATTGTCGCGCGAGGATTTAGTAACGCCGCAAGCCATTGTGAGCTTGTTGCAATACTGCCGGCAGCAATCCTGGGGACAGGCGTATAGCGACACGTTGCCCATCGCGGCCATTGATGGCTCGCTGGCAGATCGTTTCCGCAATACGGCCGCCGCCGGGGTGGTTCATGCCAAGACGGGCTCGCTGGCCCACGTGTATTCTCTGGCGGGTTATGGCACCACGCAGTCGGGAGACCACATCGCGTTCTCGGTGATGACCAACAACAACAACATGCCGACCAAAAAGGCGCTCGATACGATTGATCGCATCGTCGTGCGGCTGATGGAAGACAAGAAGTGAGCTCGATCCGGGACGAAAACCATCAGAACGAGAACAGCATCTGCAGATCGATCCGTCGATTGGCGGAGCCGGACGAAAACGGTGCCGGGGCCAGCGCGTTCGAAGTACCGAAATACTGCGACCCCAGAACTCCGATGGGCGTCGCATAGTTCACGTTGTTCAGCAAGTTGCGCGCGCTGACGCTGAACGTCAGGTTGTATTTGTGATTGGTTTCGTTGCCGAAGGTGAATGGACTGCCACCTCCGCCCGCCAGTCCTCGGCCTCCGAGTCCACCACCCCCGCCACGACCACCGCCACCAGGGCCGCCGCCCATCGGCCCGCTTGAGGCGCCCTTTTCCAGCTTCGGCCCCAGTCCAAAGGTCTTGCTCAACCGTAGATTGAGAGTGAATATGGGCGGCCCAGCGCCATAGTTAATGGGCGCGATGGGTTGGCCGGGAAGCGGCACTGTGTTGAATGTACCGTAGGGCGTCACGTAAATTTTGCCGCCCGGCCCTGGCGTGGAGGCAAGTGCGGGGCGGTCGTTGAAAATCGAGTCCCCGTTCAGGTCCTGTCCCACGACGATGTCAAATGGTGTACCGGAATCCGCAATAATGAACGGGCTCAGACGAAACGCATAAGGCAAAGAAATCGTCCCGCCAACAAAGACGCGGTTGCGAACGTCAAAGGCGGCGCGGCCCCAGTCCGCCATCGGATCGTAGGAGTCCGAAATGAACTGGGGGTTGGTAGTGCCGCCGCCGAAGGCGCCGCCAAAACCGCCTCCACCACCGCTTCCCGACGAAATCGAGATCGGCCCGCCCGAGCCGAGATCGCTGTTCGCAAAGCCCAGCGCGTAAAAACCAAAGAGCGAAACTTTGTTGCCAAGACTGTATCGTACGTTGGTGATGAGCTGATTCTGCTCGAAGATTCCACCGGAGTTGTACTGGTAAATGTTGTCGTTATTGCCGAGCGGCGTGATGCCGCTGCTCGGATACGTCCCCGGCAAAGGCGCGTTGGCATTGCGCAAGAACAGCTGGTGAACGCCGCGTGAATTGAGATATGTGACCGAAACCGTGGCGTTCTTAGTGACTTGGCGCTCCACGCTGAACGCTGCCTCCATGGTGTAAGGCACGTGCAGGTTGTTCTGAACCTGATACGTCGTCGGCGAGTTGGTGGCTAGTGTCGCGAGCTGCGCTGGCGTGGGAATCAGCGGATAAAAATTGGGGTTGGCGACCACATATTGCTGCTGCGAGATGCCGTTGTAGCGTTCGGCCTGCAGGATGTAATCGTAGGAGAAGCGATCGTAGAAGATTCCGTAGCCACCGCGCAGCACGGTCTTCGGCGCAGTCTTGCTGTGTCCCAAGCCCCACGCCACGCTTACCCGCGGCGCCCAATTGCCTTCGTAGGGAATACCAGTCTGCGTTTCATAGCGCAGGCCGTAGCTGAGCGTGACATTGGGACGGATCTTCCACTCGTCCTGCGCATAGAGCCCCACGTCAACCATGGACACGTCGGAAAGAGGTTGTCCCGCGACCAGCGTGAATTGACTGGCGCCGCCGCCCATCGCGCGAATCTCCGCCGGGGTCAAGCCCTGCTGCAGTCCGTTGACGGTTATTTGGTAGGCCGTCAGCGATGAAAAGTTATAACCCCCGTTGAATCCCGAGTTTTCGTTGCTGGAGAACAGCGTCCCGCGCAGCCTTCCGCCAAACTTGATGAAGTGCTTGCCGTGCGCGATGGAAGTGAAATTCTGCAACTCGTAATGGTCCTGATTGCTGACTACATTACCCTGCGAGCTTCCGCCGCTGGTAAAGGCCCCCTGCACAACGAGCGCAGGGTCCAAACTCAGAGGAGTCTGATTATCGCTGTCGCGGATGTACTGGAAGCGAGTCTCGTTCACGATGGTCGGGCTGATGATTTGGGTGTCAGTGATCTGCACCGTATTTTCCGTGCTGTTGGAGTTGTAGCCCGTCGAAGCCAGCGAGAAACCTCCAATCCCTCCGTTGTCCTGCGTGTTTTGCGAGTACTGATAGCGGATGGTCAGCGTATTGCTCGGCCTCAGTTGGAAATCAGCCCGTGGGCTGATATTGAGCCGTTTCGACGGGCTGGGCACTGCGGCACTGTAAGGAGTCGCAATGTTGCCGGGACCCAGCACCGTCCCCGCGATCACGCTAACGTTGTCGATATCGCGCTGCTGCACCGTGAAGAAGAATGACGCGTTCCTATCGATGGGGCCGCTGACATTGCCGTTGAAGATTTCCGAGTAATAGCCAGGCGTCGAGGTGATAAACGGATTCAGTGAATTGAACGCCGAGGAGTTGCCGTTCACCAAAAGTTGGCCGTGAAACTTGTCAGTTCCCGGCTTGGTGAGGATCTCGATTCTTCCGTAGCCGAGTTTGTCGTACTCGGCCGAGAAGGGATTCTGGTTGATGCGGATTTCGCGGATGGCTGACTTTGGCGGAAGCTGCCCAGCGGTAAAACCATCAACGTAAATCTGACCGCCATTAGGTCCCGCAGAAGGCCCAGCCAGCGCTTCCAATTCCGATTGCAGTTCATCGGGATCGTCGGAGAGCGCGTCGAGATCTTTACCTTTCAGCACGATCGTTCCCGCGCTGTTTTCCGGACTCACGGCGACCGTAGGCGATTCTTCCTGCACCTCGACGTGTTGCTGCTCAACCGCGATCGATAGCTGGATGTCGAAGTCCTGGGTCTGTCCGGGATTAATTTGTACGTCCGCTTCCGTGTCCAAAGCAAAGGCGTTGGCGACGGCGGTTACCGTATAGGAGCCCGGTGCGAGTCCCCTGATTTCGTAGACTCCCTGATGATTGCTCTGAACGGTCTGAAGCTTGCCATCGGGGCCGGTGGCTGTGACCGTTGCCTGCGGAACCACAGCGCCGGAAGGATCGGTGATCTTGCCGCGCAACGTTCCCGAAGTTTGCGCAAAGATCGAGCCCAGACCGATTGAAAACAATAGAAGGACGATGGCACACAAACGCATTTGGAGTATTTAGACCTTTATCAAAGCAGAACGGTATCGTTGCTGAATGTATTCCTTTACGGTGCGTCTCCCGTTCCCGCATTTGCGCTGGTGGAGAGATTCCAGGGGGACATAATAGTGCTGGCCGCGGCGGGAGAGGCGGCAGTGAGAATCGGCTCGACCCCACTGAGCAGAATAATCACTTGCGACGGCGAATCAGCCGCACCTTCAGTAGCCACAATCATCAGCGCGTCACCCTTTTGTAACTGGCTCAGACTCACGGCGGGCATGCGGTTCAGCATCTGCTGAAAGTCGGGCGGCCCGCCCTGCCGTGCGCCGCCGGCAGCAGGATCGCCGCCAGATCGCGCTTCCCCACTTTGCGGGCGCGCCGGGGGTCCACCGGCAGGGGTTGCTCCTCCTGAGCCAGCAGGCGTCCCACCCTTAAGCCGCATGGCGATGCGCTGCGCGAACATCGCCGGCAATTGGTGCATCTGCGAGTCAGGCGCAATCTTCAGGGTCACCGGCCGCTTGTTCGCCAGGTCAGTCACTGTAATTGTGTTGTTTGCCGCATCCGTGGCAATCACCGCGGCGGCAATGCTGCGGAAGGTTCCGGAAACAATCTCCGCCGCAGCCATTTCCTTGCCGTCTTCACTCTTGGCGCCACGCGCGCGAAGTTGGTCGCCGGGCTCGATCTGGTCGAATGTGCCCGGCTTAGCGTTGTCAAACTTCACCGAATCGGGCGCGTAGCGGCGGATGATCGTGTCCTTTGATGCGTGGACCGCAAGCGTGCTCGGCGATCCCAATGTGCCGGTGGAGAGAGTGATGGTCGCCGTACTGATATCGACCGCCTTCACCACTCCGCCCGTGCCGTGTTTCTGCCACTCCTGGCGGTCATGCTCCTGCTTGTCGGCGACGTCGGACTTCTTCATGATCACCGCCGAAGTTGCCGTAACCGACTTGCCGTCGTCGGAAGCCGTTCCACCGGCCAACATGCGGTCGCCAACCTGCACATCGGCCAACTGGATGGCTGTCGCGCTCTTCAAGTCAGTCTGACCTGGCGCCATGCGTACCAGACGCGTCGTCGGCTGAACTATGACGTTGATCTCCGAGCCGGCGTCGGTTGTGAGCGTCACCGCGCTCCCATTTACCGACTTCACGACTCCGACGACTCGCGTCCTCCTCGCCGCACCGGCTTGCTGGGCAGTGTCGGCTTGCTGCGCGCCGCAAGTGGCCGGGACAAGAGTGACCAATACTCCCAAGACCAGAGCGGCAATAATCGCAGCCGCATTTTGTGATCGGACCATGCTACGCATCTCCACCTGCTTACTACCTAAACACACGTGAATATCTGATTGTGTTAAGAAAACATAAGTTTTGTAAATGCTACCAGTACTGATTGACCACTTTTTTGCGTCGTGGCGTTTTCGATGCCGGGCCGCTCCCTTGGCCGATTGTCCCACTTTGGACAAGCAAGTTGTAAAAGTTTTGTGTCGGTCTTCGGTTGTCCTTTGTCTTCTCTTCTTCGGTCGTATAAAGTGCAGGCGGGACTGGCACGCCATTCAGCCCGAATCCCAAGGCCTACATACTCTGCAATTGCGGTAAAGGAGATCAGAATGGTTACTCGAGAGCAGTCTAGAAGCGAAGCGTCGGGTTTCGGCCGCGCCGCCATCGCAGCCCTTGCGGCCGTATTGCTGTTGACATTTGCTGGGCGGACGGCGGCGGCGCAGACTTACACCATCCTATATACCTTTCAGGGTGGAACGGACGGCGGCTTCCCGAACGCCGGAGTTTACCGCGATTCTTCCGGAAATCTCTATGGCATAACCAACACGGCCGGCAACCGGAACGATTGTAACGACTATGGCTGTGGAACTGTCTACAAGCTGACTCCGAGCGGCCAGCTCTCCGTTTTGCACACCTTTACCGGCGGCGCAGATGGGTGGCCGAACGCAACCTTGGGCTCCCTGATCCCGGATCCAGCCGGCAATTTATATGGCGTGGCATCGATCGGTGGTCTTCGAGACAACGGCACGGTGTTCCGGATAACTCCCTCGGGAGGATTTACGGTGCAGCACACCTTTCCTTCTTCCCCTAACGACGGCACGGGCCCGCAGTTTAGCCTCCTCAGAGATGCGACCACCGGCGTAATCTATGGCACGACTTTTGGCGGCGGCGCCAACGGCTACGGCACCGTGTTCGCCTTGTCCAATGCCGGAGTTGGAAGCGACATTGTGCTGCATAGCTTCAGCATTGGCGATGGAGCCTACCCGCAGGGAAGCGTTTCCTCCGATGGTGCGGGGAATCTCTATGGCACCGCCGGTCAAGGGGGCAGCAGTGGTTGCGGCGTCGTCTACAAGATGAGGAACATCGGCACAGGCTTCGCCGTGCTCCACAACTTCACGTGCGCGCCCGATGGTTACCTGCCAGGATCCGTGGTGCTGGACGCGCAGGGAAACATATACGGGGGCACGTCGGAGGGAGGTGACGCCTCAGCCTGTCCCGCCTTTGGGTGCGGCATCATCTTCAAAATAACCCCCAGCGGACAGGAGACGATCCTACACACCTTCCACTACACCGACGGCGCGGCTCCGAATGAACTTATGTTCGACGCCCAGGGCAACCTGTGGGGCACAACCGCTTTCGGAGGCACTCACGATCAAGGAACGATTTTCAAAATGACTACCGCCGGGTCGTTCACCAATGAGTACAACTTCGAAGGCGGGTTGAACGGAGGGGTGCCTTACGCTGGGCTGATCCAGGATCCGGAAGGGAACTTTTACAGCACGGTCGGGGGAGGCATTATGGGATGCATCCAAAGTGGCTGCGGCATGATCTTCAAGTTCACTCCGCAGTAAATGCCTTATTCACCGGTAAGTGTGCGGACACATACTGATTAAGTATTGCCGGGGCGGTTTCCGAAAATCGCCCCGCTTTTCTTTCTGCTGCCGAAGAACCAGGTGTTAGAAAGCCATCAGGGTGAGAATGGTCCACGGTGTCCTGGCCAATTTCTGGTTTCGGATCGCGGCCATTTGATCCCGCTGAAGGCACCGGCCAGCCGATAACGACGTAGAACAACGGGAACCTCTTTCTCGTAATTTTCGTATCAGACATTGCAGGCAGGCTGATGCAACTACAAATCGAAAACCTCTCCAAGCGCTATCCCAACGGAACGCAGGCGTTACAGGACGTCTCGCTGTCCATCCCCCAAGGCATGTTTGGACTACTTGGCCCCAACGGAGCAGGCAAGTCCACCCTGATGCGAACGCTGGCCACACTGCAGGAAGCCGACAGCGGCAGCGCGCGGCTGGACGGCATCGACGTGCTGCGCCAGAAAGACGAGGTCCGCAAGTTGCTCGGCTACCTGCCGCAGGAGTTCGGGCTGTATCCGAAGGTCACGGCGGAAAAACTGCTCACCCACTTTGCCGAGCTAAAGGGAATTGAGAACGCAAATGAGCGGCGCGAGGTTGTGCATGCTCTGCTGCGGCAGACGAACCTATGGGAGCATCGCAGCAAGTCGCTGGGCAGCTACTCGGGCGGCATGAAGCAGCGCTTCGGCATTGCGCAGGCGCTGCTGGGCAATCCCCGGCTCATCATCGTCGATGAGCCCACTGCTGGTCTCGATCCCGAGGAACGCGTCCGCTTCCACAATCTGCTGAGCGCCATCGGCGAGAACATCGTCGTCATTCTTTCGACCCACATTGTCTCCGACGTGAGCGACCTGTGCCGCAACATGGCAATCATCCATCAGGGACGCGTGCGTGCCGCGGACGATCCCACGACACTGGTCGGAGAACTTAACGGCCGCGTCTGGAAGAAGGCGATCGCGCGCTCCGATGTGGCGGACTATCAGCAGCGCTTCCGTGTCATCTCCATGCGGCTGTTCGCGGGCAGGACGCTGCTGCATGTGCTCGGCGACGATTTGCCGGAGCCGGGTTTCGAGCCAGTGGTTCCCGACCTGGAAGACCTTTACTTCGCGACCATCCGCGGCCTCTCGGCGAACTAACCCATGCTGATCAACATTTTTGTCTTCGAGCTTCAACAGCGGCTGCGGCGCATCTCGACCTATGTTTACTTCGTTGTATTCCTGGTGCTGGGTTGCCTGTTCACCTTGTTGTCGGGCGGCGCGTTCCCCGGCGGCAGCGTCGAGTTTGGCACCGGCGGCAAGGTTCTGGTCAATTCGCCCTACGCGCTGAACTCCATCATCACCTACATCTGTTTCTTTGGCATTGTCATCACCGCAGCCATCGCCGGTCAGGCGACCTATCAGGACATCGACAGCAACTCCACGCCCTTTTTCTACACCGCGCCCATCACCAAGCTCGACTACCTGGGTGGGCGCTATCTTGCCGCTTTCGCGGTGCAAGTCCCGATTTTCGCGAGCGTAGGCCTGGGAGCGTGGGTCGGCACACTCATGCCGTGGATCGATAAGACGCGTCTCGGTCCGCAGATGGTTGGGGCGTATTTTCAGCCATACATCATTAACGTTTGGCCGAATCTTCTGTTTCTGACGGCGATTTTCTTCGCGCTGGCAGCGCTCTCGCGCAAGATGTTGCCGGTGTATGTGGCCAGCGTGCTGGTGCTGATTGGCTATTTCGCCGTCGGTCAGCTCTCCGGCACGGCATTGACGGTGAGCGTGCACGCGGCCTTAGCCGATCCGCTGGGCGGCGCGGCCATCGACCGTATCACCCGCTACTGGACCCCGTTCCAGCGCAACACGCAGCTCATCCCGTTGCAGGGGATCCTGCTGGCGAACCGCGCCTTGTGGCTGGGCGTGGGAGCCATCTTCATGGCGTTCACCTATGCGAAATTTGCCTTCGCTTACCCTGAGGAAAAAAGCAAGCGCCGGCAGGTGGTCGAAGAGAAGGAAGCGCCTCGGCCCGCGGATGCGTTGCCCATCGCACACCCCACCTTCTCCGCAGGTGCGTCTCTACGGCATGTGCTGTCGCTGACCCGGATCCAATTCAAGGAAACTACCAAGAACGTTTTCTTCCTGGTGCTGATGTTGGCCGGCTTTCTGTTCTCGATCTTCACGGCTGCGGGGCTAAGCAATCCGCTGGCCTCCCGGACGTGGCCCGTCACCGCCCAGATGGTATTGATGGCGAACGCGGGCTTTACCATCTTCGCCATTGCCATCATCATCTTCTACTCCGGCGAACTGGTGTGGCGCGAGCGCGACGCGCAGCTGAATCAGGTGATGGACGCTCTGCCCTTGCAGCGATGGGTGCTGTTTTGCTCCAAGCTGTTTGCTCTGATGCTGGTGCAGGTTGTGGTAGTGGTGCTGATCCTTGCCGCCGGGATCGTCGTGCAGATTGCCCAAGGCTATTACCACTTCGAACTCAGCCTGTACTTCCGCGAACTCTTTCTCAATCGGCTGATCGGGCTCTGGATTCTCTGTGTGCTGGCGATGTTCGTTCAGACCATCGTCAACAACAAATACCTGGGCCATTTTGTGATGGTGTTGTACATCATCGCGACGCTGGCGCTGCCGCCGGCGGGATTTCAGGATTTTCTCTACCGCTTCGGACAAACCCCGCAGGTCACGTATTCCGACATCAATGGCTATGGCCCCTACCTGCAGCCGCTCGTCTGGTTCCGGATCTACTGGACGATTGCCGCGGTGCTGCTGGCGATCCTTACCAATTTCCTGTGGGTACGCGGCACGGAGAGCAACTGGCGCGTGCGGATGAGTCTCGCCGCCGCAAGGTTCTCGCGAGCGACGATGGCCAGCGCCACGGTCTGCGTTGTGCTGATGCTAGGCGTCGGCGGCTACATCTTCTACAACACCCACGTCCTCAATCCCTACCGCACCACGTCCAGCATCGACGAGGACCGCGCCCTGTATGAGAAGAAGTACCGGCAATACTGGTCGCTACCGCAACCGCGCATTACCGATGTGACGACGCAGATCGACATCTATCCGGAGAAGCGTTCGGTCTCCGCGCACGGCACCATGTGGCTGGAGAACAAGACGAATGTAGATATCGACCGCATTGCCGTGACCGTTCAGCCAGTCGACCTTGTCCCGCGGCCTGTGCCCCACATTCGGATCGACCGCCTTAGCTTCGCGGGTGGGCAGACTGTGCTGATCGAAGATCGGTTGCTCGGCTTTTATCTTTACAAGTTGCCAACGCCATTGCCGCCGCAAGGCCGCATTCAGCTTGATTACTCACTGCAATACGACAACCCGGGATTCGAGAACTCGCAGCCTAACACCGACATTGTGCATAATGGGAGCTTCATCAACGATCGTTATTTTCCTTACATTGGCTATGCTCCCGAGATCGAGTTGACCGATGACAGCACCCGCCACAAGCATGGCCTGGAGACGGTGCGCCGGCTGCCCAAACTCGATGACGTCGCGGCGCGCCAGTACAACGGCGTTAGCTTCGATGCCGACTGGATCAACCTCGACGCAACCGTGAGCACCAGTGAAGATCAGATCGTGATCGCTCCCGGATATCTGCAGAAGGAGTGGACAAAGGACGGCCGACGCTACTTCCATTACAAGATGGATGCCCCGATCCTGAACATCTATTCGATACAATCGGCGCGCTATGCCGTGCGCCGCGACCGCTGGAACGGCGTCAACCTGGAGATCTATTACCAGCCGGGACACGAGTTCAACCTGGACGACATGATGCAGAGTATGAAGGAGACTCTGGACTACTGCACCGCGAACTTCAGCCCCTTCCAGTTCCATCAACTTCGCATCATCGAATTTCCGGGTTACGGATCGTTTGCCGAGTCGTTCGCCAACACCATTCCGTTCTCTGAGTCGATCGGCTTCATCACCAAGATCAGCAAGAAACCTGATGCCGTCGACTTGCCTTTCTATGTGACTGCGCATGAGACCGGACACCAGTGGTGGGCGCATCAGGTGATCTCCGGCTATGTGCAGGGCGCTACTTCAATCGACGAAACCATGGCGCAGTACACCGCGCTGATGGTAATGAAGCACCACTTCGGGCCGGAATCGATGCAGAAGTTCCTGCGCTTCGAGCTCGACCAATATCTCCGCGGCCGCTCGCAGGAACGCAACGAAGAGAACCCTTTGTACAACGTCGATCCCAACCAGGGATACATTCACTACAACAAGGGCGCGATGGTGATGTACGCGCTGCAGGACTACATTGGCGAGGACAAGGTCAACGAGGCAATCCGGGGGTTCCTGAAGGAATTTGCCTTCAAGGGACCGCCGTATCCGACTTCGCTCGATCTGGAAGGCTACTTCCGCAAGGTCACACCGCCGGAATATCAGTATCTGTTCGACGATATGTTCCTGAACATCACGCTGTACGACGACCGCGCGGTTTCCGCCGATTATGTGCAGCGGTCCGATGGCAAGTACGACGTGCACCTGACGGTCGAAGCCAAGAAGTTCCGCGCCAACGGTCGCGGCGAGGAGCATGCCGTTCCAGTGAACGACATGATCGATATTGGCGTGCTGGATGCCGACGGAAAGTATCTCTATCTGCGAAGGCACAAAATCGATCAGGAGAAGACCGACATTACTGTCACGGTCGACAAAGTGCCGGCGACGGCGGGAATCGATCCGGTGGATAAGTTGATCGACCGCAATCCGGATGACAACGTGATCGCGGTGAAGAAGCGCTAGCGGGTGGTAGAGCTGGCCTTTAGTGGGCGCGTGAGAACCGTGTCGCCGCTCCGCGGCTCAGCTCAATTTCCCACTCCAGCCGGCGCTTACGCGCCGGGCTAACTTCATGCCGCCGCTGCGCGGCTTAATTAGCGCTCATCTCAGCAGTCTTCTCCCACCCTAAACTTTCAAATCGGGTACTCACGCAGACACTCTAGGCCAGCGTCCCGCCGCCTTATTTTCGTTTCGAGCCGGCTTCAGCCGGCGATACAGTAACGTCGGCTCACTTGCCCATCTGCTGCGCCAGGTACGGGCCGATGCCCATCTCCTTGATGGAGTGCAGTTGCGCTTCCAGGAAATCGGCGTGGCGCTCTTCATCGTGGAGCAGGCGGTCGAATAAGTCCTTGCTGCCGGCGTCTCCCGCTTCGCGGCAAATACCCGACGCCTCGTTGTACTCGCGGATGGCGTTGGTCTCGTCCGTCAGGCCGGCCTCGAGCTGTTGCGGCACGTCGCGGCCAATAGTCGGGGATAGCGACACTTTGACCTCCGGAACGGAGTCGAAGAAGACAATGCGCTCGATCAGCGCCTCAGCGTGCGTCATCTCCTGGATGGCTCGTGCCTTGGTCAGGCCGGCCAGCCGTCCGTAGCCCCAGTTCTCGCAAATCTCTGCCTGCACCATGTACTGCACGATAGCCGTCAGCTCACCGCTGAGGGCGATGTTCAACTGTTCAATCACTTTCTGATCACCACGCATGAAGGGCTCCTTGACTCTACAATCGCCTGATTGAGCACGGAAACTCTGCGAGGTGGATCACAGATGCGGGTGATGTGGGCCTTTCTCAAACCAGCAGTTATTCGGCATACCGCTAGAATCCGAGGTCGCGACACTCTCATCCATCAATGGGTGTTGTTAGCGCAATCGTTAAAACGAGGAGGAAATATGGCAGTGGTAAAGACATTCAGGATTGGCGGCGACATGGAAGTAAATCGCTTGGGATTTGGGGCGATGCGCATTACCGGCGAGGGCATCTGGGGCGAACCGAAGGACCGCGACGAGGCAAAACGCGTTTTGAAGCGCGCCGTGGAACTGGGCGTGAACTTCATCGACACCGCTGACGCCTACGGTCCGGCGGTCAGCGAGCGTCTGATTGGCGCGGCCCTGGCGCCATTTCCCAAAGGCCTAGTAGTCGCCACCAAGGGCGGCTACACGCGCCAGGGACCGAATCTATGGGCAGTTGTCGGCCGGCCCGAATACCTGGAGCAGCAAGTGGAGATGAGCCTGCGTTGGCTGAAGACGGACACCATCGCTCTCTGGCAACTGCATCGCGTCGATCCCCGGGTTCCGGTGGAGGAGTCGCTGGCTCCGATCGTGAAGCTGCAGAAGCAGGGCAAGATTCGGCATGTGGGACTGAGCGAAGTGAAGCCGCACGAGATTGACCGGGCGCGTAAGGTCGTCAACATCGTCAGCGTGCAGAACCTGTATAACGTGGCCGATCGGCAGCATGAGGATGTGCTGCAATATTGTGAGAAGAACAACCTGGCATTTATTCCGTGGTTCCCCGTGGCGGCCGGCAAGCTGGCGCAGCCGGGGGGCAAATTGGGTGATATTGCCAAGCGGCACGGCGCGACAGTCGCGCAGCTCTCAGTGGCATGGTTGCTGCATCGCAGTCCGGTGATGTTGCCCATCCCCGGAACCTCTTCCGTCGCCCACCTGGAAGAAAACATGAAGGCCGCGGAGATCGCGCTGTCCGACAAAGAAATGCAGGAGATTGAAGCTGCAGCAAGATCCGCCGCAGCTTAAGAAAGGGCGGCAGGACCGGGTAGAGCCGGCCTTCAGAGACTGTGTCGCAACCGGTGTCGCCGCTCCGCGGCTCAGCTCAATTTTCCGCTTTACCCGGCGCTCACGCGCCGGGCTAACTGCGCTGCCGCCGCTGCGCGGCTGGTTTGATCGGCTTTCGGGCGATTTATCCCACCGGAAAGTTCTTCGGCCAGTTGCGACACAGTCTCTTGAGGCCGGCGTTAAGGCTGCCTCATAAAGTACTTAGTTGTCCATGGCGAACGCGGCGCTGAAGCGCCGCTCTACCTCACTCGGCCTCCGCTTTCGAATTTCCGTCAACTCGCCACTGCGGGCGCGTTCACGCGCCGAGGCAGCAACTCGCCGATGCGGCGGATCTGCGCGCCGACACTGCGCAATTTTTCTTCGATATGCTCGTAGCCGCGATCGATATGGTAGACACGGTCGATGATCGTTTCTCCATCGGCCACCAGCGCGGCAAGCACGAGGGACGCGGAAGCTCGCAGATCGCTGGCTTGTACTGCGGCGCCGCTCAGTGGAGTGCGGCCGCGAACCACGGCGCGGCTGCCTTCGATCTTGACGTTCGCTCCCATGCGCACCAGCTCCTGCGCGTGCATAAAGCGGTTCTCGAAGATGTTCTCCGTCACCACGCTGCTACCGTCGGCCTGCGTCGCCAGTGCCATGTACTGCGCCTGCATATCGGTGGGGAAGCCAGGATACTCCTCGGTGACCATGTCGGCGCTCTTCAGCGGCCCGTTGCTCACCACGCGCACCGATTCGCCATTGGTGGTCACGCTCACGCCGCACTCTTCCAACTTCTGCAGCAGCGCGCCGAGGTGAAGCGGATCGCAAGCGGTGACGAGCAGATCGCCGCCGGTAAGTGCGCCGGCGACGATGAACGTACCGGCCTCAATGCGGTCGGGGATGATGCGGTGGCGCGCGCCGCGCAACTTCTCCACGCCGCGAATGCGGATGGTATGCGTTCCGGCGCCCTCGATCTGCGCGCCCATCTTGCTGAGAAGCGCAGCCAGGTCGACCACCTCCGGTTCGCGTGCGCAGTTCTCCAATACCGTCTCGCCCTCGGCAAGAGTAGCAGCCATTAGTAAATCTTCCGTTCCCGTGACCGTGATCTTCTCGAAGACGACGCGCGCGCCCTTCAAGCGCGTGGCGCGCGCCTGAATGTAACCGTGTTCCTGCGTGATCTTCGCGCCCAGTTTCTCGAGGCCCTTGAGGTGCAGGTTGATGGGACGCGCTCCGATAGCGCAGCCGCCGGGCAGCGACACCCGCGCCTCGCCCATGCGAGCCAGGAGCGGGCCCAGGACCAGGGTGGAAGCCCGCATGGTCTTGACCAACTCATAGGAGGCTTCGGGATTGACCAGATCGCGGCAGCAGATTGTCGTACGATGCTGCGCGCGGCCATAGCCGAGTTCGACTTCCGCGCCCATCGCCGACAGCAGTTTGCGCTCGGTCTCGATGTCGCGCACCTGGGGAATGTTTTCCAGGATGACGGGCTCGTCGGTAAGCAGGGCCGCGGCCATGGCCGGTAGAGCCGCGTTCTTCGCGCCGCTGATACGAACGGTGCCCAGCAGCGGATTTCCGCCGCGAACCACAAACTTATCCATCGGAGAGTGTCCTAACCCAATACTGCGAACGCCGAACTTTCGAATCACGGCGCTACCTCATTTTACGAGTAATCTGGCCAGGAGTCGCTGCGTGTACGGCATAACCTTGTGACGCGCGGAGACGCGCGCGCGAAATGACCCGCGGAGTATACAGCATCGGCGGCTGTGGAAAATAAATCTTGCTCCCGCCCCAGCTGGAGGCGCGTTGAGCCCCTTGGGGGCATTTCGAACGAACGTTCGTTAATTAGCATCTAAGTGCAGAAACCTGTTTGTTTTAAGTCGCTTGGCAGGTTACTTTGTGATATTTCGCAATTGTTCCACGTGGAACAATTGCATCCGGAGAAGGGAAAGGCCGACTGCGAGGAGCAGGTCGACCTCGGGCCGGAAGCGGTGCTTGGCGGCTGCTCTACTTGGCCCAGATGGGAGATGGGCACGTTTCCTATCTGAAGGCAAGACTGTCGCACGCCGCCGCCGGGAACCCGACGCTGGTTGTTTGGGGTATTTCAGTCTTTGGCTTACCCTTGTAAACGCGAGGTGTCTAAACAGCACATGCAAAAACCAAAATCTCTTTTTGTCGCATTGTTGATGGCGCTTGCCGGCTTGCTGGCGATCAGCGCAACGGCGACGGCGCAAGAGCAATCCAGCAAGGTGCTTCCGAATTCCGTTTGGGTTGGCGCCGACGGCAAGTTTGAATCCGATCCCGACACTGCGCTGGTGCAGTTCGGCGTCTCGTCCCAGGAAGAGAAGCTGCAGGACGCAAACCAGAAGGCTACACAGGCGGCCGAGCAAATCCGCCAGCTTCTGCGCACCAACGGACTCGATCCCAAGGACGCACAGATCAGCCGCTTCGCCACGCAGCCCGTTTACGACTACAAGAATCCCAAGCGCAAACTCGTCGGCTATCGCGTGGATGCCAACATCAGCATCAAGCTGAAGGATTTCTCCAAGATCGGGCCCATCGCGCAAGGGCTGGCTAATCTGGACGTGACCGACACCTCCATCAGCTACCTGCTGGAGGACATGGACGCGGCCAAGATCAAGGCGGTGGAAGACGCCCTGCGGCGCGCGCATAATGAAGCCAACGCGGTCGCGCAATCCAGCGGACGAACGCTCGGCGAGCTGTCGTACGCTTCCGTCGATACCTACGAGCGACAGCCCGTGCGTCCGATGATGGCGAAGGCCGCCGCCCCGATGGCTGCCGAAGGCGCGCCACCGCCGACCGCCGAATTCAGCGCCGAGAAGGTCACCGTGACCGCGCATGTGAACGCGTTGTATAACCTGAAGTAGCTCTCTCTCGCCGGGGCGGCAAAGAGTGACAGGAACCCAAACAGCGCGACTTTCCCGCCGCTTCGGCGTTCATGTAAAAGAGAATCCAGCCCTGTTGGAGGAACGAATGAGAGCCATCGCCGCTTTGCTCGCATTAGCTCTGGCCGCTGGGGTCAGCGTTCTGCAAGCCACAGCCCAGACCAGCCAGGATGCCCCGCACCTCACGTCGCGCAGCACGGCTCCCGCGACGTCGGCGCCAACTCAGCCCGATCCCCCAGCCGCGCAGGGCATCACGGTTCCCTCCGGCACCAAGATTCCTCTTACTCTGAAGCAGGGTATCAACAGTAAGAATGCGCGGCCGGGCGATCCGGTTTACGCCCAAACCGCCTTTCCGATCACCCAGGATGACCATATCGTCATTCCTGCAGGCACGTTCGTCCAAGGCGAGGTTCGCAGCGTGGTACGCCCGGGACGCGTCAAAGGCCGCGCCCAACTGCAGATGAGCTTCACCTCCATGATCTTCCCCAACGGCTACACCATCATGTTGCCTGGCGCGGTGCAGAATACTCCCGGTTCCAAGGACAACACCGTACCGGGGAAGGAAGGGACCATCCAGGGGCCTGGTGGAAAGGGTAAGGACGCTGGCACCATCGCAGCCACCACCATTCCAGGAGCTGGCATCGGGGCGATCGCTGGCGGCGCCGAAGGCGCGGGCATCGGCGCGGCTACTGGAGGAGTCATTGGATTGGCAACCGTTCTGCTCACCCGCGGGCCCGAGGTCCATCTAGCCACCGGCGATTCCGTGGAGATGATACTGGAAAGCGGCCTCGATCTGAATCCGGTGAAGATGCAAAAGCCTGCCTCCGCTCAGTAGCTTTCGAGTGATGCGTCACGAGTGATCTCGGATCCGTGCTTTAGGGTCCCCGAAATGTCGTATTGACAGCCAAGCAATGTGCGCCATATTCTCATTGCACGATGACTTCGTTGACCCATCGCCATCATCACCATCACCATGTGGCGAACGTGTCAGCGGAGATCACCTGATAATTTTCTGATATCAAGATCTCATGACTCCGCTGACACGATGCAGCGGAGTTTTTGTTTTTGCAAGAAAGGTAACGGAATGGCGGTCGAAATTGACTTCAAGAAAATGGGTGGCTTGGCGCCGGCCATCGTACAGGATGATGTGACCGGCGAAGTGCTGATGTTGGGCTTCATGAATGATGCCGCGTATGAAAACACCCTGCGGACGGGATACGTCACGTTTTTCAGCCGCACTCGCAATCGGCTTTGGACCAAGGGTGAGACCTCGGGCAACCGCCTGAAGGTCATCAGTGCCACGGCCGATTGCGACCTCGACACCATTTTGTGCCGCGTCGAGGTGGAGGGTGAGGGCGTGGTTTGCCACACCGGTACGCGCACCTGCTTCACGACCAGGCTGCCTGTGGCCGCAGTCGCTGAAGGTGCGCGATGAAGCTTCAGCTTGGCATTCCCAAAGGAAGTCTGCAAGACGCAACGCTGGCGCTGCTGGCGCGCGCGGGCCTGCAAGTCTACGTCAGCCCGCGATCGTATTTTGCCGGGACCAACGATCCTGAGATTGAATGCATGTTGATTCGCGCGCAGGAGATGGCCCGCTACGTCGACCACGGCGCGCTTGATGCCGGACTCACAGGCCTGGATTGGGTGCTGGAAAGTGGCCTTGATGTCGTCAGCGTGGCCGATCTCATCTACGCCAAGCAGAGCCGCGGCAAGGTCCGCTGGGTGCTGGCAGTGCCGGAGGATTCTCCCGCCACGCGTCCGGAAGATCTCAAAGGGGCCACCGTCGCCACGGAACTGGTGAGCGTCACTACGCGCTACTTTCAGCAGCGTGGGATCGAGGTGAAAGTCGAGTTTTCCTGGGGAGCGACCGAAGTGAAGCCGCCTACGTTGGCCGACGCCATCGTAGAAGTGACCGAGACCGGAAGTTCGCTGAAAGCTAACCGGTTGCGGATCATTGACACGGTACTGGAATCGAACACCTTGATCATCGCCAACCCGAAGGCCTGGGCCGAGCCTTGCAAGCGGCAGAAGATCGAGAACCTGTCGCTCATGCTGCGCGGCGCCATGGAAGCGCAGGGCCGCGTCGGCCTAATGCTGAACGTTAAAGTCGAGGACCTTCCGGCCGTGCTGCGCGTCTTGCCGGCACTGAATAGCCCGACAATTTCCCACCTCAGCGATAGCAACTGGGTCGCGGTCAATACCATCCTGGAAGAGGCGGCGTGCTGGGAAGTAATTCCGCGGCTCAAGGCCGCTAACGCCCAGGGCATCGTCGAGTATCCGCTGAACAAGGTGGTGATGTGATGCGGATTCTAGACGGCAAGGCTGCGGAAAATGCAGTCGCGAGGCTGGCAACCCGTAGTTCGCAGTTGGAGAAGATGGAACCGCGAGCGCGGCAGATCATTCGTGCGGTGCGGCGCGGTGGAGATAAAACGCTGGTTCGCTATGCCACATTGTGGGACGGCCTGCAGGCGGGCCAATCAGTCGGGGTTCCGGCTGAGGAGATAGCCGGGGCCTGGCGTTCGATTCCCCGCGAAACGCAAACCGCATTGCGATGTGCCGCAGCCAGCATCCGGCGCTTCTGCCGATGGCAGATGCCGCGCGAGTGGCGCAAGAACGTGCCAGGCGGCGAACTCGGTCAGATTGTGAGACCGCTGGACTCGGTTGGTTGCTATGTGCCCGGCGGACGTTATCCTCTTCCGTCGACGCTACTGATGACTGTCATTCCCGCGCAGGTTGCCGGTGTGCCGCGCATCTGCGTGGTCTCGCCGCGCCCGCAGTCGGCAACGCTGGCCGCGGCATCTCTGCTTGGCGTACGCGAAGTTTACCGTTGTGGAGGCGCGCAGGCTGTAGCAGCGCTCGCGTATGGAACGGAAGCTATTCCTCGCGTGGATAAAATCGTCGGCCCCGGGAACAGCTTCGTGACCGCTGCCAAGAAGCTGGCCAGTTCCGACTGCGCCATCGATATGCTCGCCGGTCCCACTGAAGCGGTGTTCTGCAGCGACATCGGCGATCCCAGATTTCTTGCGGCCGACATGGTGGCGCAGGCGGAGCACGATCCCGATGCAGTGGTGGTATTAATTACGACGAAGCCGGCACTGGCTAAGAGCGTGCAATCCGCGATTGTGATTGCAAGCCAGGGAAATGTCATTGCGCGGCAGGCGATTCGGCGAAACGGACATCTGCTGATCGCAGCTTCGCGACAGCAAGCTGCGGAGTGGATCAACTCTATTGCTCCGGAACACCTGACGGTTGACGAGGACGATCTTGCCGAAGTCCACAGCGCAGGCTCAATTTTCATTGGCGACTATTCGCCGCAATCCGCCGGAGACTATGCTGCTGGCCCCAATCACGTTCTGCCTACCGCCGGCGCGGCACGCTTCCGCGGAGGTTTGAGCGTCAGCGATTTCCTTAAGATCATCACCGTGCAGCGATTTGACGCGACCGGGCTGGCGAGAATTGCGCCGGTCATTACCACGCTTGCCGAGGCCGAGGGTCTGCACGCTCACGCTGGATCGGTGCGAGTAAGGAGCGCCCATGCTTAGCGCCCGGAAAGCAGTCCGGAATCTAAAGGAGTACCACCCGCCGCTGGCGCGTCGCGACGGATTGCGCCTGGATTTCAACGAGAATGTCGAGGGATGCTCGCCTCGTGTACTGGAGCAGCTAAGGAAGATCACAGCAGAAGACCTGGCACGTTATCCCGAGCGTGAGCCGGTGGAAGCGCTCGTCGCGGCGCATCTGGGGCTGGCGCCCAAGCAAGTCCTGCTCACCAACGGCGTCGATGAAGCCATTCATCTGCTGTGTGAAACCTACCTCGAGCCGACTGACGACGTGCTGGTGGTGACGCCCACATTCAGCATGTACGAAATCTATGCCGGCGCGACCGGCGCGAAGGTGATTCGGGTGCAGTGTGATGCTGACTTCCGGTTTCCATTGGCAAAAGTATTGGCGAACATTACTCCGGCGACCCGCCTGATCGCCATCGCGAGCCCGAATAATCCGACGGGCACGGCTGCAAGTCGCGAAGAATTATTGCAGATTGCCAAAGCTGCTCCTGATGCGGCGATTCTGGTGGATGAGGCCTATTTCGAGTTTCACGGCGAGACTGTCATCCGCGATATCGGCAAGTTCGAGAATCTGTTCGTGACGCGAACCTTCTCCAAAGCCTACGGACTGGCAGGACTTCGTGCCGGCGTTCTAGCGGGCCCCGATGCGCTGATGCCAAGTGTGCGCCGAGTATCTTCGCCCTATAGCGTCAACGCGGTAGCGCTGGCTGTTTTGCCTGTCGCGCTGGCTGACAGCGACCACGTCCATGGCTATGTTGCGCAAGTGAAGAGCGGCCGCGAGCGGCTGAGGGGCGAATTGAGCAAGCTTGGGTTTTACAGTTGGCCCAGCCAGGCGAATTTTCTTCTGGTGCGGATCGGGGCAAAGCACCGCGAGTTCGTGATGGCGATGCGGCAGCGCGGCATCCTGGTTCGCGATCGCTCCGCTGATGCGGGTTGCGAAGGATGCGTGCGCATCACCATAGGAAGCGACGTGCAGATGTCCCGGCTTCTTGCCGCCCTACGAGAAATCGCGTGCGAACTCGAACTAAGCCGCAAGGTGACCGCATGAGGCGTGCGAGCATCCATCGCAAGACCAAGGAAACCGAGATCCGGATCGCGCTCACGCTGGAAGGCCGTGGACGCGCCAACATCGGCAGCGGTATCCGATTCCTTGACCACATGCTGGAACTGGTCGCGCGGCATGGCGCGTTCGACCTCGACCTGAAGGCAACTGGTGATCTCGACGTCGATCAGCACCACACGGTCGAGGACGTGGGCATCGCCCTGGGCGAGGCATTTGCGCAGGCGCTGGGCAGCAAGCGCGGCATCTTGCGCGCGGGATATTTCGTGATGCCCATGGACGAAACGCTGGGAGTCGTCGCGGTCGATTTCGGTGGACGCAGCACCGCGGTGGTCGAGACAAAAGTGAGAACGCGACTCGTCGGCGATCTGCAGACGGAGCTGGTCGCCGATTTCTTCGACGGATTTGCACGCGGCGCGAAGGCCAACGTCCATGCGAAAGTACTTTACGGACGCTCAAACCATCACAAAATCGAAGCGCTATTCAAGGCATTTGGTCGCGCGTTGCGCGTAGCCTGCTCCAAAGATCGGCAGCTCGGACGCATGCTGCCCAGCACCAAAGGATTGCTGTGATTGCCATCGTCGATTACGGAGCCGGGAACCTGGCCTCGGTGGTGAAAGCCGTCAGGCACCTGGGGCGCGAGTGCATGGTGACTGACGATGCTCAGGCTGTAATGGCCGCAGAGAAGCTGATCATCCCGGGCGTGGGCAATTTCCGCGCGACACTGCCGTTGAGCGACGGCCATCTTGGCGCTGCGCTGCGAAACACCATCGCAAGCGACAAGCCGGTGCTTGGCATTTGCCTGGGCCTGCAATGGATGTTCGAGGGCAGCGACGAAGCCAGCGACCTGCGCGGGTTGGGAGTTTTTCCCGGCAAATGCACACGTTTCTCCGACCAGGTGAAATCGCCGCACGTGGGCTGGAACCGCATCGCGATTGGACCGCGTTCGCGTTTACTGTGCGATATCCCGTCCGATTCCTACGTTTACTTCACGCATTCGTTTTGGGCGCCGCTGTGTACGGATACCGTGGCCAGTTGTGTGTATGAAGCGCCGTTCACCGCTGCGGCGGAACGCGGCAATCTGTTCGGAGTGCAGTTCCATCCGGAAAAATCCGGTGATGTGGGGATGAAGATCCTGGAGAATTTCTGTGCAATCTGAATCACTGGCCAAGCGCATCATCGCGTGCCTTGACGTTAACGCCGGCAGGGTAGTGAAGGGCATTCAGTTTGTACAACTGAGCGACGCGGGCGATCCAGCCGAGTTGGCGGCGGCCCACAGCGAGGCGGGCGCTGACGAGATCGTGCTGCTCGACATCACGGCAACCGCCGAATCGCGCAACACGCTGCTCGAAACCGTACGCCGCACAGCGAACCAGCTCTTTATACCGTTCGCCGTGGGCGGCGGCATTCGTTCGCTGGACGATGCCGCTGCGGTACTGGATTGCGGCGCGGACAAGGTCACGATTAACTCCGCCGCAGTTGCCGACCCGGCATTGATCACCAGGATTGCCCAACGTTATGGCTCACAAGCGGTGGTCGTGGCAATCGATGCTCGCCGGAGCGGCGGCGCTTGGGAAGTTTATGTGTGGGGCGGACGGAAGCCGACGGGCATGGACGCGCAGGCGTGGGCAGTTGAGGCCGAGCAATTGGGGGCCGGGGAAATCATGTTGACCTCGATGGACCGCGACGGCACCAAGTCGGGATTCGATTGCGAGTTGACCCGAACCATCGCCACCAGCGTGAACATTCCGGTGATCGCCTCGGGAGGAGCGGGCGAGCCGCAGCACTTCGTCGAAGTGTTCCAACAGGGCGCCGCCGATGCGGCACTGGCCGCCTCTGTATTCCACTTCGGATTGGAGTCGGTACACGCCATCAAGCAGGAGTTGCGTGCGGCGGGAATTTCTGTGAGGCTCACATGCTGATTCCATCAATTGATCTGATGGGCGGCAAGATTGTGCAACTCGTCCAAGGCCAAAGAAAGGCATTGGAGTTCGAGAACTTCGGCGAGTGGGTGGCGCGTTTCTCACGCTATCCGCTTGTTCAACTGGTCGATCTGGACGCGGCAATGGGCACTGGCTCGAACCGTACGCTAGTCGCCGACTTTTGCCGCAAGCTGCCCTGCCAGGTAGGTGGAGGCATTCGTTCCACAGACGATGCGCAGGCGGTGCTTGACTGCGGCGCGAAGAAAGTAATCGTCGGTTCGTCTCTGGTCAAAGTTCGGACCCAACCGAAAACAGATCGGGCAGGCGTATCTAAGGACCCGGTTGATACGACGTTCGCCAGGAGCCTGTTTGAGCGATTCGGCGCCGAGCGGCTGGTCTTTGCCGTCGACGCACGCGGCGGGCGAGTTGCCATTCACGGCTGGAAGACCATTACGGAAATCGAGCCGGCAGCAATGATGCAGCAGCTCGAGCCCTTCTGTTCGGCCTTCCTCTACACGCACATTGATACTGAGGGATTGATGAAGGGAATCCCAATGGATGTGATCCGCAACCTGCGGCAGAAGACTTCGCGCCAGCTAATCGCGGCGGGAGGGATTCACCGCAGCGACGAGATTGAAGAGCTCAACAACATCGGCGTCGATGCGGTGGTAGGAATGGCAATTTACTCGGGCTTGCTGGCGGTATGACCCGGCCTTAGGGTCGGCAGTATCAATCCGGCAGATTTCTCGGACTCGTTTGCAAAGTGTGGGTAACGGGGTTTCAGAATCTCCGTCAATGCAGTCCGTCGGCCAGGTAGATGGCGTAAAGCCCGCGACGCAGCCGGTACGCGACCGTTTTCCCGTCGCTCGACACGACCAGGCGAGCATACATCGATCCTACAGTGGAAGTCGGTTCCACCGATTGCACCAGTTGACGCCGGCCGGTAGCCAAATCCACGGCAAAGAGGCGCACGGGTAATTCCTGGTCCCACACAAAGAGGGAGCGGCCGTCCGAACTCCATCCGATCACCGCGTCATGGTCACCCAGACCTGGAACGTCACTGGTCTTGCCGGAAGCGACGTCCACCAAAACGGGTTTCTGGGTGGCGAGGTTCAGAGTGACAACCCTGGTACCGTCAGGTGACAACTTGCCGTCTTTACTGCCGGCAGGCGTTGCCGGCGTCACGCGGCCAGTGTGCATGTCGATAAGATAGTCTCGCATTTCCTTTTGCGGATTATAGGCGGACAGCAGAGCAGACCGTCCATCCGTGGAAAACGTAACCCCGTTCTCGTTGCTGCTGCTCGCAGAGTTCAAATCTCCCAGATCGATCGCCCGCTGATCACCAGCCCCAGTTGGATACAGCATCAGTTTGTGTGGATCAGAACTCCGCATGGCTGCGACCATCTTGCCGTCGGGAGTGATACCCGAGCCGAACCCCTCTCCCAGCATGACGGGCGCGGAGCCCTTGGTGTCACGCACAAATACCTTATAATCCTCCCCTAGAAAACGGCTGGTCACGATCTGTTGCCCATCGGGGGAGATACCGCCGAGATCAGTGATCCCTCCCTGAAGTGCGAGAGCGGTCTTGTCTCCCGGGTGTTTCACTCCTATCTCGATTTCATAGCGAACGCTCTCGAGCAACACCATATGGGAGGAGGAGATGTCCTGGATCTGGAGCTCGATGGGTGAACGCAGAATTACTCGGGTCTGCCCGGCGAGGTTAACCCCGTAGAGCCCACCTTCTTCGCCTTGAAGGCTCTCGCAGTGCCATATTTCCTTGCTGTCGGGAGTCCAGGCGAGTCCATGACTGGACGAGTAGATGGGGGTCAGCACTCGGGAATGGCCCTCCATGTCGATCATGACGACTCGTCCCTGATCATCGGGAGCGAGCGTATGTTCCAGGAAAGCAATATGAGTGCCGTCGGGAGAGATACGCATATCGTTAATCCATCCCAAGGTCTCAAATAACACCTTCCCAATGGGGAACTCGAGTCGCTGCTTGTTGGCTATGCTGCGAACTACGGCGAACTCCTTGCCATCGCGACTGATATCGGCTGCGTAAACATCTTCGAGGATCGGCCGGGGCTGTCCACCATCAACGGGCAGCCGGGCCAATGTGCCTTTCTGCAGCCACGTAGCCAAATAGCGATGATTGAGGATAATGGCCATGTCGCCGTTGTCAGCTATCCCGACCACGTCTGCGTCGACACCGAGAGCTTGCGGCTGCGTTCCCGCCGTTCGTTGCGAATAAAGTGTGTTAGGACCGCCATTCCACGCCGCGGAGTAAACGAAGGTATTGCCATCGCGAGTGAAGCGCGTCGGACCGACGTGTCCGGAATCGAACGTTACTTGCTTATAGTTGGGCGCTTGCTGCTTTAGTTGCCGACTGCCGGCAAAAATAGCCAAGTGCAGCAACCAATGCTAAACCCGCCAGACCGGCGGCAAGCTTTAGCCGCAGGCGGCGTGGTTTCGCGGATGCGACGGCGGCTGCGCCACCGCCAGCGCTCGAGGTGGATGACGCCACCACAGCTTCCAGCGCAAAGGCCGCATCCCGTGCGGACTGGAACCGTTCCTCGCTGGATTTTTCCAGGCAACGACGAATGACTCGCTCTAGCGCCGGCGGAGCAGGCTGTTTTGGCGTCGAAAGGTCAGGTGGATCTTCTTTCAGAATTGCGTTCATCGTCTCAACGGAGGAGTCGCCCTTGAACGCGCGTTGGCCGCCGACCATTTCGTAGAGAATCGCACCAAAGCTAAAAATGTCAGAGCGCGCATCAGCAACTTTTCCGCGTACCTGCTCCGGCGACATGTAGCCTGCAGTTCCCAGCACCGCTCCAGGCTGAGTTGCTAGCCCACGCCCGCTAACAGTGTTGTCGTGGGCCTCCAGCGTCTGCTTGGCCAAGCCGAAATCCAGAATCTTCACGCGGCCATCACGAATGATAAACACGTTGTCGGGCTTCAAATCGCGATGGACAATCCCTTTTTCGTGCGCGGCAGCGAGACCTTTCGCCATCTGAACTCCGAAATCGACCGCTTTGCGCACCGTCAGCGGCCCTTCCTGCAGACGTTGCCGCAGGCTTTCGCCTTCCAGAAGCTCCGAGACCAGGAAGTGGATACCGTCCTGCGAACCAACGTCATAAATCGCAAGCAGGTTGGGGTGATTTAGCGTGCTGAGGAGGCGAGCTTCATGTTCGAAGCGATGCAGGCGGTCTTCATCGCTGGAAAATGCGGCAGGCAGAACTTTGACTGCAACCATGCGGTCAAGGCGGGTGTCGCGCGCGCGATAGACTTCGCCCATCCCGCCCGCGCCTATGGAAGCGAGAATCTCATAGGGCCCAAGTCTCGCACCGGGTGAGATTGTCATGGAAGGGTGAATTATACCTTGATTACTTTCCGGTCCAGCACGCCGGCCGTTTCTCCAGAAATGCTGAGATTCCCTCCTGCGCGTCGGCGGCGAGCGAATTCATGCTCATCACCTCTTTGGCGTAGGCATAGGCTTTCGGCTGGTCGAGATCGATCTGGGTGTAGAACGCCTGCTTGCCCAACGCGACCGTAAGAGAACTGGCCTCGGCGATGCGCGCGGCCAGTTTACGGCTCTGTTCCGCCAGTTCGGCGGCAGGAACGACCAGGTTGACCAGTCCCCATTCCGCCGCCGTCATCGCATCGATCATCTCGCCGGTCAGCAGCATCTGCAGCGCTCGTTTACGTCCGACTGCACGGCTGAGCGCGACCATGGGCGTGGTGCAGAAGAGTCCAATCTTCACACCTGGGGTCGCAAACGCGGCCTGGTCGGAGGCCACGGCCAGGTCGCAGGCCGCCACCAACTGGCAGCCGGCCGCGGTCGCGATGCCTTGTACCTCGGCGATCACCGGCTGCGGAATCGACTGCACCCGCGTCATCAGCTCGGTACAAACATCGAAAACCTGGCGGTACTCGTTGATATCGCGTCCCACCATCTCGCTCAGATCGTGGCCTGAGGAAAACACTTTGCCTGCGGCCCGCAACACGACCACCCGAACGGCACGATCGCGCCCGATTTCGTTGAGGCAGTCGATCAGCTCTGTCATCAAATCCAACGACAGCGCATTGCGCCGCTGCGGCCGGTTCAACGTTACAAACGCAATTGGCCCTTCGGCGTCGAACAAGATGTTCTGATACTTGGTAGCGGTGGTAGTGGTTTCAGACATCACGAAGCTCCTTGGACTGCGGCGCGCGACTGTTGGCGCAGTACATTCTTGCGGATCTTGCCCGTTGAGGTTTTGGGCAATGCACCAAAGTGTATCGCCTTCGGGCATTTGAAATGTGCTAAGCGTTCGCGACAGAATTCGATCAGTTCCTGTTCGCTGACCATGGCATCTTCCCTCAGCAGCACGTAGGCGTGCGGCACCTCGCCCCACTTGTCATCATGCCGGGCAACAATCGCAGCCTCCAGTACGGCGGGATGCTCATACAACACGCGCTCCACCTCAAGCGAGGAAATATTCTCTCCTCCCGAGATGATGATGTCCTTGGCGCGGTCGCGCACCTCGATATAGCCATCGGGATGCATCACCGCCAGATCTCCGGAGTGAAACCAGCCGCCGCGGAATGCGGTCGCGGTTGCCTCAGGATCGCGATAGTAGCCCAGCATGACGTTGTTACCGCGCATTGCGACCTCTCCCACACTGGCCGCGTCAGCAGGGACGTCCTGCATGTTTTCATCCACCACCCGCATGTCAGTTCCGAAAACCACGTAAGGAACGCCCTGCCGCGCCTTCAGCAGCGCACGCTTTTCCAGCGGCTCGTCGTCCCAGTCCGTGTGCCAGGCACAGACCGAGTGAGGCCCATAGGTCTCGGTGAGCCCATAAACATGGGTCAAATGGATACCAACCTCTTCCGCAGCCCGAATCACGGCGGGCGGTGGAGGCGCTGCGGCGATCACCATCTTTAATCCGGAGTGGAAACGAATCCCATGGCGCGAGCAGTACTCAGTGAGCGTGCGCACAACGATGGGCGCACCGCAGAGATGAGTTACGCCTTCATCCTCGATCAGCTTGACGGCACGCTCGGCGCTTACTTCGGGCAAACATATCTGCCGTCCTCCGACCGCTGTGACCGCCCAGGGAAAGCACCAGCCGTTGCAGTGAAACATGGGCAGCGTCCACAGGTAGACCGACCGGTACGACAGTCCGTGCTCAACCACTTCTCCAATAGCGTTGAGGTATGCGCCGCGATGGGTGTACATCACCCCTTTAGGAACGCCGGTGGTGCCACTGGTGTAGTTGATGGAAATCACGTCTTCCTCGCCGGGCGCATGCGGCACCACGGGCTTATCGCTCTCGCTGAGGAACGACTCGTAATCGGAGACAATTCGCTCGACCTGCGGAATCTCTGCTCGCGCTGCCAGCAGCGGTGCGAGGAGGTCAGCATCGCCCAGCAGGATCCTGGCGCCACTGTGGTTCAAAATGGTGGCCAACTCACTGGCTTGCAGCCGAATGTTGAGTGGGACCAGCACGGCACCGATAAGCGGGACGGCGAAGTGTGCTTCCAGCGGCAGCACACCGTTGCGCGCCAGGACGGCAATCCGATCTCCGGCCGCAACGCCGGCTTGCTGCAGAGCGGCGCCGAAATTGTGCACGCGATGGTGCATCTCGGAATAAGTGAAGCGCCGGTCGCCGTCCACCGCTGCCGTGCAGTCGCTGTACGCAATGGCGTTGCGGGAGAGAAACTCCAATGGAGTGAGCGTCGATATCATAAAAGCCGCCTGGGTCGTGCAATTTGGCGGGGATTATATCGCGACTGCGGGAGGTCTTCTGTGACCGAATACCAGTATCCTGTGACATGAGTCACCTTTGGCCGGCGCTCAGGAATGCGACGATTGATGTCAAGTACCAACACACTACGGCAGAAGAGCCAGCCGCGATCTGGATCCGCAAGCCCCGGGGACTCGACTTCGTTTGGCGTGGGGTTTTCGGACAGCATCATAGTTGCGCCACTCACCCGTCGAAACACAATGTTATTGGCTTGACGCAACAGAATTGCTGCGAAGGGACGTCACATGGCACGCACCGTAGAAGTTACTGAATTGCTGCTGAGAGAAGCGCAACAAAGCCTTCTGAAAACCAGCATGGCCCTCGATGACGTCATCCCGGTGTTTGAAGACCTGGACAATGCAGGTTACTGGTCGCTGGAGTGTTGGGGCGGAACGGCATTTCTTTCCTGCATCCGATTCCTGAATGAAGATCCATGGGAGAGGCTACGTACTTACCGCAAGCTGCTACCCAAGACCAGACTGCAAATGCTGCTGCGTGGTCAGAACCTGGTTGCCCACCGGAACTTTGATGACTCTCTCGTCAGCCGGTTTGTGGAGAAAGCGGCGCTGAATGGCATCGATGTTTTTCGCGTCTTTGACGCATTGAATGATGTACGCAACTTGAAGGCCAGCGTTGATGCCGTGAAGAAAGCCGGCAAGCATGCCCAAGGCGCGATCTGCTATAGCCCTGGTCCCGTAGATACGATCCCGGCATTCCTCGACATTGCCCGGCAAATTAAAGAATTGGGCTGCGACTCCATCTGCGTGCAGGACGTTGACGGTCTGCTCAAGCCACAGGCGGCCTATGATCTGGTGAAGGGAATCAAGCAAAGGTGTGGAAGCGACACGCTGGTCAGCGTGCACACTCATTCGACGACTGGCGTCACCATGGTTTCGCTGATGAAGGCGATCGAAGCGGGATGTGACATTGTGGACACGGCGATCAGTTCTCTGGCCCTGGGCCGCGGTCACAATCCCACCGAGAGCCTGGTCGCGATGCTGGAGGGAACCGGTTTCGAATCCCGGCTCGATACGGAGCGTCTGCATCGCGTGAAAGAACATATCGCGAACGTCCGCCCGCAATACCGCGAGTTCCTCGACCAGCCCATCGGGGTTGAAACGGAGACGTTCGAGCACCAGATACCGGCAGCGCTCATGTTGAACATGGAATATCAAATGAAGGGCCAAAGTACACCTCACTTGCTGGATGAAGTGGCGGAGGAAATTCAACACGTGCGCCGGGACGCAGGCTATCCTGCGCTGGCTATCCCAGCAAGTGAAATCCTCGGTACCCAGGCGATGTTTAATGTCCTGCATGGCAGGTACAGCGTGATCACCAGTGAGTTCGCCGATCTGATGCTCGGCTACTACGGCGCGACTCTTGGGGAAAAAGACCGGGAAGTCATGGACAAGGCAGCGAACCGCCTGAACAAGGCCGCTATCACTTGCCGTCCGGCTGACTTACTTGAGCCAGCGCGGGAACGACAGCGAACTCAGGCCTTGGCGCTCGGCAGTAACGGCAGCGATGAAGATCTGTTGACTTACGCCATGTTTCCGAACGTGGCGGCGCGATTCTTCCAGACGCGAACAGCCGGGTCGAAAGACGTACCGAAACTATCGAGGGAGTCGCGAGGCATAACCGAATCCGACACGTCAAAAGCCGCTAGCGCCGAGACCGTGCCGGCAGAATCCCGAACCTACATCATTAAAGTAAGCGGTGAGGAACACAACGTCACGGTCACGCCGGCGCAGTAAGAGTGGTTCAGATTCAGGCACCCGATTTCTAATTTGACCCCGGAGGTCCAACATGGCGACACCAACACTCAGACCGGCAAGCGCGAGCATGTCGGAGCGCGTTGCTGAACTTCGCGAGAAGCGCGCGAAGATCAAAGAGGGCGGCGGCAAACAGCGCATCCAGAAGCAGCACGAGAGCGGTAAGCTCACCGCGCGCGAGCGCATCGGCAAACTGGTCGATGGCGAAAGCTTCCAGGAGATTGGTCTCTTCGCCAAGCACCGGGCCACCTTATTTGGCATGGCAGACAAGGATATTCCCGCCGACGGAGCCGTCACCGGATGCGCAACGATCGATGGCCGCCTGATTCATCTTGCCTCGCAGGATTTTACCGTTGCCGGCGGCGCGGCTGGCGAGGTGCACTGCGCCAAAATTGTCGAGATGATGAAGCTCTCCTTGAAAACCGGAAGCCCGTTCATCTTCGTGAACGATTCCGGGGGCGCGCGTGTGCAAGAAGGCATCGACAGCCTGGCAGGCTATGCCAGTGTGTTCTACAACAACGTCATGCTATCCGGGATTGTCCCGCAGATCTCCATCATTTGCGGACCCTGCGCTGGCGGTGCGGCCTACAGTCCGGCGCTGACCGACTTCATCATTCAAACCAAGCGGGCGCACATCTTCATCACGGGACCTCAGGTCATCAAACAGGTGACAGGCGAGACGGTAACGGCTGACGCATTAGGTGGCCCCGCAGCCCAGATGAATCGCTCGGGCGTCATCCATCTCATCGCCGATGACGACGATGGAGCACTGGCACTGGCGCGCCGTCTGCTGAGCTTCTTGCCGTCGAACAATCTCGAGGATCCGCCGCGGCTGCCTTACAGCCTGGATCTCGAAGACGATCCAACCCTGAATGATTTAGTGCCGACAGAATCCAAAATCGCCTACGACATTCGTACCGTACTCAAGCCATTGCTCGATCATCAGGACTTCTTCGAAATCCAGCCCGGCTTTGCGGCGAATGCGGTGATCGGTTTCGGGCGCATCCAGGGGCGAACAGTGGGAATCGTGGCCAATCAACCTAGCGTACTCGCGGGAGCGCTGGACATCGACGCCTCCAGCAAAATTGCTCGCTTCGTTCGATTCTGCAATGCTTTCAACATCCCCTTGCTGACGTTTGTCGATGTCCCCGGATTTCTGCCCGGAGTTGAGCAGGAGTACGGTGGCATTATCCGGCACGGAGCAAAAATCCTGTTCGCCTATTCAGCGGCAACTGTTCCAAAGATAACGGTTGTATTGCGCAAAGCGTATGGTGGAGCCTACATCGGAATGTGCTGTAAAGATCTGGGAGCGGACCGGGTGGTGGCCTGGCCGACAGCGGAGATCGCGGTCATGGGTGCTGAAGGCGCTGCGGAAATCGTCTTTCGCCATGAGATCGACGCCGCGGCTGACAAAGTGCAAAAGCGGGATGAGTTGATCGAACTCTATCGCAAGACGTTTGCGAACCCGTACGTGTCCGCCGGACGCCGGCTGGTGGACGACGTGATCGAACCCTCCGAGACCAGGCGATACCTGGCCCGGGCGCTGGAGGCGCTGCACACGAAACGTGAGCTTCGTCCAGCCAAGAAGCACGGACTGATTCCCCTGTGAGGTCGTAGGAGCAAAGATGGATTCGAAATCAAACGCGTCGAACGACGAGGTTACGCCCAAGACGGTGTCGATCATCGCCGCCGCCGTCACGGAATTCCTCGGCAAGAAGGTCCGGATTCGTTCCGTGAAGACCTTGCAGGAGCCTGATGGAGTCAGTCGCTGGGTGCGCCAAGGACGGGTGATGGTCCAGGGCTCGCACAACCTTGGCCCGACGCGACGCTGAACAATGCCTGGGCACACTGCGAGTCACGAAGCGAAGCAATTCTGCGAGTGGAACAGTCAATGAAATTGCAGATCTCGATCGACGGAAAGACGTACGAAGTCGAAGTGGAGTTAGCTGAGGAGAACTATTCTCCGCAGAGCCACGACAACCATCCGGCGCCGGCGACAGCCACGATTCAATCGACCGTATTGCGTACGCCGCCCAAACCAGGGGCATCCCTGAATGCTGACGTCAACGAAGCCAACTTGTGCCGCAGCCCTTTGGCTGGAATCGTGGTCCGAGTACCGGTTGTTGCAGGGCAACAGTTGCAGGTCAACGAGCTGATGGTGATGCTGGAAGCGATGAAGATGGAAACGGCAGTCACGGCCCCGGTGGCGGGAAGGTTGAAATCCGTCAACGTGGCGCCGGGAGATTCAGTCAAGGCCAACCAGGTCCTGGTGGAATTTGATTGATCCCGCTGTAACGTGCCCTGTGATCTAATTGAACATGGGGTTTAGTGGGGTATTAACGTGCGATTGGTCCACCCGGGTTCCGACGTTGGTTGGCTGCGGCAATTGGCCGGCCGCGGTCTACTCCCATAGAAAAGAAGATATAGTCAATGCCGCTGAAACCATTCGTTATCAATTCTCATGGTCGTATCGTCTTCCCGGGCAACTTTTTCCCCGAGTTGGATTTTTCTGTTTTCAAAACCCTCAAGCAATTTGCCGCCGTCATCCGGCGCGACTTTGGCGAGAAAGCCTTCACCGATGTGGAGATTGCCGGTCGTCTGCACGCGGGCGAGTACAAGAACCGCTATGAGCTTTGCCGCGACCTGGTGCTGAATCGTCTGTGGGTAAATCGTTACACGCTGACCATGTACGAGAAGCGGCCGACGCGCTGGGGAGATTTGCCGCGTCACCGCCATGATGTCTTCCTCCCGGTATACAAGCCGCGGGATGACTCCGCGATCACGACCGCAATTCAGGCTGGCTACTGGGATCTGCCTTCAGCGTGGGACGAGGACTTGGAGGACCGTGCGTTTGGAATTCTGCTTGATGTTTTTCGCAATAAACTCAGCTCCGGTGGAGAGCTCCGGCCTATTCGTCCGACGGTGGAGGAGGCCCTTGGTGATCCCAAAAACCGGACCAGGGTGTTAACTGCCTACGACCCCGATTACCTGCGCTACACCTATAACGATGTCCTTGATTGCCTGCACCCTGTGTCGGAACTTGAGGCTTTGATGCGGCAGTGCATGATCCTTCACAACCAGTATCCCTGGGACCCGTCGACGAGCGCGCAAAGCGAAATCGGTAACCTGAAGGACGATGATTACGTAGTTGCCTTCCATCCTCGGAACCAGGAAGTTTTGCGATTCATCCAGCGGGTCAGGCAAGACACCGTCTGGGGTCCGCGAGTTCGCCAGGAGCGCAAACCACCCGACACGCTGGCATTGAGCGAACCGATCAGGCCTTATCCTGCGGTCGAGGTCAGCAAGCGCTTCGCAATCCTGCCCCACATCGAGGCCATTGCTGTTTACGAAGGCGAGATCCCCTGTACCAACGCGGACCTCATCCGCAACCACGCTTACTGCTGGTCGCGCATGACGGAGGCGGAGATCGGCGAAAAGACCGGAATCAACCAACGCTGCTATACCGAGCTGCGGCTGGAAGAAATGGCCCTGCTGGCCGCCAAGAGTGCGATGGCCAAATCCGGGCGACGACCTGCGGAAATCGGCGCCGTGCTGTTTTGCAGTTGCACCAGCACGCGACTGATTCCCTCGGTAGCCACCTGGCTTTCGGGTGAGTTGGGGTTGCTGCAGACCCACAATTCGTGCGACATCGTTGCCGCCTGCGCCGGCATGGCTTACGGCATTGGCGAAGCGGTGCGCCTGTTGCAGGAGATTGACCGGCCTGTGCTGCTGGTCTGCGCGGAGAAGTTTTCCGACAAGATCGGGACAGTACGCACTTCGCGGATGATTTTTGGGGATGGCGCAGCCGCAATGGTGATCGGTCCCGCACCTGAAGGAGCGCCTTCGGACATCGAATACTTCCAGACTTACGCCAGCGGTCCGTGGTCGGAGGTGAACTCGATCATCTGGCCTAATCCGGAGTTCGACAACAACATCACCGTGTACGGGCCCGAGGTGAAGTCCCTGGTGACACGGTATCTCAAAGTGATGATGGGCGAGTTGGCGCAACTTCCCAACCCCAACGGCGGCGGCGGATCGCTCATCGACGCCGTTGATCTGGTAGTTCCGCATCAGGCCAACAAGAATATGGTTCTCACCCTGGCTGAAGCTGCCGGCATTCCAGGTGACCGGATTTTCTTCAATATCGAGCGGGTGGGCAACACGTCATCCGCGAGCATTCTTCTGGCCCTCCATGACGCTGTACAGGAAGGACGGATTGACCGTCCGATGCGCGTCTTCGCGCCCGGTTTCGGAGCCGGTGCGGTTGGCGGTTACGTGGTCATGCGCGTGGATCCCGCGGTAGTGAGTTGTAGTTCTGAAGATAGGAGTCTAGAAATGGCAAACGTTGCAGGTGGAAATGGAAATTACAATGCGACCTCGCTCGCAGGTAAGGTCGCACTGGTCACCGGGTCTTCGCGCGGCATAGGACGCGCCATCGCCCTTGAACTGGCGCGCCGTGGGGCCAATATCGCGCTGAACTTCCGCTCCGATGCCAAACAGGCGGAGAGCGCGGCTGATGAAGTCCGCGAAATCGGCGTCGAGTGCCTGCTGGTCCAGGGCGATGTCGCCAAGAAGGGCGAGGCCGCGCGCATTGTGAAAGAAGTGCTGGAAAAGTGGCAGCGCCTGGACATCCTGGTGAATAATGCCGGCATTACGCGCGACCGTAGCATGCGCAAAATGACCGACGACGACTGGGTGACCGTCATTAACACGAACCTAAACGGCACCTTTTATTGCACCAGCGCAGCTGTGCCGGCCATGGTCAATCAAAGGTTCGGGCGGATCATCAATATCAGCTCCGTCGTGGGACAGATGGGAGCATTCGGCCAGGCCAACTACTCGGCTAGCAAGGGCGGCATCATCGCCTTCACCAAAACCCTCGCACTGGAGATGGCTAAGTTCAACATCACCGCCAATGCCATTGCGCCGGGCTTCACTTCCACCGAAATGGTGGATGCCATTCCGGAAGAGATCGCGGCCCAAATCAAGGCGAAGATTCCTCTGGGGCGTTTCGCGACAGTGGAGGAGATTGCCAAGGCGGCTGCTTTCCTTGCCGCCGATGGGGATTACATCACCGGACAAGAGTTGAACGTGAACGGTGGATACCACATGTGAGGAGCGTTTAATCTACTTGGAGCGGGGGGCCAGCCAGCCATCGATGTGCGGCCAGGTGAACTTGCTGGCGCCGCTGCCGGCCATGATTCCGATGTGACCGCCCCTGACCTTGAACAGTTCCTTGTCGGCGCTGCTCACCTTCGACATGATGGGCTCAGACTGGCAGGACGGCGTAATGTGATCGTCCTCTGCGATCACGGTCAGCAGATTCGCATGTATCCGGCTAAGGTCGACGCGCTCGCCTCGAATCACAAGCTCACCGCGCATCAGCTTATCCTTGCGATAAAGGTCGACGATCAGTTGGCGGAACGCTCCACCAGCTAGGGGCACGTTATCGGTTACCCAGGTGTTCATCGCATGCCAGGACTCCACGATCCGGGGATCGTCGATGTTGTCCCATAGCTTCACATAATTGCCGATGTAGTTCTCTACCGGCTTGAGCGCCTTGGCCCCATAGTCGATCATCTCGCCCGGCATATTGCCGAATGCCGCCAGCACCTTGTCCACATCGAAATAACGTTCGTCGGTCCAGCGCGCAAAGGTCAGCCCCTGCTTGTTGGAAAAATCCAGAGGAGCGGTCAGCAATATCAAGTTACGCAGACCGTCTTGGTCGCCACGCAGGGCGGCGTAAATTGTAGTGAGGATGGCTCCGATGCACCAGCCCAGGAGACTGAACTGCTCCACGCCAAAGGTTGCCTTCAGCTTGCGAATGGCGCGGGGCATGTAATCCAAGGTGTAGTTGTCAAACTTGAGGTTCTTGTCTTCCGGGCCCGGAGCTCCCCAGTCGAGCAGGTAGAGATCGTAACCCTTGTTGACCATGTACTCGACAAAGCTGTGACCGGGACGCAGGTCGAGAATGTAAGGCCGATTCATCAGGGCAAAAACCAGCACCAGCGGAATCGGATGGCGTTTCTCTTTGGGCAGAACCGGCGTGTAGCGGTAGAGCTTGGCCTTGTTGAGCGTCCAGACCAACTCCTTCGGAGTCTGGGCAATGGCAGCTTTGGTAGTCATCACCTTGGTGAGGGTTTTCAGCCGCTCTGCGGCATCGGTATACGGGTCGGTGATAACCGTGGCTTCTGCCATCCTACTTCTTTCCTCTCTTAGCTTTCTTCGCTGTGACGGTCTTCTTGGCTGGTTGCTGCGCTTTTCGCGGCTGCGGAGGCGGCCCGACAGCTTGCGTGACCAAGCGTTGAATAGTGTCCAGCTTAGCATCGAGATCGTCCAGGCGCATCTCGATGTTGGTCATACGCTCCGCAATCGAAACGACATCGGCCCGCGAGGGCATCGCCAATTGCTCAAGCGTCTTGACCATTGCCTTTTCAAGCGCCTCGCGGAATGGAGTGGAGGCTGTCAGATACGTGTCGAGCATCGCTCCTGTGGCTTGGGCATAGGCTTCGGTGTTAACCATTTCGACCATGTTCTTGGACCAGGCGTCCATGTAGATGTCGCGCACGCCGCGCCAAGCGTCCAGCGGGTCAAACCGCTTGCCATCCTGCGTTGGATCTTCACCCATGCGAAACTCCCTTCAGCACGAAGATACATTCGAAGATACACCAGCGGCACGCACAAAGAAATTCCGCCCGATGCTTCCTGCACGGGCGGCATTCCTGGCGACTGCCTCGCTCCGAATTCGGCAATCGTTAATTCTTGGCGTTAGCAAGGAACGGCTGTGAGGCGATGTTCAGAACCGACTTCTGCGCCTCGATCACGGCATTCGTGCCGCGCTGAAATGCATCGACGACTACGGTTGCCGGCCCGGCTGCCGCGCCCAGTTGCTTCTTCGTGCCTTCAAAAATGGCCTTGTTCTGCTCGCCGGCAAAGTCCAGGACCTTCGTCTGCGCTTCCACCGAGCGCTGCACTGACTTCTGGATAGTCTCGGTGACGCCGCTGGCGATCTTGCCGTACGCTTCGGCCCGCACTTTGGTAATATCGGCGGCCGACTTTGTCTGCTCGACCACCAGGTCGATGGCGCTCTTCTGGGTGTCAATGACGGTCTGCACTGCCTGGCTGGCAACGTCGAAGACGAAGGCAGGCGGGGTCACGGGCAAAAAGCTAAATGCCTGCTTCCAGGCTCCGAGCCATTCGGTAGTCTGCTCGGCGGCGAGGTCCAGGGTCTGCTTTTGCAGGCTGGCAACGCGTTCAAAACTGTTGACGATCACGGGTGAAAAAACATCCACAATCTCGGCGTTCGTGGGGGTGGCAGTTGCGGTCGTAGTGGGCTTGCTTGACTTAGAGGTCTTTGGCATGGTCTGCTCCTTGAGGATGACGTTCGTAAGATCATGTTGCAGGTTATGCTGCACTGCAACATAACTTAATCATACCCCTCTTTCGCAGCGTGTCAAGAGCAAAATGAAAAAAGACGGTCCCCAGCCCCTCATCATCAAGAAATACGAGAATCGGCGTCTTTACAATACTTTGACCAGCCAGTACATCAATCAGGACCAGGTTGCGCAACTGGTGCGCGATGGCCACGACGTGCGGGTAGTTGACGCTACAACCGGGGAAGACGTGACCCGGCTTATCCTGGCCCAGATCGTAGTGGAAGACGCCAAGACGCCGGACTCGATTTTTCCCCTCGACGTCTTGCGTCACATGATCCTCGCCTCCGGACGGGCAACGCAGGAGAACGCGTTGCGGTACATGAAAGGGATGATGGACATGTACCAGAACGCCTATCGTGCATTGCCGCCCGCCGTGAACCCGTTCGAGTTCCTCCAGGGGCACTGGGGCCAGCCAGGGGCTGATAGTCGAGGCGCTGGCGAGCAAAAGCCTCCGGCCGCCGCCGCAAGCACGATGAAAGCTGGTGAGGTGGACGAACTGAAGCACCGAATCGAAGAGCTGGAATCGTTGCTGACCAAGCATGCGCCAAAGAAGAAACGCGCGCTAAAGAGCGCGCAAAAACGGAAATCTCGCCGCAAGTCTTGACGCACTGCGGCAAAGGGGCTAGTCTGGTTTGCTACGCCAGAGCTGATTAGGGTCACGAACTGATTTTTTGCTCCGACCAAAACGCTCTCCCGAGCAGTGTGTGATCCAACAGGAGCATTGATGCCTCGCTCTAAGCTAGACTCTGCCACAGAAGGCGTTCCCCAGCCGAGTGAAAACATAGCGATTCCTAATCCTCCTCAGCCAAATACATTCACACCCGATGACACACCCGACATCCACGCAGCACTGCCGAGAACCAGAGAAAGCGGGTCGCGCGCGAAGGTGATCGTAATCACCGGAGCAGCCGCTGGAATTGGCCGCGCCACCGCGCTGCGCTTTGCCGAGGCAGGCGCACACATTGCGGCGTGGGACGTTTCTGCCAACACTGCGCCTCAACTGGAGTCGGCGGTCAAATGGGCGGGAGGCGAATGTCAATTTCAAGCGGTTGACGTTACCAACGCAAAAGCGGTCGAATCCGCTGCCGCGGCGGTTGCCGAGAAGTGGGGACGCATCGACGTCCTAATCAACAATGCCGGCATCGTTCGCGATGCGCAATTGGTGAAGTGGAACGGCGGCAGCCCCGAGTCAATCATGAGCGAGGACACTTGGGACTCGGTGATCGGGGTCAACCTGAAAGGCGTCTTCTTGGTGACGCGCGCGATTGTCCCCTACATGATCAAAGGTGGAGGCGGAGTAATTCTGTCCGCGGCCTCGGTGGTGGGGCTTCTGGGAAACTTCGGCCAAACGAATTATGTGGCGTCCAAGGCTGGTGTCATCGGCATGACGCGCACCTGGGCGCGAGAACTGGGCAAGTACAAGATCCGCGTCAATGCCGTGGCTCCGGGATTTATTGCGACGGACATGGTGAGGGCCATGCCGCCGAAGGTGCTGGAAGCTATGGTGGCGCGAACCCCCATGGGACGGGCGGGAACTCCAGAAGACGTTGCCAACGCATATTTTTGGCTTGCATCGGACCAGGCAAGTTTCATCCATGGAACTGTGATTTCCGTGGACGGCGGTGTTGTGATTGGGACCTAAGCGGAGAGAGCCCCAACGAGCGACTTACCTAAGAACAGAGAGCAGTGCCAAGTCCGTTCCGGTAGTCGAAACGCTGCGAGCGATTTTGGGTGAGGTGAGCGAGGCTGAGGGAAATCCATAGGCCGGCCCAATCTTACGGTGAATGTTGTCGGCGACTGCTGAATCTGGACAATCTTGCTCAGCTCGAAATCAAACACTCTGAAAACCGCAGGCGTTCCGCGGCATGGCTGGTACGCTCTGCGCCGTGACATAGGGACGCAGATCATCGCCGACAGCAAAGACCCGCTTGCTGCCAGGAAACGCCACGGCACGAGAGCGTAGCTACAACCGAGGCTCATTACATCAAGGATGTGCCAGAGCACATGCGAAACGCGATGCATGGAGTAGATCTGCACATTCGCAAGATCGTGGCGAAACGTAGCAAACAGGAGGCTTCAGCAGAAAATTAGGACAGTACAAGCAAGTGCGCTCAGAGCAGGCGATTCCGCCAATGCAGTAAAATTGACGAGGTAAGTGAGGGTCAGGAATCATGCAAGCAAATGTGCAGCCTCCCGCCACTAAGTCATTGTGGCCCTGTAGCTCAGATGGATAGAGCAGCGGTTTCCTAAACCGTTGGTCGGCAGTTCGATTCTGCCCAGGGCCTCCATCCTATCTAACTGAAAGCGCGCTAGTTGACGGCAGGGGATGCCGTAGCCTTCCAGCGATTTGTTGACACTTCGTTGACAGATAAGGAATCGGGCAGGGCTTGTTCCAGCTTTGCCATCGCATCGGCAACCTGTTTCGGCACTGTCTTAATGTAATACGTGTTCGTTGTGCTCACGTTGGCGTGTCTCAAAATTTCCTGAATCACCTTCTCGGGTACACCCAGAGCATAGAGGTTGCTGCCAAGTCCGCGCCGTGCAGCGTGCCAGCCGTGCCATTCGAGACGTGAACTATCGCGGACGAATTTGTGATCTGCGCCGTTGTGTTGTTCCTTCGGTTTCTGGCACTGGTTGCAGCGGTCAAGTGCGGGGAGGATTTCCCGGTGCAAGAGATTGTTAAGGTTCATCGGTTTGCCGTTTTGATTGGCGAACATCGGCCCACTCTGCGGATTGCCGCAGCGGAGTCGATACAAGTCCAAACGCGCCGCGAGGGGCTTAATAACGGGTACAGCACCCCTGCTGCGTTTCGTTTTTGGCTCGTTGATCCGGCCTTCCCAAACGGCTCGCGTGACGCGAATCACCCCATCTTGATAATTCTCCCAAACCAAGCCCTGTAGTTCGCTTCGCCGAAGCCCCGCGAACGCGGCCACTGCGAAGACCGTTGCGGCAGTTTCAGGCAGCAGTGCCAGGATGGATTGGATTTCATCGAAGTCGTAGGCATACGTTTCTTGCGGCATGAGAACATTTTCGTGTTAGGTCCGACCGGCGTGGGCAAGAGCTTCATCGCGTCGGCCCTTGCGCAGAAAGCTTGTCGCGACGGCTACTCGGCTCTCTATTTGCGAGCTGCCGCCTTGCTGCGTGAATTGGCCCTGACACGAGCCGATGGAAGCTTGCGTCACTTTCTGGCACGACTGGGCCGCATCGATGTTCTGGTCATTGATGACTGGGCCATGGGGCCGCTCAATGAAAACGAGCGCCGCGAAGTCTGGGAGATCTGCGAGGATCGCTTATCAAACTCGCTCCACCATCCTCACTTCCCAGTTGCCAATCTCGCGCTGGCACGAGCAGATCGGCGATCCCACGATCGCCGATGGCATCCTCGACCGTTTGGTTCACAACGCCCACCGCATCGAGATGCGCGGAGAGTCCATGCGCAAGAAACGCAATCCGCCACAGGACGAGAAGAAGGAATGAACCAACGCCGGTTCGGTAAGATGTCTGAGTTAGGCACCGACTCCCAGATGTTGACCTCCGGATGATCTTCGGGGAGGCGGACTCGCCGAATCGGCTGTTTTTCCACAAAAACGGGCGCGGATGAAGATCCGTGCCCGGGTGAAAACTTTCGCTCGACGGCGAGCGATGCGCCGTTCCGTTTCTTACGGAGCTGAAGTGTAATTGTATTCGTTGTAGTACCACTGACCGCCGACCAGCGACCACAGGGTCACGTAGATCGTGCTGTTATTGGCCGGCAAACTATACACCGTCGCGCTCGTCGCCAGGCCAAGGTTGCCCGACTGATAGTAGTTGTTGCCGCCAACCGTACTGCCCACGTCCATCCAGTATGCGCTGGCGTTCGGGTCGCTGCTCCAGGTGAATGTGGCGGCGTACCCGTGCAGCGTGGACCCTGGACTCGGCGAGGTGATGGCCGCCAAGCCGCTGGACGCGTTGAAGGCGGTGTAGGTGTATTGGTTGTTCAGCCACTGCCCGTCCACCAGGGAGTACAGGGTCACGTAGACCTTGCTCCCGTTGGTAGGAAGCCCGTTCACCGTCTTAGTGAGCACGTTGCCCAAGTTGCCCGACTGGTAGTACTGGTTGCCGCCTGCACTGCTGCCGACATCGATCCAGTACGCCGTCGCGCCGTTGCCCGCAGTCCAAGCGAAGGTCACACTACTGGCGCTCAGAGTCGAGCCTGGAGCCGGCGATGTTATTACACCTTTTTGAGCGCTGGCGCCAAACGCAGTGTAGCTGTATCCGGTGGAGACCCAGTTTCCGTTCAGCAGGTAGTACCAGGTCGCAAACACCGGGCTGCCGTCACTGGGCAGAGAATTGACGGTTTGCGAGAAGGTAGAAGCGGAGAGGCTGCCCGACTGGTAATAATTGTTCCCCCCTGATGCGTTGCCCACGTCCAGCCAATAAGCGGTAGCGCCGGGATAGCCGGCCCACCAGAACGTCACGGAGTTTCCGGCCAGCGTGGATTGGTTGACCGGACTGTAGATTCCCGGCGTCGTCGTCGGCGTATACATGAGCACCCGACTGTTGTCCCAGTCGGCCACATAGAGATTGCCGATGGTATCCAGCGTGACCCCGTACGGTTCATATAAGCTGTTGGCGCTGATCCCACCGTCGTTGGGAGTGCCGGTGGTGAAGCTGCCGTTCTGTCCGTAGACCCGCGTGGCGGTGGTGCTGCCGGAGGGATAGAACAGCACCCGATTGTTACCCTCGTCGGCCACGTAGAGATTGCCACTGCTGTCCAGGGCGACATCTTGCGGATAGGATAAGCTGTTGGCGCTGATCCCGCCGTTGTTCGCTGTGTTGGTGGTGAAGTTGCCGACGCTAGGTTCACTGCCATCGGCGCCTCCCGTGAATGAATAAATGGGGGCTTCGTTCCAAGGCTGTGTCACTGAGGCCGCTGGGTGGGAACCAGGCTGCGACTAAAAGTCTAAAGGCGCGATCTCTCGCGCCTTTGGCGTTTAACCAGGTAGGCAAGTTACTTCTTTGGCTCCAGGATGATTTCCCGTGCCAAGCGCTCACCAATGATTTCGCGCCAACTGGCACGTTCCTCATAGCCCGCGATCATCTTCTGATCGTTGCTATTTAAAGCCTGGTTGCTGACCACTTCCGCTTTGTCCTGGTTGGCCTCCATGGTCGCCAGGTCTTTGTATTCGGTCATCAGCATTAAGTCGAAATCAGTCGGGCTATGCGCCTCAGTGCCAATGACCATGTAGTTGAGAATCAGCCCTGCCTTCTTGAGGGCCTCCTGTTCAGTCTTCCAATCGCCCGCCAGGTACTCCATGTATTTCAGGGCGACGCCGGGCTTGGCCTTCACGAAGGTGATGTCCCACACGGGACCGTCGTGGAACGGACGCACGGGGGTAGATTGGGCGAGTAAGAGGGTGGGCAGCAGCATGGCGGCAAACGCCAGCACTGCGATGACACGAATCATGTTCTTCATCAGGCTCCTTTTGTGCATTTCAGTTGAGATCGAGTGCCTAGACTCACTCCTGCGTCGGCTGCCACTTCCACAGCCCGGCAGTTTTTCCCTCCGGCTCAGACAGATTACGTCAGCGGAGCATGCGAGCGGCGATTGGGCGGAACACCTGGCCAATCAACTGGCATGACAGGCCTCATCGTAACCGTTTTGGCGGTGAACGGATCACTTATTTAATGGGATTTAGAATGGAGCGGCTTTCAGGGCGGTCATAGATATCTAGCAAGCCCGGAATTGTTACGTGACCAGGCGACGAAGCATCGCCGCAAACTGCTTGATGAACCTTAAGTTTCGTGATCGTTGACGCAATCAGGCGATAGCGCTCATTAGCCGACGGACTCCCAATGAGCGCTAAGGCGATTTCTCAACAACTATCCGCGGAACAGCAGGGTAACGCCGCCAACCGGAATGTTGCGCGTTGGCGTTGCTACCCTGTTGTTTCACAAAGGGTCCAATTCGAGATGCCCGCTTACGTGACTAAGGGCTGTCGCGCTTCGCGTGATTGCGGATAACCTCGAACACCGTCCCGAGGTTATAAGTGCCCTCAACTGGCGCCACCCGCCTGTCGGCAAAATCACCGTCGTTCGATCCCCCCTGCTCCGGCATATCTCTCCTCTCGGCTGGGGGCACATCGCCTTCACCTGAGGAGACTACGTGGTTGCAAAAGACACACGGATAGATGGGCGTCACCTCGAACACCGTCCCCAGACCGTAAGTCCCGCCGCCGTAAGTACCGCCCAAGTCGGCCGTGCCGTAGAGATTGCCGGCGCGATAGAAGATCAGGGTGGCGTTGGGATCAGCCCCGTCCGTGCCGTTGCCGAAGCTATAAAGCACCTGCTCTGTCCAGCCCCCGCCCGCAGTGGGCGTCAACTCGAACACCGTCCCGTCGCCGTAAGTACCGCCCCAGAGAGTCGTGCCGTAGAGATTGCCGGCGGCATCGAAGATCAGGGTGGCGCAGCCGCACAACCGGGATGCCGCCAGCCGTCCGGCGAACGCTGACCCCTGACAGGATGTCCACCGCTGTCTGCGGCGCCATTGTGTGTATGCTTTCCAGAACCTGCGTTGTCTTAGTCTTCGCCATTTCGAATGATGTCGTGGCGGGCATCCGCATACCATGAAGGTCCCGCCGAGCTGCTGAAGATGATCTTGCCTTTTACGGCAGCCAGGGCTTCGTCGTAACACTCGCCCGCTTCGGGCTGAAACGAGCTTTCATCGTTTAAATAACCATAGAGGTGATAAGACCGAATCTGGTCGGCACCGCGAGGGATGCCGGAAATGTAGTCGCCGTGTTTGAATTCCAGTGAGAGGGCCGGCTGATCTCTGGTCGGCTTGGTCAACGGAAATGCTTCGCGCAGAAAGTCGGGCTGCTGGTCGTAGAGACACTTCGCGTACTTAACGAGCTGAATGGCTTTGTTCTCCTTCTGGGTCTAAAACAGCACGCCGCATTCCGGCGTTGTCATGGCCTTTAGGGTCAGATAGGCCACGCAAGCCCAAGAGACCATGAGGTCCCGTGACTTCTCAATCCAGACGATGCGTTCTGCATCGAGGATCTCGAAGAGAATGGCCAGATAGTCATAGCGGGGGAACGGCTCGTAAGGAGCAGATACCCGGAGATCGCCGGTCCGCCTAGGCGGATGCAGGCAACACTTCGTTTAGAAACCACTAGGCAAGCCTTTCTTCCCACTTGCTCCCGCTAATCACGGCTTTTGGTGATTCAGGTCACCGACTTGTTCAGCCAGTTGGGAGAGCATTGTGATGCGAGGGATTTCCATTCATCCGGCTTCTTAGAGGTCTGGGATGTCATCCCTTGGGCACCACCCTCGCAGCCCACGTAGCAGGGCTTTCCTCGCACCCTATTCTGGTCGCGTTCGCGCCTCCGCTTGTCTGATTGACCTTCCTGTGCAAGTCCTAGCGTTTCAAAGCTGTACGTGTCGCAGCGAAGCCCTAGGTCAGCGTAACGCGCAGATTGCGTGCGAGGAAGGGGCGTCTTCGTGATCGTTGGTTTAGGGGTTGATCTACTCGAAAACAAACGCGTCGAGCAGGAACTCACGCGGGGCGATTGGCGGCACGGGGACGGAATCTTCACCCGCGAAGAAATGACGCGCTGCAACGCCGGCAAAAACCCAGCCCTTCGCTATGCGGCCTGCTTCGCGGCTAAAGAAGCCACGCTGAAGGCCTTGAGGGTTGAAATCAGCGACTTGGGGATGTTCCACGAAGTGGAGATAAGTCTCGGCATAACCGGCGCGCATGCAGTCGTTCTGCATGATCGGTTGCAATCGGTATCGGAAGCGTTGGGTGTGCGGCATATAAGGGTTTCGACCGCTGCCGCCGCGAAGCAAACTGGCGCGATGGTCATTCTGGAGTCTTGAGCAGCCACCGGCGCCAAGATCGGACATGCCCTATGAGCAACACGATGTACTGCGAGGAGCTCAGCGCCAAATCTTACGAGGAACTTGCTGCAAACTTCGATTGGTCGATCGCCGAACGCGAGCTAGGCTACATTCCCGGTGATTTGATCAACATCGGATGGATGTGCAGCGACCGCATCTGCCACCTCGGTAGGGCAGACAAAGTCGCCCTGTATTGGGAGGACTTCCAGGGCAACCGGCAAAGGTTCACGTTCGACGAGCTCCGTGTTCTGTCCAATACCGTGGCCCAGTTTCTCTGCGAGCTCGGCATAGCGCCGGGCGAACGAGTCTGTCTGTTCATGGACCGCGCACCTGAGTTGTACATCGGCCTGCTTGGCATTTTGAAGACCGGCGCGGTGGCGCAGCCTTTGTTCTCCGCGTTCGGGGACGAATCGCTTCTGGTGCGCCTGAAGAACGCCGATACGTCAGCGATCATCACGCAGAAAAAGCACGTCCACAAGGTGCGCAAGATCCGCGAGCAACTCCCTAACTTGCGCCATATCATCGTGGTGGACGCAGGCGATTCTGCGCTGCAGCAATGCGAGGTGGCGTTTCGAATGGAGCAATTGCCGCGCGTCGAAGATTTCCACGTATACCCGACAACGGCAGAGTCGCCATCTCTCTTGCATTACACCTCTGGCACGACGGGCCAGCCCAAAGGCGCACAGCACGTCCACTACTCGATCGTGTCGCAGTACCTGACAGCGAAGTGGGTCCTGGATCTGCAGCCGGATCATATCTACTGGTGCAATGCCGATCCGGGCTGGGTGACAGGCACCTCCTACGGCATCATCGGTCCTTGGTCGAACGGCACGACCCAGGTGGTGCTCGATTCCGGCTTCAACGCGGAGAGCTGGTACCAGTTCATCGAAAAACGCCGAGTTACGGTTTGGTACTCGGCGCCCACGGCCATTCGGCTGCTGATGAAGGAAGGTACCGACGTAGTTCGTCGGCATGACATCTCCAGCCTGCGGCATCTGGCCAGCGTCGGCGAACCCCTTAATGCCGAAGCCGTCATCTGGTCGGAGCAGGCATTCGGCAAGCCGTTTCATGACACCTTCTGGCAGACTGAGACCGGCTGCATCGTAATCACAAACTTCCCCGGAATGCCGATCAAGCCTGGGTCCATGGGCAAGCCATTTCCAGGCATCACTGCAACTGTGCTGAACACTAAGACCTACGAACCGATCACCGAACCGGGACTTGCCGGACTCATCGCGCTACGTCCAGGATGGCCGTCGCAGATCCGTGGCTACTGGAACAACCCAGCGGGGTTCAAGGCCAAATTCAAAAACGGCTGGTATCTGTGCGGTGATCGCGCCTCGATCGATCGCGATGGCTACTACTGGTTCATGGGACGTGACGATGACGTCATCAATACCGGAGGTCATTTAGTAGGACCTTTTGAGATCGAGTCGGCGCTGCTGGAGCATCCAGCGGTCCACGAATCGGCCGCGGTGGCCAAACCCGATCCGGTGAACATGGAGGTGGTAAAAGTCTTCGTGACTCTAAAGCGGGGCTACACCCCAAACGACGATCTGGAGCTAGAAATCATGAACCACATTCGCAAGCGGTTGTCGCCGCTAGCCATGCCGCAGGAAATTGAATTCGTTGACTCTTTACCCAAGACCCGCAGTGGCAAAATTGTACGCCGAATTCTACGCTGTAAGGAGTTCAACGAACCCGTCGGCGATCTTTCCACCATCATGGATGACTAACAGGAGATGGGGCACGACCATGGATGAAATCAGCAAAGTAGTTCGCGATTATGTGGTCCGGGAATATCTCGAAGAGGGCGATGAACGTGAGATCACGGAAACCACGCCGCTGATTTCAGGCGGCATAGTGGACTCTTTTTCGATGGTCTCGCTGAAGCGCTTCCTGGAGAAGAAATACCAGATTCAAATTCCCGATGTTGATGCCACGCCGGATGCATTCGACACAGTGGAAAGGATTGTGACGCTGGTACATCGCTTTCAGAAACCCGCAACCGTCGGCGTATGAGGCGACACCGTCCGGCGGAAATGTGCAATAGAACCCGCCAGCACCCAGGACTTCTTCCACGACAGGTGCTGGCCGCAGCGTTTCCTGTCGCAAGGAGCGAGGATTGTCATGGCCTTCATCAAAGCAGTCCGCAACCGTTACCAGACCGAAATTGAAGGCATCAAGGCCGCCGGTCTATTCAAGGGAGAGCGCTATATCCATTCGCCGCAGGGATCCGAAATTGAGGTGGAGTTTCCCGTCGGCTCAGAAATCAAGAAGTGCATCAACATTTGCGCCAACAACTACCTGGGACTGTCCAGCCACCCCGAGGTGATCGCCGCGGCGCATGCTGGCCTGGACAACCGCGGCTACGGCATGTCGTCGGTGCGCTTTATTTGTGGCACGCAGGACATCCATCGCGAACTGGAGAACCGGCTGACCGAATTCCTCGGCACCGAAGACACGCTTCTCTTCCCCTCCTGCATGGACGCGAATGCCGGCTTCTTCGAAGCCTGTTTGAACGAGCAGGACGTCATGATCGCCGACCGCTTGGTGCACGCTTCCATTGTGGACGGCATGCGCCTGTGCAAGGCGATGCAGGACACTTACAAGCACTCCGACATGGCGCACCTGGAGGAGAAGCTGCAGGAGCACATGGACAAGCGTTCGCGCGTGATCATCACCGACGGCGTCTTCTCCATGGATGGCGACATCGCCAAGCTCGATGAGATCGTTGAACTCGCCGAGAAATATGACGCCATGGTGTTCCTCGACGATTCCCATGCGAGCGGCTTCATCGGCCGCACCGGCCGCGGAACCCATGAACATTGCGGCGTCCTGGGGAGTATTGACGTGATTACTACTACCCTGGGCAAAGCACTGGGCGGCGCCTCCGGCGGCTGCGTTAGCGGGCGTCGCGAACTGGTAGAGATGTGCCGCCAGCGAGCCCGTCCGTTCCTCTTTTCTAACTCGGTGGCCCCGGTCATTGTGGCGGGTGCGCTGAGGTCATGGAGTTGATCACGGCGAATACGGAGCGTCGCGACAAACTGGAGTGGAATGCCAGGTACTGGCGCGGCCTGCTCAAGGATGCCGGCTTTGATATCAAGGAAGGCGAGAGCCCGATCGTGCCGGTCATGCTCTACGATGCCAAGCTGGCGCAA
>Ga0181505_10662406_pt1 | contig 63362 bp, 60 predicted proteins | sample PEATcosm2014_Bin_5_FD_127743 | JGI IMG/M metagenome (GOLD analysis project Ga0181505, IMG submission 127743) | Metatranscriptome of peatland microbial communities from MTU Mesocosm Facility, Houghton, MI, USA - PEATcosm2014_Bin05_30_metaT... | ecosystem: Environmental > Terrestrial > Soil >...
CATCGATGTTCGGCTCCTTCACCGGCGATGATAGTATGTCGAGTCCGGGGCAGACGCCTGTTCCGCCTGTTTCTGCGACTCCGCCTAAGAACCGGACAACGTTCATAGTATTAGGCGCGCTGCTCGGAGCGTTTGGAGCGCACAACTTCTATGCCGGTTATCACAAGAAAGCCGCCCTGCAACTCGCCATTACCGTGCTTACGCTGGGCTTTGGAAGTCCGATGAGTTGGATGTGGGCAATTATCGATATCTGTACCGTTAGTCGGGATAGCTTGGGAGTCCAATTCGAGTCGTAAAAGGGAGTCCGCATGGAGTACTTCGTCAAAAGAGGCGAGCAGCGCTTCGGGCCTTACAACCTTTCCGATCTCCAACGGTACGTGCAGTCGGGAAACATTCTGACCGACGACCTCGCCCAGAGCGAGGGAATGGCGGATTGGGTTCCCGTGTCGCAAGTTCTCGGAAACATCCCTTCCCCTGCGGCGGATAACGCCGCCTTCGCCGCCGCCGCTCCGCAAGCTCAACTCGTTCCTCTTCCTCCCAATCTGCACTGGGCGATCGTGCTGGTTCTGGTCGTAGTCACGCGACAGCTTTTCAATTTGATCTGGGCGCTGGTGCAAGCGAATTGGGCCAAGAATCTTTCCGGCGATAACAAGCCGCTGGTGCTGGTCGCCATGTACCCGGCAGGCATCGTCGCTGGCGTTCTGACCCTAATGGTGTTCAGGCAAGCGGCCTGGCTCGGCGGCCTCTTTATTATTGCTGGTGCGATCATGTTGCTGGTTGGAGTCTTCAGCATCAAGCACGCCATGGAAGAGTATTACAACTCTACAGAGATGGCCGGATTGTCCATGAGCGGCGCGATGACATTTTTCTTCGGCACTATCTACATCCAGTACCACATTAACCGCCTGGCGCGGTGGAAGAAGACCGGAGTGCTATCGTAGTTAGTTGTAAGTTAGACTAAGTCGCGAGCTAAACATGCCTTCTCCACGCACCCGCCGCCTGGCGCTTGACGAGCTGATGCTTCACAATCTGTTGCACGATTGGCCCCTGATTCAGGTCACAGGCAAAGCCGGAATTCCGCCGGAGATCTACCGGATTACTTATAACATTCGCGGCCTCTATGTCTCAGCCTCCGGCGAAATTCTTGAGCGCGACACGCATGTGTTGGAGCTGAATCTAACGCTTGGCTATCCGAAGCGTGCTCCTCAGTGCCGGATGCTCATGCCGGTCTTCCACCCGAATTTCGACGATTCCATGGTATGTATCGGCGACTTTTGGGCTGCCTCCGAGGGGCTTGACGATTTGATTATCCGGATTGGAAGGATGATCGCCTATCAGGAATACAACACGAAAAGCCCTCTGAACGGACTGGCGGCCAAGTGGGCAGCGCAGAATTCTCATCTCCTGCCAATCGATCCTCGCCCCGTCGCTCCTCCGTCGAGCAATGGAGAAGCTCAGGAAACAGCGACGCGCGAGGAGGTTGTTTCCGCGCCGCAGCCTGGGCACGAAGATAGTCCGGGTATGGGTAACCCATGGTCGGAGAAGATTGTCATCGAGTCACAGGGCTAGCGGAAGAGAGGGAGTCAAGAACCGAATCCCGGCTTTTTCAACTTTCTGGTATCCGAGGTTTGTGACAGAATGTAGGCTTGCTGAGCAGGGAAGCGGAGACTGAATGATAAATGACTGCGGTCGCGCCGGTCGCATCCCACTCCAACGAACCGCCAACGCCCTCCAAAGATCACTCCACTCCGAGGTGCAACGCTAGTGGAACTCTACCAGAGGCTGCCCCCCGACGCTCTGAAGATTATTCTGGTTTTGTTTTTATCTTTCCTGATAGGACTGGAGCGGGAAGAACAAAAAGCGGCCAGCGGCTACTACTTCTTCGGAGGAGTGCGCACCTTCCCCCTGATTGGCCTGATTGGATATTCCCTCGCGCTCATCTCGGGCACACAACTGCTGCCGCTGACCGTCGGTTTTCTGGTAGTCGCCGGATTCTTACTTTTGTCCTACTGGCACAAGCTTTCGTCCGCTGAAGCCGGCGGTGTCACCTCGGAAATGTCCGGTCTCGCGACGTTCCTGGTCGGAGCGCTGGTCTGTTACGGACATTTGTGGATTGCGACCACGCTGGGCGTCGCCAGCCTGCTGTTGCTCGATCTCAAGTCGGCTCTTGAGAAGCTCGCCGTTCGCATCGCTCCGCAAGAGATTCTTACGTTCGCCAAGTTCTTGCTTTTGACCGGCGTAATTTTGCCCGTCCTGCCGCATCAGGAATTCACCCGATATCACATCAATCCTTTCAAGACCTGGCTCGTAGTGGTCGCGGTCAGCGCCGTCTCCTACGGCAGTTATGTTCTGCAGAAGGTGACGAAGCAGCAGGGCGGGGTAGTGCTGGCGGCGTTGCTGGGCGGAGCGTATTCATCGACCGTCACCACGGTCGTAATGGCGCGGCGAGCCGCGCGCGAATCGCATCCCCACCTCTTCGCCGGAGGCATCCTGATCGCCTCCGGCATGATGTACCTGCGCCTGGTCGGGCTTCTGGCCATTTTCAACCGGCACCTGATGTCTCTGCTGGCGCTCCCGTTTCTGATACTGGCCGGCCTGGCGGTAGGCATAGGCTGGCTCTGGTCGCGCCGGCCGGATCCCAGCGCGGAGGCAGTACAACGGGAGTTCGAACCCAACAACCCCCTAGAACTGCTGGCGGCATTTGGCTTCGCCGCATTGTTTTTGGCAATGCTGGTAGCTACCCAGTTAGCGGTTACTTATCTGGGCAGAGCGGGAGTGAATACTCTGGCCGCCATCATGGGCGTAACCGACGTAGATCCCTTCATCATGGGGATGACCCAGGCAGCGGGCACGCTCACACCTCTGAAAGTTGCGGCGGCCGCGGTTGCAATCGCCGCCGCCAGCAACAACCTCGTGAAAGGAATTTACGCCTACAGCATGGCCGACCGGAAGACCGGCATACAAAGCCTCTCGCTCATGGCGGCACTCGCTGCAGGCGGCCTCATTCCACTATTGTGGCTCGGATCGTGAACATCGTTCTGAAGCGTCGATCGCGCCCGCGCAGTTCGTCTCCATTCCACGCCACCTGAACGGCCGCGACAGTCTCAGCCGAACCAGCTACGAAAGGCTCATAACCAGTTTGGTCACTGACGCCGGCGGAAACACAAACTTCGAGAGCGGCCCCTTCACCAAGGGCTGATCCTTAGGAACAACCGCATCCGGCTCCGCGAACGAGTTGTGCGCGTGGATGTCACGGTCAGTGAGCACGGTAGCGCTCGCCGACTGGATAGTGGCTCCCCGCACCACAATCTCCGCTTCGCGGGCCTCGCTGACATGCGAATTCACGGCCGTAAGCACGAGTTGCTTCTCATGCAGTGAAGCCGAGCCCTTCAGACTCCAGAACGAAGCCGCTTTGCCGTCGCGCTCATAATGAGCCGACGGAGCAGAGAACACGGTGCGCAGCGACTGGCCGCCTTGGTGCGCGGCATACATCTTGAATACGTGACCGACCGGCGTCACACAAAATTTATCTTCATGCGCGAGATACAAACTGTTCAGACAATTGATCAGCTGGGCGCAATTTGCCATCGCGACCTTTTCCGGATTCTGGTTGAAAATGTCCAGCGTCATCCCGCTAAACACCGCATCCCGCAAGGTTGGAGTCTGTTCCAGAATGTCGCTGGCTGTCGCTTCGCTGCCCGGACGGTACCAGGGTCCCCATTCATCCACGACCAGTTTGATGTGATGCTCGCGATCGAACTCGCCCATCACCTGCCAGTGCCCGTCGATGAGAGATTGCATGACTTCGCCTTGCCGCAGAAGTTCGTACCAGTCCACCAACTCAAACTTGAGCGCGTCGCCTTTGCCTTCATCCCAATCGCTGGTACGGCCGCGGCTCAGGTTCCAGGAATAATAATGAAGCGCTAGACCAAAGATGGAGTGAAGCGCATCCGGCCCCTTGCGCGTAATCTCCTCGAGAAAACCGCGGGTCCAATCATAACTGTCGTCGCTAGGTCCGGATGCGACCAGGGAAAGCTCCATCCCATATTTCGGAACCCAAGCCGTAAACCGCCGGAATTCGACCGCGTATTCCTGAGCGGTGAAATTGCCCCCGCATCCCCATGACTCATTGCCCACTCCCCAGAAACGGACCTGGAACGGGTCGGCGTCGCCTGCCGCCGCCCGCGTCTCCGCCAAGGTCGTGCTGCCGGCCGGAGAATTGCAGTACTCCACCCAGCGATAGAATTCTTCGGCCGGCAAGCTGCGCAGATTCGCCGCCAGATAAGGCTGGCTGCCAATCAATCGGCAGAAGTGAACGAATTCGTTGGTGCCAAATTGGTTGGAATCGTACTTATGACGGGCAGGCGAGCCCGCCGGTTCATCGCCCTCCCAGAAATTAGTTCGACGCGGCCGGTTGGAAGCGGGGCCGACGCCGTCGCGCCAATCATAGCTATCGGCAAAGCAGCCACCCGGATAATGAACCACCGCTGGCTTGATCTGCCTCATCTCCTCGACCAATTGTTTCCGAATTCCGCCGATGTTCGGAACCTTCGAGTTCTCGCCCACCCAGATCCCGTCGTAGATCACTCCACTCAAATTCTCCGCGAAGTGTCCGTAGATATTCGGAGAGACGACTCCTAAAGGCTCGTCAAGCAGAATCTCGATTCTCGAATCCGTGGTGGTTGTCGATGCCGCTAACGGATACTTGGAGATGAGCACTCCGCCCATCCCCAACACGCTGTTGCGAAGAAATTCGCGTCGCCCGATCATCGCTGGCTCCTGGTCTACAACCTGTTTACGATTGTTGTCGGATGGCCCAATTCTAATTTTGCTCCCACAGCCCTTCCGGTTTGGGCAATACGCGATAAAGCACGGCCCCATGCGGCGGCAAGGTCAGCTTGATGGACTGGGCTGGACCCAGATCCTTGCGCTCCCACAGATCGCGCAAGCTATATTCCTTATCCGGAAGACCCAAGTCTCGCCACGAATATTCGACGGTTGCGGCGGCATCTTCAAGGTTGAAGGCAGCAACGTAATAGCCTTTTCCTGAAGCCGGCTGCGCCAACCAGACAGATGCTTTGCTGCTTGCGATCGCCTGATGATTCCCCGTTGAGTGCTGATCCAGGGCAATCACCTCTGGATTGGTGAGCAAAGACGTGGTCCAGTCATTGCCGGCCGTGAGATCGCCGCCCACCATCAAAGGCGAGCGGAAGATGCACCAAAGCGTCATCAGCGTCCGCTGTTCGTCGTGCGTAAGCCGCGTGTCGCGCGCTTGCCCCCAACCCGGTGCGGGGCCCAAACGGCCGACCGGCAGCATGTCCGCATCCGGCCAGTGTCCGGGCTCGGACATAGCTGCCCACTGGGCCGCCCGGGCAAACTGATCTCCAACTCCTTTGGGATAGTCCCGATCGTTGTGCCACAGATCCCAAATGTCATCGGAGATGCGCCACATTTGTGCGTATTGGCGCATTTCATACGCCTTCTCGATGGGAGCAGGCCCGGGCGAAAGGCTGAGGACAATCGGCCGGCCGCTTTTCCCCAGCGCCAGGCTCAGCATTCGAATTTCATCTCCTTTATAGGGATGGCTGCTGATGCAATCGACCTTGATGAGATCGACGTCCCAACTGGCATAGAGTCGCGCAATGGAGTCGTAATAAGCTTGCGCTCCCCGCTTCGAGGAATCGAGACCGTAGTTGTCGAAATTCCACGGACACGTGTCCGAAGTATCCGCCGCATCCGCCGCGCGATAATCTGACTCCGCGATGGGCAAGTTTTTTTCCACCGCTTGCTTGGGAATGCCTCGGAGAATGTGGATGCCAAATTTCAGGCCAAGGGAGTGCACGTAGTCGGCTAGAGGTTTGAACCCCGCGCCGCCGGCCGCGCTAGGGAATCGGCTCGCTGGTGGCGTATAGCGCCCATAGCTGTCCAGGCTGAACTGCGAGTTTTTTGAATTGCCTTCGGCGATCGGATTGGTGACAAACCATTCCATATCCACCGTGACATATTGCCATCCGTAAGGTTTGAGGTGCTCGGCGAACCACTGGGCGTTGGCTTTGAATTGGGCTTCATTGATGGTCGTGCCGTACCCATCCCAGCTATTCCAGCCCATGGGCGGAGTCGCGGCCAGCAGTTGGACATTCGTTGCTGGAGATGCCGCAGCAGCCGGCGAAGCCTTTGCCTGTGCCCAGGCGCTCGTCAGCAGAGTTTGAGAAATGAGAACGCATACTGCAATGCGCAATACAAGATGAATCTTCATCATGGTCTGCTCTGAACAACGTAAGCCGTGACTTGGAGTGGGTGTGCGCAACATCCTTGCGGACGGTGCAAGCAACTCCGAAGGCCGAAGAAATTCGGTCGCATTGGGCTCCAACTTTTTCGGCCAGCGCCCCAAAGCCCCCGGCGAGACGCGGCCAGCGCTAGCCCCTGGCAGATGTTTGTCAACTGCTCGCTGAATCGCCTCCAGCCGTGGACCGGGCTGCAAACTTAGTCGCCAAGCTGTCGATGTCCGGAAAGGATAGAGGTGCAATCAGCGTGCGTTCCGGCTGGTGTCCCCGCCCTTTTACAGCCGCCACCAGGGCTTCGAGGGCGGGCGAAGTAATTGGGGGCGTGATAACGGTGGCTGCCAGAATGCCCTGCCGCACCCAAGCCTGCCCGGTTCCCGGAAGACCGTCGACGCCAAGAAATGGCACAGTCGATTTGCGGTTCCCCTCTGGCCGAGTCGTCTGTTCTTCGATGGCGCGCCGCGCGCCCATCGCGAGCAGGTCGTTTTGAGCCTGCACGACATTGATTTGCTCTTGATGCGCCGTGGAAAGCCGCAACCATGATGCAACCGCATGGAAGCCGGATTCTTCCGTCCAGTTAGTGCTCTTCAAGACCTTGACGCTCATGCTTCCTGGTTTTGTCTCCAGCATGCCGGCGGTACGCTGCTCCGTAACCATACTGTAGGAGGGGCCCTGAAGGTAGAGAAGCGAACCGCCGCGGGGCATAATAGCGGACAGCTGACGCCCTTGAATCCGCCCGATCTCATGATTGTCGGCACTCACAGCAAAGGCCTGGACGCTGCCGCTGGAACGAAGTTCCTTCAAGTAGTCGGCCTCGCAATTGAGCACCACCCAGGCGATGCCCGATGCCACTGCCGCCTGCGCGACCTTGGGAAAGCCCGTTCGACCGGCGGGCTCGACAATGATTCCATCCACGTCGCGAGCGTGGATCGCGTCCAGAAGTTGCTGACTCTGGTCAATGGAATTGTTGTTGGCAAAAAGGATGCGCACCTCCACCCCCAGGCGGGTCGCAGCCTCTTGGGCGGCGCTAGCCTGCGCGCGTTGGTAGTCATTATCGTCGGTGATCAGAGAGACGACAAATCGCAGTGTTTTCATGTTCCCCCCTCAATCAGAAAAAGCCGGGTCGCGCAAGAATGACTGACCCGTGTTCCGGCAGCAACTCGCCAATTCCGATGGGATGATCGGGAGACCTGTCCCCCAAATTGGGTCTTTCCACTGAAATCTTTAGCGGACAGAGAAGCTGTAGACAGTGACCGTATGATACCGCTCCCCGCGCTTCAACTCCGTCGTCGGGAAAGCGGGATGATTCGGAGAGTCGGGGAAGTGCTGCGTCTCCAGGCACAGAGCCGCGTGCAAATTGTCCGCTTTCCCGCCCTTGCCTTTGACCGAACCGTCCAGGAAATTGCTGCTGTAAAACTGGACTCCCGGCTGATCCGTCAGAACCTTCAGCACGCGCCCACTGCTTGGATCATAGACCTCGGCGGCTTCCGCCAGTTTTCCGCCGCCGCCGTCCAGCACCCAGTTGTGATCATAGCCGCGGCCGCGGTGAATCTGTTCATCGTCCGCGTTAATCCGCGCTCCAATGGCAGTCGCCTTGCGAAAATCAAAGGGAGTCCCTTCCACCGGCTTCAACTCGCCCGTAGGAATCAGCCCCGCATCCACCGGCGTGAAGCGGGATGCGTGCAGAGTCAGTTGATGGTTCAGGATGTCGCCCTGCCCAGCCAGATTGAAATAAGAATGATTAGTCAAATTGACCACCGTGTCTTTGTCAGTGGTGGCTGAATACTCAATCCTCAGGTCGCCCTTCACCAATGTGTAGCGAACCGTCGTCCTCAGGTTGCCCGGGAATCCCGCCTCGCCATCTTTGCTCAGATAACTCAGTTCCACTCCGTCCGCGACCGGCTTTCCTTTCCAGACCACATTATTGAAACCGTGCGGCCCGCCGTGCAGAGTGTTCTCGCCGTTGTTCTGAGGCAACGAATATTTCTGGCCATCGAGCGTGAAGCTGCCGCGCGCTATGCGATTCCCATAACGTCCAATGATAGCTCCGAAGAATGCGTTCGAAGAGCCGTTGAAGTTGGCCACGTAGCCGTCAAGATCGTCGAACCCAAGCACCACGTCCGCCACCTTGCCGTTGCGGTCCGGAGCTTTCAGGGAAACTACAATTCCGCCGTAGGTTGTGATTCGAGCTTCGTACGCGCCGTCGCTCAGCGTGTAAATCTCTACCGGAGTTCCATCCGGCATCTTCCCAAAGGGCTGGCTCGTCACTATCGTTTTAGCCTCCACAGCCGTAGTAAACAGTGCCAGCCCTAACCCTCCGATTGCCATCCTTCGCACAACTTCCTGAACGCTCATAGCCGCTCCTTCGCTTCGAGTTCTAATGTGCTGTATGGCCCGCCACAGACGCTGCCACAGCGATCAATGTCGGCAGGATGTCTCCCATGCCGTTGCCGCCCCGCTGGCCCAGGGTGAAATACAACTTGCTAAACAAGGGATACAGGTCTTCGTAAATATGCTGCGCCGATTCATTGGCCTTGAATGTCCGGTGGCCGGGGCAGATCTTATCCTGCGCTTCTTCGATGGTCTTGAAAGTCCCCGCCGCCAGAAAAGCAAAGATGGCAGATCCAAGACTGACCACGCTTTTGCTCGGAACCAGCACCGGCCGTCCCAGCACGTCGGCATAGACTTGGTTCAGCACATCATTCTTCTGAGGAATGCCTCCGGCATTGATCACGCGTTTGATGTGTACGCCATTCCCAGCCATGCGATCCAGAATGACGCGGGTATGAAACGCCGTTCCTTCAATCGCCGCGAAAAGTTCATCCTGGGCGGTGCTCTGGAGATTCCATCCGAGCGTCACGCCGCGCAGGTTGGGGTTCACCAGCACGGTGCGGTCGCCGTTGTCCCAGGTCATGCGCAGCAATCCCGTCTGCCCGGCGCGATAGTTCTCCAGTCCGGCGCTCAATGTCCTGACATCGGTTCCAGCCCGAGTAGCGATCGCACTGAAGATGTCTCCCACGGCGGAAAGTCCGGCTTCGATTCCCGTCCGCAGAGGATGCACGCTGCCCTGAACAACCCCGCAAACGCCGGGCACTAGGTTCACCGATGGAGTGATTCCAATAATGCAAGTCGAGGTGCCGATGACGTTCACCATGTCATCGGTTCGGCACCCCGCGCCAATCGCGTCCCAATGTGCGTCGAACGCTCCTACCGGAATCGGAATCCCCGCCTTCAGCCCCAGTTGTTCAGCCCAGAACGCCGAGAGCGTGCCCGCGATCTGATCGGACGTAGCGTATTCGCCATCCAGCTTCGCGCGCACTCCTTTCAGCAGAGGATCGACGCTAACCAGAAAGCTCTCCGGAGGCAACCCGCCCAGTTGTCGATTCCAGAGCCACTTGTGTCCCATGGCGCAAACGCTGCGCTTCACTTTCTTGGGATCGGTGATGCCACAGAGCGTGGCCGCCACCATGTCGCAATGTTCGAAGGCGGAGACGAACTTTGCCCGCTTCTCCGGATTGTGCCGGAGCCAGTGCAGCAGCTTGGAAAATCCCCACTCCGACGAGTACACCCCGCCGCACCATTGAATCGCTTCGAGTCCCTCGCGGCGAGCCGCCTCCGTGATCTCCGCCGCCTCGCCCTTCGCGCGATGGTCGCACCACAGGTAGTACTCGCCTAATGGCTGAAGATCCTTGCCGACCGGAATCACCGATGAACCCGTGGTATCCAGCGCGATGGCCTGCACTTGATCCCCGGTGATTCCGGCCTTCTTCAGGGCTTCGCGCGTCGCCGCAGCCAACGCCCGCATGTGATCGTCATGGGATTGGGTGGCGTATTCCGGATCTTCGCGCTTGCGATGCAGTGGGTATTCGGCAACCGCGGACTCCAGGAGACCGCGTTCGCTGTCCACCAGAGAGACGCGCACGCTAAGCGTCCCAAAATCCACTCCCGCGACGATTGCCATCAGCACGCTCCATTGTCGTGCCCGTGCCAGTACATGTCCCACCCGAAATAGCGGGTCGTAGCTTCATGCACCGCCGATGCCACCGACGAAAGATTGGCGGCAACGTGATGCTCAAAGCCTTTCTCGCAGATGAAATGCAGCAACCGCTGTAGCTTCGGGATTTCCACCACCCCCGCGCCGCCAAAGGTGTTCAGCGGATCGTCGGTGAATTGTCCGGCGCCCACGTAGCCGCGCATCTTGCCCGAGGTATCGTCGGTCGAGAAGCGGGCAAAGCTCATCTTCTCCGGCCGGATGACCCCGACGCAGGTTCCAAATGTGTTCTCCTTGCCCACCGTGCCGGCAATGATCGCCTGAAAATCCATCTTCACCGAGCGGAAGAAATGTTTGGGCAAGTTGGAGCAGTGGAAGCACACCGCCTTGTTCGGATCCGCTCCATAATTGTTATTCCAATCGAGAAGCGCCGACGGAGTCCCGGAAGCAAGCTGCAGAGCGTGCATTCCCAGTACGCCGCAAATGTCCACTTCGCAGGCGCTGGACAGCAGTTCGTTGCTCATCATGCTCATGATGGTGCAGGGAACCACGCCTAGGTTCTCTTCGATCGAAGTCCAGCACTGGACGGCGCTGATCGCAACCTCGGTAGCCGCCATCCACTGGTCGACGACCGCCCCCAGTTTTGCCATCTTCAACAAGGCCGCCGCCGGCACATCGCTCGAATCGGCGTACTTTTTGATGGCGGCCAGCTTAGCCTGCGCATGGTCGTCGTTGTCTTTCATGCGCGAAATGCGGCCCAGCACCTCGGAAAGATCGAGCGTCTCAATCGAGATGCCCTGCGATTCCAGTATCTTCTCGCTATAACGCACTGTGTTGAACGCGGCCGGCCGCGCGCCGATCGCGCCCACCCGTAAGTTCCGGAAACCGTTTACCACCCGGCACACCGCCGCGAACCACTCCAGGTCTTTGGCGAACTCCGGCGAGTCGAGACTCTCCGTGTGCAGCGTAGTAATCGAATACGGAATCCCGTACTGCCGAAGATTGTTGCAGGCCGACATCTTGCCGCAGAAGCTGTCGCGGCGGAAGGCAATCGCCATCTTCGCAGGATCGTCCGGCGTGGCCTGAATCAGTACCGGCACGCGCAGATCGGCCAGACGCAAAGCATCGGCAATCGCCCGCTCCTCGCCAAAATTCGGCAGCGTCACGATGATGCCGTCGATCCGCTCGCGGTTGCGCTTAAACAGATCCGCGCAACGCCGGGACTCTTCCCGCGTCTCCACCGCCCCATGCTTGCTTTCCTCGGGAGTAAGAGCCACCACGTCGATGTTGGCCGCCTCCAGAACCCGCAAAATCTCTTCCCGCCCGCTTTTGGCTAAATGATCCGGAAAGAATCCCCGGTTACCGACAATGATTCCCATCGTCATTTTCTTATGACTGGCCGACATATCACTCTCCACTTCTCCTTAGGATTTCCGCTTCGGTGCGAAGCGGACACAATAAATAAGACCGAACACCAGCAATGCCGCTCCCCACCACACATTGGCGTGCAGGTGGTAAAGGACCACACTAGGCTGCTCTGGAGGATTTATCAGCTGGAAAATTCCCGCAGCCAGAATCAACGCGCCATTTACAGCCAGTGAGATACCGATGAAAAACCAGATCGAAATCATGCAGCGTGCCTCCGTTTGCCAGAAAATCCTCTACCAGAAAATAATGTTCAGTGCGATGAATACCACCATTACCACGCCCGCCCAGAAAATAGGCCTCTGGTATAACGGGAGTTTCCCCACGCTTGGAATCTTAGTCAGCCCATAGACCAGTCCAGTCAATTGGCTCTCCGGTATAGGCTTCGTTACCAGACTCACCACTACGGTCACGACGACACAAGTTATAAAGGACCAGAGTGCCTGATACATATCCTGGGCAAGGCCTTTAGCGTGGGGCGACAGCGCCACATAACGCAGCGCGGAAGGATCGTGTTTCACCCAGAGAAACATGCTAACCGAACAAAGCGTCCCGGACAGCAACCCCCAGAAGCCGCCCCAGCCAGTCGCCCGCTTCCAGAGCATCCCGAGCACCACCGTACCGAATAGCGGAGCAATGAAGAAGCTGAATAGCGCCTGCACATAATCCATGATACTGGCGAACTGCATAACCAGATACGCTGTGCCGACGCTGATCAGCACGCCGATCACCGTGGTCCAGCGTCCCATATTCACATAGTGATGGTCCGTGCCCTTGCGATTGATGAACGGTCGGTAGATGTCATAGGTCCACACCGTGGTGAAGGCGCTCACATTCCCCGCCATGCCCGACATAAAGCCCGCGATCAGCGCCGTAACTCCTAGACCGAGCAGCCCGGGACCGCAATAGCGGGCCAGCATGAGCGGAAGAACGTCGTTATAGCTGTGGCCCCCGGTTATTCTGGCGACCGATTCCGGAACCAGCTTCACCGGCAGCACCGCCAAGCCGATCAATCCCGGAAGAATCACGATGAACGGAACCGCCATCTTGAATGCGGCCCCGATGATCGGCGCGATTTCCGCGCTCCGCAGGTCTTTCGCGGCCAGAACGCGCTGCACCACCAGGAAGTCCGTAGTCCAGTAGCCCGTCGAGATCACCATCGCAAGCCCAAACACAATCCCGGTCCAATGAATTCCCATGGGATTGTTGGTGAATGAGCCCAAGCCCGACCAGAGATGAACGTACTGCGTCGATGCTCGCTCGGCAATCTGCAACTTGAGGTTGGTCCATCCGCCGGCCTCCACCAATCCCAGGATCGGAATGCAGCGCGCCCGCCCAGATGAGGAAGAACTGCAGCACCTCGTTAAAGATCGCCGAGCGCAGCCCGCCCAGCGTCACATAAATGGCCACCGTCAAAGACGAGACCCAGATGCTGAAATTAATGTCCCATCCGAGCACAATCTGCATGACCTTGGCCATGGCAAACATATTGACGCCGCTCATGAGGACGGTCATAAACGCGAACGAAACCGCCGACAGGGCGCGGCTCGGTTCCCCGTAACGCAGTTGCAAATATCCCGGCACCGAGTGGGTCTTGGAAATGTAATAGAACGGCATCATGACCAGCGCCAGGAACAGCATCGCCGGGATGGCGCCGATCCAATACCAGTGCGTCGCCAGGATGCCGTACTGGTAGGCTGAACCCGCCCAGCCCATCAATTCGAGCGCGCCCAGATTGGCCGAGAGGAAACTGAGACCGGCCACCCACGCCGTCATCTCCCGCCCCGCCATGAAGAAATCTTCGCCGGTGTTCGCCCGCCCCTTTAAGTACCAGCCGATGGAGAGCACCAGCGCAAAATAAAAAACCACGATAACAATGTCGATGGGGGAAAGATGTACCAGCCGAGAAGGTACACTTGCCGCTAGCAGTGGTGTCATTGCTTGTCCTTGACCTGCCCGTAATATGCGTTCTTGCCGTGCTTTCTCAGGTAATGCTTGTCGTGGAGCGCGCTTCCAACCGGTCGTGCCGCGGCATTGATGCCGAGTGTGAAGTAGGCCATCCGCGCGATAGCCTCCAGAAGGACCGCGTTACGAGCCGCTGCGCTCGCATCTTCTCCCCAGGCGAAAGGGCCATGGTTGGCCACCAGCACGCCCGGAGTCGCCGACGGACTCGCTTGCTGCAAGCTGCGCACAATGGCGTGTCCAGTGTTCTCTTCGTAGTTCTCGCCAATCTCCTGGTCGGTCATTTCTGAGGTAACCGGTACCGGCCCATGGAAATAGTCCGCATGGGTGGTACCGAAGCATGGGATTGGCCGGCGCGCCTGGGCCCAGGCGGTCGCATATTCGGAGTGGGTATGCGCGACCCCGCCGATTTCAGCAAACTGGTTGTACAGCACCAGATGAGTGGGCAAATCGGACGATGGCCTCAGCTTTCCTTCCACGATGTTGCCCGCCAGGTCCGTCACCACTATGTGTTCCGGTTTCATCTCTTCATAGGGGACGCCGCTGGGCTTGATCGCCACCAGACCCTCCGCGCGCGAGATGCCGCTAACATTGCCAAATGTGTACAGAACGAGACCCCGTCGCACCAGTTCCAGGTTGGCCTCTAAGACTTGTTCCCGCAAACCCTGCAGCATAGCTCCTGTCCTACTGCTTGTTCCGCATCTCGGCAATTCCGTAATCGTTTACTCACAAGCATTAACCGCTTAGATTATTCCCATGCCACGTTTAATTGCAACCTTCTTTCTCACGGATTGCGGAATTCTTTCCGAAACGCAAGCCCGCCAGTCTAGCAGCAGAACGGCAAAACGAGGAATGCCGTTCTAACTAAGTCCGTGGCCGGGGTCATGCGCCACACTGAAGATTCCATCCGTTTTGGATCGTGCACGGTCGAAGTCAGCAGGATCTCGTAGCCGTCATGGACGAGATTCTCGAGAAGTCTGCGCGACCTCCGGGAAGAATAGATTGATGATTTCGGAAACGGTCAGCCCAAGGATGCGAGTCCGCCCCGAAGCCACGGCCCGAGCCTGCGTGTTGGAAGGTATCCGAGTGCGTCCGCACCCGCTTGGCAAGTTGAGGATCGACCGTGGGAACAGGGTCGACCGTTTGGGACACGATGGCAGTGGAAACTTTCGCCGTCCGCGCGGTTTCACGGATATCCATTGGGCATTGCGTGGATTGGGATAGAAAGGCAGTAGGCGCTCGCTATCGTAACATGAGCTTTGAGGGCACATTGCAGCAAACGTTTACTGCTTTCCTGCCCGGCGGACAGAGCGGATAGGCCGCACGCTCGCGAATCTACCTCGCGGCCTTGATTTCCCCCGACATTTCCAATTCCACATTTACCACTGGCTTTACTTTCAGAAAAAAATTGCTCGGGTCTTTGATCCCCCATTTCACATACGGCACTTCGAATTTGGCGGTTCCCCTCCACCGATTTCCCGTCAACTCGGCGTGCACCAGCGCCATCAGGTCATGGTCAGCGCCATGTATGGAGAAAACGCCGTCCAGCTTTACGTCTGATGCTCCAGCCTGGGCCACTTTGCCGTCCACTTGCGTAGGACGGAAGACCACGTCGGGATATTTTGCCGTCTCCAGAATCTCTCTGTGCATGCGCCGGTCGCGTGAACCATTCCCGCTTTCGCCGCTCGGTGCGTAGACGACAACCTCGCCGTCGGCCTTCCCGGTCTCGGGATCGAAATGTACGGTTCCGCTTTTGAGGGCGAAGGTGCCGTGTACCGTGTGCAGCGTGCTGTCCACCGTCCAATGCACTTTCGATTGTGCCGGGTCGAGCGTCAGGACAATCTCGGAGGTGAGCGGTCGAGCAGTTCGCGGCTGAGGCAGAGCTGGCGCAGCCGAGAGAAACAGGGCTAACGCGAAGACGGCCAACACTCCAGCCCACGGAGGTCTCACTCCAACGCCCTCATGTTTTTCTTTTCCTTAAGAATCTTGAATGTGCGGCGCACCCTGCCGATCCATAGTGAGGAGCAAGCGGCCCGCAACTCCGCCTATTGCGGATACCAGTCGAGCAGCCGGACTTCGATTCCGGTTCCTTCCAGGCCTTTCTTAAACACGGCGAGATCGGAGCCGCGGTAGTGGTAGGGAATCACGATCTTCGGGTGAAACGCCTTCACCGCGGCCGCCGCTTCCTCAGGAGGCATGGTGTAAGGCAGGTTCATGCAGACGAATGCCACGTCGATGTTCTTGAGGGCGCGCATTTCAGGGATCCCCTCCGTGTCGCCAGAGAAGTAAAAGCGCACGCCGCCGTGAGTGAGCACGTATCCGTTGCCGCGTCCCTTGTCATGAAAAAGTTTGCCGGGGGCCGGGCCGCGCGTCAGGTTATAGGCGGGGATGGCCTCGATAGTCCAGCCCTGCCACTTTTTAGTTTCGCCATTTGCAATCGGCTTGGCAGTCGTCACCGTTGCCACCACCGCGGGTGCTGCGAAGATCTCGGTCCCGGCCTTGCTGATTTCGGCAATAGAATCTGGATCCATGTGGTCCTGGTGAATGTCGGTAATCAGAATGAGGTCTGCTTTCGGTAACCCGGCGAACCTTGCAGGTTTGGCCGGATCGAGGTAGATAATCTTTCCGCCCGCCTCGATCAAGGTGCTGGCGTGATACAGCGGCGTGATCTTAACTTCACCCGCCGAAGTTGAAAACGTCTGCGCAACGGTCGCAGAGTAAGCAAAAGAAGACAGAGCGAAAAAGCAGCAAGCAAAAGCCAGAAGCAGTTTCATCTCGACCTCAAGTCAACTCTCGATCGTTTCCGTACAACGGAATTCTACGACACAAGGAGTGCATTTGCTCGCCGGGCCCTTGGTGCAGGGACGATCCGTATCAGGGTATGCCCTCAGGCATACCGCAAGTGCCGCGCAATCACTGCGCCTTTAGGCGCTGGTTCGCGCTGGAACTTCGCCACACGCTGCAACGTATATCTACTACGCCGTCCGCGTCATGAACTTTCCTACGGCAGCAGTCCCAGCACGCCCACCCCGTTCGTCGTCCCCACATACACCTTGCCATTGGCAATTGTCGGCGTGATGAACTTGTTCCCATTCCCGAAGTGGTCGCGCCCGCCCGCCGCCTGGTTCGAGTTATATAACTCCACAGCAAGGTTGTTCGCGCTGTAAGCGTGCAGCGTCGCTGGCGAGGAATTCGAGGTAGCCCACAAAATGAGGTTGCTCGCCGAATTCCCTGAGATGCTGGGCGTAGCACCCGGATAGCCGAATTGTGTGCTCGTCTCCGACGCCGGCGTCGAGTTCAACAGGCCGCTGCCATTAAACGTGAACTCCTTGATCGCGTCGTTCACCGCCCCATAGTAAATTCGATTGTCGGCAAATGCCGGAGACGAAAACACCTGCCCCGCCAGCGCACCGGTCACTTCTTGGTAAATCTGACTATTGTTATTAGGATTAAACTTCCCCATGTTAGTCCGATTTGCCAGATAGATGTTTGAATCCTTGCCGGCGCCCACAACCAACTCGTGCACCACGCCGCTGGAGTCTTTGAAACTAGGAACAACCATGGCACCCCCCGACCCCAGATCCTCGTCCGCATCCGACTCGCTCACCGTGTTATACATGTTGAAGTAGTCGGCAACTGTAAGTTGTCCCTTCTTGATAGCGAGCTTCATGATCGCGTTTCCGTAGTCGCCACTCTCCGGAAACCCCTCGGCATTCAGCGCCGTATCGAAAGTCCCATTGGCGTCGAGAAAGTAAATATTTCCGTTCGAATCCGCCGCCAGCCCCGCTCCAGCTCCCCATATCGCGCCCTCATGCCCATTCGGCGTCACATTGAGCACCGACTTCTGGGCCAAAGTCGTCTCGTTGTAACTCATGATCCATCCCGTATAGGGACGGTCATCGCAATGTGAAGCCCACGACGTATAAATAATGTGATTCAGCAGTAACAACCCGGCCCGCTCCTTATACTGCTTAGGATCGAAGATTACGTACCCACCCTGACTGTTATCGCCCGTTCCAGGATACTTCGCCGCAACATCCACCGGACCGCCAAATTCCTCCGCTCCGCTGGTAATGTCCAGGGCATGCAGCCGCTGATGATAGTTGGAACTTGAGTCCTTACTCATAGCGACCACATAGATCGTCCCATGCGGCCCAGCTGTAAGATCGATTACCGGAGTAGAAGTAACTCCGATCTCCGGAGTGACCTGCCCGCAACCGCGGTCGTCCGACGGAGTCTCGCCCGCCGCCAGCGTAGTTACCTGCCAAAGAGTCGAACCGCTGTCCGCATCAAACCCGTACACCGTGTCATTCTCAGTCGCCACAAACAGCACGTTGTGCGTGCCATTCCCAGGAACAGCCACATTCGGAGCGTACAAGGGTTGCGCATCCACCAGGCCGTCGGTAGGAATCACGAACAGCTTGCCAAATGTAGTGGAGTTCACGTTCTTGAGCGTGAGCGAGGTCTCGCTCGAGTTACGTCCCGTCCGCTGGTTGTCGTTGTGATACGTCAGCACGCCCTTAAACGCCGGCGCCGCTCCCACCAGCATCTCTCGGCGGAAGACCAGCACCGAAAGAAGCGAGAGAACCAGTAGGACAGCGGAAAGCAGAATAATTCGCGCAGGGAGAGCATGTCTCATGACGCACCTCGGAGATTCAGATTTGGAATGTTGAATTGACCCTAGCCAGGTTTCGAAACGGAGCGGCGAATTCGAAGATTGTACCTGAATTCGGGCGCCGGCGATCCGGTCGCAGAACTCGGAAGTGCAGCGGACTGGCGCAACCTCCCGAGCATTGCCAGCTCTGGAGGGAGTCTGCCCGCCCGAGGTCTCTGGTCGCCGGACAGTCTCCAGGCGTAAGCCGTCACGCGAGGGCAGCTGCGGACCTGCCATCCTGGCGGCCATCAAGCAACGCCGAGATCCAGCCAGTTCAAGCGGGCTTGACGGTCGGGAGAAGACTCACTACATTCAAGAACCGGGATAGACCCGATCCGAGTCTGTTGTTCGAATTCAAATTGATTTGACGAGGCACTCCTGACATGTCTATTAAGAAGAACGCGGTACACAAAACAACGCTCAGGCAGAAAGCGCAGCTGATGTCGGGTTCGGAGATTGAACGCACCCTGGTGCGTCTGGCTCACGAAATCCTCGAGAAGAACGGCGGCGTCGAGGGCTTGGGCCTGGTCGGAATCCGCCGTCGAGGAGTTCCCATCGCCGAGCGGCTCGGCAAAATGATTCAGCAGGTCGAAAAGAAGAAAGTTCCCGTGGGCACGCTCGATATCACGTTCTATCGGGACGATCTTTCCACGCTGGGGCCGAAGCCCGTGGTGCAGGAAGCGGAAATTGGCTTTTCCATCGAGGGCAAAAAGATCGTGCTGGTCGACGACGTCCTTTACACCGGCCGCACCACACGCGCCGCCCTCGATGCCCTTTTTTCGCATGGCCGCCCCAGCCTGGTGCAGTTGTTGGTGCTGATCGATCGCGGCCATCGCGAGTTGCCAGTCGAGGCCACGTTCATCGGCCGAACCGTGCAGACAACCGACAATGAGGTGATCGAGGTCAAGCTGACCGAGATCGACGAAGCGGAAAAAGTCCTGCTGATGGAACGGTAAGGTCTAGCAACACGGAGCAAAACTCTAATTCATCAGACTTTGTCATCCTGAGCGAAGCGAAGGACCTGCTTCTCGCCGCGAACAGCAGATCCTTCGCTGCGCTCAGGATGACAATTTATGGAAGGGCCGTTCACAGCGCTCCGGCTCAACTTCCACAACTGGCTGTTAGGCCTTCTCGCTTCGACTCCACTCCGAGTCAAACCGCGCCCGGTCATAGAAAGATTTCTGAGTTCCCACTCCCGTGGTCGAAAGCCCAGCGTAAAGGTTGGCGCGCCTGACCGCTTCCCGCTCCGGCAGTCCCTCGCCAAGAAAAGTGGCGAAGCTGCCAATAAAAGCGTCGCCGGCTCCGGTGCTATCCACGCTCTTCACGCCGAACGCGGGTACGTGCTCCATGCCGTCACTTCCGGCCAGCAGCGCACCATTCGCGCCCAGAGTGACAATCACGCGCCGAATGCCGCCAGCCAGAAGCTTGGCCGCGCAGCGCTTGGCATCGTCAACATTGCGCACCGGCATGCCGGAAATCGCCTCAGCCTCACTCTCATTGGGAACAAAGTAATCGAGATCCGCTATCGCCTCGATGTCAATGGCCTGCGCCGGAGCCGGATTCAAGATGCAGCGGATACCATTTAGCCGCGCAAACTTGATGGTGTAGTAAACCGTCGCCAACGGGATCTCGAACTGAAGCACGATGCAGTCGGCGCTCTTCAGCATATTCGCCGCCACATCCACGTCGGCAGGTTTCAATGTGTCATTCGCGCCTTTGACGACGATGATCCGATTCTGTCCCGAAGGGTCAACGAAGATCGGCGCCACTCCGCTGGACACGCCGCTCACTTGGCGCACATGCGTGGCATCGATGCCGAGTTTTTCAAAGTTCTTGATGGTGGACGGACCGAACAGATCGTCCCCGACCCGCGCCACCATGAAAACGTCGGCTCCGCAGAGCCGCGCGGCCACAGCCTGGTTCGCGCCTTTCCCGCCGAATCCGAGGTCGAACTTCTGCCCAAAGATGGTTTCCCCGGGCTTCGGGAACTGATCTGAGAACGTGGTCAAATCGACATTGGCGCTACCCACAACCGCGATGCGAGGACGCTTTGCCATAATTCGCCCCTTGTAGCCGACCCGTTCAAGAAGAGGGCGCACACTTCGAGTGAGGAAGGCAGAGTTTAGTCAGCCGACGGTTGTGTGTCAACCGGCGGCCCGGCCAAGATAACCTGCCAGTTCCGTTGGGTGTAGAATTTCGGCTAATGAATTCCCCAATCATGGCGCCTTGTACTTGTGACGGAGGAACGTCCGAGCACCCGATCTGCAGCCACCACCGGGCCGGAGAGCCTTGTCCAAATCGGATGAGGTCGCCGGTCGCTTTTGTCACTGATCCACAGACGAGAGCGCCCATACTAGGCTCCGAGCGGGGCAGGTGCCAAACCTGTTGGGACAACTACTACGAGAAGGTCGTAGAGGCGGGTAGGCCACTTTAGCAGGGAAGTATAACGCGGGTCTTTTAACATTTACCGAAATTACTTGGGGTGTGCCACCTCTCGCGCTTTTCGGAGACCTGGGGATAGACGGGACGTTTCCTGATTTCTCAGTGAAGAAACGCTCCGTCTGTTCCCGGTTTGTCTTACTATCGTTCTTGGTAAACTCGACCCGTCGGAACGACAGGAGGCATCGTGAATTCCCATCCAACTAGATTCGAAGAACTGGAGAGCAGGCTACTGAGCGTCGAAAAACAGAACAGGCGACTGAAACAGCTTGGGGCCGCGTTGCTGATCTTGGTCACTTCACTCATTCTCATGGGACAGGCCCCTTCAAAGAAGACCGTTGAGGCGAACGAATTCGTTCTGAGGGACGACAGTGGAAACATACGGGCAAGATTGTTTATGACGACGATGCAGACAACCAATATGGCTATTCCAGGATTCGCTGAACCTGTGCCAGTGACCTTTAAGCCTAGGCCAACGCTCGCCCTATACGACGAGAAAGGAGAAGCAAGCGGGCTTCTGGACGACGACGAAGTCTTATTCTTCAAATCCCATGTATCGCTCGGGAAGGGGACTTTGACGATAGGGGACGGAACCAATGGTGCGACGATCAGTAGCTATAGCATGGGTCTATTTGACGAACAGGGATTCGAGACGACACTAGGGAGAAGGACTCTTGTAACGCCACGCACCGGGGAATCGCACATGACGTCCGCTGCTTCTCTAGTCATGTTTGACAAGAACAAGAACGTCATTTGGAAAGCCCCGTAGGGCCGGTGGGCCATTTTAACGGGGAAGTATAACGCGGGTTTGCTTTTAACGTTGACCGAAATAACCGAGGGCGCACCACCTCTCGCGCTTTTCGAGAAAGCTTGCCCTGTTTCGCCGAAGCCCCGAGCGAAGCCGAGGGGGAAGCCGAAGGGTCCTCCGTGGTTGACGATTTTCTTTGACGCTGTGCTCTTATTCATCTGGCATCCGCACCCGCTCTTGAGTATTCTCTTGGTGATGGCCACCGTCTCGCTGAGCGAATTGTTGGGCTCGACCGTCTATGACGCCTCCGGCGCCGCCAGCGGCCGGGTGCGCGAGGTGGCTCTTGCCCCGCAGGAGGACCGCTCCCGCGTCGCCCTGCTGATCGTCAAAACGCCGGCGGGAAACCGCCTGTTGCCCTTGACCGCCGTTTCCACAATCAATGGCGGCATTCGAGCCTCCAATGCGGCGTCGGATTGGACCGCGGCCGACGGCTCCGAAGGACTGCTTCTCCTCAGCCGCGATCTGCTCGATCAGCAGGTAATCGACGTGCACGGTCGCAAAGTGGTGCGCGTGAACGACGTGGATTTCCACCAAGACAGCGCGCAGAATCGGGCAGTCCTGAGAGTTGGAGGCGTGGACGTGGGCGCGCGCGGCGCCATTCGCCGCCTGCTCAAAGGCATGGTTCCAGCCGTTGCCCTGCGAGCCTTGCTCCTGCGCATCCCTCCCCGCGATATTCCCTGGGACTTCGTCGATCTCATCGAGACCGATCCCGCCCGCCGCGTCCGGCTGAAGATTTCGCATGAGCGGCTGGGCAAACTCCATCCCGCCGACATTGCCGACATCGTGGAAGATCTGGCTCCGGACGAGCGCGAAGCCGTGTTCGAGACGTTGGACGAGGGCGTAGCCGCTGGCGCCTTGGAAGAGCTCGAACCGAAGGTGCAGAAATCGGTCCTGGAATCGCTCGACTCCGACCGCGCCGCCGACATTGTCGAGGAGATGGAGCCCGACGCCGCTGCCGATCTTCTGGGTGACCTGTCCGATGAGCGTTCCGAAGAAATCCTGGTGCAAATGCAGCCCGAAGAACGCCAGGAAGTCACCGACCTGCTCGAATTCAAAGAGAATACGGCCGCTGGCCGCATGACCACCGAGTACATTGCCTTGCCGGTGGCGGCCACCGCCAACGACGCGATCGAGGCCATGCGCACCTTCGAGGGCCGCATGGAAAACATGAGTACCATTTACCTAATGGATTCCCACGGCACCCTGGCGGGCGCGGTGCCCCTCGTGAAGATCGTTCTGGCGCCCTCCACGACGCCGCTTCTCGCCTTGGCCCAGGAGCCCCTGATTTCCTGCCAGGAAAACGCGAAAGAAAAGGAATTCGCTGAACTGTTTGACAAGTACAACCTGCTGACCTTGCCCGTGATCGACGAACATAATCGCCTAACCGGCGTGATCACGCCCGACGACGTAATCGCCATGCTGCGCGCCAAGCTGTAGGAGTAAGCGTGGGGACGGAGACCGCGTAGGGACAGCCGCCCTCGGCTGTCCAAGCCGAGCGCAGCTCGGCAGCAACCAGTGCCCATAACAGTTTTGGATGCGTCTCACCCCCGAGAGCGCTCCCCCCGCGCCTCAAGAGTCGCTCGGCAATCTGCCCAGCCGCCTCCGCAACTCCGCAAAAGAATCTCTCAGTTTTTGCAAATTGATCTATCCACACGGCGCTGTCTGCATTTATTCTGGTCGGTCTGTTTCGCCAATTTGATTGTACTCGTGGCGTGTGCGCATGAAATTCCTGCGAAGTTGGAAGTTCCGGCTCCTGCTCTTCTTTGCCGTCGTAGGGCCGGGCGTCATCACCGCGAATGTCGACAACGATTCCGGCGGCATCTTCACATACTCGGCCGCCGGAGCGCAGTTCGGCTACACGCTTTTGTGGACCATGATCCCCATCACCATCGCCCTGATCGTGGTGCAGGAGATGTGCGCCCGCATGGGAGCGGTCACGGGTAAGGGCCTGAGCGACCTGATCCGCGAAGAATTCGGCCTGCGAATTACCTTCCTGATGATGCTCGGCATTCTGATTACAAATTTCGGCAACGTCATCGCCGAGTTTGCCGGCATCGCGGGAAGCATGGAGCTGTTCGGAGTCTCAAAATACATCTCCGTGCCGATCTGCGCTGTCATCGTTTGGCTGATCGTGGTCAAAGGGCAGTACAAGAGCGTAGAGAAAGTTTTCCTGGCCGCCTCGTTCTTCTATATCACATACATTTTGGCCGGAGTGCTGGCCAAGCCCGCGTGGATGGAGGCGATCAAGGCCACGGTGAAGCCTCCGGACATGGCGGCCTTCAGGCAGGACTCCTACCTCTACATGGTGATCGGCGTGGTCGGAACCACGATCGCTCCCTGGATGCAGTTCTACCTGCAATCGTCGGTCGTGGAAAAGGGAGTCACGCGCCGCCAGTACAAAGCTTCGCGGCTCGACGTAATTGTGGGCTGCATCTTCACCGACGTAGTCGCCTGGTTCATCATTGTGGCTTGCGCGGCCACGCTTTACCTGCATGGCAATCGCGACATTCGCGACGCCGCTGACGCCGCCCAGTCTCTACGTCCCTTGGCAGGCGACTGGGCGTACATACTTTTTGCGCTGGGACTCTTCAATGCGTCGCTCTTTGCCGCGTCGATCCTGCCGCTCTCGACCGCCTACACCGTTTGTGAAGGCCTAGGTTTCGAATCGGGCGTGGGATGCAAATTCTCCGAAGCTCCCGCCTTTTACTGGCTCTACACAGCGCTCATCGTCGCCGGGGGAGCCGTCATCCTCATCCCCGGCATTCCGCTGGTGAAGATAATCGTGCTTTCGCAAGTGGTCAACGGCGCAGTATTGCCCGGGGTGCTGGTTTTCATGTTGCTGCTGATCAACAAGAAAGAACTGATGGGCGAATACGTAAATAAGCCCACTTTCAACATCATCGCCTGGGCAACCACGGTAATTATGGTCGTGTTAACGGCCCTGCTGGTCTACGGCCAGCTACGCGGCGGGACCGGATAGTTCAAAAACATTTAACCGCGGAGATCGCAGAGCGCGCAGAGGACAATGAGATTTTCTTCTGAATTTCTCCGCGTACTCCGCGATCTCCGCGGTGAAAGGCCGTGGCGCTCATAGGATCTTCCCCGCCGCCAGATCCTTCACCAGTCCCAGGTCGGCTTCAAGAAAATCCAGCCCCAGCAGTTCCTGCCGCGTCACCCACCGTATCTCGCGAAAAATGCGGTTCTCGATTTCACCCTGATACTTGCGCACTTCGAAGAACCGGAGTTCCACCGCACCGCCGCTCGGATATTCATGGACGATGCGGGCGACCTCTACGCCTACCTCCGCCACCATCCCGAGTTCTTCCTCCAGTTCACGCCGCATGGCATCGCGAGGCTGTTCGCCTTCTTCGATCTTGCCTCCGGGAAACTCCCATTTCAGCGGCATAGCCTGGTGCCGCGTCCTCTGGCAGGCGAGGATGCGGTCATCTTTCAGGATCAGCGCGGCGACGACTTGTTTCATGGATGAAGAAGCGCTTCCGGCTGCCAGCTTCTGGCTTCCAGCAAGCAACCTTTCCAAGAGGATTGCCAGCAGCCAGTAGCAGGCGCTGGCCGTGTTTCGCCTTACTTGCGTTCCATGCGCTTGCCCACAAGCTGAGCGCAGTATTCAACCAGTTCGCGGTCCGCTAAGCCGAATGCCGCCGGGAAGTGGCTGTCAATATCGAGTTCGCCGGCCACAACGCCGTTCACAAAGACCGGAACCACGATCTCCGACTTGGTCTCGAGCGAGCAGGAAAGATAGCGCGCGTCCTTGTGCACGTCATCCACCACCACCGTCTTCCCCGACGATGCCGCCGCGCCGCAGATGCCCTGGTTCAGCGGGATGCGGACGTGCGGAGTCATCGCTCCCCGATAGTGTCCGAGCACCAGCATGGGCGGATCAGCTCCGGGTTCAAGCATGTAGAAGCCCACCCAGTTGTACTTCAGCATGTGCTCGTTCAGGAGAATCGTGATGCTTTCCATCAGTTGATCGGCGGTGCGCGCTTCGGAATACAAGAGGTCGGCTTCCTTGCGCACTTCTTCGGCCTTGCGAGGATTGGATGTGGTAGCCATGACCATAATCCTAAACCATGCGGCCGCTGTTCATCTTTTGCCGCGGGTAATTGCGTCCGCGGTACTGGCGTAACCGGACGGAGTCCGGCGCATTACAATCGCCCTGTGTATTCCGCCGAACTGCTGGACCACTTTCAGAACCCACGCAACGCCGGAGAAGTTGAGAATCCCGACGCGGTCGCGCGAATGGAAAACCCTGCCTGCGGAGACGTTCTGGAGCTCAGCCTCAGGTTGGAAAAAAGCCTGGAAGAGACGAAGCTGGAAGGGAAGCGCATCGCCGACATTCGCTTTCGCGCCAAAGGCTGTGTTCCGGCGATGGCCTGCGGCTCGGCCATCACCGAGCTGGTCAAAGGCAAGAGTGTGGACGAAGCGCGGCAGTTGAAAAGGGAAGAGCTGGTTCAAAAAGTCGGAGGTCTGCCGCAAGCCTCCACTCACGCCAGCCATCTGGCCATCGACACGCTAGCAGCGCTCTTGCGCAACCTATGAGTTAGCATGAGGTTAGCGTCGACTATCAACGTGAAACATTAGTAGATTGTGGAAAAACTAGTTCGCGGGCAGAAAGTGCGCCCTCAGCGGCTGAAGCCGGATTCAAAAACGATACACTTATCGCAGCGGTGAACCGCTGCAACTCCTGACATCGTAACAAGAAAATGCGTGACTGACGTTGTCTATCAATCACTTAGCACCAGTGTGATTCTACAGGTGAAAGTGAGTTCGTAAAGTTAGGTGAAAGTCAGGAGACGCGAAATGCCAACCGAAGCGACCGCCGTCGCCAAAGCAGGACGCATCGATGTGGCTATCAACAACGCTGGCTATTACCTGGGGGGGGCTGGCCGAAGCGGTCACCACCGAACAAGCGCAGCGCCAGATGGACACGAATTTTCTTGGCCCGGTGCGCGTAAATCGCGCGGTGCTTCCGCACATGCGGCGCCAACGCAGCGGCCTGCTCATGCACATCAGCAGCGGAGCCGGCCGCGTGGTTCTTCCTTCCGCGGGTTTCTATTGCGCCAGTAAATTTGCACTGGAGGCGCTGGCGGAGTCGTACAGCTACGAACTGGCCGCGCAGGGAATTGAATCCGTGATTGTCGAACCCGGGGCTTATGAGACTGCTGTCTTCGGCAACAGCGTAACGGCTGCCGATGTGGCTCGCACCAATACGTATGGCGCTGCCAAGGAGTTTCCGGCGAAGTTAAACGGGGCACTTTTATCCACGGCCGGCAACGCTCAAGAAGTCGCGGACGCCGTTCTGCGGATTCTTGAAACTCCCGCGGGAGAAAAGCAGCTCAGGTATCGGATTAGCGCCGCAAGCTTCGGCGTTGACGAGATCAACGCCCTCTCGACGAAAGTGCAAGCCGGCTTGCTGGAAGCCTTCGGTATCGCTGCCGACACTAAATTCCTCAAAGGTGAAGCCGTCGTCTCTGTCTAGCTCTCTCTTGCACGAACAGCCTTCTGGAGGGAAGGCATTCCGGGCCAGAAGTCGGCATGGCATCACGTTTTCTCGCAGCTACGGGGTCTCGTCGCATGAAAGGTGCCATGGGCGTTTGTCGGGAGGAATCCGAGGCTTGGAGCGGCGCGCGATCCCAGGTCGCAAGGGTAAGAATTGTGGCACCTGAGACCGTGGCTGAGCGAGGCCCACTAGAAATGGTCGACCCGCCAACATCTCCCAAACATCCAGCGGGACAGAATCAAGGCATTCGCCCGAGCGGGCCGCCGAGCAGTCGCTCGATCCCCTGGGCAAGAACTGCAGGCCGGGTAAGCCCCTGCCACCTCTGTACGATCGTCCCGTCGATAGCAACGAGGAACGTGGTGGGAACTTCCTTGACTTGGAGTGCGCGGGCCAGTTGACCTTTCTGATCGAACAGCAAGGGGAAATTGAGATGCCAGTCGTAGCTTGAGTTGAGAACAGCATCATGCGACGGCTGCGAGGCAAGCGTGAGATCCGAGGCATCGACAATTGCGACTCTTAGTCCGCGGGGGCCGTATTGCTGGGCCATGCTGGCCAGGAACACGACCTGACTGCGCGAAGGAGTGTCGGCGGTGTCGGGGACCGTTTGCAGGAAGGCGAGCAGGAGAGGCTGCGCGGGTAGGGAGCGGAGATGGAATGCGCCGCCGCGGACGTCGATCAGAGTAACGTCCGGCAGGGTGGAGTCGTGCAAAGTGGAGACGGGTTTGGAGCGACAGGCTGCGGTCAACATCAGGGTGAAAACGCAAAATGCACGGAGGACAACCAGCGTAGGTTTCTTTTCCAGCGCGGGATCTCCCGGCGCAGGCTTTTCCGGTGCGGGCTTTCCCGGCGCCATCATTCGCGATGCGATCATGCGCGGGATGCGGCCGTCACTGCCAGGCTCCAATGCTGTAACCGGAGCCCGCAGGCAGCGGGTTGCCCCAGAAATCCTGCGTACCCATGGAACATGTGCCGCCAATGCCGCTGCATACGTTGGCGCCGGCGCCGATGGCCGGCGATCCCGGCATCAGCGTGAACTCCGAAGTGGGGCGGCCGGGACTGTGGTACGTCGGCGTGTTCAGCATGGGGTCGGTGTACATGCTGTGAGCATCCTCGCCGGTGGCGGACTGGTACGAGGCTAGGGTCGTGTAATCGGTGCCATTTAGATTCCAGTCGGGTGCTAGGCTGAGGGTCCAATAGATGTTGTTGTCGAGCTCGAAGTCGGATGTGGTCTGGATCAGATAGGGCACAGTCGAGTAAATGATGTTGTTTTCGAAAAAGTTGGGGCTGGTGCCGCTGAACAGAGCATTGACCGTATTGAAGGCCGGCCCGGGAGTGGCGGGGTTCCAATAAAAGGTGTTGTTGTAAACCTGGATGCCATCGAGCGTGCCGCTGCCACTCCCGGTCCCCCAGCAATTCATGAAGATCTCGCCCGGATCGGGGCTGTTTGCTAACCGTCCATTATTCGCGCAGACGTTGTAGCGGATGATGTGGTTGCTGCTGACGACGTTGTCCGCGCTGAACACCGAGACGCAGTAGCCGATGGAGTCATGGCCGTAGTTGTATTGCACGATGTTGTTCGTGTTCCAGACGTCGATGTCGTAATCCCCGCCATCGTACGCGCTATAGTCTTGAATGTCGTAGGACTCGTTGTTCTGGATCGTGCAGGTATGGCAATACAAGTCCATCAGTCCGCCGGTTCCGCCGCCGCATCCGGGATTGGGAGGGCATTGTCCGCTGTTGTGAACCACATTGTTCTGCATCAGGCCGTTGCTCGCGGAAAAGATCGTCATGCCCTCTTCATAGACGTTGTATACGGTTGAGTTTTGGATGGTAATGCCGTTCCCCAGTACCGGGGGCGATGTGTTAAACGGCGTGCCGGCATCGATGAAAATGCCATTGTTCACCGTGCTGTCATGCACCATCACGCCATCGATTACAACGTCGTTGATACTGGACCCGGCATTCCCGGTCGTAATGAGAACTTCGTCGGAATCATTCGTAGTGGTGCTGACGTAGTGCGCGCCATGAATGTCGAGATTGGTGAGCCGGAAGTGAGCGTAAGCGGTGTTCGAAGCGGTACCTGAGATATAGACACCGTAATAATTCCCGCCAACGATTTCCAGGTTGTTGATTTCCCATCCCTGCTGGTCCATCAGCTGCACCGCCGCAACGTTCATTCCGCCATCGATGATCGGCTGCGGGCCGGTGCCGTAGGCGTCAATGACGATGGGCGAGGTGGTGCTGCCAGACCCGAGTGGCTCTAATATGCCGCTGCAGGTTGTGCCGCGGTTAAAGAGAATCTGGTCGCCGGGGTTAAAAGTTGTGGCGCTGACCGAGGCCAGCGTATTCCACGGGCTGGATTGAGTCCCAGTGCCGTTGCTGGCGGCGGAGCAATCCACATAAGAAATGGCTGCGGGTGGAGGCGGAGGAGGCGGAGGTCCTTGAGAGGGCTGGCTCCTGCTGCAGGCAGTGAAGCCGATCAGAAGCAGTGGAGCAAAGCGCAGGAATGCGGAATATTTCGAAAGCGCGACGGCTGTTTCCCGCTCCAAACAGTTCATTGCCAGGCCCCGATGTTGTAACCGGAGCCGGCAGGCAGCGGATTGCCCCAGAAATCCTGCGTTCCCATCGAACATCCGCCGATTCCGCGGCAGACGTTGGCGCCGGCGCCGATGGCTGGCGATCCCGGCATCAGCGTAAACTCCGAAGTGGGGCGGCCGGGACTGTGGTACGTCGGCGTGTTCAGCATGGGGTCCGTGTAGAGGCTGGCAAGATCCTGACCGGTGGCGGATTGGTACGAGGCCAGGCTGGTGTAGTCGGTGCCGTTCATATTCCAGTCGGGCGCCGAACTGAGAGTCCAATAGATGTTGTTGTTGAGCGTCACGCCGGATGTGGTTTTGATCAGCCACGGCACGGTGGAGTAGATGATATTGTTTTCGATCAAATTGGGGTTGGATCCGCTGAAGGTAGCGTAACTCGTGTTAATGGCAGCGCCGGGCGTGGCGGGATTGAAATAAATAGTGTTGTTGTAAATCTGGAGCCCGTTGAGAGTGCCGTCTTGCCAGGTACTTATGTCGATCTCGCAGGGGTCGTTGCTGTTCACCTCTTGCGAATTGTTCGAGCAAACGTTGTAGCGAATGATGTTGTTGGTGCCGACGATGTTGCCGGCGCTGAACGTGGAGACGCAGTAACCGGCTGAGTCATGGCCGTAGTTGTATTGGACAATGTTGTCGTTGTTCCAGACGTCAATGTCGTAGTCTCCACCATCGTAACCGTCCCAGGTTTGATTGGCGTAGGACTCGTTGTTCTGCACGATGCAGACATGACAATACAACTCCCAAATCCCAGAGGACGAGTTGGGGGCGCAACCGGTGCGGAGAGCGCATTGCCCAGTGTTGTACGCCACATTGTTCTGCTCCAGGCCGTTGGTCGTGGCTCGCAGCAGAATTCCGTCTCCATCGACGTTGTATGCGATTGAGTTCTGGATGGTTATGTTGTTGCCAAGAACACCCGAACCCCACGCGTCCCCGCCATCTACTTGAATGTCGTTAGAAACCTGGCTGTCATGGGCAACTACGCCATCGATCACCACGTCGTTGAAAGCGTCTCCGGAGCCGGGGCTGAACATAATCTCTGCAGAGTCATCCACATTGATGGTGGCGAAGTGCGCGCCATGGATATTGAGATTGGTGAGCCGGAAGTGAGTACAGGTAGTGTTCGGGGAGGTAACCGCGATATAGACGCCGTAGTAATTGCCGCCGACGATCTCCAGATTGTTGATCTCCCATCCCTGCTGGTTGTTCAACTGCACCGCAGAGTAGTTCATACCGCCATCGATGATGGGCTGCGGGCCGGTTCCATAGGCGTCGATGACGATGGGGGAGGCGGTGGTACCGGAGCCGAGAGGCGCCAGGACGCCGCTGCAGGTCATGCCACGCTTGAAAAGGAGCTGGTTGCCGGGGCTGAAGGTTGCCCCGCTGACGGAGGCAAGCGTGTTCCATGGGCTGGACTGAGTTCCAGTGCCGTTGCTGGAGGCGGAACAGTCCACATAGGTAGTAGCTGCGACTGTGGGCGGAGTAGGCGGGGTAGGCGGAGTTGGCGAGGACAGGCCGGAGGAAATCCGGCTTCCGCTGCAGGCCGTGAGGTAGAGGCAAGCCATGAGGCCGACGAAGAATACCGGGGCTGTATGCAGGCGAGAATTAACATGGGGCGGTCGTTTGCACTGGATCGGCTCTGAGATGACCATCCTGCGGCTCCGTAAGCGGCGGCAATCATTTTATCCGGGATGTCGTTCTTCACCGCCAATGACGGCTGCATTATCCCGAATTATCTCTATTCGCGTCAATTTGGACCTGCAATTGCTGCAACCGACCAGGATTTGGCGATAGATTGCATTATAGATGGTCTGGCCAGCTGGCCGCTTCGATCTCAATTCACGCCTATCTCCAACGCGCTAATCGAGGGCTGATTTGTATCAGAAAGTCGGCCAGCGGGGTGGAATCTACGAAGATCCCGGGGGGGGGCCGGTTCCAGCCCAATCCGATCATTGACTGCGTTACGGAACCGCTGCTTGCATCCCAAATAGCGTTCAGTCGTTTGCACAGAAACATGCCCCAGAAGGAACTGAATCTGCTCCAGTTCACCGCCCGCCTGATGGCAAAGGCGGGCGCAAGTCCGGCGCAGGTCGTGCGGCGCCAGAGACGGAATCTCACAGTCCTTTGCTCTCTGTTTCACGACACCCCAAATGACCTTGGGGCTGAATCCGGTGCCCCAAATCCTGCCAGCCTTGTTGATCGAACGAAAGAGCGTACCGGTTGTAATCCCGGCGGCCCCCATCCAGGCGTCAATTCCAGCTTTCACCCAATCCGGGACCGGGATGGTTCGTATGTGGCCGGCTTTGCCGACAAGATCGGCAATGACCCAGTGCTCCTCTCTCTGCTGTATGGCTTCAACCCGTAACGCAGTCAATTCTGCCCTACGAAGCCCGCAACCCGACAGAATCGCCAATGTGGCATAGTCACGCTTGCCTCGAAGACTTGTGCCGTCTGCCGTCAACAACAAGCGCTTGCCTTGTTCGGCAGTGAGCCAATTGCCGACAGGTACTCCCAACCGTTTTGCACCCTTTACACGGCGAATGCCAGCAGCTAGGTCTGCACTGAGCAGACCGCAATCAGCAACCTCGTAAAGCCTCCGGACAGCAGCCAACCGCAGGTTTATGGTGGTTGAAGCGTAGTGCCGCTGTTCGAGGGATATTCGGTACCGGGTGACCACAGTCTTATTGAAGGCGAGTCTCGGTTCCGAACAATACCATTCAATGAATTCTCTGATTGCATGATCGTAAGTTCGTTGTGAACTTCGAGACGTCAGACTATTCAATACGGCTGACTTCGACTGCTCAAGGTCCGGAAGCTTCAGAACATGGTTCGGTGCCCGGTTTGCGTTTTGTCTTGCTTTTTGCCATAGGTACGGCCTCCATTCGCCGTGGCAAAAGCATGATCCTGATCGCAATCTCGGTCTATCGCACCCTGGGCGTTTTACTGTACCTTTCCTCGCGCTCCCAGCTTCAATACATGGCGAGCGATACTCGCAGGACCTCGGAGTCCGACCCGAAGTCCAGCCCCCAGTCGGTTTGATCGCCGTTCAGAATGCGGTGCGATTGGAAGACGCCGTTCTCATACGCGCCTTCTTCTACACGCAGGAACTGACGGTGCTGCCAATTCCCATCGATAAGGGCCGAGGGCGTCTGACCGGTCCCGACGACGATCTCCTGCGTTTTCTGTTGCTGTGCGGTGCCCGCAGGACGGAAGTCGAGGCGGCAATGGAATCCTGTGACAAGAAACTGATTGTCGCTCAATTGAGCCACAAGTGCGCGCCCGATCGGCTCTGCATTCCCTGTGGCAGCGCCTCCCCTGCTAACGCCGAATGAGACCACGGCGTCCCAACTTCCGAAATGAAGTATCTGCCTGGGCTGGTCCTCCACTTCTGCCACAGCCTGCAGTTTTCCTTCGAAGTTCAGGCGGGCAATGTCACGCATCATCGGACCGAGAAGCTTGTAGTTCTGCGCTGTGGGGTCAAGAAAGGCATTCGGCTCATTGGGCACCATTCTCTCCGGATGATTGGTCCGCGTGTAGTCCAGCCCGAACGGGGAATAGCCGATCGTCTGCATTCCCAAGGCAGCAAAAAGAAAACGCGCCGCACGCGGCGTTCCCGCAGTCTCAGGAATGAACAAGGCGTTATCCGGCCGGTGGTATCGCTCGATGACCTTCAGATAGGACTGCGTATCCGGCAGGTAGATATCCGGTGCCAGGACGTCGATGGCCGGTGCCTCGGCCTTCCAGATGGAAAGCACGTTGTCTGTCGGGCCCCCGCTTTCGTAGGTCCCCGGCTCGCCTTTGAACGGATCGCGCAGTGCCGCATTCACGTACAGAGGCAGAGGGTAAACTGCCTTACCCGCGAGGGCGATCTGTCCCACGTACCGGGCGATAGCCCAGGCATGGAAGTAGACGTCGGCATCCGGCCCAAACACCTCGGCCCAACCCGCCCCATTCGTGGCGGTCTTGTTCATCGCATTCAGCACCTCGTCAGGAACAGCCTCCGTGAAGAGCTTGTTGGCTTCAGCAGAGTAATCGCGCAGCGTTCCCCAGGTGCCTGTTTCGTTCTCTACCTGCACCATCAACACCGTTCGCTCAGGATCTACCGCTTTCAAGTGCCGCATAAAAGCAGTGAAAGCGCGTATGTCCGCGTCCAGTGAGGCCCGCGCAAACGGCGAGGGCGAGTCCACGCGTTCCCCGTTCTTGTTGATGATGTGGGAGTAGCGCTCCGGGTCCAGCTTCATCCACTCAGGCATGTAGTGCTGGCTGCCGTTTTTCCACGTACCGAACCAAAGCAGAACAAGGTGAACGCGGTGCGCGCGGGCCTGCGCGAGAACACTGTCGATCTGCGAGTAGTCGAACTTACCCTGCTGGGGCTCGAACTGCTCCCAATAGATGGGAATCTCGAGCGTATTAGCATGCAGATACTCGATCGCGGGCCACACTTTTGGAAGCGTCAGCGGCCAGTCGCTCGAGTTGTTGGCCTGCGCACCAAGCATCAGAAATGGCGCACCATCGACCATCAGGGCATAGCGGCCGTTCTGCTGAACGATGCTTGGGACAGGGTGCTTCTCCACCTGAGCGTAAGCGGCTGATCCGGCAACGGATAAGGCCAGGATTGCGGCCGCAATAAAGGTTTTCATTCTCATTCGCTTCCCCTTTCCCTCAGGCCCGGTGCTTTGCGCGACTTCATTTCCGGACCTCCTTTACTTGCGTCTGTTTGGAAGGCGCAAATCCGACACTGGTTCGTGAGTCCGCCGGAAAGGGCTTCCGGCGGACCCATGGATGACGCCTCACTATGGAAAGCGGTAGAGCGTCACGCGGAGGATTGTGTACGGCCGCAAGATCAGGATCTCGCCTTGCGCATCGTCGTCGCCAGCAATCTGGCGGGTCACAACCCACTTTTCGTCGACAAATTTACCCTGCTGTACGTCTCCGAGCCCAACATTCCGTGGCCCGGGAGTGTTTGGGGTGAAGTCGATTCGCATGCCACCACCGGCAATGTAATACTCTTCGGGACCGGTCGCGATGAGGATGGCAGTTGCTTCGAGCGGCGGCTCGGAGGCGGTTCCTGTTGCAGCAAATTGCGGCGAAGCGGCAACCTGCCCCTTCGGTTGCGGAGCAATGTGCGTACTGCGGCCCGTGTAGGTGAGGGTCAGCGTGTAGTTGCCCAGTTTGACCTTCTTAGGCGAATCTCCCTGGTTGAGCCGCACAGCCGTGATGGAGTCAGTGCCCCGGTGAGCCAGAATCATGGGCGACAACTGGTCAAGTAGGCCATACACGGTGGCAAGATCCGGTGGAATGGGCCTGTTTCCGTCAATGCCGAAGGGAGAGAATCCGATGGTGTCGTATTTGCCGACAGCCATGATGGCATTGGCGGGATTGGTACTCGTTTCGGGAATGAAGAGCGGATTGCCGTTACGCTTGAAGCGTTCGCAGAGATCGTCAAAGTATTCGAGGTAAAGATCGGGCGCAAGGATGTCGATGTCTGGGGCGGCAGCGCGCCAGACGTCATGAACCTGCGGCAGCGGGCCTCCGCTAGGATAGGTACCAGGCCATGCGTGGTTCGGCTGTTGCAGCCATGCGTTCACGTACATGGGAATGTCATACGCGGCCTTGCCGGCCTGCACGACCTTTTCCAGAAAGCGTGCATAGTTCCAGGCCATGAAGATTTCATCCGAGGCCCAGTGCAGATGCTGCCAACTGTTTTCATGTTCGAGGGGGCCCAGCAGCGAAACGGTAGTCTGAATGGGGATCTCCAGGGTAGCCGGTTTGCCGGGGCCGAATACCTCTTCCCATGTTCCCGACTTCTTACAACCGTTTGCTGCCCAAATCTCACGAAACTCGGGGATCAGGGTATCCTTGTGGAATTGAAGATAGTTCATCAGTTCCGCAGGAACCTGCCCGGCGAATGCGAGGTTGGCAACTGGAGAACGGTCACGAGTATCGCGCAGGACGCCGACTTCATTCTCGACCTGCATCATCACCACGGTGTGTTGTGTACCATCGACCTCCTTGATGTGGCGCATGAGAGCGGCGAAGGCCTGGGCATCGGCGTCGCGCGTGGCGTCGCTCAAGGTGCTGAGCAACTCAACAGGCCCGGAGACTGAGACCGTCCTGCCTTCCTCGATCTGGATGCGGGGAAAGCGGAGATAGTCCTTCTTGACCCAGTAGGGCGGATAACTTGAGGTGCCATTCTTCCAGCAGCCAAACCACAGAAAGACGATGTGCAGATGGTTCTCCCTGGCCTTGGCAATGACGCCATCCACCAGTGAGTAATTGAATCTACCTTCCTCCGGCTCGAACTGCGCCCACGAGACTCCGACGAGCACAGTGTTCAGATTGCTAGCTACGAGCTTGGGCCAGATAGTCTCCATGGGTTCAAGAGCGGTGGCTGCGTTGTTGGTCAGCTCCCCGGAGAGAATCAGGAAGGGCTTCCCGTCGACAATCAATTGCGTGGCGTCGCCGTGCCTTTCGAGGTGTGGCGCGTCGTTGCGGTTTTGGGCCTGATTTGAAATCGGCAGGCAAGCAACAGAAATAAACAGAGCGAAGAGAGACCAGCGACCGATGCGCATTCAAGCCTCCAATTGGCTGGTTCAACAGGGAGATTGGCCGTCCAGATATCTTCCGCTCGTCTGAAGACCCGGTAGGCCGCACCAGGGAAATTCTATTCCCTGATAAATGGGTGATACGTCCCTAAAATTGCTTGTCACCAGATTTTGGCGATCTGTAGAAGCAGCAGGCCAATCATCGAAGTATACTTCCTATTTTCTGCATGTTACAGGTTCTCCGCCGGATTACTCCCCGAAAGTCGGCATGGCGACCGGAATCCAAAAGGCGGGGCCGGGGGGGATCCCCCGATGCTGGCGCGTTTTTCAGGAGTAATCCCGCCGATCGCGCATAATCGGCTGTCAATGAGCGGTTTGGCCTGTAGTCGCCAGCCGAAAACTGCGGGCAATATCGCCTAGGACTCTCATCATAGGCCGTTGTGTCCTCCCTGGGATCAAGCCGGAGAACATGTGACGCTTCCAGAATGCGCTTCCTCAAAGCCGTGAAATACGGCCCCCCGACAAACGACATGGGCACAATCAGGCAAATTACTCCTCCGGGCTTTACCCAACGAATGGTCTGCTCAAGAAAGAGAGCGTAAAGATTTACATATCCGTCGCTGATGACGGGTGCAAAAGCGGTCAGGATCGTTTTGGAGGGACGAAAAATGCACCCATAGGGAGGGTTTCCGATCGCTGCGTCGTAGAGCGTCTCGGGTGGCGGCAGTTTTAGAGTGTCGGCGCGCTGGATAGAAATAGTCGGCCTTCGGCCTGCTGAGTCGATCTCGTTGCGAAGCAAATCAAGGAGCAAGGCTTTTGAGAGCGTGGCGAGGTCGGGCTCTATTTCAACTCCTGCCAGGCTCGACTCAATCGCCCGTAAGATTGTTTCCCCACGCGCGCCGCGCTGCCGCGCTTGGTTAGAGATCCGGGCGGCGAGGGGCACCAAGAATGCTGCCCCGCCAGATGCCGGATCGAGAATGCGATGCCGGCCCGGCTTAATCCCTGCTTCGATTAGTGTGTCTATCGCGTAATGGGCGAGGTGGGGTGGGGTGAAATAGGCCGCCAGCCGACGCCGGCGTGCTTTTGGCATCAGCAAGGCGTACAGACTGGCGATCCAGTAGTGTTTCTCGTCTTCCGGCAAACCGGAGAAAAATGACCTCGCCCCTGAGTCCAATAGACGATTGCCGATTATTGACTGGCACACTTGCAGAGGCGTCATGCCGGAGCGCTTTTAGTGACGTGGCAATCTGGTGAAGATCACGAAGCCGGCGGCTCAACGCCAGTTCTGGTGTCTCGGGATCAGTGGCTCGCTGCGCGGGAATCACTTGGTCTTCTTAATTTCATGTCAACCGAGCCTGGCAACCTTTACCAGCCGCGCCGGAACCTCTCCTGAGGCCTAGCTGGTCGGTGGGCAGGAACCGATGAATCATACCTATGCGCACTGCGGATATGAACTGCACAACCATTTCGTTCCAACGGGTGAGTGTAGTCATTGAGCAGATATTTGAACAGTCCTAACTAGCGGCTGACTGAAGTCACAAGCCACCGGCTGTGCAACCCCTCGCGGTCGGGCGGTCAGTCAATCAGTTAGATTTTGTTGATGGCTATAACCTTGAACGATATTCCGGCGAGCGACAGTCGAGCAGGTAGAAAGCTGTGTTGTGAGCATCGGAGTACCTGCCCAACGCGTTGTGTCGCGCAGCGGCGTCAATGCTGCTCAAGCTTTTTTTGAGCGCCATGGATGCGTTTTTCAGGAGGTCGCTCAACAGAATGACTTCGGGAAAGACGCTTACCTTGACATAGCACGTGAAGGTGTCATCACGCACCTGTGCGTGGCTCTGCAGATCAAATCCGGGGAATCATATCGGACAGAGCAGGGTGAATATTTCATTCCTGTAGAGAGGCACGCAGATAGCTGGCGCCGGTCTACTGTTCCTGTGTTCGGCCTGGTTTATGACCCGTCGGATCAGCTGCTCCGGTGGGTTGACATAACCGGATATCTACGCGCTCATCCACATCAGGAAGGCGGAAGTATTCCAGTCTTGGCGAACTCTATCTTGAGTCAGAAAAGTCTCCACGGGGAGTTTGGCTCTGCTATTGCGACCTACGGAGCGAACAATGGAGCAACTATCGCTCTGAGTCTGCTGCCTGGCGGGGATTCCCAGACAGAAGCAGTATTCGATGCGTGGGCGCTGGGGCGGCATGACGCCAGGTACCTGCTGCTTCTTCGCAGACTTATTCTGGAAGTTCAACCGCACGCAACTCGCCGTGCCATCGTTGCTCTGGCACACATTGGCGTTCATCCGGATATCTTCTGGACGAAAGACAACTGGATTGGCAAAGAGATAAAAGAGTTGGTACGTCCGTCCTTCCGGTGGACACCAGAAGAAATCGCCCACATGATACGGACCATCGACAATTCAGAGTGGGGTCGCGGCACGCTCGGACAGTCATTCGACGTTCTCATGTATGAAGATCCGAACGCCGTCGCAAAGCTGCGCTCCTCCGTCGGGCTCATGTTGGGTGCCGGAGACTTCGTCGCCGGCGTGCGTGCTGCTATGCTGGCTCTGTCGCACTCTCGCGATGCGCGGCAAGAATTGTCTCTACTGATTGAGGGGCAGCCGACGCTCATGGGCGATGAGTGGTTTCGAGAAATTGCCGTTACCGTGCGGGAGTTCGGGGATTTCTCGCTTTATTGAAGACGCAAATCAGATGGCAAGGAAGAAAGCGCCTCGCAGGAAGATACCTGCGGGTCACGAAACGGCCGTGTTGGTGAAGAGCGCCCGAAGGTGTCTGCTCTGTTTTCATCTCAACGGCGATCTGGGGGAAAAGCACGGTCAGGTCGCGCAATCGGAGCAACGCGGCAGAAGACAACCTAGCGTTCATCTGCCTGCCTCACCACAGCGTCTTGACTCAACAACGAGGCAGCATAAGAACTACACCATCCACGAACTGAAGAGACTGCGAACGAAGCTCTACAAGACGGTTGCCGACGGTAAACACATCGCTACGACTGGCACTGTTGCAGCAGGAGGCAAGGCGGACAGCAAAACACTGGCCGCTCTGATAAAGCTTATGACAACGAATGGGTGTATGGATTGGCTGAGAGGTGCGAATTTCGCAGGGTGGTCCTTTGACTGGAAGCGCATTGATGCGGTCGAGGAATTTGCTTCGCGGAGGGGGCCCGAGTATGAATTCATTGATCCCGATGTAGAGAAACTACGAAAGGTACTCTACGATGCGAGCCGACAACTGATGGGTCTCCTGGCCACTGAAACGTTCCCCGTTGGAAACGGGGACCGTCAAGCGATACCGGAAGAATGGGAATCGGAACAACCTGAACGTTTCAGGAAAGCCATAGAGGCAATTCACGGGGCAGCCGACAAGGTCTGCGGCGCTTACGACGAACTGGTGCGCGCAGCGAGAAAGAAATTCTTACCGTCAATGTGGCTCAGGCTGACAATTGCTCTGAAATGATCTTCTTATACGCGCTCGAAGCTTCGCGACAATAGCTTGTGCAGGGCGTCCGGAAGCGGTGTGCGCCCAGTGAGCAAAGCCCACCTAGCCTTCAATCAGACACCCTGTTGGCACACTGCGCATCAGAGGCCGCTGATTTTGCCTTGGCTCGAGAATCGGTCGGCTGATCGGCCGTTAGTAAGAAGCTGCCAGTGAGGCGAGCGCGCCGGCTCGGAAAATAGAGGCGGTAAGGACTTCGACATCTATCAGTTTCTCCAACAAGGACGCCGCGAAGAAGGCATGTGAAAGTTTGTGAAAGCTAGGGGGTACTTGATTACCTTTTGTTCCTTTAGTCACCGCTATATAATCAATAAGTTACGTGTTTTCAGCGCTGGCAGGTTATCCGCTGCGCCACCCAAAATCAAGTGCAACGTCGACTTTCTCCGCAGCCCGTCTTAGCTGAGATTCCGGCTTGAAATCCCACCATGAAATCCAAGCCTGAAATTATTGCGCGCCAGTTTCAGCGGCCCTTTGTTTCAGCACCCTGAGGCGCCTCTGTTCCTGTGATTCGCCGGGCAACAGGCGCTCATTCGCCGGCGTTTCCTCGGTCCGGTAGCGCCAGTCTCCTTGGCCGTCGTTTCCTTCTGGGTCTTTGTCTTTGATCGGGGCCGAATCGTCTTCGGTCAGATCGTCGTATTCGCGTCCCTCGACCTTCGACCACGCCGAAGCCCCGATGGGACGCCGCTCCACGGACTCGCGATCAATCACCACGCGGGTCGGTTCCGGCTCAAACGAGGTCATTCTCAGATTGGCCGACGCGGTTTGCAGCGCGTACAGCATCAGGGCCGCTGTGCGGTGATCGATCTCCTGCGTTACCAGTTGAAACATGACCTCGGCTAGTCCGACCTGTATGGAATTCGCGTCCTCGAGAATCGGCAGGCCCGCTATCTCGCGCTTTCGGAGATCCTCAACGAACTTCGAGGCGGCGCGCCATCGCATGTGGTAGTAACAACATTTTTCGTCGCGCAGCGCGGGCGACCCGCACTGCGTCCCGTTGACTTTAATGTGCTGACAACGACGAATGCTTACTGGATATGAAGGCATTTTGCGGCTCCTGTGTCGTGTATGAAGTGGTATGAAATGTTTTTCTGTTGCGCTTAGGGTGTTTACCAGTCAGTATCGGGTACCCCCCCTCCCCCCCTTCTTGCAGAATCATGGGGTTAGGGAGAAAATCCCGCCAGATCTTTGAGTCTAAATGACTTACAGGTAAAGTATTTAAAAATCAATGAGTTACGGTTATCAAAGGGCGCTGACGGCGACTTTTGAGGCGGCTTTGAGTCCCATTTTGGGAGGAAGCCATGCCTCTCGCTGCTTAATCAGCGATCATTGTCGCATCGGGTGGGGTGAACGTCAGTGATGGCGCACACTGGATGATTGTGATGAATCGGGGTACTCCCTTTCGTTACCTGCCGGCATCGAAAGAGATGGAAATCGTGCGATTCAGACGGCTAAAGTTGAGTTGGGGTACACTAGCGTGTCGCCTGTAACTAAGAGAAAGGTTCGCAACATGTCGGCACTTCCAGTTCCACCTCCCGGGTCGAAGCGGCGCACTACTAGCAAGGATGGACTCCGCGCGATTGCTCGACTTCTGGAAGAGCAGATGGATGAGATGGGCTTGAGCGAAGAAGAAAAGGATCTCAAGGTCGACAGCTTGGTGGAGCACGTCAAGAAGGTCAAGTCCGCGCGCGCCGAATCTCGGCCCAAGTAGCCAGCGCCCGCTGGTATCTCGGATTACCCGGTTTTATCCCGAACTTTTCTGCCAGTACGCGTTTGTATGTTTCCTCGTCGTCTAGATCGAGCAGGTCCGCCATTGCATCCATGATCTTCCGCTCTCGGTTGCGCGCCTCAGCCTTTGGGGTTCGCGGCCTGGCTTCTTGGAAGGCGGAAGTCTTTTTCATGGTTAACCCCAGCTAGTTCGAAATCTTCTTTCGGCCCTCGGCAACCCCCCAAATCGCACGCGATGGGTGGTGCACTCGACTAACTTTGGATCCGGAACCAGTCCTTGACGAGCAACTTAAACCGAGTGATCTCGTCCTCGTTCAACGCGCAACTGTGAGCGACGACATTCCGAATCTTATTGAACTGCGACAGGATAGTCTGCATCGCCTTCTGACTTCGGAGAGTGTCGGAGAAATCACTCCAATTCTGGTCGAAGATGCTGCTGAGTTCTCCGAAGTTCGTGTAGGCAAGGGGATCTTCCGAGCGGATCGACATTGTCGTGTCCTTCTCCTCTCTCTGTTTCTTGTCGACTTCCTTCTGAACTCCCTCGGGAACTTTGTCCTTCCACCACTTGGGCCCGTGCTTCTCCGAGAGTCGCTCAGAGATCAGTCGTCGGATGGAGTTCTCCAGCGAGTAGTACAGGGCGTAGAAGTCTGCCATCTTTCGAGCCTCTTGCAGGATGTCGCTCTCGAAGAGGTCTACGTCCACGATCTCGGCCCGCTGAATAGTCTTGGCGTGCCCGATCTGGACGCCTGACTCTTCCAGTTTCTTCAAGTCAGTCTCTAGCAGGAGGTTGTGCATGCCAAACAACTTGACGTCATCGCTTAGGCTCATGGCTCCCTCAGCAGGTTCTCGCGCAAACTCTTGAAAATGGCGTTAAAGACTTCGACCTCCGTCGTTGCAGGCAGATTGAGGTTGATCGTGTAGGCCAGACGTAGTCGCCCGCCGGCGAAGTCCTCCTCTCGCTTGCGGCCGACGTCGCCACTGCCGGATTTGTCGGCGTCAGCGTTATCCGTCGAGGGCTCCTTCTTGATTGGCGCGCCTCCTTCCCAGGTTGCCAATTTCGAGAGAGCCAAGAATGTACCTGCAACCGAAGGGAGGTACTGGTCGTCTTCAGCTGCTCCGGTAAGACTCTTCATCTTAGCCGTCAGGTCAGCTTTGTTTAGCTTCCATGCGTACTCGTTGGCCTGGAAGAGAGGCTTATACGCTTCTCTCAGCCGCTCGGCCATCACAGTGCCGGACAGGGAATCCTCGCGGAAATCCTTGTAGGCCTGCGTCGGAACATTCGCGGCATCAATAAATCCTAGCTTTTTCAGCAATGGGATCATCGCCCGGTAACTGGACGACTTCATGTCTAGCACAGTGCTCAGGAAGTCCACAGTGAACTTCGGCGGAACGGCGGCTGTCTTAATCTTCTGGAACAGCGTGGGAATCCCGTTGTAGGCATTAACGTAAGCTGGATAATCTGCCATGGCCAAACTCCTTGTGACTAGCTTATAGCTGTGCCAATATTAGCACAGTGTCCTTCCAGTCTGGAAATCAACACGCCGTCGGGAATTCGGCGAGAAGATGGAGGGGTCCTTCGACCACGCAGAGACTTCACTTCGTGAAGTCGCTGCTGCGCTCAGGATGACAACTTTGGATTGGGTGGCTGAGAGCGTCGGTCGTCCCTCCGGGACTTGCGTCGTCATTCCACTCTACCCCGCGCTGAAGCGCGGGGCTAATCTTGGCCGCCCCTCCGGGGCTTTGTATTGTGGCGTGCTTGGCTACCTTCCAGCTTGGTTCGCGTCCGGCTGATAGACCGTCCAGCCGTTGGCGATTGCGATCTGTTTCAAATCCGGATTGGGGTTGATGGCGAAGGGGTGCTTGGACATGGCTAGCATCTCGCGATCCCAGATCGCGTTGCCGAAGGCGCAATCGGGCATCTGATCGGGAGACGACTTTAGCGCGGATCGAATCGCCTCCGGCTTGCCGGGACCGCTGGGAACTCGAATTAGCCGGTCGGTGATGATGCCATTCTCGACGGCCACTTCGGCGGCCAGGATGCGGTTTTGCGGGATGCCGAAGTAGCGCATGGCGGAGCGGATCACCCATTGATTCGAGGAGGAAACGGCCCAGACGTCGCATGCGTCGGCGCGCAGGCGCCCGACTAACTCGCGCATCTCCCTGAAAATGTTGGGCGCGATTCCCTGGGCAAAGTAGGCGTCGCAGGCCTGCTGGACCGCATCTTCGCGGAGTCCGCGATGCATGGTGACCATTTCTCCGCACATGGTGTCTTCGTCGACTTGACCCGATTTGTAGCCGGCGTAGCGCGTGCGGGCCCAGGTCGCGATTTCTTTCGACACCAGGCCTTGTTCCATTTCCCAGGAGAAGAAGCCTTCTCCGGCGTCTCCGGACCAGAGCGTGCCGTCGCAGTCGAACGTGGCTAGGCGCGGTTTGAGGGTGAGTACACTTTCGACGAAGGCGGTTTGACGAGAGGTGAGTTGGGTCATGAAATATAGGGCCTTGGTGGGAATTGAGAGTTACAGAAAAAGCATGGCTTACTGTATCCAGCCCCTAAAGGGGCGTCCGAACATTGAGAACTTACGGCATCGCTAAAGCGATGCCCTGATACGAACCCTAAGTTGCTTCCGAAGCCTTTTATCTCGATTGCGGGAGCGGTGGCGACAAGGAAGCGTATTGCTCCGGCGTGTCCACGTTGGCCGCTACCAGCGGGTCATCCACGGGAACGTACTCGATCTCACTCTGGTGGGCGCGCTCGACCTCGCGCGCGTTCGATGTTTCTGGAGCCCGCAGAAACGCTTCGATCATTTCGCGGCCGGCTAGAACTGGATGCCCGTGCTTGCCGTGGTATTCCGGGATCACCGCCCATTTCCTGTGGGTCGCGGCGCGCTCGAAGGCCAGTTCTAGGGTCTCAACGGTTTCCATGCGGACTGGCGGCCGGTCGACGAGCGTGACCATGGCGGCATCGCGGCCGCGGTTGAGGACCTCCTGCAGTCCGGCTTGCAAGGAACTGAACTGGCCACGCGATGGATCGGGATTCACCACCAGCGAGGCTCCATTGGCATAGACGATGGGAGCGAGGGCGGCTTCATTGTTGCCGACTACGACTAACACGACATCGACGTGCGAAAAGAAGAGGCGAATGGCAGCGGAGAGGAACGTGTCTCCCAGGCCCGAGTTGGTTGAATCGGGAGGCCAGGGCAGCAGCGCCTTGTCGCGCCCCATGCGCGAGGATTCACCCGCCGCTAGAATTACTCCGCAAAAGCTTGGGGTCCGGGCCATATGGGCACGATAACAAACTGCTGCCACTCTGCCAAGGACGCGGGTCACACAACACAGGTCACTGCGATGTGTTTGGCAGATGCTTTAGCTGAAGGTCGGAAGCTTGAACAGGTCGTCGTGGGGAACTCGTTCCACGGCGTGTCCGGCCTTGCGCCAGGCGCGCAGGCCGCCGGCGATTACGAACACTTTGAATCCCAGCTCTTGTAATTGGCGCGCCACCCGGGCGCTCGTGGCTTCGCGCTGTCAAGTGCAGTAGAGATAAATCTCTCGATCCTTGGGCAGGTTCTTGACTTCTTCTATAAGGTTGTTGGGTTCGAGGCGGATCGATCCGGCAATGCGTTCGGAGTCGGCGTCGTAGTAACCGTGGCTGCGGACATCGGCGATCAGCATGTTCTGAGCGGTCTCAGAGGCCAGTCGCTTGGCTAGCTCCTCAGCCGGGATGCGGGGAATCACGTCGAGGAGCCGGTACTTGCGGTAGACCCAGATTCTGTAGACGACGTAGGCGGCGAGTCCGATGGCGAAGACGACCTCGGCGGCAAAGCCGGCGGAGCGCAGTCCGCGGGTGATGGCACGGAGGGCGTCACTGAAGATGTATCCCGCGACGGAATACGCGCCCACGTACAAGGCTGCGCCGGCGGCATCGAATTGCAGAAAATCTCCGAGGCGCATTTTCATGCTTCCGGCCAAGGGCGGAGACATGGCGTTGATGCCGGGAATGAACTTGGCAAAGAGCAAGGTCTGCTTGCCGCGGCGGTAAAAATATTCAGCCGAGCGCAGAATGCAGGTTTCCGGATTCGCCGAAAGGCGGCACAGGAGGCCCAAGAGAGCCCATCCGCTCACCCGGCCCGCGAAATAGAGGATGACGTCGCCGGCGACCATCGTCAGAAGAGCTATGGCGAAAACTAGATAGAGGTGCAGGCCTCCATAGGCAGCGACCGCGCCGGCGGTGAGGATGGCGAGCGCGGCGGGGAGGGGAAGACCCAAGGCTTCCGACAAGCACACTATCGCCAGAAAGAGGTAGCCATGGTGCGAAATGATTGAGAGCAGGTCGGTCATTGGTCATTGGTCATTGCGAAAAGGAACAACTTCAGTATAGCAACCGCTATGCGATGGCCCGCGCGAGGTAGTGGGTCAGTTTCCGGATAGCCGACCATTCACCCAGAGCCTGATCTTTACGCTTCCCGGAACCTCACTTGCGCAGGTATCATCGATGGGGTCGCGCTAGTCTCCGAGGGAGGATAGGATGCGTTTTCACAGACGCCAACTGCTGCGAATCCTCTCCTTTGCTTTCGGGTCGAGCTTCATCTTGAGCCGGGACCGACTAGGCATAGCGGCGCAGACGGGCACACAGCCAATGACCTCTCCTCCCGCTGCGGGGGCAGTGGTTAGGAATGGGGTCGCTAAAGGAGCGGAAATGGAAAAAGTGACGGGAATCGGAGGGCTATTCTTCCGAGCGCACGATCCGAAAGCTTTGGCGAGTTGGTACCAGCAGCACCTGGGAATCTCGCTCACACCATCGAGCGAAGGCGAACACGCTTGGGAGCAGGAGGCAGGCCCCACGGCTTTCACTCCTTTTCCGGAGACGACCAAATATTTCGGGGATGCCAACAAGGTCTGGATGGTGAACTTTCGAGTCCGGGATCTCGACAAAATGGCAGCCCAGCTACGAACTGCAGGGATAGAGATTAAGGTTGACCCGCAATCTTATCCCAACGTCGGACGGTTTGCCCGCCTGCACGACCCCGAGGGAAATCCAATCGAATTGTGGCAACCTGCATGACCAAACGCTCCACGCCAGGTTACTAAGCAGTTCAGGACTGTTTCTGGATTACGGGCAAGCCGGAAACTCACCCACGACGAGAGCCTCGCACAGGCGCAAGAACCCCTGCTAGAGTAGAACTGGTCCACTGGTCTCATGAATGGTTCTCGGGACGGGCTGTCGGCCCTCAGGGGCTAGAGCCCGCGTCTTTATTGGCCTTGAGCGGCACGGCTGAACCCGTGCCCTACCCAAAAGCCACTTTTGAGACCAGTTCTAGCAGGACTTCAGGAGAATCCTTTGTCTACCGAGAGCCGCCGCTACATCAATCTTTCGAATCGTCCCGCAGGTCTTCCTTTCAGCGACGCCGTGCTGGTGGGCGATACGCTGTACATCTCCGGACGGATTGGGCTCGACCCGGCGACGGGCGAGGCGCCGGAGAGTATTGATGCCGAGATCGAGCTCTTGTTCGAGGGCTTTCAGGCGGTGCTCCGCGAGGCTGGCATGACGATGGACGATTTGGTCTGGGTGCAGGTTTATTCGCCGGATGTTTCTTTGTGGCAACGGTTCAACTCGGCTTACGTGAAGTTGTTCTCGCGGGAGCTTCCGGCGCGCGCGTTTTTGGGATCGGGACCGCTGTTGCTTAAGGGGCGGTTTGAGATGCTGGGGATTGCGGTGAAGGATCGCTCCTAGCTTCTGGCTTCTAGCTCCTGGCAAGAATGTCGTGGCGTTCCGCACGGTATCAATCGCCCGAAGGAGGTTGCCAGAAGCCAGCAGCCAGAAGCTATTTCTCTCTTGCCACTACGAACTCCGGCGCCCACAACAGTGCGCGTTTGAACTCGGAGTTGGGGAAAATGCAGATGGCTTGACGCGCCGATTCGGCATAGCGGGCGGCCTCTTTGGAGGCGTATTCGAGAGAGCCATAACGGTTCAGGATGGTCAGGATATCGGCGTGCGTGACGCCATTGAAGGCGCGGTCGCGGAGGATGGCTTCGATCTGGTGGCGCTCGGCGGCGGTGCAACGCTCCAGCGCATGAATGACGGCCATGGTGGCTTTGCCTTCACGCAGGTCGCTGGCTACGGGCTTGCCCAGCACGCTCTCGGAAGCGGTGAGGTCGAGCACGTCGTCCACGATTTGGAAGGCCATGCCGAGATCGCGTCCGTACTGGCCCAGGCGTTCTTCCTGGGGCACGGTGGCGCCGCCGAGGATGCCGCCGACTCTCATGCACACTGAGAACAGGCACGCCGTCTTGCGATAGATCAGATCGAGATGCTCCTGCAGGGAGATCAGCGTGCCGAGTTTTTCCATCTGCAGCAGTTCGCCTTCGACCATCTGCTGCGTCAGTTCGATGAGCACGTCGACGATGCGGAAATTGCGCTCCTGCACCGCAATCTTGAAGGCTTGCATATAGAGCCAGTCCCCGGCCAGCACGCACATCGAGTTGCCCCACTGCGTGTTGGTGGAGGGACGACCGCGGCGGATCTGAGCCTCGTCGATGATGTCGTCGTGGACCAGGGTCGCGGTGTGGATGATCTCGACAACGGTCGCGAGCTTTACCGCGCCCGTGCCCTTATAGCCGAGGAGTTTGGCGGAGAGCAGCAGCAGCGCGGGACGGATGCGCTTGCCTCCGCCGGCGCGCAGGTACTCGCCGATCTCGGTGATGGCTGCGACATTCGAGATGGTGTCGCGTCCGAATTGTTCCTCGATCGCGAGAATGTCGTCACGCAGAAGATCGAAAAGTTCTTTCCCGTTAATGGACGTGGTGGTACCCAATGGCCTCAGTTGCTCCGGTAATTCGTGAACTGCAGATCGATGCCAAAGTCCTGCTGTTTGACCATGGCGATGATTTCCTGCAACGTATCGCGATCCTTGCTGCTGATCCGCACTACGTCGCCCTGAATCGAGGCTTGCGCTTTTTTCTTGGAGTTTTTGACCAGCTTCACGATTTCGCGCGCCTTTTCGATGGGGATGCCCTGCTGAATGGAGATTTTCTGTTTCACTGTGCTTCCGGCGGCCGGCTCCAGGGCGCTGTAGGTCAGGCCTTTCAGCGGCACTCCGCGCTTCACCAGCTTCTGCTGGAAGACGTCGTTCACCGCCTTCATTTTGAATTCATCGGCGGAGTGAAGCATGATGGCGTCGGTTCCTTCCATCGCGATCTGCGACTTCGAGTCCTTCAGATCGAAGCGCGTGCTGACTTCTTTCATCGCCTGCTGGATGGCGTTGGAAACTTCGGCCAGGTCGATTTTGCTGACGATATCGAAACTGTTATCGGGCATGGGATGTCACCGTCAAAGCTGCTGTGAAAATCTACGACGGTCTTCGTAAAGCTACGGATTGTCACACTGAGGGGCGCTCGCTCGGAATTCCGAGCCCCACCGATCGCGCGCCCCAAATATGTACTCCTGAGGGTAACAGAAGAGGCATTATCTGCGTAGGCGGGAGTGCGCGGGCTTACGGGTTTGCAGGTTCCAGGATGAGTCCAAAGAACTCGAGGAAATTCTGCGCGGTTTGCGCGCCGATCGCTTCCGCGGACAAGTTGCGCAATTCGCCTATCTGGCGGGCAACCTCGCGCACAAACGCCGGTTCGTTGCGCTGGCCGCGATGCGGAATCGGGGCGAGGTAGGGCGAGTCGGTTTCGATCAACATGCGGTCGAGCGGCACCATTTGCGCGGCTTCGCGGATGGGCTGTGCTTTGGGAAAGGTGATGTTGCCGGCAAAGGAGACCATGAAGCCGAGATCGAGGGCGCGTCGCGCATGGTCGATGCTGCCGGTGAAGCAGTGCAGAATGCCGCCTAATCCGCTGGCCGTCCAATGTTCGGAGATTAGCGACAGGCAGTCGTCCCATGCGTTCTGGCTGTTGTCGGATGGACGGCAATGGATGATGATGGGCAACTTCGCCGTTTGCGCCAGTTCCATCTGCTGCAGGAAGACTGCTTTCTGCACTTCTCTGGGCGAGTGGTCGTAAAAATAGTCGAGACCGATTTCTCCCCAGGCGATCACTCGGGGATCGCGCGCCCATTGGAGCATTTGGGTGTTGGCTGCCTCGCTCGCGAGGTTGGCTTCGTGGGGATGAACGCCCACGCTCGCCCAGATTCGGGGATATTCAGGTTTGCCGTCGTATTTGTCCGCTAGCCGAATCCCGCAGTCGGCTGTCTCTGGTCCGTCGCCGTTTCCGATTGCGAGATAGGCTTCGATGCCGTTCTGCTTCGCGCGCGCCAGCACTTCGTCGCGATCGACGTCGTAGCGCTTGCCTTCCAGATGGGCGTGGGAGTCGATGAACATCGGTGGTCAGTGGGCGGTGGTCAGTGGTCAGATGTCCGAGTTGTGGACCATCGTGGTTTACGGGAAATTATTTTCTGATTCTAGTCTCTAGACCTTGAGACCTGGAACTCTGAAACTTTGGAACCCTTTTATTTCAGCCGCGTCCCGATTGGCACGTCCTCCAGAAAGCTGGCCAGGACCGGCTTGCCGCCTTCGGGCGAGGCGGCGACGATCATGCCGTTTGATTCCAGTCCGCGCAGTTTGCGAGGCGCGAGGTTGGCTACGATCACTACCTTGCGTCCGATCAGAGCTTCCGGCGTATAGGCTTCGGCGATTCCGGCCACCAGTTGGCGCACCTCGGTTCCTAGATCGACTTCGAGGCGCAGCAGTTTGTCGGCGCCTTTTACTCGCTCTGCGGTCTTTACCTGGGCCACACGCAACTCTACTTTGGCAAAATCGTCGATGCTGATCTTGCCATCGGGAATTGCGGCCGCTGGCTTGGCGGCTGCATCCGATTTGGGCGGCGCAGTTTGACTGGACAACACTGCGGCTGGCTGCCGGGCTTCGCTCGGCTGGACGGGCGGGGCGCCCGTCGCTCCACCGGCTTTTTGTTCTTCCATGTCCTGCATCCTCTCTACTGCCGATTTATCCGCTCGCGGGAACACGGCTTGCACGTCGCCGAGCTTAGTGCCGAGGCGCAGTTGTCCCCACTGCAATTCGGTCAGGTCAAACTTCTTGATATCTCCGAGACCCATCTGCGCCCAGATTTTTGCGGTGGCGTCGGGCATCACGGGATGCGCTAGCGCGGTTACAATCCGCAGAGCTTCCGCGCTGGTGTAAAGAACCGTGGCCAGGCGCGAACGGCTCTCTTCGTCCTTCTTTTCGTCTAAGGCCCAGGGTTCGTTTTCGACTATGTATTTGTCCACGGCCGCAACCAGTCCCCAGGCAATTTCGAGCGCTCGCGAGAATTGAAACTGGTCAAATAGCGCGCCGTAGTCGGCAACGACTTTTTTCGCCGCTTCCGCAATTGCGGTATCCGCAGCGGTGTGGGAGGCGTGCGAGGGATACGGTACTTCTCCCTTGAAATAGCGCTTGATCATGGTCAGGGTGCGGCTGGCGAGGTTGCCGAGGCCATTGGCCAGATCGGAGTTATAGCGCTGGACGAGGGCATCGAAGCTAAACGAGCCATCCTGCCCGAAGACGATTTCGCGCAGCAGGAAATATCGCAGGGCATCGGTGCCGAGCACGTCGACGATGGTTTCGGCGCGCACGATATTTCCGCGCGACTTCGACATTTTGCTTTCTTCAAACAGCAGCCAGCCGTGCGCGGTGATGCCCTTGGGCAAGGGCAATCCGGCGGCCATCAGGAAGGCCGGCCAGTAGACACAATGGAAGCGCACAATCTCTTTGCCGATCATGTGCACGTCGGCGGGCCAGTACTTATCGAACTTGCTGGTGTCGCTGGAGCCATAGCCGAGCGCGGTGATGTAATTCGCCAGCGCGTCGAACCAGACGTAAACCACGTGCTTGGGATCGTCGGGCACGGGAACGCCCCAGGAGAACGTCGAGCGGCTGATGGAAAGGTCGCGCAGACCGCCGCGCACAAACGAGAGCACTTCATTGCGGCGAGTCTCGGGGCGTATGAAATCGGGCTGCTCGGTGTAGAGGCGGATTAGCCGCTCCTGGAATGCCGAGAACTTGAAGTAGTAATTTTCTTCGTGGACGGTTTCCGTCGGGCGGCCACAATCGGGACAGGGAGCGCCGGGGCCGGCCGCGTCCACGTAAAGCTCATCGAAAACGCAGTATTGGCCGGTGTAGGTGCCCTTGTAGATGTATCCGTTATCGCGGATCTTGCGCCACAACGCCTGGACGCCCAGCTCGTGGCGCTCGGAAGTGGTGCGGACGAAGTCGTCATACGTCAAGCCCATGCGATCCCAGAGGGTGCGGAATTCCGCGGAGATTTCGTCGGTGAACTGCTGCGGAGTTTTGCCCGCGGCCTGGGCGGCGCGCTCGATTTTTTTGACCGTGCTCGTCGGTGCCCGTCAGGAACCAGGTGTCGTCGTGCAACATGCGATGGCGGCGCGCGACGGTGTCGCAGGCGATGGTGGTATAGGCGTGTCCAATGTGCGGATGCGCGTTGACGTAGTAAATCGGGGTCGTGATGTAAAACGTTTTAGCCATTCCTGTGCCTTATTCGAGAAAGACTTTTTCTGAATCTATGCTCAAGCTGCGTTGGTTGTGTTCGATGCGATGTCGTCCACTTCGATTCCGATGTGCCGCAGGTGGTGCAACATGTGCGCGACATAGTCATCGAATACGAACTGAAGCGTTAGCAGCTCGGAGCCGGCAACGGTCAGCGTCCGCGACCAGGCGGAGTCGGACACCGCTTGGGCAGCGGTTAGCAATTGCCGGTTGAGCGCCTGCCACAACTCGATCAACTCTCCCCAGTCGCGGCGCTGGTAGGCATGCACAGCTACCCAGCGATTCTGCTCGTAGCCGGGCATAGCCGGGCTGTCTTCCAACTGCGCGCGAACGATTCGCTGATGGTTGTTGGCGGCTGAATCGAGCAGATGTCCAAGTTCCTCCTTTGGAGACCAGTTTGACGGTGTTGGCTTGCTTGCGACCGTGTCCTCGGAAAGCCTTTGCAGGCGGGCCGGCACGCGCTCCAAAAGGTCGCGCAACGAATTGAGCTCTGGCATGGATTCTCCTAGCGACGATTGTAAATTCGGAACCTGAATCATCCGTCTTTCTTGCCGCTGGCGTAGGCTCTCACCGCTTCTTCCATCACCTGCTTCAGCGGTACGTGATGTGTTTCCGCCAGTTTTCGACAATCTTCAAACTCCGGCGCGTAGTTCGAAATGCTGCCGTTCATGCTGGCAATTTTGACCCGCACCGGGCCCCACGTTGTGTCGACATTTTCCCACCGTCTTGAGAGCGTCTGCCGCTGTTCCTCGCGGCGGCGCACGCCCAGAGTTGTCGTCTCGGCGAAGATCAGCTTGGCGAGGCGATTCGCGTCTTCCATTTTCGCCAGCACGGTGAGCAGCGCTCCGGGGCGGCCCTTCTTCATTTGTACCGGAACGCTGAAAACATCCAGCGCTCCTTCGGCCAGCAATCGCTCCATGGCGTAGGCCAGGACTTGCGGGCTCAGGTCGTCGAGATTTGCTTCGAGCACCGTGATGCTGTCATTGGACGCGCTTGACGATTTGCTCGCTCCATCCGGCAGCAGAGCTTCTCCAATGGTTAGGCGCAACACGTTCGGGTGCTCGGGGAAATCTCGCGCGCCCGCGCCGTATCCTGCCTTCTCGATCTTCATCGCCGGAAACGGCGAGAAGCGGCTGCTCAGCGTCTTCACGATGGCCGCGCCTGTGGGCGTCACCAGTTCGACCTGCGGCCCGGACGAATACACCGGCGCGTCGCGCAGTAACTTCAGCGTGGCGGGCGCGGGTACGGGGAGGGTTCCGTGGGCGCACTTGACGGTACCTCCGCCGACGTTCAGCGGGGAGCAAACCCATTCTTCTACCGCCAGAGATTCCGCTCCCACTGCGGCGCAGACAATGTCGACCAGGGCATCGACGGCGCCGACTTCGTGAAAGTGAACTTGCTCGATCGACGTATTGTGAATCTCGGCTTCGGCCTCGCCCAGCGTTTCGAAAATGCGAATCGCGGTTGCCTTCGAGGTGCAGCTGATTGCTGCCTTTCCGATGATCTCGCGAATTTCATTCAGCCCGCGAGCGTGTTCGTGGTCATGTTTGTGTTCATGGGAATGCGCATGACCGCGGTCGTGTGCGTGTTCGTGAGCATGATTGTGTCCCCGCTGCTCCTGGAAGACTTCGCGGGGCATATCTTTTTCGCCGTTGGAGTACACATCCACTTTGGTCGCCGAAATTCCTCCGCGCTGTACCCGGGAAATCTCCAGCCGCGCACCGATATCGAGCGCCTCAACCGTGTCTTCCAGAAGTTTTGGAGACACTCCGGCATCCACCAGCGCGCCCAGGAACATGTCGCCGCTGATGCCGGAAAAACAGTCGAGGTAGGCGATGCGCATAAAGTCAAAAGCTTGAACCACGGGGGACACGGAGGATCACAGAGGAAATCCAGAAAGAAGTACCCTGTGCAACTCTGTGTCCCCTGTGGTTAGGATTTTCGCCGTTGCCGCATGAAACTTTCATCATAGGGAACCCCGTCACCTCCGTCAAACCCGCCGCTCCGTGCGAGTTTGTTAGAATCACTGTTTCTTCAATAGGTTAGAGGGACATCCTTGTATCGATATTTGGAACGCCGGCTGGTTGAGCATCTGCGCGAGTTTCTGCGGCGCACCTACGACTTGGACATCGCGAATGTTGTTGTCGAGCAGCCGCCGAAAATCGAGTTTGGCGAGTACGCGCTGCCTCTCGCTTTCGAACTGGCGAAGAAGCTTCGCAAGGCTCCGCGCAAGATTGCCGAGGAGATCGTCGCCGGGGTTGGCGCGATTCCCGGCTTTGAAAAATTCGAGGTGGCTGGCGGCGGATACATCAACGTTCGCGTAAACCGCGCGGAGTTGGCCAGGGCGCTCGCTGCCGATGAATCGCCGGCTGCGGAGGGTCCCGCCGGCAAAGTGCTGGTTGAGCATTCCAGCATTAATCCGAACAAGGCGGCGCATATCGGCCATCTGCGCAATGCCATTCTTGGCGATACTTTCGTCCGTTTGCTGCGCTTTGCGGGCAGGGAAGTGGACGTCCAGAACTACATCGACAACACCGGCGTGCAGGTTGCCGACGTGGTGGTTGGATTCCTTCATATTGAGCACAAATCTCGCGCTCAGATCGAAGCGCTTTCAGCCGCGCCCCGATTCGACTACGTATGCTGGGATCTCTATGCTCGTGTGTCGCAATGGTATGAAGAGGACAAGTCGAACCTGCCGGCACGCGCCTCTGTGCTGCGCTCGATTGAGGAAGGGAACAACGAGACGGCGGAGATTGCAGACTTGATTTCGGTGGCCGTGCTTAAGCGGCATCTCGAAACCATGGACCGGCTCGACATTGAGTACGACTTCCTGCCGCGCGAGAGCGAGATACTTCACCTTCACTTCTGGGATGCCGCGTTCACCAAGCTGAAGGAAGCGGGCGTGCTTACTTACGAGGCTGAGGGCAAGAATGCGGGCTGCTGGATCATGCGGCGGGCGGGTACGTCAAAATCTGAAACCGCGGAGAGCGCCGAGATCGCAGAGAACGTCGAAATCAAGGCGGAAGATCTGCTTGTGGATACCTACGCTTCATCGGGTGGGGCTGCCAGTGAGGTAGGAGTTCGTGTCACCCATGTTCCCACACGAGTCGTCGTAGCCTCGGACTCAGAGAGTTCGCAGCAGAAAAATCGCGAGCGCGCGATGACTCTCTTGCGCACCAAGATCCATGAGGTGCAGAAGGAGAAGATCACAGAGGAAGATCAGAAAGTCATTGTCCGCTCGAATGGAACGGTCGGTTACGTGGGGAAAGACATTGCCTATCACATGTGGAAGTTTGGGCTGCTGGGGCGCGACTTTGGCTATCGGAAATTCTATCGCTATCCGAATGCCCACGATTGCTGGATCTCGACGACCGACGGCGAGCTAGATCATCCCCACTTCGGCGATGTGGCTGAGATTTATAACGTCATCGACGCTCGCCAGGCTGAGGCGCAGAACACGGTGATTGAAGCTTTGCGCGGACTCGGCCACGACGAAGCGGCCGATCGCTATACGCACTTTTCTTACGAGATGGTCGCGCTCACTCCGCGTTGCGCCGCCGAACTTGGCTACGCACTTAGCGACGAAGATAAGGCTCGGCCGTGGATCGAGGTTTCCGGGCGCAAGGGCTTCGGGGTGAAGGCGGACGATCTCTTGGATGCGCTCATCGCTGCGGCTCGCAAAGAAGTGGATGCGCGTCATCCGGCGTTAAGCGAAGCGGAGCGCGCCGGCATTGCCACGCAGATTGCCATCGGGGCGCTGCGTTTCTTCATGCTGAAGTTCACCAAGCCTTCGGTGATCGCCTTCGACTTCAACGACGCGCTCAGCTTCGAAGGCGAAACCGGACCCTATGTTCAGTACGCGGTGGTGCGCGCGACCAACATTTTTCGCAAGGGCGGATTGGATCCCGACAGTTTCGGCCGGGACTCGGATGGCGGCGTTGCTCTGGCCTCGAGCGCTGGCGCGGCTGGCGGAGACGCGGCTAGCCGCGTCTCTACAGAGGATTTCGGCAAGTACCTCAGCGGCTCGTCTGGCGACGACATTTGGGAGCTTTGGCTTTCGGCCGCTAAAACCTCTCATATCGTGAGCCAGTGCATTGCTACTACCGAGCCTGCTTATCTCGCGAAGCATGCTTTCCAACTGGCACAGCTTTTCAATACCTTCTATCACCGCTATCCAATCCTCAGCGAAGCGGATGAGGGGCGGAGAAACTTCCTGCTGGCAACCGTATTCGTGGTTCGGCGCGAGCTCATCCGCGTGCTTGCGGCTATGGGGATTGGCGTTCCTCCGGTAATGTGAGGCGGTGCCTGAAGTACTTGGCCTGCAACTAGTGCTGCCAGTTCCCGGCGCCTATAATGAGCTAGAAATCAAACCGTATAAAATTTCTATGGTTCCTATCGCGATTGTCTCGGTGCGGCGGATGCGCGTTTCCCACAGCCATCTTTCAACGCATTGATATAAAAGGATTTAACTGTTTTTCTGGCAAATGCGATATGGCATCCCCCGTGCTTTAAGAGTGAGCGGGTCCAGTTCACAGACTTTTACCAGGACCCCGAGATGGATTTCAAAACAGAGCAATACTTGGGCAGGGAGCCCCTTGAAGCTTATGAATCGCACCAAACTAAGACTGACATTGACCCTGATGCTGACGGCGACCGTGATCGCATCCGTCGGATGTACCAGCAAGAATTACGTGCGTCAGCAGACCACGCCGCTGATCAATAAGACTAATGAGCTCGACGACCTGACCGCTAAGAATTCGAAAGACATCAAGGACGTCGATCAGCGTGCCCAAGCCGGAATCCAGACCGTGCAGGCGGCGGCCGTAGCGGCCGATCAGAAGGCGTTGGCTGCGGGAAGCGCGGCCGACCAGGCGCAACTGTCGGCGAACGGCGCGGCTCAGCGTGTCGATGTTCTGACTAACGCGGTCATCAACCTCGATAACTATCGCCCGGTGGTGGAGACGGCGGTGCATTTCGGATTCGACAAGGACAATCTGACGAAAGAAGCCCGCGAAGCCATCGATCAGCTTGCCGCCAGCGTGGCTACCACCAAGGGATATATCATCACGGTAGAGGGCGCGACAGACTCGGTGGGCAGTTCGGAGTACAACTACGATCTGAGCCAGCGGCGCGCCAAGGCTGTGATTCAATACCTGGCTGCGGAGAAAAACGTTCCGGGCTACAAGATTTATCTGATCGGGCTGGGCAAGGATAAGCCGGTCGAGACGAATGCGACTCGCGATGGCCGCGCCAAGAACCGCCGCGTGGATATCCGGCTGATGACCAATACTGGGAACGGAACCACAACCCCGGCGCAGGCTCCGAGCAGCAATCAAACTCCGACGGCGAGCGCGAATCCGCCGTCGTTGTAAACAGAAGTTTTATCCTCCTCCCCGGAGGACTTTGCCAAACCAGGCCGTCCCGTTCGTGGGCGGCCTGATTTTTTTGTGGGCGCGCCGGTGGGGAGACGGGCGTCCTCGCCCGTCGGCCTCTCGCCCCCGACCGGCTTAGGACGACCACCAAAATTCTCCGCTTGACCTTGACCCTGCGTCAGGCCCGACTATAGTCGGAGAGCGATGAGCGGCAGCTACCGGATTGGCGAATTCGCGAAATTGGCAGGAGTCACCGTTCGAGCGTTGCACCACTACGATCGCATTGGTTTGCTCAAACCACAGCGCGGAAGCTCCGGTTTTCGCCTCTACCGCCTGGAAGACCTGGAACGCCTGGAACAGATTGCCGCGCTGAAGTTCCTGGGTATCCCGCTTCAGGAGATCAAGCTGCTCCTGAAACGCGGACCGCTGACGCTCGTCGACTCCCTGCGGGTGCAACGTGAAGCTTTAGCCGAAAAGCGAAGGCTGATCGATCGCGCCATGGTTGCAATTGAAGCAGCGGAAAAGGTCATTCAATCAGGGCAAACAACCGACGCATCCATTCTTCGAAAGATTATTGAGGTGATCGACATGCAGCCCCAAGAGAACTTCATGCGGAAGTATTACACCGATCAAGCCTGGCTCGATAAGGAACGGATCATCCAGGAAACGCCTCCTGAAGTCCGTCATAAAAACTGGCAGGCATGGCAACAACTCTTCGCCGAGATCGAAGCGGCCATTGATCTGGACCCGGCGAGCGCACCTGCTCAGGCCCTCGCGAAGCGGTGGCTGCAAATTGGGGAAAGCGTCAATGGCGGCGACGAAGCGGTCCGGGCCGGCGTTATCGAGGCATGGAATGATCGTCACAACTGGCCGCAGGACCACCAGGACCGGCTTCTGGCTAGCTTCGGTCTCGATCCACAGGACAGAACTGCCTCCATGCAGCGTGTAGAAACAGTAGCAAAATTCATAAGGCGGACCATTGGCTATAAGGTGCAAACTAATCTTCGCGCGCTCTACGGACTCGATCCGTCTTAAACGGAATCTCCTTTTTCGGCATCGATTCGCTTGAAGTGGACCGCTCCTGAAGGTTTAGCAGCCGCGACCCAGTGTATTTGGTCGAAACGCGGCAAGGATAGCGCCAGTGACGATTGTCGTGCGCGAAGAATTGCAATGATTGATGATTGATGCTGCTCAAGGAGATCGTGTGAGCCAGGATTCAAATCGATTGAGAACGTTCTCCGTCTCGCCTTTAGCCCTGCTTCTGCTGGCGATCGCATGCTTCACGCAAGTTTCCGCGAGTGCAGCCCAGACCGAGTTGCAGTCCGACGGGTTCCTGGTGCGGACAACCGGCGGCCCACTACGGGGCGTCGCACGGCCGGATGTTGGCGCGGAGTTTCTTGGGATTCCCTACGCTCAGCCACCGGTGGGCGATCTACGCTGGCATGAGCCACTGCCCGTCAAGCCGTGGACCGAAGTTCGTACGGCCAACAGCTTCGGCGCTCCCTGCGCGCAGCCGCTGATGGCGGACTGGAACCGGCGTGACGCCGAGGCAGGCGTGGAAGATTGCCTGTTTCTCAATGTGGTGACCGCAGTTTGGCCGGCCAAGCAGCCCCTTCCGGTCATGCTCTGGCTTCATGGCGGCGGCAATGAGGGCGGCTCGGCCTCGAACGCGTTCTACAATGGCGGAACGCTGGTCAATCACGGCGTCCTGCTGGTCACCGTCAACTACCGTCTGGGCATCTTCGGCTTCTTTGCCCATCCCGCATTGAGCGCGGAATCAACTCACCATGGCTCAGGAAACTACGGCCTCATGGATCAGATTCTCGCCCTGCGCTGGGTGCGTGACAACATCGCGAACTTTGGTGGCGATCCTGCCAACATCACCGTCTTTGGCAATTCTGCGGGCGCAATTGACACAGGGTTGCTGATGACGTCCGGCCTTTCCAAAGACCTCTTTCAGCGGGCCATTGCCGAAAGCGGCACATCGTTCGGTCATACGCTGCTTCCGCTCTCCGTTGCCGAAAAGGCCGGCGAGGCTTTTGCCGCCAACCTCAAAGTTGCAACCGGCGAGGAGGGTTTGAAACAACTTCGTCAACTGACAGCGCAGCAACTGTTGGCATCCAAATCCAGCCTGAGTCCGTACTCGCACTTCGGTCCGGACATTGACGGCTGGGTCATCGCCCGTCAGCCGGCATCCGTCTTTGCCGCGGGTGAAGAGGCCGCGATTCCTTTGCTCTTCGGCACTACGTCGCGCGAGCTCGGGGCCGCAAGCTGGCGTATGCCGACGGCCCAGGATGCCTTGCGCAAGACCATGGCGGATTACTTCGGCGGGCTTGCCCCGAGGGCACTGGCGGCCTACGGGTTGGCCGAGGGCGCGCAGGGGAGCGACGACCCGCTCTACGGCTCAGCGGCCGACCAGTGGGCCGCCGATCTTATAATTCGTTGCCCGGCCACGGCCCAGGGAGGCTGGCACAACGCCGCCCATCATCCAACCTATGAATTCGAATTTGCCCATGCCATTCCCGGCCAGGAGGCACAGGGCGCCGTCCACGGTTCGGAGCTTCCCTATGTATTCGGGTACTTTTCCAAGTGGGGCAACATCGCCGGCAAGTTTGCCGACGCGGATATCCAGCTCTCCGACCTGATGGAGAGCTATTGGACCAACTTTGCCAAGACCGGCAACCCCAACTCCGCGGGCCTGCCCGAGTGGCCGCAATTTGGCGTCGAAAGAAAGTTCATTCGATTTCAGCAGGACGGCAAGGTGGTTCCGTTGACGAGCCTGCGCGACGGCTCATGCGGAGTGTACCGGGCTTCGCTTGCGGCGCTAATAGTTCACTAGACACTGACAGGAAAGATCCCGTTAAGCGTGCAACTGGCCTGGGCCAAACAGGATGTAAAGGAATGTCGTCGAGGGTTCTACGATGAGTGCGAAATCGCAATACGACGAGTTTGCCGCGGACTACAACTGGCTTTACTCGGACCATGTCTCGTCCGGCAAGCCTGCGCTTGAGGAGAATGATGACGTTCTGAGAGACGCCGGCCCGAAGGCACACATCCTGGATTGCTCCTGTGGAATTGGAACGTTCCCGATAGCGCTGGCCAAGCTTGGCTATGAAGTCAGTGGCTCTGATGGCAGCCCAGGAATGATCGAGCAAGCGAGTCTTGCCGCCAAGAATGCCAGAGTAGACGTCCCGCTGAAGTGCTGCACCTGGGAGGATCTGCCGGCTCACTTCACCGATCCCTTTGACCTGGTTTTCTGTCTTGGCAACTCAATCGGGCACACTCGCAATGGGGAAGAAATGTTTCGGTCGGTGCAAGGAATACGGGCCGTCCTAAGGAGTGGTGGCAAACTCGTAATTGACTCTCGCAACTGGGAGCAGGTTAGGAAAGAGAAAACACGTTTTACACCCTATCAGTGGAGAGAGCGCGCCGGGCAGCGTTGTTTGCCTATCTACATTTGGAACTTTCCGGAGAGGTTCGAGGACGCTCACACGATAGAAGTGCTCTTAGTCCTTGATTCTGGCGGAAAAGTGTCGATCCGATCATACCCGATCGTCTACTATCCGTTTCGCGTCGAAGAGCTAATAGAACGTTTGAGATGTGTCGGATTTACCAATATTCAGAACAGGTTCAGCGAAAACCGTGAGGGTTATCGGGTGATCGCCTCGTAGAGGACAGCGGTCAATGAGTGCGAAATCGCCGAGTCACTTGTCGAGGCCAGATCAGTAACGAAAAGTCCTAGTGCTGTATAAGGAAGTGATCGAGTGGTGTCCGGATAACCGCGAACAGGAACCCAATTGTTGCAATCAGCTATTACGCCAAATGGAGAATTGCTGGTTGCCCTTTCTCTGAAGTTCCGCTCATCGGAGGCTGCTTTGACTCCGCTCGGAAGCGCTACAATAGAGGCGTGCGTATTCGGTTCCTGATTATGTTTTTGGCGTTGCTGACGGCGGCTTCGCTGGCGCAAGATTCGCCGGACAAGGCCGCTCCAGATAAGACAGCTGCGGACAAAGCCGCGTCGGATAAGGCTGCCGCGGAGAAGGCCGCCGACCGCAATCGCGAGGCCGAGGAAAGTTCCAGCCGCGATACGAGAATCGATATCACCCCGCCCAGGGACGACGCCAAGACTCATCCCGGCAGCAGCGACGCCATCGCGGGGCTCGACCTCTCCGAGACCTCGGATGCCGCGGATAACTCCGGCGTCCAGGAATTCCATCCCTGGAACCCGATGAAGGCGCGGAAAGATATTGACGTCGGCGACTACTACTTCAAGCGCAAGAACTACAAGGCCGCGGTCGATCGCTACAAGGAAGCTCTCTATTACAAGGAGGGCGACGCCGTGGCCAGCTTCCGTCTCGCCGTGTGCCATGAAAAACTTGGAGATAAAGCCGAGGCCAGGAGATACTTCGAACAGTACCTGAAGATTCTGCCCGAGGGACCCTTCGCGAAAGAAGCGCACGCTTCGCTGGACCGGTTGGCGAAGGCGCAGTAGGCCGCTTCGAGCTACGAGCCGCGAGCTTCGAGCAGTCGGTTCCCGTTCGCTCGCAGCCCGAAGCTCGTCGCCCAAAGCAAGTTACATTTCCACCCGCGAAAACTCCCCTGTCGTCGCGTTGACGGCCACCCGCAGCTTGGCGGTTTCGCGGTCCGTTCCATAGATTACGTGCCACAGGAGTTGATTGGTCTGCCGGTTCCAATCCAGCACATAAAGAACCGGCGTGCCGGGTTCCTTCTCCAGCAGCTTGTCTCCGCCGTGTTGCTGGGCGACGGCAAAGGCCTTATCCGTATCGACTTTTAGAAACTGGATATTGAAGACCTGGGTGCTGGAATTGGTCAGGCTGTAGGTGTCGTCGACGCTGTGCGAAATATCGCCGTTGGCCCAGGTATAGAACTTGGTCGTGTGCCGCGAGGGCGAGGCGAATCCGGCGCGCCACTCTCCCGCCTTGCCGTCATGGCCCTTGGAGTCCGCCGTTCCGCCCGACTCCACACCATACGGTTGAGCGTCCTCCGCCCAGTAGCGGGCGGAGCTGTAGCACTTGTAGAAGGCGCCGCTGCCGGTGATGGTCTCGGGAGCTTTTGGTTGAGGCGTCTCCGACGCTGCCGGCTTGCTGGGCCCGGAAGAGCACGCGGCCATCCATGCCGCTGCTAGAATTGCAACTGCCGCGCATAGTCTTTTCATCATGTTGTTTTTCATCGATGATTTCCCGATCGGGCTTTCTGTAATCGTTGGGCTGCGATTTGCGAGCTTTTGGTTTTGTTGATCATTGTACTGAACCGGCGCCATGAATTCCTATCTCGAACGCTTACGGCAGGAACTCGAAGATGCAATAGGGGACGCCAGCCCGAGCGACCTGGCGCAGGCTCCGGCCGCCAAGTGGAGTACTGCGCAGATACTGGAGCACCTCTTCCTTACCTACAAGAACACGAATCGCGGACTGGCAAAATGCCTGGAAAAGGGCGCTCCTTTGGCTACGCGCGCTACGCTGAAAGATCGCCTGGCTACTCTGCTTGTCGTGCGTGTCGGATACTTTCCGGAGGGCCGCGCGGCTCCGGAACGTACTATTCCGCGCGGAATGCCGCCCCAAGAGGTTCGGCAAGCCATCGCGCCCGAGCTTCAAAAAATGGGCTCGGGCCTGGACGACTGCGAGGGGAGATTTGGCGCCCGAACGAAGATTTTGGACCATCCGATTCTGGGGCCTTTGACGGCCGATGAGTGGCGCAAGTTCCACTGGGTTCACGGGAGGCATCACGCGCGGCAGATTCGCGAACGGATTCGGAAGGCCTGATGATCCGGACACCGCAAAATATCCGGTTGTGATCTCAACCGCTTATTTCATAAACCGGTGGCGCGCGGGATAGGCAGTTCCCTCAGGGGCTAAAGCCCAGTGTTTATACGGTTCGTAACGGCACGGCTGAACAGCTTGCGGAAAAAGTCGTTGGGGAATCGCGTTTCGAACGAGAGATGCACAGGGAAAGCTGATAAGAAGTAGGGATGCGAGGAAATGACGAGCAGCAGGGAGCGGTGTTCAGCTATGGGAG
>Ga0181505_10269124_pt1 | contig 59106 bp, 48 predicted proteins | sample PEATcosm2014_Bin_5_FD_127743 | JGI IMG/M metagenome (GOLD analysis project Ga0181505, IMG submission 127743) | Metatranscriptome of peatland microbial communities from MTU Mesocosm Facility, Houghton, MI, USA - PEATcosm2014_Bin05_30_metaT... | ecosystem: Environmental > Terrestrial > Soil >...
CGCGGTACTGGACGGCGAGCAGCGTGCCTGCATTCTGCTTGCGGATCGCGCTAAGGCGCGAGTCTTCGAACTGCTGAATGATGAGGTTGTTGAGAAGGAGGACTTCATCAACGAGCTGACGCGGCGCGGCAAGAGCGACGGCTATGCCGGCTACGATGCGGGGCATGCCGAGCGCAAGCAGACGAACGAGGCCATGCAACATTTCCGGCTGGTCGCGGACCGCATCGAACAGTACTTCGAGCGCGGCGGCTGCGACCGGCTCCTCATCGGCTGCCGCGATGACGTGTGGTCGGAGATTGAGCCGCAACTGCAATCGCTGGCGAGGCAGCACCTGGTCGGACACTTCCGTATCGATCCCAAGGTCGCCACGCCCGAGCAGGTCAAGCAAATGGCCCACGAGCAGTTGGCAAGCTACAGCGCCAACATAAAGCAGGAACTCATCCGCGAAGTGATAGGCGAGGCCCACCGCAACGGCCGCGGCGCCATCGGTCTTCGACGCGTATTGCGTTCGCTGGAGACCGGCGAGGTCTCGACGCTACTGCTTGGATCCAGCTTCCATGCGGCCGGGGTAAAGTGCTATCACTGCGGACACATGGAGCTACACGTTACTTCCACTTGCGCGATGTGCGGCAAGGACAACACAGAACTGGAAGACATCGGCGACGCTATCGTGGGTCATGCAATCCGCACCGGGGTGGATCTCGTCTACATTCCCGATGACGAGGAGTTCGACCGCATTGGACGGATCGCTGCCCTTCTGCGTTTCCGTGCCGATCACAACACGGCCGAGAGAGCTGCGGGCTAGGGCGCGTCGCTTGAAGTAGCAATGAACGCGAAGGCGCAGCCATGGGCTGTGCTTTCGTGTTTTTAGACAGCGCCATTTGACTGATTCCAGCCATCGACGGGCTTCGGCCGTCGCTTTCTTCGTGAGGGGTTTATATGAAGGTTTCGCGCCGCGATTTTATTGCCGCCACAGCTATCGGTTCCGCGTCGCTCGCACTGGATCTGCAGGGACAGAACAAGCCAAACGCAAACGTTGCACCGTCTGCTAATCCACCGAAGAAGCCCATCATTATCTGCGCCCACAACGGCTACAACTATCTGGATCGCGGCTATGCCGTGCTGACCGGCGGTGGCGACACCCTCGATGCCGTCATGCAAGTGATCACCGGGCCGGAAGACGACCCCAACGACGACAGCGTGGGACTCGGCGGCCTGCCCAACGAAGACTGTGTGGTGCAACTGGATGCCTGCTGCATGCATGGCCCTACGCGAATGGCGGGCGCGGTGGCCGCAGTGGAGGAGATCAAGAATGTCTCGCTGCTCTCCAAAGCGGTGATGGAGCACACCGGACACGTGATGCTGGTGGGTGCAGGCGCGCAGAAGTTCGGTTTTGACATGGGCTTTCCGCGCGAGAACCTGCTGACCGACCGATCGCGCAAGATCTGGCTGCTGTGGAAGGAAACCATGTCGAACAAGGACTGGTGGGGGCCGGGATTGGCCAGTCCGAACGACAAGCTGCCAGACGAGAATCCGAATCATTCCGAGCTGCGCGAGGAGCGGATACAGCAAATGGAGGAACTCGCGGGCAAGCTGGGCATCGAACCGGAGTTCCGCGCGGCGGCGGTGCAGCGCGTATTGCATCCGCCTTACGGAACGATTCATTGCTCCTCCATCAACGAGAAAGGCGAGATGTCCGGCGCGACCACGACCAGCGGCTTGGCCTGGAAGCTTGCCGGACGGGCGGGCGATTCGCCGATCATCGGCGCCGGCTGTTACACCGATCAGGATGTTGGCTCAGCGGGCGCGACCGGCAATGGCGAAGAGAACATCAAGGTCTGCGGCGCGCACACCATCATCGAGAACATGCGGCGCGGGATGTCGCCGCAGGAAGCAGGCATGGACGCGCTGAAGCGCATTGTGCGCAACTTCAACGGCGACATGCGCAAGATGCAGTACGTCGACATGAGCTATTACATCCTGCGCAAGGACGGCGCATACGCGGGAGTCTGCATGTGGAGCGGCCCGCCGGACCATTTGCGGCGCTTTGCAGTGCATGATGGGACAAAGCGATATGAGACGGCGGTGGCGCTGTTTCAGGGGAAATCGATCGGCTGGCCGCCCATGCCGACGACCCATATGGCGCCGGAGCAGAAGAAGTAGGGACTGTGTTGCCGTCCGCGTGGCATTGATTGCTGTAACATTATATATTACAGTATCAGCCGCTGATCAAGTCCTTCCGTCACAAAGGCGTCGAGAAGTTCTTCCTCACTGGTTCCAAAGCGGGCATTCAGCCGAAGCATGCAGCACGACTTCGCATCCTGCTAACCACTCTGAACCTGGCATCCGCGCCGCTCGACACGAACCGTGAAGGCTGGGCTTGGCATGCTTTGAAAAGCGACTTGGAGGGCCACTGGGCTGTCGCCGTGAGCGGCAACTGGCGGCTGACGTTTTCGTTTGAGGACGAGGATACCATCCTCGTCGACTATATGGATTACCACTAGGTGGGAAGGATGATTATGCACAACCCAGCCAGTCCGGGAGAGCTTCTTCGCGAGTTCATGGGAGATCGCAGCGTAACCGAATTGGCTGGGCACATCGGGGTTGCGCGAGCGACGCTGTCCCGCGTGCTCAACGGGCGCAATGCGGTTAGCGTGGAGCTCAGCATACGGCTGGGAGAAGCGCTGTCGCTCTCGCCAGACTTCTTCGCCAAGGCCCAGCTTCAGTATGACTTCTGGCGTAAATCGCAGAAAAGACGCCGCAGCATCAAGCCGCTTATGCCGGCATTTGCTTCCCGCTGAAGTCCGCAAAAGCCGCCGTCAAAGATGTGAAGGACCATAAACGTCCAGTCGCGCGCCAACAGATGATGCAGGAATTGCCCTAAACCGCAACCGTCACCGTGGTCTCGGTTCGCGTGACGGGCCGGTAGAGCGTGTCGCGCTCAAAGGGGATGCGGCCAGCCTCGGTGATGAGGCGGATCAAATCCTGGCGGCGCAGCCCTTGCGGCGTGGTTGCGCCTGCATCGTGATAGATCTTCTCCTCGACAACAGTTCCGTCGATGTCGTCAGCGCCGAAGCGCAAGGTGATCTGTGCCATCTTGGGCGTCACCATCTGCCAGTACGACTTGATGTGCGGGAAGTTGTCGAGAACCAGCCGCGACACGGCGATCTGCTTCAGGTCAAGCATTCCCGTGGTCTTCGGCAGATGCTGCAGCGGCGTATTTTCAGGATGAAAGGCCAGCGGGATAAAGGTCTGGAATCCGTGGGTGTCGTCCTGGAGCGCGCGCAACTTCAGCAGGTGATCGACGCGGTCTTCGTCGTTCTCGACGTGGCCGTAGAGCATGGTGGCGTTTGACTTCAGGCCAACTTCATGCGCCGTACGCGCGAGCTCCAGCCACTGCCCGCCATCGATCTTGTGATCGCAAATGATATGGCGAATGCGATCGGAAAAAATCTCCGCTCCGCCGCCGGGCATGGAATCGAGTCCCGCCTCTTTGAACTTGATCAGCACTTCGCGCGGAGTCATCTTGCCGATCTTGGAGAAGAAGGCGATCTCGACCATGGTAAACGCCTTGAGGTGCACCTGCGGGAAGCGTTCTTTAAGGCCAGCGATCAGATCGATGTAGTACTGGAACGGCAAGTCGGCATGAAGGCCGCCGACGATGTGGAACTCCGTGATCGCTTCCGTATAACCGGAGGCAGCGGTGTTCCAAACTTCTTCCAGCGCCATGGTATAGGCGCCCGGCGTGTCCTTCTTGCGGCCAAAGGCGCACAAGCGGCACGCGGCCACGCAGACGTTGGTGTAGTTGATATGCCGGTTGACGTTGAAGTACGCAATGTCGCCGTGCATACGCTCGCGAACATGATTGGCCAGCCAGCCGATCGCCAGAATATCGCCGGAGCGGTAGAGCGCAAGCGCGTCGTCAGAGGAGAGCCGCTCCAGCGCCATGACTTTGTCGTGGATTGGCCGCAGACGGGGGTCGTCGGTTTGAAAGGGATGGAGGTTTTTGGCGCTGCTCGGCATTTCAGGCATCTTTGCCATGATATCCCACTATTTACGTCTGTTTCCGCCGAACCCTCCGGGGATTGTCCTTACGGCGATCCCCAAACATGCGTGGATCGTAGCTGAGCGGCTCCAAATTGCGCACCACAATCTTCTTATAGCCCGGATGTGCCGGATTGAGCAACACATTGTTCTCGTTGGGGGCCAGCACAGAGGGCACAAGCAACAAACAATGTTTACCCTGCACCACGAAGTCACCGCCGAAACGGGCAAGCTCAGGAGGCACCGCGGGATCACGCCAGTTCGCGGGCAAATCGCTCACCACAACTCGCTCCAGAGTCAACTCATCCGGAATGTCTGCAATCGCTAGGACGAGGTCGTCGGGAGGATCGTCCTTGTCGAGATGAACGAAGTATTCCAGCAGCGCGAGGGATTGATGTTCGGACGCGTAGCTCAACCGAACTCCGGGACTCGACCAGCGCCCGCCGTAGCGGTATGCTCCCTCGCCATCAAATGGAGTGCGAGCGTATGGCTCGCGCAGCACCCGATAAACATGGCTCAACTAATTCCGCCATAAGCGATGCGTCCCAAAACGTTTTCCACCTGGCGCGCCCCGGGTTCGGTATCGATTGCGGCGAAGGGAGGGACACCGCCAAGCGCACGATTGGGATGCTTGAGCCAGCGAGTGGCGCGCTCGTGATCGCCGAGGTACTCATTCGCGAGAGCAACGATGCGGGCCAAGCGGTAGAGCCGGTCCGACTCATGGCGCGCCAGCCTTCCGGTGCGGCGACGCCGTTGCAGGCTGCGAGGCGAGAGATCGAGCGCACCGGCGAGTTCCTTGAGCGTCAAACCGGAAGCTTGCATCAACTCTTCCACAACACCCGGGCGAAAGCCTTCGCGGATTGCATCGCGAAGATCACGGTCGCTGGAAAGGGTACGTCCCAGGGTTCGCTCTCCACCCAACTGCCGGACCACGGCCCTGACCTCATTTACCATTATGTCGCCTATTCTAGCGACAATTGTCGCGTGCCGTCAAATCCGATTTGCCCCGGATCAATACGCGCTCTGATGGTGAAGGGTTACTTCGCCAGCAGATCGCCCGCGATGAAGAACAGAAAGGCCATCGAGACTAAGCCATTCATGGTGAAGAAGGCCGCATTCACGCGGCTAAGGTCGTCGTGTTTCACCAGCGAGTGCTCGTAGATCAAAAGCAGGGCCACAAATATCACGCCCGCCACCGCGATTTTTCCCAGCCCAAAAGCTACGACCATCCACGCCAGCAGAAGGACGGTGATCACGTGAAAGAGCCTGGCGATGCCCAGTGCCGCGCGAATACCGAATGCCTTCGGCACGGAACAGAGCTCGCTGGAGCAATCGTGGTCGTAATCCTGACAGGCATAGAGAATGTCGAAGCCGGCGCCCCAGAAGACCACGGCCGCTGTGAGGATCAGGATTCGCGGATCGAGCGAACCGCGCACTGCGATCCAGGCGGCGGCGGGGGCAATGCCCATTGCCAGGCCGAGCACCACGTGCGCCCAGCGTGTGAAACGCTTGGTGAAGGAATATAGAAAGACAATGCCCAGGGCCACCGGAGACAGGTCAAACGCCAAAGGATTCAGCTCATGTGCAGCGAATATAAGAATCGCAGACGTGACGACGACGAACCACGCGACAAACGATTTGCTAAGCTTGCCGGTGGGAAGCGCACGGATTTTCGTTCGGGGATTGGCGGCATCGATGGTCGCATCGGCCAGCCGGTTGAAGGCCATAGCCGCCGAGCGCGCCGCCACCAGCGCGACAATGATCCAGATCGAAGTGTGCAGGTTGGGGATGCCGCGCGCGGCCAGCACGGCGCCGGTCAGACCGAAGGGGAGCGTAAGGACGGAGTGCTCCCACTTGATCATTTCCAGGGTGGTCCCGATGCTGCGAAGGAAGGACACTCTGTCATTCTAACGGGGCGCTTGCGATTCCGCCTTGGTCTCGACTTTCCGAAGAATCTTCGGCTAGTGGGTCTGCGGGCCAGCCGGAACGCGCAGCAAGAACTCAGCATGTTCGGAGAAAGGCGCCGGAGCGGTCAATAAGAGCAACCCTCGGCCGAAGCAGCTTTTGAGCCGCACCATGCGAGCGCGCCGCCACTTCCCGTCCTCGCCCTGTATTTCGACCATTTCCCCGGAATGGTCGCGCAGCAGCACAGCCAATTGCGAACGTTGGGCTTCGTCGTGCTGATGAAACACGATGGCGGCGACTTTTAGCTCGCCATCGGTATATGTTTCCAATGCGCGACATCCGAGCGACCCAGCTGCAACTCCTGAAGGCGACACTTGCTGGGAAATCGACGGTACTGACAGAAGCAGTAACCAGGCCGTGGTTGACACTAAGTTGCACCGCATAGAATGCGCATCTCCGTTCATTAGCTGGCTGCGAAAAAAGTCCTAACAGTGGATCCCTCGCGGGCCGAAAGCCCGCTCGTGATGACAAAAATAAAAGGCTTATCCCGGCGCACCTAAAGGTCCGCCCCTTCAAGTCGCCTCAAGTCGGACTTTTTCCCCGCAGCCTGCGAGCTTTCCGGCGCGGTCGCTAGCCGCTTCCTTGTGGCAGCGGGCGGCTGGCCCACTGGCGTTCCCAGGCTGGAACGGAGACGCGTTCGGCAATCATAGCCGGCTTACGCGCCCAGCAGATGACCCGCGTACCGAAGGGCAAGTTGATATAGCGGATGAGATGGCGCTCAACATCAAGCAGTGAAACCATTGCAGAGTCAACCCAGTTTGGCTGACGGGCGGGCTGTCGATTACGATCGATGGACTTGGCGAAGATATTCTTGCCAACGCGCTCGAAAACGGCAGGAAGGAAGCCGGAGGCGACGACGTACGAGACGCGCGTAACTTCAAAGCCGGCATTATTCAGTTTTCGGCGCAACTCGGTTGCCGTGTAGCGGCGGCGATGACCTCTCACCTCGTCTTCCTCGCCCCACAGCAAGGGATAAGCGGGGACGGTAAGACATAGCATTCCGCCGTCCTTCAGCACGCGGCGCAACTCGCGTAAAGCGGAGACATCCTCGGCAACCGTCTGCAGAATGTCTCCCGCCACGACGGCGTCGAACGAGTTCGAGCTGAAACCGAGTTCTTCCGGACTGGTACACACCAGATCGCGATAGCCCTGAAGTTGTTGGAAGGCCAGCACTGGAAGAGAAGGATGGGCACTCAGGGCGCGAAGTTGAGGCCAATCGGTGCAGACCAGTTCCGCGGCGCCTCCGAGATCGAGCACGCACGCCTCGCGTTTGTCACGCAGATCCGGCGCTATTGCTTCACGCAGGAACTTACGACGCGCAATATACCACCAGGAAGAGGTTTCACGCCGCAGGACCTCGAATTCGAATTGCGCGTCCATCGAGCAGACCCTGCTTGTATTGTACGAGAAGGAATGCCCGATTATGCGCCGGTTCGCGCGGTCTGAACTGCCGAACGGAAGTATTCCAGCGACATCCGCAATCCAGTTCGAAGGTCGATCTTGGGTTCCCAACCGAGCCGCGCCTTCGCCTTGCTGATGTCGGGACAGCGCTGCTTGGGATCGTCCTGCGGCAGCGGCTCGAAGCGAATGTTGCTGCCTGACCCGGTGACCTCCAGCACGACCTCGGCACACTCCAGAATTGTGAACTCACCGGGATTGCCAATGTTCGTCGGTGCGTGCTCGGCGGAGTTAGCCAGCGCGAGGATTCCGGCAACTTCATCGCCGACATAGCAGAAGCTGCGAGTCTGCGAACCGCTTCCGTAGACCGTGAGATCTTCGCCCAGCAGGGCCTGCTTCATGAAGTTGGAGATCACGCGGCCATCATTGAGCTGCAAGCGCGGGCCATAGGTGTTGAAGATGCGAACGACGCGCGTGTCCACTTTGTGGTAACGGTGATAGGCCATGGTGACAGCCTCGGCGAAACGCTTGGATTCGTCGTACACCGAACGCGGCCCAATGGGATTCACGTTTCCCCAGTAACTTTCTTTCTGAGGATGCTCCAGCGGATCGCCGTAACACTCAGAGGTGGACGCCAGCAGGAACTTGGCACCGTACTTCTTCGCCAGCTCCAGACAGTTCATGGTTCCGATGGAGCCAACCTGCAGAGTTTCGATGGGATGTTCGAGGTAGTCCACCGGACTGGCAGGCGATGCAAGATGGAAGATGTAATCGAGCCTGTCGAAATCGAACGCCCGGCAGATGTCTTGTTCGTGGAAGTCGAATCGCGGCTCACCGCTGAGATGAGAGATATTCTCGACGCGGCCGGTGAGCAGATTGTCCGCGCAAACGACGAAGTTGCCATCGGCCAATAAGGCATCACACAGGTGCGAACCGAGAAAGCCAGCACCGCCGGTCACCAGCACACGCATAGTCGAGCCTCAGGCGTGAGTCAACACGCCATGTTCGCTCAGCCGAATCCGCTGATCTTCAATAATGCTGGCCAGCGATTGTTCCAATGAAACCTTGGGCGTGTAGCCGGTGAGGCGATTGACTTTGGAGATGTCCGGAACACGCCGCATCATGTCTTCGAACCCTTCTTCATACGCGGTACTGTAGGGCACCAGGACGATCCGCGACTTCGAGCCGGTCATGTCCCTGATCTTCCTGGCGAGATCCAGGATCGTGATCTCATGACTACCGCCGACGTTGTACACCTCGCCATTGGCGTCAGGATGGGCTGCGATGTCAACCAGAGCATCCACGGCATCACTGACATGGGTGAAGCAACGACTCTGAGTACCGTCGCCGAACACTCGAATGTCCGCGCCGGTCAGCGCCTGGGTGACAAAATTCGGCATCACCATGCCGTAACGGCCCGTCTGTCGCGGGCCCACGGTGTTAAACAAGCGAGCTATTACCGTAGGGACCTTGCGCTCCTTCCAGTAGGCGATGGCCAGAAACTCGTCGATCGCCTTGGAGCAGGCGTAACTCCATCGGGCCTTGCTGGTCGCACCCAGCACCAGGTCGTCATCTTCGCGGAATGGGACCTGGTCCTGCTTGCCGTAAACCTCGGAGGTGGAAGTGATCAAAACGCGTTTGCGCTTGGTCTCCGCCAGCGACAAAACAATTTCGGTGCAACGAATGTTGGTTTCGATGGTCCGTACCGGGCTGTCCAGGATCAATCGCACTCCGACAGCCGCGGCCAGGTGATAGATCACATCGCAAAGGTCCACCAGTTCCGCCATGAGATGAGTGTTGGTGACGCTATCGATGTGATAGACAAATTGAGGATGGAGTTTCAGGTGCTGTATGTTGGCAACGCAACCAGTTGAGAGGTCGTCGATTATATAGACGTTATCGCCCAGGGCGAGGTGCCGCTCGGCGAGATGCGAGCCGATGAATCCAGCTCCTCCGGTGACAAGAACCTTCAATACCTTCCTCCGAAGCACCTAGACTACTGGGTGGCAAGCCGGGAGCGCAATTCCATAATGCATTGGCGAAGTCAGTAAACCGTATTCGCGCGGGATGCGTCGTCACGAGCGCGTCTTGGCAATGTCGGGCTCTTTGTCGCGCGTGACCTGGGGATCCAGGTGGTGCGTGGTCAGGTCCTCGCGCAAACATTCAAAGGCTTCCTCAGGCGTGTTCGCCCAGTGAAAGAGATCAAGGTCCTTTGGCGAAATCGTCCCAGCATCCACCAGCGCCTGGAAGTTGATCACCCGGTCCCAGTACTCCTTGCCATAAATCACTACGCAGATATGCTTCGCCAGTTTTTCCGTTTGCGCCAAAGTGAGCAATTCGAAAAGCTCGTCGAAGGTCCCAAATCCTCCGGGAAAGACCACCAGTGCCTTGGCCAGATAGGCGAACCACAGTTTGCGCATGAAGAAGTAGTGGAACTCGAAGTTCAGGTCCGGGGTGATGTACGGGTTAGGCATCTGCTCGAAGGGCAGATTGATGTTCATTCCGATGGTCTTGCCGCCGGCTTCGGACGCGCCCAGATTCGCTGCTTCCATGATGCCAGGACCACCGCCGGTGCAGATGACGAAGCGATGACGGGGTTGGCTGATGGACTTGGTCCAATGCGTGATGAGGAACGCCAGCCGGCGGGCGTCCTCGTAGTAGCGGGCCATCGCGACATCGGCCTTCGCCAGGCGAATTCGCTCCTGCTCCTCCGCCGGAGCCGGCGTCGCCGAACCAGGCTTGTCGAGCAGTTGCAACGACTGCTCGGCCTGCGAGCGGCTATGGAAGCGGGCTGAGCCGAAAAAAACGATGGTGTCCTGGATGCGCTCGCGCCGGAAGCGCGAAAGGGGCTCCTGATATTCAGCGAGAATGCGCAGGCTACGGCCGTCGGGGCCGTTGAGAAACTTCTTGTTCTCGTAGGCAAGCGGCGAGCGGTTGGAACCGGGATGTTTGTCCTTCTTGCCTTTGTCAGCCATGCTGTGTGTGGTCCCGAGATGATGAATAGATGAAGAACCGGCGGGTCATAATCAGTTCATGGGATCGCGAGACTGCCTTCCTCGTCGTCGGTTGATGGCCGACCAAATAGCGCTAAGCGTTGGAACAAACCATCGCACTTGGAATCAACCAGCCGCGCAGCGGCGACATTTGCGTTAGCCGCGGGCGTGAACCCGCGGTGAGTGGGAAAAACAATTGAGCCGCGGAGCGGCGTCACTGCCACGACACAGACCGTAGGGCGACACCCTAAACTCCCCACACTCGAAACCCTGCCGTGCCCGAGGCACTCGGATGTCTCAATGACCGTTGTAACGGTGGGCTATCGTCTTCCGTCCCGCCAAGCGGGACTCGATCCTATGGCTCAAGCTAGGGGCCTATCGGCGCCGCCAACCGTTCCGAAGCACCTCCCGACGGTGTGGCTGGAAGCGTTTCCGCAAGTTCCTGCTGTAATACGTAAGCTTTTGCAATGGCCACCGCAAGGGCACGAACACGTGCGATCACGCCGACGCGTTCGGTCACACTGATTGCACCGCGCGCATCCAATGTATTGAATAAGTGAGAGCACTTGAGGCACAGATCGTACGCTGCAAGAATAGGCCTGCGTAGCTTCTGTGCGGCCAACGCTTCTCCTCCCTCGTCCATGTCCTCCAGCGTTGTAAGGGGAACCGCACCGCCCTGCTCCTTCAAGGAAGCTAAGGTCGGCTGTACTATTCCGAGGATATCCTTGCATTCGGACTCATAGAGATCAAAGTGCTTCCAGGCCTTCTCCACATCCGCAAGCTCGAAGTTATAGACAGAGAATTGCAGCTCGTCCTGGAGCCGAATCTCGCCGTACTTCACGGGGCGGCCATCGGGATCGACGACCCAGGTGATGTCGTAAATCGAGTCCACGTCCTGGAGGAAAGCCGCGATGCGTTCCAATCCGTAAGTCAACTCGGCGGAAATGGGATCAAGGTCGATGCCGCCGCATTGCTGGAAGTAGGTGAACTGCGTGATCTCGAGGCCATCCAGCATTACCTGCCAGCCGATGCCCCAAGCGCCCAGCGTGGGCGACTCCCAGTTGTCTTCTTCGAACTTAATGTCGTGCTTGCGGAGATCGATCCCGATGGCCTTCAGCGATTCAAGGTAAAGATCCTGCACATTCGCCGGCGGTGGCTTCAGGATGACCTGAAACTGCATGTGCTTGAACAGGCGGTTCGGGTTCTCGCCGTAACGGCCGTCAGCGGGACGGCGCGATGGTTGCACATAGCCGACGCGATACGGTTTGGGGCCAAGCACACGCAGGAAGGTCTCGGGCGCCATGGTGCCCGCGCCGACTTCTACGTCGTAGGGTTGTTGAAGCACGCAACCGTTTTCGGCCCAGAAGCTTTGCAGCCGCAAGACCAGTTCCTGAAACGTCAGCGGATTTTGCGAAGAGGGCAAAGTCGTTTCCTGGTTGTGAGCGGGGCTGAAGCCCCGCGATTCTTGTGTCGTCCCTGAAGGGACTCCGGTCAAATTTCCCGCCTTACCCAGGGCTCACGCCCTGGGCTATTATTGTTCCGCCCTTCGGGCTGGATCGTTCTTTTCCCACGGCAAAATTCGCACTTCGAAGTTCTCACACAGACGCTAACTCTGAAGCGCCGGCTAATTCTTCGTCTGGCGGAATGTAACTGAAGTCCCGCCGAATTTGTGCCGTCCCTAGAGGGACTGAGCAATCGCTGTGGCGTCCAGACGCTGGCCTGAAGGCCAGCGCTATCGTTCACAGCTTCGCCAGCATACTTGCCGTCATCAGCTTCCTCTCGATGTGGCGCTCGATGATTTGCGTCAGAAACTTTCGCAAGTCGGAATACTGCGCCGCTCCAAGGCCGCCGCGCATGACCGTATCACCGGTGGCGGATTCTGTCGTCTGCGGCTCCGTGAAGCTTTCCACCGGAGCGCGAAACATTTGCGCTGCTACGGCGCGCGATTCCGGCGTCAGTTGCGATGAAGCCAGCCGCTTATGCTGCGAGCACATCAAGCCGTCGGCCAGCACATGGTAGTAGGCACGGTCGCCGTTCAGCGTCGCACCGCACGCGAGGCATTCTCCCATTTCCGGCAAAAATCCCACCAGCCGCACCAGCCACAGCTGAAAATACGTTAGCGGCATCCATATCGGCCCTGTCCGCAACTGGTGGAGCACCGAAACCGCCAGCCGGAAGATCGCGTCATTGGCCTCGCGGTCGGGCAGCAACTCGTCCAGCGTCTCGGCCACATGCTCCAACGCGACCACGCGCGGATAATCGACCGTTTCCGACAGGGGCGATTCCAGAATGTCGCAGGAGTCCAGCCGGGCCAGCTCCTGCCTCTCGCGATCGTCGTAATACAAGCGAACCAGCGTCAGCGGCTCCAAAGCTCCGCCAAAGCGCCGCTTCGACTTCTTGGCCGAACGCGCAACCCCTTTGACCTTGCCTTCGGCGCGGGTGAACAAGGTCACCAGCAGGTCAGCCTCGCGCAGCGGATAGGTTCGCAACACGATCGCTTCCGACTGCTTCAGTGACATGGAGTTTCACGCAGGCGCCGCCAAGTTTCGATTCTACTGGCAGGGATTGCGATGTGCAAAGTAAGCGAATCCGTTACGAAACCAAACAGAAGGCGATTAATGGCACCAGGTTGAGCAAAATTATGCCGATCTTGTAGACAGCAAGGCCCGCGTAATGCATTGCATCAAACGTCTCAAGTGGGAGCTTAAACCAGCGGGTATGCATTCGGTACATCCAGTTGTGCGCAAAGATAAGAACACCGGACCAGATCAATAAGATCGCGTAGTTGAGCCCAACACACCAGAGAAGAACGTGCTTGATGTCATTCGTTGTCACAACACACCCCCAATTGCGAAACCCCGAATTTCTCACTGAGCGCGTTGCCAACTGAGAAGATCCCGGCGCGCTCGATCAGCTTTGATGAGTGCGATGTGCGGGACTCTTCTTGTGGGTGACGCTGGCTGTCTTCACGGAGGCAGCGCGGCGCCTGCGGTGGTAGGGATGGACCTGCGCCCGCACCCTGCGCTCGGCTGCCAAGGGCTCGCTTGCGTAGTCGGGATCGAACATGGCGATGACAGCCACGGCGCGAGTGCTGTAGCGCCGGGCCCAGTCGCTCTGGATCAGCATGCTCTGCACGTTCTTCCAGTGCTGGGCATCGGTCTCTGCCTGTCCGGGCAACAGCGAGGCATCGCGATAAGCGGGATCGTCATTGATGGCACCGAGGAAATGGGTGAATTCCTCAAGGTTGACGCCCATCTGAAAGACGAGCTGGCTGAGCGCCATCTGCTGAGGGCCGGTCAACTGGTCGAACTGGCGGCAATAGGCGCGCGCGTTGTGCACCGCCTGGATGGCCGAGATGCGCAGCAGCTGGGTGGCTTCTTCTTCGGTCAGGTCCGGCGTGAGGTCATGGGTCCGGATCTTGCGCTGGAAATTTCTCTTCGTCCATGCCGCCAGATCATCGTCGAACTGGTTGAGTATGGCCTGAAGGCGTGCAGCATCGAGCCCCGCTGCTTGCCAAAGTTGGGCACTCGACGGTTCGAGGAAGGGAGTGGGGTTGAGCGGATCGGTCTGCGGATGCTCTCTGACGGGAAGATCGAGACTGAAACCCGCGCCAATTAGCGGGCGGCTCGTCTTGGGATCTGGATAGGCGGCCAGCACCCACCCTTCATGCCCGCTGTCGCGAAGCGTGCTCATTAAGCTCCCCAGGTTGAACTTGATGTCGGAATCTTTGAAGTCCAGGAGCGGCTGGAGCGGGGAAGAGACGCGCGGCGTGATTGCAAGGAGCAGCTTCGACTGGTTTTCCAGGGGCAGATTCTGGGGCGCGAGTGGGGACGATTGTTTGCCGGCCAGGGACGAGGCGGTTTGCCCCGGCGCCAGTTGCCCCGCGATCAGCGTCGAGGCAGCCAGTGCGAAAGCCGGAATCAGTTGTCGTGTGAGCATCATGTTGCCGGGCGCAGCTCGTTAGCCGCCGCCGTGGAATACACGATAACCGAAAATCATCGCGTTATGAATAGCAATGTTGATACGATTTGGTTCGCAGCGCCCAACACAACCTTGAACTATGGAGGGTGATGGAGATCCTGCGGTATGCGGCGTACGGCGTCGCCGTTGCCCTTACAGTGATAGGTCGCAGTCTCCCCGGGTCTCGAACCGCGCGAGACCCCAGGACATCTGGCTAGTTTACCTATCCCGCCGGGACGCGATTCAAAACATCCCCTAAGATCCAGTATTTATAGCCGTCACCCGCGTACCAATAGCGATACGTCGCAGTGCGTCCGCGCAACGTGAATGCTCGTCAAGCCCTGCTTGCGCGATGCGCTCCTGATAGAAGGCATATGTTTGCGGATACCGCTCGCGGAGCACGTACTCGTGCGGTGCATCAGGATAGGTTACGGCCGACTTCCAAGTCACGTCTGCCATGTTGATTTTTCACTATGCTGGGTGTGAGTTGTGGCCTGAGGCTCAGTGAAATCTGCGATGATTGGGAGATGGTCACTTAGGGATTTCCCAAGTATGGTCGCCTCATCTCCAACTTTGCATCCCTCCAATACCGGGATGAGGTTGTTGGACACAAACAGGTGATCAATCTGATGCCGGATCGTTCCTCTGGACTGCCGAAATGTGGGGATGATGGGGTCCTGCTCGGATTTTCGTAAGGACTCTGTGAAGCCAAGGCCGCGCATTCGCCGCAACATCTCCCCGTCTCCGGACCTTCTTACGCTAAATCGTTTCCCATTCCTATTTTGCCATTCGCGGTCAAATGTTTCTGAACTGTTGAAGTCGCCGACGACGACCCAGTAGCCGATTTTGCCCTTGATCAATACACCGGTCTGGAATTTTTGCGGGCTACCGGCCTCGTTAATTGCTGGTCTGGTCAGGTAATCGAAGTTATCGGTGACACGGCTGGGCATACAACCAACTTCTTGCAGCAAGACCAGGTCTGGCTCCTTCCTCAGCAGGAAGTCCCAGACCGGATTGTCCTTCCGCGCTCGGTGGACATTCCAGGTAATTATTCTCATCGCGTACTGTCTGGTAAGAAAATGCCGTTGTGACTACGGATGGCGACTAAAAACACCTAATGATAAAAGCAGACTGGCTCAGCTCCATGTGACTTACCGCACCGGAGGTCGTGACAACCCTGCAATTTCCCGCAGACTAGGCTGAACAGTTGGATACCGAGCATCGTAACAATCACCAGATAAACTATGAACAAAAAGCGCGGAAGCCTTAGCTTCCGCGCATCACCTCGATCCACGTTCTGAATTGTGCCGTCCCTAACGGGACTCGGGTCTTTTGGGAGACGTTACCCAGGGCTCACGCCCTGGGCTAACTGCACTGCCGCCGCTGCGCGGCTAGTTTTTCGAGGTTCATCATCTAGCCCAAACGTACGGTCTCACTGTTGCTAAGAGCTAAAGGCTAACAGCTAAGGAACCCCTGATTAAGTCACAGCGAGGTCCCTCAGCGGCTAAAGCCGCGAAGATCTTGCGGCGTTTACGGACGGCCTGAAGGCCGTCCCCTTCAAAACTCGAACTTGATCAGAGTTTCCCTAAAGGCTGACAGCCAAGAGCCGATTCGCCTTAGCTGAATACTGATTGCTGACGGCTTCCTTACAACGATCCCATGTTCGACAGGAACTCGCCGTTGGAACGAGCTTTGCCGAGCTTGTCGATCAGCAACTCCATGGCTTCGACCGGCGACAGCGGGTTGAGAATCTTGCGCAGGACCCAGATGCGCGCCAGGTCTTCCTTGGGAATCAGCAACTCTTCCTTACGCGTGCCCGAACGCTGAATATCGATGGCCGGGAAGGTGCGCTTGTCGACCAGTTTGCGGTCGAGGATGATTTCCATGTTGCCGGTGCCTTTGAACTCTTCGAAGATCACGTCGTCCATGCGGGAACCGGTCTCGATGAGCGCCGTTGCGATGATGGTGAGCGAGCCGCCTTCCTCGATGTTGCGGGCTGCGCCGAAGAAGCGTTTCGGCCGTTGGAGCGCGTTGGAATCGACACCGCCGGAGAGGACTTTGCCCGAGGGCGGAACGATGGTGTTATAGGCGCGCGCCAGACGGGTGATGGAATCGAGCAGGATGACAACATCGCGTTTGTGCTCGACCAGGCGCTTGGCCTTCTCGATCACCATCTCGGCAACCTGGACGTGACGCGCGGCCGGTTCGTCGAAGGTCGAGGAGATGACTTCGCCCTTCACTGAGCGCTGCATGTCCGTGACTTCTTCGGGGCGCTCGTCGATGAGCAGCACGATCAGCACGATTTCCGGATGATTCGTCGTGATCGAGTTGGCCAGATTCTGCAACAGCATGGTCTTGCCGGTACGCGGCGGAGCGACGATAAGGCCGCGCTGGCCTTTGCCCACCGGCGTCAGCAGGTCCATGACGCGCGCGCTGATGTTCTCGCGCACCGTTTCCAGCTTGATCCGCTCCTGCGGATACAGCGGCGTGAGGTTGTCGAAGAGGATCTTGTTGCGCGCCTCTTCGGGCGACTCGAAGTTGACGGCCTCGATCTTGACCAGGGCGAAATACTTCTCGCCCTCGTGCGGCGGACGGACCTGACCGCTGATGGTGTCGCCGGTCTTGAGATCGAATTTGCGGATCTGCGACGGCGAAACATAAATGTCATCCGGGCCGGGAAGGTAGTTGTAGTCGGGCGAGCGAAGAAAACCGTAACCATCAGGCAGGATTTCCAGCACGCCTTCGGCGAAGATGTGGCCTTCTTTTTCGCTTTGGGCCTGGAGGATCTTGAAGATGAGGTCCTGCTTGCGCAGGCCGCTGGCGCCGGGTAGCTCGAGAGACCGAGCTATGCGGGTCAACTCGGTGATGTTTTTTTCTTTTAGTTCTGAGATTGTCATTTATTCACCTACGAGGAATTTGCAGAAGGGCGGGCCGGAGGAAATTACGAGGAACGCGCCGAAGGCGCGGGCGCAGCTTAAGCTGCGCGCCGCTGCGCTTCGGAAGCCGTCTCCGGTTCGAGAATCAGGGTCTGCCGATCGGAATCAGCAATACGATGGAACACCTCGTTGGTGGTGTCCTGAATGCGTGTGTTCGGCTTGTGGAACTTCCGCGTCGCCTTAGAAGCCAGTTGACACAACGTGTAACGGTTGCGCAGCGTGTGCACTGCCTCAAAAACCAGTTCAGATCTCATCGCCATATTTCTCCTTTATGAAATGTTCCGGAGCCCGATCAGAATGAAACCGCTGCTCCCGTTGTACGAATAATTTACTAATTCAACCTTTGGTAGTCGGCAAACACCGGCCGCGACAAGAGCCAAATATTAGATGCCGCTATTTAAGGGTTCGGTTTGGTAAATTTTCCGCTCGTGAAATGGATGGGCTTCTAGAAACACAAAAGCCAAATTTTTCAATAACTTGCGTCCGCCACTTCCCCTCTTGTGGCACACTGGGTCGCCAGCAGATACTTTACTGATTCCCTGATGATGGCTGTCCGTGGGGGCCGTTTCGGGGCAAGATGTCTTACTGACAGGACCACACTTGCGTAAAAACAGTAAGGTAGTCGTCTAAGTCCTGTCAGTCAAGGAAAATCTATGCTCCGGAACCCTTTCCAGTAAACCTTCGGCTGCGTCCTCCACCGCTGCACCTTAGACGCGGGAGCAGCCGGAATGTTGTCAAGTTTCAGTAACCCGCAAAGAATCAACAAGTTGCGAGTCCTAGCCGGCAAATGTTTTTGTAACTTCCACAGCCACCGACGACCAGGTGCGCCACGGAGTGACTACAATTCTTTACAAAGCCGCCATGCGTGGACTCGGCGATTCATGCCAATTCTCACGCCCAGAACGTCCGATCCAGCGTTCGATACTGAATTGCTTCGGCTATGTGGCCGGGCTCGATGATCTCGCTTCCCGCCAAGTCCGCTATGGTGCGCGAGACCTTCAGGATGCGATCATGGGCGCGGGCGCTCAGTCCCCGCTTCATCATGGCGCGCTCCAGCAGGTGCTCGGAGTCGGTGCCCAACTCGCAATATTTTCGTATCTCGCGCGATCCCATCTGGGCATTGGCGTAAATGCGTTCGCCTTCGGAGCGGAGACGCTGCAACTGCACCTCGCGCGCGCGAATGACCCGGTTGCGAATGTCGGCCGAGCTTTCGGGCACCACACCACTGCGCAGTTCGCGATAGTTCACCGACGGCACGTCGATGTGGATGTCGATGCGGTCGAGCAGCGGTCCCGATATCTTGGAGACATAGCGCTGGATCATCATAGGCGAGCAATGGCACTCGCGAGAGCGGTCGTTGAAATAGCCGCAAGGACAGGGATTCATTGCAGCTACCAGCATGAAGCGGGCGGGAAAACTGAGTGACATTGCGGCGCGAGCGATGGTCACCGTACCGTCTTCCAGCGGCTGCCGCATCACCTCCAGCACATTGCGGGGAAACTCGGGCAGCTCGTCCAGAAAAAGCACGCCGTTGTGGGCGAGAGACACTTCTCCCGGCCGCGGAATCATGCCGCCGCCAATCAGTCCGGCGTCGGAAATGGTGTGATGAGGCGAGCGGAAGGGCCGCGTACCCACCAGGCCGCTGGTAGCATCCAGTACGCCGGCCACGCTGTGAATCTTGGTTGTCTCCAAGGCTTCGTCAAATGTGAGCGGTGGAAGAATTGTGGCCATGCGCTTGGCCAGCATGGTCTTGCCTGAGCCGAGCGGACCGATCATCAGCAGGTTGTGGCCGCCGGCTGCGGCGATCTCGATAGCGCGTTTCGCCGTCTGCTGGCCGCGCACATCGCCGAAGTCCACGGCAAATTTCTGCGAAGTTTCCAACAGCGCCCGGGTATCGACCTTCACCGGCTGGATGCCGTTGCCGCTGTTCAGCAGTTGCACCACCTCGATGAGCGAGTGCACTGGATATACATCCACGCCCTCCACCAGCGCGGCTTCGCGAGCGTTCACTTCCGGGACAATCAACTTGCGGATGTTGTTGCCGCGGGCCGTGACCGCAATCGGCAAGGCGCCGCGCACCCCGCGAATACCACCGTCAAGCGACAATTCGCCAACAAACAGGGCATCGTCCGGCGGCTTGTTGTTTAGCCCGCCATAGGCGCCCAGAATTCCCAGCGCCATGGGCAGGTCGAAACCCGATCCGTCCTTGCGAATGTCGGCGGGAGCAAGATTGATGGTGGTGTAGGTGGAAGGAATATCGTAGCCGCTATTCTTCAGGGCTGAGCGTATGCGCTCGCGGCTCTCCCGCACCGTCGCATCGGGAAGGCCGACGGTGGTGAAGATGTCTTTCTCAGTCTTGACGGCGGCAATGTCGACTTCAACCTCAATGAGGCTGGCGTCGATGCCGTACACCGCGGCACTTAAAGTTTTGTAGAGCATGCAAGGGATGCACGCCTACCACGTGATTAGAGATAACAGATTGCGGGCGGGAAAGGTGTGACCGGTCTCACCGGGCAGCGTGATAGCGCAGATGGATCCGCTTCTAGCTTTTAGCTTTTAGCTCTTAGCTTTTAGCAAACTGCCGGGCCGATCGAGATTAGTAATTTGCCCGCTAAGAGCTAATGGCTAAGAGCTAATAGTTTACAAAAAAAAAGCGGCGGAATCTCGTCCGGAAGCGCAGCGCCCAGTTGCACATCCGATGCCGTGAGGCCGAGAATTCCGCCAACCCAGAAAGTCCGACAACCTAAGGAGGACCAACCAGCCTAAAACTTTGCTCTCGCCTTCCCGAAACGCCGCTCTCTGCAGCAGCGCAGGATCCCAATGTCGGAATTGTTACATTCCTTACTATGAATTCCAATGCCCCATCCGCTGTATTGCCCTACCACTTCTGTTGTAGCAACGTGGCGGTTAGCACTTGGTTTGGCGAGAGTGGTGAGATCAGAAATTCGTCTACCAAAACTACTGCGGCCTCACGATTTCGCCTCAAGGCCTAAAGAGACTGTGTCGCAACCGTCTGCCGCCGCTCTGCGGCTCGGGTTTTGTTCCACTTCGAGCGTGGGCTGGCGCCCACGCCTAATATCATCCCGCCGCTTCGCGGCTAGACCAGTTGGATTTCGCGGCGTTCGTTCCACCGCAAAATTCAGTTGCCAGTTGTGACACAGTCTCAGTGTCTGTGTCGTAGCTGATGTTCGGCCCACCGAAAGGACGATTCTCCTTCATTTTTACAGTTACGATCAGGGTTTGCGCGTGACCAGGTTTTCTATCGGCAGCGCAGGCGGCCGAGGTTGTAGGCGATCACCGCCGTCAGCCACTCGGTGTTCACCGTCTCCAGGCCACGGCCTGCGCAGTCGGGAGGGCCGAAAGTGCTTCGCTGCTGCCGATGCTGGATGAAGTGGAGCAGCGCAGTCGAGCTGGGTTTCTGCGTCACCCGCGCCGCCACGATGAAATGATCGTCGCTCACCGCCACGTCGCCGGTGTAACCCAACACGCGCGCGACGAGGGATCGATGTGTACGTACCGGACAACAACTTGCGGCACGAGATGAGTAGCGGGAAACGGGCCAAAGGCATTGGGCGTTGCCTGATTCGCGATCCGGAACATCTGCGCAGCTTCGCCAAGCCCTCGCCCGCCGTGGCCAGTTGCTGCTCCAGTCCTTCCGCTTCGCTGGCCGCCAAACTCATTCCCGCTCCTTCGTCCGGTTCCGGCGCCAGCGCCCGCTGCTGAAAACGGCGGGGCTATCATCTTTCGCGCCTGCGGCGCTCGAGTGAACGCTAACCGGCGGGAATGCCTGAATAAAACGCTGGCAAGTGACTGTCGCGGGTCGACGATGGGTTTGCATCGGGTGAGACCGAAAAGCAGATCCCTCGGCGGCTAAAGCCGCCTCGTGATGACAATAATTAAGAGGCTATGACGGCGCGGCTAAAGCTGCGCCCCTTCAAAACGCCGCGCCACTCCTAGGCTGTCTACGTAGCCCAGTTCCTGCGATCGACGAAGGTTGGCGGTTCGTAGGTCTTGCCGCGCGCGAGCTGGCGGTCTTCGCGCCTCGATGTCCAAAGCAAGATCGGTCCGGTTATTGCGCGCACTAGACGCGTTGCGCCGCCGAATTCGTGCTCGATCTCGCGCCGCAGCTCGCGAATACGAACGGATACGGAGAAGTTCGTCTTCTTCAAGCGTTTTTCCATCGCCCAGAGCGCGGCGTCGTAAGTCGTGCGCAGTTTCGCGGCTTCGTTGGCAACGCGCTGGCGAACGCGCAGATCGGGATGATTGTGATACTTCTTCCATCCCTGGAAGATGGTGTCGCAGATGCGGAACAAGCTGGGACCGTTGCGCTCGAAGTCGAAGCGGAAGGCCCAATCGAGCAGGCGCTTGGAATCGTCGCGCGAGATGGCGGCGTGCTCGAAGTTGAACTTGAATTGGCCGTGGATGTCGGCCAGGTCGATGCCATCGATCATGCGGCCTTCCTCTTGCATCTGTTCGAAGAGCGGCGTGCCCGGAACCGGCGTGTAGAGCATGAACTGGTGGAAGTCGGTTCCGTGGGCGACGGCGAACTCGATTTCCTGGCGAATGTTCTCCAGCGTGTGATGTTCCAACCCGACGATGGTTGAGCCCAATAGCTTGATGCCGTGCTGGCGCAGTTCGGAAGCCAGCACCTGGGTATCGGTGTTGTGCAGTTTTGCGTAGGAAGATTTGGGCGACTCCAGGCCGAGCCAGATCCAGGAGACACCGAGCTGCACCAGTTCCTCGATGCTGTACTTGCGGATCGCGTTCGCCGACGAGAACACATACAGGGACCAGCTCTTGCCGGCTTTCTGCATGCGGTCGAGCAACTGCATCGCGCGCGGACGGTTTAGCAGAAAATTCTCGTCCATCATGAAGAACGAGCTGACTTTCATCGACTGCTCCATGTGCTCCATCACTTTGAAAAGCTCGTCTCCCGATTCATAGAAGTTGACGCACTTTCCTTTGCCGCCGAAGAACGCGGAGGTGGTGCAGAAGTTGCAGCCCATCGGACATCCGACGGAGGGAATAATGGTGGCAGCGGTGTCGCGCGTCTTGTCGGGAATCTTCATGCCCAGCACCCTCATGCCGAAGCCGGAGAGGATTTCAGGATGGGTGATCGGAGCCGCTGGATCTTCGCCGAGATAGCGGCGCATCCAGGCAATGCCCTCGCCGCGCACAACGTAATCGGCATCAATCAATTTATCGAGCGCGGGAATGGCAGCCACGTGCCCGCCGATAACAATGGTGGACTTGGGCGAGAGCTTGCGCACAATGCGGCACATCTCGCGTACTTTGCCGAAGTTGGGGATGATGCCGGAGATGCCGACAACATCGTACTCGGTCGAAGTAAGCTCGCGCTCGAAGCGCTCCAAGGTAGGGAAGTCGAGCAAGGTGCTGGGCGCGGAAATGTTGCGCTGAATCATCATCAGGCCCCAGGAGCGATGAAACATGCGCAGCGAAAAGCTGCCTTGGGCGCGGGTCACCTGGTTGTGATAGAGCTCCATGGGATTGATGGTGCGGCTGCCGAATTCGTCGTCGCGCGCATAGGGTCCGAAGACGGAGCTTAAGAGCACGCGCGCGTGAATCCCCTTGGGGTGTGGAGCAATCGAATCAGAGTTCGCTGTCGAAATCATGAGTCAATGGTAGGAAGAAGCGGCGAGGGTTTCCGTGATATATAGCACTTGCGGGACGAAATGACAGAAGTATTACATTGGGGACGGATTTGGGAGGGGGCTAAAGCCCCAGATATTTTTGTGGCGGCTGTTCGGCACGACTGAAGTCGTGCCCTGACACAAACCAGGATCAGGGGCTAAAGCCTAGTTCTTACCTAACGATCGGGCGGCACGGCTGAAGCCGTGCCCTGATACAAACTTCGGCTATTGTGGGATTGTTTGAAGTGACTCATCGGGATGCCATTCCTCGGGAATCAAGAACATCGCGAAATTAATCCCTGGCTGATTGCGATCGCGGTCATGTCGAGCACCTTCATGGAAGTGCTGGACACGACTGTCGTAAATGTTTCGCTGCCGCACATCGCGGGCAGCCTTTCGTCCAGCAACGACGAAGCCACGTGGACGCTGACGTCGTACCTGGTGGCCAACGCCATCATCCTGCCGATGACGGGGTGGCTGGCGGGACGTTTCGGACGAAAGCGGCTGCTGCTGATGTCGGTCACCGGCTTCACGATGGCGTCGTTTCTGTGCGGGCTTGCGCCCACGCTGCCGTTCCTGATTCTGTGTCGCGTGATACAGGGCGCGTGCGGCGGCGGTTTGCAACCTCTTTCGCAAGCCATCCTTCTGGAATCGTTTCCGGCGGAAAAGCGCGGGCAGGCGATGGCGTTCTGGGCGCTGGGAATTGTTGTTGCGCCGATGCTAGGTCCGGTGGCCGGCGGCTGGCTGACCGACAACTACAGTTGGCGCTGGGTCTTCTATATCAACGTGCCCATCGGGGTGATTGCGCTCATCCTCACCCAGATCTTCATTTTCGATCCGCCATACCTGCGGCGCGAGAAGACCGGCATCGATTACTGGGGAATCGGTCTGCTGGCGGTTGGCATCGGCAGCTTGCAAATCATGCTGGACAAGGGGCAGGAGGACGATTGGTTCGGATCGCGCTTCATCGTGACGCTGTGCGTGCTGGCGGTGGTGGGTTTGAGCGGTCTGATCATCCGCGAACTCACGGCCAAACACCCGGTGCTGGACCTCACCGTCTTTAAGTACCGTTCGTTTGCCATCGGCACATTCCTGATGACGTTTATCGGCTTCGTCCTCTACGGCAGCACCGTGCTGTTGCCGCTGCTGATGCAGGTGGTTCTGGGCTACACGGCCACGCACGCCGGTATCACCAACCTGCCGCGCGGCATGGCATCGTTTCTCATCATGCCAATCGTTGGGCGGCTGATCGGCAGGTTCGACAGCCGCAAACTGCTCGGCATCGGCTTTGTGGCGTCGGCTTACGCGATGTGGGAGCTGTCGCGCTTCAGCCTGGACGTGGCGTCGAGAAATTTCTGGTGGCCGCTGATGATTCAGGGAGCTGCGTTGGGATTCGTGTTTGTGCCGCTGACGACGATCACGAACGGCGGAATACCCAACGAGCGGATGGGAAACGCCACCAGTATCTTTAACCTGATGCGGAATATTGGCGCGAGCATCGGCATTGCCATGGTGGAGAACGTGCAGTACCGCGCGCAGCAGACGCAGATCAATGTGCTGGGGCGGCACGTCTATGCGGAGAATATTACGACGCAGCAGATGGTGGAAAACCTGAAGGCGTATTTCATGAGCCAGGGATCGAGCGCCGCGACGGCGACACAGCGGGCGTATGGGGCGGTGTGGGGCATGGTGCAGCGGCAGGCCGCGATGCTGGCTTACAACGACACGTTTCTGTTTCTGGCAGTCATCTTCGTCGCCCTGATTCCGTTGCTGTTTTTGTTGCGCAAGCCGGCGGCGGTGAAGCCGGGCTCGGCGATGATGCACTAGAAATCGAGGTTGGTGGAGGGCAGGAGCAAGGGCTAAGAGCAAACTGCCAATTGCGAGATGCGAGATGCCAAGTGCTAATTGCCGCTTTACTGACTGGCGTCCTTGTTGAATTTCGTGGCCACTTTGACGCCGCTGAGGCCGCCCGCGTACTTGGCGATCCCCTTGTAAAGCGACTCGGCGATTTTTTCGCGGTAATCGGGAGTTTCCAGCTTGGCTTCGTCGGTAGGGTTGGAGACAAAGGATATCTCAGCCAGAACGCTGGGCATGTTCGCGCCGATTAGCACGACAAACGGTGCTTTCTTCACGCCACGATCGCGAAGCGTGGAGTGCCGTGTGGCCATGCCGGTGTAGAGAGATTGCTGAACATCGGTCGCCAGCTCGCGCGATTCGTCAATCTTGTCTTTCAGCGTGATCTTCTTAACTAGGTCCTGGAGTTCGAAGATCGACTTCTGCGACACCGCGTTTTCGCGGGCGGCAACTTCCAGGGCATCGGGATTGGAGGTGAAGTTGAGGAAGTAAGTCTCGACGCCGCGGGCGGAGGGGTCACTGCTGGAGTTGGCGTGGATGGAGATGAAGAGATCGGCCTGATGCTCGTTGGCGATGGCCGTCCGTGTTTCCAGGGGAATGAAAGTGTCGTCGTCGCGAGTGTAGATGACATCGGCGCCAAGCCGGGTCTCCAGCAGGCGTCCCAGCCGCAGGGTGACATCGAGGACCAGGTCTTTCTCCATCAGTCCGTCGGGGCCGATGGTTCCGGTATCGTGGCCGCCGTGACCGGCGTCCAGCACGATCCGTCCGATCTTCAGGCCCAGAGTGCGGGTGAGGCTACGGTCGCCGAAAGAGGTGGGCTCAGCTTCGTGGGTTGCCGCCGCAGTGGTGGTGCCCTTCGCGGTTTTCTTGGAAGCGCGGGGAGCGACTGCCACAGCGGTCGGGGCAGTCGTCGGCTGAGTGGTTGCCTTCAACTCGGGCCCGCTGGTGTCTTTAGGGCCTGAGAAGAGCGGGTCAGGAAGTTTGGCTTCGGTAGCGGCGCTTCGTTTGGTGCTTCCGGTGGGGATAGCATCGTCGTCGTCTTCATCGACAATGACCTTGTGGGGCAGTGGCTTCGACGACGCGGCAGCGGAAGACGGCGCGGTCTGCGGTGTCGAGCTCGCAGTCTCGCTCGAAGCGGCCAGCTTCTTCGCGTTGGCTGAAGTTCCGGCCTTGGTTGCTTCGTTAGCCTTCTCGACGGAGCGGTAGGATTTCTCGTTTTCGACGGTGGTTATCGATCTGTCGTCGCTTGCGGCGGCCGGAGAGGCATTCGCCTTGGCAATCAGCGTCTGGGACTGCGGCTGACGGCCATGGATGTCGATGATGAGGCGATACGGATTGGGCAGTAGGAAGGCCGAGTAATCGGAGACGTCGGCGACATCCAGAACCACACGCGTAGCTCCCGGCTGGTACTGGGCCACGCGGATCTTCTTGAGGAAGCCGTCCTGCACGTCGAAGATCTTGCCCACCAGCACCGAAGCCAATTTGGTGTCCGACAAGTCAAAGAAGATGCGATCGGGATTGGGCACACGGCCCGCTTCGTACTTGACCTCGCTGTCGAGGTCGATGGCCACGCGCGTGTAATCGGGCGTCGACCAGTGGCGGATTCCGGTCACGAGAATGAGGCCGGGCTTCTTCTTTGTTGTAGCTGAGACGGTTGTGGTTGAGATGGGTGTCTCGCTGGCCGGAGCCTCGGGTTTCGCGGGAGCATGGGCCTCCTCGGCTGGCGGCGCGGCCGGAGGTGCGGCCTGCGGCGGCGGCTGGTTCAACTCGGCCAAAGCCTGTTTGGCTTGAGGCGCCAGAGAGTTGCGAGGATAGTGCTTCAGGAAATCCTCGAAGGTTTGGCGCGCGGCATCGTCGTCGCCCAGGTCCTCCTTATAAATCTGGCCGATGGTGAACAGCGCCTGGAAGCGGTACTTGCTGCCGGGATACTCGCGACGCAGGAATTCGTATTCGCCGATGGCAGCGCGCAGGTCTTTCTCGCCAGGCTGAAACTGGCGGCCCATCTCGGCCAGGATCTCGGCAACCGCAATTACGCTGGCGTCGGCCTTGCTGGACGCAGGCGCGACGTAATAGACCTTGCGGTACGCGTCGGCCACGTGCTGAAAATCCTTGCGGGTGCGCTGATCGGCCGGTTGGCCATTCAGGGCCTCGCGCATCTGTTCAGCCTTGTCGAATTGCTCGCGCGCCTGCTGCTTGCGAACGGCGGAATTAGGCGGAGCTGCGTGGAGACTGACGCTCAGCAGGCAGAGCAGCGTAACCGTGACGAGGAATTGGAAGCGACCTCCTGCCCGTGCGGTAGAAGAGCCTGCCCTGAGCTCGCCGAAGGGTGAGGAGAGGCGGCGCGGATACTGGCTTCCACCGCAGTTAGCGGGGAACGGGATCACCATGCGTACAAGCTTTCGGATATCCCACTGGCGCGGCAGAGTCTCCCACGCAAGCAAAACCGACATACATGGGGCACCCCGCCCCACCTGCGCAACCAGTGTGAGACGCGATCCGGCGGATACTTTTTCGTCCAGAGCAGTTTGATTATAGGTTGCTGGAATGGGGGAACAAGTAACGAAAGCAGAACGGAATCAGGGGAGTGACCCCACGTCCGGGCCGCGTCTTGGCCGCAACGTGCAGCGAAGTTTAGAACTTCAGGGATGGTTCTGGCGACCCAGCTTCTGCAGGAGGTGCACCAAAATAGGGGTTATCCTCTTTGGACACTACTGAGTTGCGGTGAGCTGATTCTTGATCGCGGTATCAAACACAGAATAGGGAACCGCCCCTACGATGCGCACTCCGTTGATCTCGTCCTTCGCGGTCTTGCCCACGACGAAGCTGGGGGTACCACTGATTCCCAGCGTGTTCGCGTCGGCCACATCTTTCTGAATGGCCGCGGTGTACTTCTTGTCGTTCAGGCAGAGGCCAAACGCGGTCATGTCGAGGTTGATCTGCTGGCCGTATTTCATGAGCGACTGGGTGGTGAGGTCGGCGGCATTGACCACCATCATGTCGCGCATCTCCCAGAACTTATGCTGCTCGCCGGCGCAGCGAGCGGCCACGGCAGCGCCAGGCGCGTTAGGATGAAAATCCAGCGGCAGGTCGCGGCTGACGTAGCGCACCTTGCCAGTGTCGATGTAGTTCTTCTTGATCTCTGCGAAAGTATCGGAGTGAAACTTGCGACAGAAAGGACACTGGTAATCGGCAAACTCCACCACGGTGACCGGAGCATCGTCCCGCCCAAGCGATTACCAGCCCGGGGCCACACTCATCTTTACTTTGTCGGATGCGGGACCTGGCTGGGGCTGCGCCGCCGCTGTCTGCTGCCGTTCGAGCAACTGGTGGATGGCCTTAAGCTCTTTGAGTATGTCGTCGGCCTGGTCCTTGGTGATGCCCTCCGGCATGTTGATGGTGACAGCGTCTGCCTTGACCTGCTGCGATTTCTCAGAGCGCGGCTGGGCAGTTTGCGCGGCCGCTGTGATCGTCAGTCCCGCGACGATCACAGCAGCGATTCGAATCGGGAAAATTATCTTCATGATCTCCTGGGTAGTGGCGAGCTGGTCGCGCCATCCTGCCACCGCCATCCTAAGGGGCAGTACATACCCCACTCACGCACGTTTGGAAGATACCGCACTGGTTACCACATGCGCCGCAATTACTGTTGTTCGTCATAAGGTTGGTTTCACAACCGTTATTGGGGTTGTTATCGCAGTTTCCGTACCCGGAGTCGCACGTGATCCCGCAAACGCCGGAGACGCAATAGGGGATGCTTTCAGGTCCGAATGGACAGTTAAAGCCGCACGAACCGTAGTTATTGGGATCAGTTTGGAGATTGGCGCAGTGGTTGCCGGGGCAAAGGGTCTGTCCGGGCCACAGCTCATCTGGCAGACGCCGGACACGCAGCTCTGTCCTGACTGACAGGCCAAGCCACACCCGCCGCAGTTGTTAGGATCAGTTTGGAGGTTGGTTTCGCAACCATTCGAATAAATCCCGTCGCAGTTACCGAAACCAGCTTGGCACACTAATGAGCAAACACCACTGGTGCAAGCCGGGGAACTATTCGGGACTTGCTGACAGACATTCCCGCACGCGCCGCAGTTGTTGAGGTTGTTTTGGAGGCTGACGCATTGGCCCGAGCACAACGTCTGCCCTGAACCGCATCCGCCCGGCGGCCCGCAAGCCCCGCTAAGGCAGGTTTGATTGCTGGGACAACCGTCTCCACAATTTCCGCAGTTAGCCGGATCGCTCGTCAGGAGGGTATAGATACCCGAGCACTGGGTGCCCAGGCCCGACTCGGTGTCGCCTTGCGCCTGCATCTTGTATTCGACCAGCATGTTGGCATCGGCGCCCAAGGTTGCCGAACACGTGGGAACTCCGGTGCGAGCGATGCCTGAAGCGTCGCGCCAGCGGCGAACAACAGACTGATCGGCCCGGTATCAGACCAGTTTTGGCCGGTCGTAAAAACCAGGTCCTGGCCGGTACTGGCGTCGGTGAAGCGGAAGACGGCAGGGGCGCAGCTAGGGTCGGTGGGCGTTTTCCCCGTGATGGCGATACGCAGCACCGTGATTGCCTGATCGAGAACGAACTTCCCACCCACCCAGGTACCGCTGAGGTTGCCGGGAAAGAAGCTGGGCATGATCATGCGGGCGTTGGCGTCTCCGGTTGCGCCTTGCGGGCCCTGCGGTCCTTGCGGCCCAGTCAAGCCAATCGGACCTTGCGGTCCGGTCGCGCCCGGAGTTCCCTGCGGTCCTTGCGGCCCAGTTGAACCAGGAGCGCCGGCGGGGCCAGTTTGCCCCTCCGGACCAGTTGCACCTGCCGGTCCAGCCGCGCCTACCTGCGCCATCAAGCTCCACGCAGAGTTTTGATCGGGAGTCTGGCCGCCGGAGGGATTGCCGAACATTTCAGCGAAAGCCGGCGCAGTAATTTCGTACACGAAACTGTCGCGGCCCTCGGAGTTGTTGCGCGATCCCGCGCGAACGCCGCCTATTTTTTCCACGGCGCGCTGCGACCGGAAGTTCTTCGGATCAATCAGGAAGACTACGCGCTCGACGTAGTTGAAGGCGTGTCGCAGCATGAGCTCTTTCATCTCGCGGTTGTACACGCCTCCCCAGTGGGAGCGGGCGAGAAAGGTGAAGCCGACCTCGATTTGGTTTCTTTCGGCGTTGTAGTCGTGGAAGCGCGAGGTCCCGATCACGCGGCCATCTTTGCGATCGATGGCGACGAGGGCCCCGCCGGACTCCAGAGCTTTCTGAAAGAATTGCTGGAAGACCCCTTCCTGGCAACGGTCCTTCGCCGGGTGTTGCTCCCAAATCAGCGGATCGGAAGCGACAGCGTAGAGGTCGGGAAAGTCGCCGGGCCAGAGGGGCCTGAGTTCGAGGAGTTTGCCCTTTAGGATTGGCTGAAGATCGAAAGGAGTTTTCCTGGTTTCCATGGCTGATTGTCAGTTATTACGGGCTGCTGAAAAAGTCTTGAGAGCAGATCCCCTCGCGGCCTGACGGCCGCTCGGGATGACAAAATAAACGGCTTATCGGCACGACTGAAGTCGTGCCCTGTTACAAAGCTCTGATTTATGCAACGCACTTCCGATCCGGGGCACGAGGTAAGTCCGGCAGTATTTGTTTAAGGAGACCCTGATCAAGTCGAGGCGAAATCCCTCAGCTGCTAAAGCCGCATTGATATTGCGGCATTTACGGACGGCCTAAAGGCCGTCCCCTTCAAGAAGCCGAACTTAATCAGAGTTTCCCTAACTGCAATAAGGCGCTGACCATGGTGCCGGTCTCAGCCGGCAGTTGCGCGTTGAGCCAGGCGTCGAAGCCGCCGATCACGTTGATGACACTCTTGTAGCCTGCGCGCTGTAACAGGCTGCATGCGATCACACTGCGATAACCGCTCATGCAATGGACTGCGATCGGCTTGTTGAGTTCGATGGGTGGTAGAGCAGCCTTGAAGCGATCCAGCGGATACCATTCCGCGCCGTCGATGTGACCCGCGTCCCATTCGCTCTCGCGACGGACATCCAGCACGAGCAGAGCGTGGTCGCGTGAGCGAGAATGGAGTTCCTGAACTGTGATCTGCGGCAACGGCTGCAAGGCAAATCCCGCCTGCAGCCAACCGGCCGGGCCGCTGTCGAGATAGCCTGCAACATCTTCGATTCCGACTCGAGCGAGGCGAAGGCGTGCCTCGTCCAACTGTTCGGAAGTTTCAGCGATCAGCACCGGTCGTGCCGACAGGCCGAGCATAGCTCCTGCCCACGAAGCAAACTGGCCGGAGAGCGCGATATTGATGGAGCCGGGCACGTGCCCCGCGGCAAACTGATCGTTGGGGCGGACATCGAGCGCAACCGCTCGGTGCTCCAGCATGGTATTGAGTTCGCTTGCTGAAATCGGATTCAACTGCGGCAATTCTGTCAGCGGCGTAGCCCCGGCGCGGTTGATGGCTGCGTCCTCCAGGACGTAATCAGGCCGAGCCGGCAGGTTGCTGGTCATTTGCCGGATGAATTCGTCACGGCTCTTGATCTGCAGCGCGTAGTTGGTGAGGCGCTCGGTGCCGATGGTCGAGAAACGCTCCGCGCGCATGTTCCGCCCGCACAGCGACCCTGCTCCGTGCGCGGGATAGACCAGCACGTCATCAGGCAGCGTCATGAGCTTTTGATGCAGCGAGTCGTACATCAGCCCGGCTAGTTGTTGCGGCGCGTGGGTCTTCGACAGGTCGGGACGCCCCACATCTCCGATGAACAGCGTGTCTCCGGTGAGCACGGCCCAGGGACGTTGCGACTTGTCTTTGTCCGTAACCACAAGGGAGATGCTTTCCGGCGTGTGGCCGGGAGTTTCGAACGCGTCGATGCGGCGTTCGCCGATCTGTAGCTGAAAACCATCTTCCACGGGAACGTGAGCGAAAGTGGCTCCAGCAGCTTTGCCCATGTAGATGGTGGCTCCGGTCCGCGCCGCCAGTTCCTTATGGCCAGAGACGAAATCCGCGTGCAGGTGGGTCTCGAAGATGTGGCGGATCTTGACGTTCTGTTTCTTGGCCGCATCCAGGTAAATCTCGACATCACGCTGCGGATCGACGACGATCGCCTCGCCTTCCGAGGCGAGCATATAGGAGGCGTGGGCCAGGCATCCCAGGTAGAACTGTTCGAAATACATGAATTCTCCCGCGGAGGATAATAGCACTCGGGCCAAAAGATACCGGCCTGTGTCCGACCTAAACCTCGACATGGTTAGTGAAATACACTCCGACGGGCGATCCAGAACTCCAGCGGGCTCATCCAACATGTAATTAGAAGACATCTGGCTGCGTTGACAGCCTAGTTATGCCGCCCCTGAAGGTGCTCAAATTTGAAGATAGAGCCTACCCAGCACTCCGCCTCCCCAGTTCGCCCCCTTCGGCTTCGCTCAGGGCAGGCTCCAGCGGCGAACCGGGGACCCCGCTGCGTGCTGGGCTATCCTGCGCTGTCCCGCTTTGCGGGACTCGACGGTATATCGAACTTGCTCGCACACCACGCATTCAAGCGTGACGCAGGATGTCAACAGAGCCAGATGAGCTCTAGCCAAATGTCGAAGACCACAAGGATCGTCCAGATTGTCGTGCTTGTTGCCATCGTGGCTGCCGGTATCAACTTGCATCTCACTTTCCGCGAGCGCCGCGCAGGACTGACGGTCGCGAAGCAGCCGGAGGTCGCGCTCGATCCCGACTATTACATCACGCCGAAGAAGCTGCATCCGCAGGACCTGAAGGATGCCAAAGAGCTGACCAAGCAGCCGGTCTGGGTTCGGGATGGATATCGTTACGCTTACTATCCCTACGCGGGCCATAGCGACTTCGACCATCCGGCCGGAACTCTTGGGCCGATTGAAAAGCTCAACATTAAAGATGTGGTGCTCGACCGCACGCCCGGTTCGGCCTCGCAGAAGCAGGTGATGGCGGTGTTCGAGAAGGACGGCAAACGCTATGCGTTTCCCATAGGGGTGGACGACAACGGCGACTACAAAATCTATAGCGACGACATCCTCTTTATCCAAGACCCGCACGAGCTTTACAAGCACTGGCCGACCGACGTTTGGAAGGCGATCGACAACCACGATGTGAAACCCGGCATGAACGAGATTCAGGCGTTCTTTGCCATCGGAGTGGGCGGTCCTGAGGGAACGGGAACGTCGAATCCGAATCGTGGACTTCCCCGACAATGGTCATCCGCTGCGCATCACCTTCACCAATGGTAAGGCAACAGAGATTCAGCCGGGAGGGCAGGCCGCGCGGCAACTCAAGAACTTCCGCGTCCTGAGGCCTATGCGGCCGGAACGGCGGGAGTGGTTTGCCGAAAGAGAGCGCGGATCTGCGGCTGCACCAGGTACCAGATAATCAGGATGCTGATAGCGATCCGGAACAGGCGGTAGGTGCCGAAGAAGAGGTGCAGATGCAGACCCATCATTAGTAATCCGGGAAGGGAAAACAGCAGCGAAACCACGGCCAGCACGATGGACAGAATGCGGCCCCACTCCCGCAGCGTCCAGATTCCGTAGCCCGCCACGAAGGCAATCACGGCATAGAAAAAGAAGAAGATCGCACCCAGCATGCCGACCATCATGCCAAGTCCACCCAGCGGGCTCTCATGGCCGGCGGCAAACATCGCACCGAGGACGGTCCCGCCCACAGCCAGAAAAATCGCGAACAAGATCAGAAACAAGGCACTCAGGAAATGGTAAATCGCAATCAGGACCACTCCGGTTGGCCGCATCGCAGTTCTCCTTCGGCTGGGATTAGCCGGACAGTATGCCAAGCTCAAGCGCAAGTCAAGCTACTATCCGCGCCTTGGGTTTGGACATTTGAGTCGCGAAATCTGCTAGGGTTTCCTTGTAGGAGGGAACTGTGAAAGCTATTCGCGTGCATCAGTTCGGCGGTCCGGAGGTGTTGAGGCTGGAAGAGGTGCCTGATCCGCAGCCCGGTCCCGGACACGTGGTCGTCCGCGTTCATGCTGCGGGCGTGAATCCGGTGGAAGCGTATATCCGCACCGGCACCTACGCTGCAAAACCCAATTTACCCTACACCCCGGGAAGCGATGCCGGAGGTGTGGTGGTCGCGGTGGGGCCCGGCGTCAAGCGCGTGAAGACAGGCGATCGAGTTTACACCACGGCGTCCATCACGGGAACCTATGCCGAGCTGGCGCTGTGCGACGAAGCCAAGGTCCAGCCCCTGCCCGAGCACGTCAGTTTTGAGCAGGGCGCCGCGATGGGAGTTCCTTACGGCACCGCGTATCGCGGCTTGTTTCAGCGCGCCGACGCCAAGCCTGCTGAGACGGTCCTGGTGCATGGCGCCAGCGGCGGAGTCGGCACTGCGGCAGTGCAACTCGCGCGTGCGGCGGGCATGGTCGTCATCGGCACCGCAGGCAGCGGAGACGGCATGAAGCTGGTGCAGGAGCAGGGCGCGCACCACGTGCTGAATCATTCCACCGAAGGCTATCTCGACGACCTGATGAAGCTGACTGAAGGCCGCGGCGTGGATGTCATCATCGAACTGCTGGCCAATAAGAATCTCGCGCGAGACCTCGGCGTGCTCGCCAAGAAGGGACGCGTCACGGTGATCGGCAACCGCGGCACCATCGAGATTAATCCTCGCGATGCGATGTCGCGGGAAAGCGACATTCGCGGCGTCACGCTGATGAACACGTCAGAGGCGGAATACAAGGAGATGCAGGCCGCTCTTGTTGCCGGGCTGGAGAGCGGCGCATTGCACCCGGTTATTGGTGAGAGGATTCCCCTGGCCGAAGCGGCGCGAGCGCACACGGAGATCATGGGGGGCTCGGGCGCAAGGGGGAAGATGGTGTTGGTTTGTCAGTAGTCGGTAGTCAGTCGTCAGTGGTCAGTAAGCAAGAAGAAGGGACTTTAGGGTAGGCATTTCCTCTTGCACTGACCGCATCGCACGCGGAGCATCAGGCCGCTGAATGGACGGGCGCTTTGAGCTTCTCCATGATGCCTTCCAGCGCGGTGCAGCGATGACGCAACGCCGTCCGGAATTCGTGATGATCGGCCTTGGCGATCTCGTGCAACAGGTGTTTGTGCTGTTCCTGCAAGAACTCCAGGAGAAGTTCTTCTTCCTTGTCGGTCAGCCGCAGTTCCATGGTGACCTCCACCTAACCGGAGAGTACAAGACAATTCTACGCCGGCAGTTGTCAGTAGTCAGAAAAAACCCCCACTCAAGCGGTTTGAGCATTCAGTTCTTCCCCAAGTGCGGCCCAAAGTGAAAGACAATGCCCGTCGAATAGCGGAAGGCGTTGTCGTTGAATCCAGGGAAGTGAAAGACTCCTTGATGCACCACCACGTCGCAGACTCGCGCTGCAGTAGATACTCGGCTTGGACTGGGCGTAGAGAGATGCCGTGCCCGAGGTCGATGTCCAGGCCTCCACCGATCGCCATGGTGAACTTCGTTTCGGCGTTACTGGTTGTGGATCCCGCAGGCGGAAAGCCGGTGCACGTCGTTGGCGGAATGCATGTTTCCGGAATTAGCAGGGTTTGGCTTTCGCGGTTATGACGCACTCCGAAAAGTGCCTGTGCAAACGGCGCATAACGCGAACGGTGATAAGTGAAATGGGGACCGAAGAGAAAAGGATAAACGCTGGCGCTGTTTCTGTAGGTTGGCGGAGTTGCATATTGTGATGCTGGAAACGTGTAGGTGCCCGAGCCATAATGACCCGAAAAGTCAGCCGTGGCTCCCAACCATCGGTTCAGAAAAACTGTAGTGGAAGCATCTCACCCGCTGAAGATGGCGGCTTCGGGAAGCAATTCGTTGTCATGAAGCAGTGAGTACCCGCCAAACACCTCAACTCGTTGCGTGTCCTGCGCGGCCGCCGAAACCAACAGAGCTAAAGGTAGGGAAAGCAGAAGTGCCCATCTACACCAGCCGGTATTCATAGTCGAGCCTCCTGACTTGATTCGCTAGTGTGACGTGTAGCCTTCCTGTAAGTACGGATTCTTCGTGTAAAGAAGTGTACAGAGTGCCGTTGTGGGAGGAAGAGGACAGTCGTCATTAGTCAGTAGCCAGTTGTCATTTGGCAGCAAGGAAAAGTGCCTCGCCCTAGCCAAAATCACGCTAGAACGAGGCACCCGAATACTGCACTTGGTACTTGGCATTTAGCTAACTGCTAATTGCTAACTGCTGCCTTTAGTACATTCCGCCCATGCCGCCGCCGCCGTGAGGCATTGCCGGTTCCTTCTTCTCTTCCGGAAGCTCGGCCACCAGCGCTTCGGTGGTCAGCATCAGGGCCGCGATCGAGCCTGCGTTCTGCAGGGCCGTGCGCGTGACCTTGGTGGGATCGATGACGCCGGCTTTCACCAGGTCCTCGAACTTATCCGTCTGCGCGTTGTAGCCGAAGTTGTGTTCCTTCGACTCGCGGATGCGGCCGACAACGATCGCACCCTCTTCGCCCGAGTTGATGACGATCTGGCGCAGAGGCTCTTCGAGCGCGCGGCGCACGATGTTGCCGCCGATCTTCTCGTCGCCTTCCAGCTTCAGCGCGTCGATGGCATCAGCGCAGCGCATCAGCGCAACGCCGCCGCCGGGGACGATGCCTTCTTCCACCGCAGCGCGGGTGGCATGCATCGCGTCTTCCACGCGGGCTTTCTTTTCCTTCATCTCGGTTTCGGTGGCAGCACCGACCTTGATGACGGCAACGCCGCCGACGAGTTTCGCCAACCGCTCCTGCAACTTCTCGCGGTCGTAGTCGCTCGTGGTCTTGTCGACCTGGCCGCGAATTTCCTTCACTCGGCCTTCGATGTCGGCGTGCTTGCCCTTGCCCTCGACGATGGTGGTGTTGTCCTTGTCGATGGTGATCTTCTTGGCCTGGCCGAGGTCCGCAATCTGCACGTTCTCCAGCTTGATGCCAAGATCTTCCGTGATGGCCTTGCCACCGGTGAGGATGGCGATGTCCTGCAGCATGGCCTTGCGGCGATCGCCGAAGCCAGGGGCCTTCACGGCCGCAACCTGTAAGGTCCCGCGCAGCTTGTTGACCACCAGGGTCGCCAGCGCTTCGCCTTCCACATCTTCGGCAATGATCACCAGCGGGCGTCCGCCCTTGGCAATCTGCTCCAGCAGCGGAAGCAGGTCCTTCATGGAAGAGATTTTCTTTTCGTGGATCAGGATGTAGGCGTTCTCGTAAACCGCTTCCATCCGCTCGGGGTCGGTGACGAAGTAGGGCGACAGATAGCCGCGGTCGAACTGCATGCCTTCGACGACTTCCAACTGGGTTTCCATCGTCTTGGCTTCTTCCACGGTAATGACGCCGTCCTTGCCGACTTTCTTCATGGCCTCGGCGATGATTTTGCCGATGGTCTCGTCGTTGTTGGCCGAGATGGTGCCGACCTGCGCGATCATGTCGCCGGTGACCTTCTGCGAAAACTTGTCGAGCGCGCTGCCGCTGCGGTTGCCATCGTTGTCGACGGTGCCGCAAACAGCGGTAACCGCCTTCTCGATGCCACGCTTCAGGGCCATCGGGTTCGCTCCGGCAGCAACCGTCTTCACGCCTTCGCGATAAATGGACTGCGCCAGAACGGTCGCGGTGGTGGTGCCGTCACCGGCCACATCGGAGGTCTTGGAAGCAACCTCGCGCACCATCTGTGCGCCCATGTTCTCCAGCGGGTCCTTCAGTTCAATTTCCTTGGCTACGGTGACGCCGTCCTTGGTGATGAGCGGCGAACCGAATTTCTTTTCGATCACGACGTTGCGGCCCTTGGGACCGAGCGTGACCTTCACAGCATCAGCCAGAATATTCACGCCATGAAGAATCGCCTGGCGTGAATCTTCTCCGTGCAGAATTTGTTTTGCCATTTGTTTTTCTCCTAGTTGTCAGTAGCCAGTACCCAGTTGTCAGTCAAATCAGAACTGGACCGGCTAAAAATCGTTGTCGGTTGTCGGTTGTCAGTGCCCGCGAGTTCATCTCGCTTCAGCCATCGCTGCCAGGTTCAACTGGCAACTGGCTGCTGACTACTTCTTGGCTGCGTGTTCCTTGGGCTTCGCGGCGCCTTCCAGTATGCCGAGCACTTCTTCCTCGCGCATGATCAGGAAGTCTTCGCCGTCGATCTTGATTTCCGTGCCGGCATACTTGCCAAACAGGACGCGATCGCCCGCCTTTACATCCAGCGGGAAGGTCTCGCCTTTATCGTTGCTCTTGCCCCGGCCCACGGAGATCACTTCGCCCTCTTGCGGCTTGTCTTTGGCGCTGTCGGGAATAATGATTCCGCCACGTGTGGTTTCCGCCTCTTCAACCCGGCGGATCACGATGCGGTCGTGCAGGGGAGTCAGTTTGGTAGACATTCTTTGAACTCCTTTCAATTTGTCGAACTCAGTTGGATTTCAGGTACCCATCAGCCCGTCGAAGCAACTGCGCTCTCGGCTGGGCGACGTATGGGGTTTGTGCAGCAATTGATGCGGAAGGGAGCTTGTTAGCACTCACCGCCTACGAGTGCTAATATACCAACTCGCACCTTGTCTGTCAAGCCCCGACGCCCGCTTTTGCGGCGCGCCTGGCACCCTTCGTCTCCACCGTCGTCTTCACGCTGACTGGCTCCCTCTTTCGCGCCCTGGCGGGTGCCCCGGAGCCTGCGCTGAGCTTGTCGAAGAGTCTCGCGGTGTTCGAGACCCGGGTGATCTTGCCCTTCTTGTCAGAGACGCTATTCGCACACGCGGCGACGCACCTCCATCTGTTTCAGGTTGGTGCGCGCGCCATCCAGCGCGGCTAGCACCAGCCTCGCCTGCTTCGGATCCAGCCGGTGGCTGGTGATTCCGTACAGCGCCTGCATGTACCCGATCTGGATGGCAGCCGCGTCCTCCAGAAACGGGATGGGGAATTCTGGCATGGGCGGCAAATCCGCGGACCCTGGGCCCGGAACCTGGAACATGCCGCGGCTAACCGGAAGGCATGCGCGCGCTCCCGCGTGGTAATAACAGAAACGCTGGCCGCGCATTGCCGGCGAGGCGCAGCGCGCCCCGCTGGGCTTGATATGCTCACAGATAGAGACGCTCACAAGATACCTCCTTCAAAAAAGTAAAAAATAAAGTCTTGCTGCACAGCAGCTTACAAAAGACGGAATTGCAAAGTATTACGGTCAAAGGACTTAGACTGGCCTGTAACTCCCGTGTCTTGAAGACTTTGCAGGTCGGTCCGTAAGGTATTCCGTCCATTGCACTTAGCTCAGTCAGCAAAGCCAGTGTTTTTAATACTTTAAAAATATTCGGTTTAACAACTGGCCACTAGCCACTGACCACTGTTCCTCCATAAACACAAATAGGGCGGGAGCGCCAGGAGCGAGGCGGATCCTACCCTAGGCTATTATCGTTAACTAAAATGGTGTCAATACAAAACTGGCCCAACGTCTAGTTTCATTCCCGAATTGGAACAGGCAACCGTTTCTATGGGCCTTCACAGGCGGGTGCCCCATCCTTCTCCCCGTCTTTTGGGGAGAGGATGGGCCCGATGGACGCAGCCATCGCAAGGTGACCGTCGTCACGGTACCACCTTGAACCCTGGCCTTAGGCTTTGTTTATGCCTTGGGGGGTTGAAGCGCTATCAGAACACCGGTGATCTCCATTTCGTAACTTTCAGTTGCTACATTCAACCCCAGGCCGCATAACTAAACGGTTCAGCATGCAGGGCAGTTCCTTGGAAGCCACTCGCCATATCGTAAGTAATCTACCTATCGTTCTAAAACTAGAACGTCGATGGGTAGGAGAGTATAAAGGCTGAGAAGCACGGAGCACAGAAATTCCCGTGTATCCCCACGACCTGAGAGCGCCCGAAAGCGTAGGGAAAATGAACCGTCTTTGCGAAGTGGCGTTCTGTGCGATCGCAGTCGTTCTTTGTTCTGTGAGCCACTCAAGCGCGACGCCTGTACCGGCAGACCAGCAGATTACCGTGACGCATTTTGTTATCGAGGGTGCGGATAGCCTATCCACCTCCCAGATCGAGGAAGTCAAGTCTTCGGTGATGGGCAGGCCGGAATCTGCCGAAGTGTTGATGGATGCTGCGAGGCACCTCCTCACCGCTTCTCTGGAGAGTTACTGTTATATCCGGCCGGACATTCAGTTGGAGGTGGTGAATGCGAAGGCTTCGCCCGACGCGGCATGGATGCACGCTACTGTCCGGGAAGGCATTCGGTATCGGCTGCGCAACTTTCGTGTCCAATGGGCACAGGTCTTTTCAGCGCAGGAAATCGGACAGCAGTTACCGCTCGACGCCATGCGCCGAGGTGACTGCTCGGGCTTGGCAACCGTGGATGCTACGGTGACTGACCTCTACGAACGTCGAGGTTTCAGGAATGTGAAGGTGAATCAACTACTGCAGGCAAACAAGGCAACCGAGCAGTTCGACTTGACGTTGTATATCGACGAACGCAAGTGAACGCGTAAAACAACAATGCCCGCTGCGGGCAAACTTCCGAGAGCTCAGAGGGTAAGGAGCTGTACTGCCAGTCAATTGGCGAAACATCGCCCTTGCACAAGTGGTCCTATCGTTTCGAAACTGCTTAGTCTCGCGATTGGCCACGCTATGCAACCTCACGGCTTAGTTTCTTGCAGCAGGATCACATCCGACACATAGCGACCGCGCAATACACCGAGATTCTTTCCATCTGGCGACAAGTCGACAGACCAGATTTGCTCCGACTTGAAATCTGTCACCTGACGGCCCGCAGAGCCGTCCAGTGGCTGCATCCAGATGTTGTCGACGCCGTTCTCCCGCATCGCATAGACGACGGACTTCCCGTCGTGGGTGAACTGCAAGCCACGCGTTCGATGGCCGGCGTCGAGCATGCGTGGCGGACTCGATGATCCGAGGTCGTACAGCGCTATCGTTGTGGGTCGCCGCGCGTCCAGCAGGGCGGCCGCCAGAGTCTTGCCGTCAGGAGAAAAACTGAGCGCTGCAGCTCCCGAATAACCCTGGGGCAGATCCAGAATTGCTTCCGACTTGCCGGAGCCGTCCACCGGGACACGATGGATTTTCGAATCACGATTATTGAAGTAATAGACCCATTTCTGATCGGGCGAGCAAGCTGGCGAACGGTCGTCATCTCCGTGGGTTAATTGCAGTGGACCGGTACCGTCAGCATTGGTACGCCAGACACTTCGGGAATGTGTGCCGCCGCGATCTTGCCAGGTGAGAACGATGTAGTTTGTGCCACAGGAGAAGGGGGTGAACATTCGCGCACTCCCATCCGCCAGAAGCTGGGTTTGATTCTTGCCGTCAAGCCCCACTTTGAGCAGGCGGCCAAAGTTGTTCAGCAGAAGATTGCCATCGGCACTCCAGTGCAGGCTGCTCCAGTCGTCGAAGTCATTGGCTTGCGATATTACGGGGCGCGGCTCGGCATAGCCGTGGCCGGTATCGGAGAGGACGAAAACCGTTGCCTCACTTCGAACCAGAACGGTGCCCAGCGTTTTTCCGTCGGCGGAAACCGTGACGGTCGCATATCGGTTGGAGTCGCGAGTGATCGGCTCAATCTCGCCTCCCGTTTCGCGCAGGAACCCGATTTGAGCCTTTATGCCATTTGCTCCGGTTTGCCCATGCATGAGAAATAGCACACGATCAATCGGCGACCATTTGATTTCCGCGAGAAACTCATTCGGGAAAGCTACGAAGCGATGCAACTTGCCGGTAGGCACATCGAGGACATCGATCGCGGCCCGCTCGCCGTTTCCGCCCACCCGGGAGCTGTAAATCTCATCTCCCTTCGGAGACCATGCCAGGAAGTCCGGTACGTTCACCGCGGGCTCAGTCAGCAGACCCTTCTCGTTTCCGCCCTCTAAAGATGCCGAGAGGATGCGGTACTTGCCGATTTCTGGATCGTTCTCGCGTATGTATGCGATACGCTGTCCATCAGGAGAAAACGTGAGGCTTTGGCTGGCGATATTCTGCACCACAATTTGCGGCTCTCCCCCCAATACCGGAGAGCGGTAGAGGTTGTAATGCGTGCGGCTGGCATTCTCGGCTTTGCTGAAATAGATGTAGTTTCCATCCGGCGAAAAGGCCAGGCCCAGATAATCCGTAGCCGAGGGCGGGATCACTTGCGTAACGCTTCCCGTGGGCACATTGCAAAGCCAGAGACTTTGCTGCCCGCTGTCATCGGTTACGCTCAGCACGTACTTTCCGTCGGGAGAAATGGCTGCTCCCGCCACCTTGCCCGAATCCGTGACGCGCGTGACCGTGAATTTCTGGAAGGGTGCTGGGGCAGGACGATGCAACAAGGAATAGATTCCGAAACCCGCCGCGCCGAGCACGATCAAGATAGCAACCACACCGGCCGCGAATCCCAACTTGTGCTGCTTCGCCACCGTGACCACCGCGGAACTGCTGCTGGTCTGTGCCAATTGCGCCGGGGATAGTGTTGCTGTTACTGCAGCTGCTGTCCCCGCGCTAACCGACGAGACCGAGGCCGGCTGAGAAACACTCGTCTCCTGCACCGCCGGCGTCGTTTCCGAACTTGCCGCCGTTACACGACCCGTTCCCGTATCGCGTTTCAGGCGCAGCAACTCAGAGCGCATCTCCGACGCGTGCTGATAACGGAGTCCGCGATCTTTCTCCAAGGCCCGCTCGATGATCCGTTCCAGCTCGGCCGGAATGTCGGGATTCAATCGGATCGCCGGCGCCGGAGCGCGGTTGAGAATGGCGTCGAAAATCAGCGCCGAGCTTTCCCCGCGGAAAGGCAACGTCCCGGTCGCCATTTCATAGAGAACAGCGCCAAAGGAAAACAAATCCGTCCGTGTATCCAGTTCTTTGCCCTTAGCCTGCTCTGGCGACATGTAGGCAACGGTACCCAGCGTCGCGCCCGGACTGGTCAGGTGGTCGGCATCGGAGGCCAGCTCAGTGGCGGTTTGTTCGCGCGCCACGACTTTTGCGGTAACCTTCGCCAATCCAAAGTCGAGAATCTTGGCGTGGCCGCGCCGGCTCACGAGGATGTTTGCAGGCTTGATGTCGCGATGGATGATGCCTTCGCTGTGAGCTGCGTCGAGCGCGTCGGCAATCTCGGTACTCAGGTCCAACAGCAGCTCAATCTCCAGTGGCTTGCCCAGGATGAGATGCTTCAGGGTTACACCATCGAGAAACTCCATGGCGATGAAAGCCCGGCCGTTTTCTTCGCCGATGTCGTAAATCGTGCAGATGTTGGGATGGTTCAGCGCCGATGCAGCTTTCGCCTCGCGCCGAAATCGTTCCAGAGCCTGGTGATCGTGGGCCAGGTCTTCGGGCAGGAATTTAAGAGCAACGAAGCGGTCGAGCCGTATGTCCTCGGCCTTATAAACCACTCCCATTCCGCCCGCACCCAGCTTCTCGACGATCCGGTAATGCGAGATGGTTTGGCCGATCATTGGCAGCGAATCTTACTTTGGCGGAACCGGCAAGTCAATGAAGACCGGGCGGTTGGTGGCGTCTCAGACTGATCGTTGACGTAAAATCGTCATTCCACAAGTGATCCCGCCGTGGAGTAGTGGCGGGAGCCCCAGGTCTCGCGCTTTTCGATACCTGGGTAAGTTCGGATCGCCGCTCTTCTATTAATATGACTCGACTACAATGTGGGCGAACTTTACAGTTCCAATAACCTGAGTTTGGCGGGATAATCGGATCAGGTTCAGGTGTGATCGTGTCCATCCCCGGTACGGTTCGAACCACTTCGTCGTGTGCGTTCGCTGTTCTGGCGGCCGCCTTGTGCTTGCCGGCATTCAGCGCAGCCCAGACTGCGCCTGCAAATACATCGTCGCCGAGCGATCAGTCTGCGTCGAGCGGGGCGACGCTTTCGCCCGCTGCCCATCCCGATGCGACCGGCGTAGGAATCCCGACGGCCAAGGAGATCGAAGCCGCTGCGTCAGAAGCGACCTCCAACGAACCCGATCCCAGTGCAGGTTCGCCGCCTCCGAAGCCCTCGACAGCGACCAGTCCTTCACCGAACGGGCCGGCGCAGTCTTCGACGCTTGCTCCGAAGTACAACGTCGCGCTCATCGGTCAGCGAAATGTCGGTAGTGGACTGGACTTCTACTCGATCGAACGCGAGGTCGCGCTGGGACGGCAGCTGTCGCAACAAGTCGAGTCGAGCGCGAGGGTGATCAGCGACCCCGTCGTTACCGAATATGTCAATCGCATTGGCCAGAACCTGGTGCGCAACTCCGATGCGCGCGTGCCCTTCGTCATCAAGGTCCTCGATACTGAGGAGGTGAACGCGTTCGCGCTGCCGGGCGGATTTTTCTACGTGAACAGCGGGCTGATTCTGGCCGCTGACAACGAAGCCGAACTGGCCGGCGTGATGGCACATGAGATTGCTCACGTCTGCGCCCGCCATGCCACCAAGAACATGACCCGCGCCCAGATCTGGAACATGGCTTCCGTGCCGCTGATTTTCATCGGCGGACCGGTGGCTTATGCCATCAGCGAAGTCGCCAGTCTGGCGGTGCCGCTGGGCTTTCTGAAGTTTTCACGCGACGCCGAACGCGAGGCCGATTTGCTTGGCCTGGAATATGACTACGCCACGGGCTACGATCCGCAGGCGTTCGTCGAATTCTTCGAGAAGCTCAACGTCGAGAAGAAGAAGCAGAACATGGTGGCCAAAGCGTTTGCCACCCATCCGATGAACGTCGAGCGCATTGAAGCCGCGCAGGATGAAATCCGCAAGTATCTGCCGGATCGTCCCGAATACGTTCTTGACACCAGCGAATTCGAGAGCGTCAAGGCGCGCCTGCTGGCGTTCGACAACGGACGGCGCATCGGCGGCGCCAAACCAAACTCGGGCCGTCCAGTGCTGCTGAAGAGAACCAGTACGTCGAGCGACAGCGGTTCCGGAACGTCCGATTCCGGGAGCGCTCCCAACCCGCAAGACGATGGACGTCCTACGCTGAAGCGCAGCCCCAGCAGCAGTCCAGATTAGACGACACGATTGCGAAGGCAGGCTGGCGGCTAAAGGCAGTTGCTAATTGCTAGTTGCTAATTGCTAATCGCTGCTTCACCCGAAAATATCCTTCACCTTGTTCAGCAACGAGCGGCTCACTGGCGTGTTCTCCACCGACAGCGTGCTGTGCAATTCCTGCAGGAGTTCGCGCTGCCGTTTGCTGAGCTTCGCCGGCGTTTGCACTCTCACTTCCACGAACAGATCGCCACGGCCGCGGCCATTCAGCACCGGAACGCCCTTGTTCTTCAGCTTGAAGTTCGCGCCGGTTTGCGTGCCCTCGGGAATTCGTAGCGTCTCTTCGCCTTCCAGCGTCGGCACTTTTATCTCGGCCCCCAAAGCCGCTTGCGAGATGGATATCGGCAACATGCAGTGCAGGTTCTTGCCATCACGTTCGAAGAAGCTGTGCTCCCTTGCGTGGAGCACGATGTACAGATCGCCCGGCGGACCACCGAAGACGCCGGCTTCACCCTCGTTCGAATACAGAATGCGTGCGCCTTCCTCGACGCCCGCTGGAACCTTGACCGTGACGGTGCGATCGCGCGTGACTCGTCCCTGGCCGCGGCATTGGTTGCAGGGATCCACGATTAGCTTGCCCGATCCGCCACACGTGCTGCAGGCACGCGTTATGGAGAAGAATCCCTGCTGGTAGCGCATTTGCCCGCGTCCGCCGCAAGTGGTGCAATTGATCGGCGCTTTCCCCGGCGCCATACCGCTGCCATTGCATTTGTCGCACTGTTCCTGTCGGCGAACCTGCACCTGTTTGGTGACCCCGAAGACCGCTTCCTCGAATTCCAGAGTCAGGTCCTCGCGCAGATCGGCGCCGCGCTGGGCGCGGGTGCGACGCCGACCAGCGTGGCCGCCAAACATGTCACCGAAGATGTCGCCGAAGATGTCCTGAAAGTCGATGGTATCGAAGCCGCCGAAGCCCGCGCCTCCCGCGTTGCCTACACCTGCGTGGCCGAAGCGATCGTAGCGCGCGCGCTTCTCGCTGTCGGCAAGAACGGCGTAAGCCTCACTGCATTCTTTGAAGCGCTCTTCCGCCTCGGGATTGTCGGGGTTGCGGTCAGGATGGTACTGCAGTGCAAGCTTGCGATAGGCGCTCTTGATTTCCGGATCGCCGGCGGTGCGCGAGACACCCAGGACCTCGTAGTAATCGCGTTTCACTGTGGTGGCCAGAAGTAGTAACCCCTCACTACAAGGTAGAGCTGGCCTTTAGGCCAGCGTCTAAAGCCCGTTTTCTCTCTTCCTGAGCCGGCTTCAGCCGGCGGCACCAGGCACCTATTTGGGATTGCGTGCGACCCTCACCATTGCCGGGCGCAAAAGGCGATCTTTCAACTTATATCCCCGTTGCAGCTCGTCGATTATATGGTTGTCCTCAGCGTCGACGGTCTCAACCATCTGCACGGCCTGGTGAAGATTGGGATCAAACAGCTCGCCCTCGGCGGGAATTGGCTGCACGCCCACCTTGGCCAGCGCATCATGAAACTGCTTGTCGATGAGCTCGATGCCCGAGCGGAAATCTTCCACCGACGCAGCATTCGTTTTCAGCGCGCGGTCCAGGCTGTCGAGGATGGGCAGCAGCGTCTTCAGCGCCTCCGCCAAAGCATACTCCCGATAGTCCTGCTGCTCTTTCGCATTGCGCTTGCGGAAGTTGTCGAACTCGGCTTGCAGCCGCGCTGCGCGGTCAAGATAGGCTGCGCGCTCGGTGCGAGCTTTCTCCAGCTCAGCTTCCATCTCCGCAACGCTGGGCTGAGCCGCCTTGCCCCCTTCGCCCGGTGCCCGTGACGCGCTTTCGTCGTCCGGCCCTGCAGGCGGTAATTCGTGGTCTAGCTCCAAACCCGTGTCGGAGCCTCCGTTGTGTTTCTTGTAAGCCATATGTCGCTAAAATCTCTCGCCTCTCCTGAAGGGGCGCAGCTTTCAGCTGCGCCGTTGCAAATCCCGTAAATTTGTCGTCCCGAGCCGACTTCAGTCGGCGAGGGATCTGCTGTTTCGAGTCTTTCAGCAAACTGTGAAGCGCTGCTCCAGCTACGTCGACTCGTTCCACGCCTTATCGAACATCCGCGCGATGTACGACACCGCGGTAATCGTATGCTCGTAATCCATGCGTGTCGGCCCAATGACCGCCAGCGATCCCATGACCTCGTCGCCCACGCGTGCCGGCGTTCCAATCAGCACGAAGTTATTTAGATGCGGCATGGCGTCTTCAAGACCCACAACCACGCGCACCGCCTCCTGGCGCGCGTCAAGATACGCCGACAGCAAATCGACCACGCGCTGTTTTTCCTCCAACGTCGTCAGCAACTGGCGCAGACGCTCTTTGTCCTGCTCGGTGATCACCAGGTTGGCCGCGCCCTCCACGTACACCGATTGCGCCGCGTCCTCGGTAGCCAGCGCGCCCTGAGTGTAGAGCTGTTCCACCGACGCCATCAAGCGGTCGTATTCACCGCGCTCCTGCTGCACACGCTTTGCGATCTCTTCGCGTAGCGATTCCATCTCCCAGCCGCGGAAGTTCTGATTGATATACGCCGCAGCCTCTTCCAGATCGGCAATCGCGAGATCGTTACTCAGCCGCAGCACGCGATCGCGCACCAAGCCGTTGCGCATCACCACCACCGCCAGCACTTTCTTGTCGGCCATACGCTGGAAGTAGACATGCTCCAGCGCGTTGCGCTGCCCCGCCGCCGAGGTGACCGTCACTCCCACACCGTGGGATATCAGCGACAGCACGTGCGACGTGCGCTCCATGAACTCCTGCACATCCTGCGTGCCTTGCAGGCTGCCTTGGATCAGGCTCTCGTCGGAGGGCGACAGCCGCGCCTCGCCGGTCAACTGCTTCACATAAAAACGATAGGCTTGCGTCGTCGGCACGCGTCCGGCCGAGGTGTGAGGCTGCTCCAGATAACCGGCGTCGGCCAGGTCGGCCATCACATTGCGGATGGAGGCTGCGCTCAGGCTCTCGGGATTGCTGCGCGACAACGTGCGCGACCCCACAGGCTCGCCCGTCGAGATATACGTCTCGACGATGGCCGTGAGGATTTCGCGTTCGCGCTTGCCGATGCCCGCCGGAGTGCCCATAGAGTGTTGCCCTTAGGACCGTAAGTTGCGCTGCTGCAATTATTTATGAGCGGCATCGAGATACAGTCCTGCACCTTTATTCTAGGGAGCCCAGGGGATGCCTGTCAAGACTGGCACTCCTGACTAACGAGTGCCAAGCCCGGCTGAGTAACGATATTCGGGTAATGCTGGCCTTCAGGCCGGCGTTGTATCAGGGCGCGGCTTCACAGGCTGCTGAAAAGTGAAGGGGCGCACCTTTAGGTGCGCCGTCCCAAGCCCTTTGAATTTGTCATCCCGAGGAGGCCTTTAGGCCGACGAGGGATCTGCTTTTCCGGTTTTTCAGCAGCCTGATCAGCCGTGCCGTCACCGTTCAAAAACACTCACAGCTCAGGTTTGTAACAGGGCAACGGCTTTCAGCCGTGCCGCACAGCGGCCCAAAATATAAGGGGATCAGCCTCTGCTACCGCAAGGCCGATCCCCAGAACTTCTACTCGCGCCATTCGGCACGACTAAAAGTCGTGCCCTGACACAAAGCCTGCGGCTAATCTCTAATCCCTAGCCCCCAATCCCTCTTCCGCAGGCCAATACACCGTCCATCCTAGCTCTCGCGCAACCTGCTCCAAGTCAGGACTCGGATTCACGCAGAACGGCCACTTCGCCATCTCGAGCATTGCCTGATCATGCACTGAATTGCCGAAGACCGCCTCCATTGGTTTGCCGATCACGTCGCGAATCACGACAGCCTTCAACTCGTCGGTCGGAACGCGAATCAGACGATCGCTGGCGCAGCCATCTTCGATGTGAACCGAAGCCGCCAGCACGCGAACGCGCGGGATACCAAAGCGCTCCGCTCCAACTTCCACCACCCAGTCGTTGGTAGACGAGACCGCCCAAAGCTCGCAACCCTGCTCGCCCAGCCGCCGCGTCAACTCCAGCATCTCCGGAAATATGCGATGGCTGACGACTTCGTCAAAGAACTCTTCGGCGGCGTGCTGCAAGAGTTCCTGCGAGATGCCGCGGTTCATGGTGACCATTTCGCCGCACATCTGCTCTTCGCCGACATTTCCCGCTACATATTCCTTGTAGCGTGCGCGCGCCCATTCGCCTACTTCGTGACTGACGAGCCCGCGCTCGATCTCCCAGTAGAAGAAATCGGCACCTGCGTCTCCGCTCCAAAGCGTCCCGTCGCAATCGAAGACCGCAATCGAGGGCTTAAGGGCGAGCACCGATTCTATGAACTGATCAGGACCGGAGAAGATCAAAACAGCTTCTCCGAGGAAATCATCTCCGCGCTCGCCAGGCGCGCGTAATCTTCCGGCGTGTCAATATTGATAGCGAGGCGCGGGTCGTCCACCCGCACATACTGGATGTGCTCCTGACACTGGTGCTCGACATCGCGGGCAGTCGCCGTGACCGGCGCATGTTGGAAGGCCTGGATCATCTCGCGCCCAATCAGGATGGGATGACCGTGCTTCAATTCTTCGCCGCGCTTAACCTCAGGCACCACAGCCCACACATCGGGACCGGCTTCGAAGAAGGCTTCGCGCAGCGCCTTCACCGTCCGTGGCAGCACGGGCGGCCGGTCGATCAGCGCAATGAAGGCGGCGTCGCGTCCGTGATTCAGCACCTCTTGCAGACCCACTTGCAGGGAACTGAACTGTCCGCGCTCGGGCTGGCGGTTGACCGCCAGAAACGCGCCATGCGCATACGCCACCGGAGTGATAGCCGGAGCATTCGTGCCGGCAATAACGATGACGAGGTCGCTGTAGGCCTGGAGCAGGTCGATGTTGGCACCCAGGAAGCAATTCGCGGCGGGCGTTCCTTCGGCCACCGGCGGCCACGGCAGCAGCGCCTTGTCGCGTCCCATGCGGCTGGAAAAACCCGCGGCGAGAATCACTCCGCAAATGCTGGACGATATGGGCATAGCTTGACGATATCAAAGATTGAGCAGTTAGCACTTGGCATTTAGCACCGGGCCCTTAGCTGTTAGCTCTTAGCCTCTGTAACTGAAGTTCGTTGCACCCGCCAGAGCTTTGTAGCAGGACACGATGATGTGCGTTGTATCAGGGCACGGCTTTTTCGCGCCGGGTAGTGGAGTAAGAAGCCCGAAATCCGGAGCGCCGAAGGCGTGGAGTCATGATAGCCCAGCACGTAGCGCAGCGGAGTGCTGGGTTTGTGGCAAAAATACCTAAGTCCCGGGACGCCACAGTTCTTTGCGGATCGAATTGTGACGAATGCGCGGCCCTCTTCTGGCGCAAATCCTCCCCTACCCGCTATGATCAATCTCCCTGCTTAATTTCTCCGAGGAAGGCGTAATGATTCGCATTCGCCGCCAGTTACTGGCGACCCTGGCTGTAGTTCTGTTTAGCGGCTTGCTGATCGCACTGCCGCAAGAAGGCGCGGAAAACTCCCAGACTTCTCAACCTGTCTCGCAGCGTCCGGCGAAGCAGCGTGAAGCCTATCGCAAGGCGATGGAGGGCGCCGACCGAAAAATCGCCGATGAGGTGACGGCCCACTCCGAGCTCATCAAGAACCTTGAATATCTCACCACCCAGATTGGTCCGCGTCTCACCGGCTCGCCGCAGATGCAGGCCGCCAGCGAATGGACGCGCAAGCGCTTCCAGGATTACGGCATCGATGTGCATCTTGAGACCACGCAAATCGATCACGGCTGGACGCGCGGCCTCGAGACCGCCGAGATCGTCAGTCCTGTCCAGAAGCGCATTGGCATTCATGCGTTTGGTTGGAGCAAGGGGACCGACGGCGAGGTCAGCGCGCAGGTGATTGCGCTCGACATCCAGAAGCCTGCTGACTTCGACCAGTTCAAAGGCAAGCTGACGGGCGCCATCGTCATGACGCGCGTACCGGTAGACCTCTCCAAGCTTGACCCAAATCCGGAGAACGCTTACGACGCCGTCATACCTCCGCCGCAGCAAGGCAACCCCGCCGGCAACATGACGTTCGCCCAGCGCCGCGAGCTGCTCCGCCAGGTCACCGCCGAGCATCCCACCTTGATCCTGGTCGACAGCGGCAAGACCGACAGCCTCTTCAACATGACCGGAGGCTATCCCCGCTACGCTCCCACCGCCGTCCCGCTCGCCTTCCTCACCCATGAAGATTATGACTTGCTCTATCGCCTGCTCCAGACCGGGCCGGTCACCATGAAATTCAACTTGCCCGACACCTTCACCGACAAACCTGTCCCCGCGTCCATCACCGTCGCTGAAATCAAGGGCAGTGAGCATCCCGAGGAGCGCGTCATCATCGGCGGACATCTGGATTCGTGGGACCTGGGACAGGGCGCGTTGGACAACGGCACCGGCGCAATGGCCACGCTTGAGGCCGCTCGCGCCCTGAAGGCCCTCGGCTGGAAGCCGAAACGCACCCTCACCTTCATCCTCTTTACCGGCGAAGAAGAAGGCGGTGTCGGAGCTGAAACCTACATCCAGAACCATGCCGCCGAACTGAAGCAGGTCGACGCCGTCCTCATTCACGACACCGGAACCGGCAAGGTCTTCAGCATCGCGTTGGAGAACCTCACCGAGACCGTGCCGCTGATGCAGGAGATCTATCAGCCGCTTCAGAAGGTCTTCGATCTGCAGCCGCTCAGCACGCGCTACTTCGGTGCGTCGGACCACGTGCCTTTCCTCGATCAAGGCGTGCCCGCTTATTTCTGCGTACAGCTCCCCGCGCACTATCGCGAGGTCCACCACAGCCAGACCGACACCTTCGACAAGGTAATCCCCGACCAGATCAACGAAGGCGCGGCCCTGCTGGCTGCCTGGGCATGGAACGCTTCCGAGATGCCGGAGGCGCTGCCGCATCACACTCCACCAGCCGGAGGAACGGAGTGATGTGTCGTCTGCACGCAAGCCCCGTGCGAATGCGGATTGGTTTGCGCTACGTTGCAGCCGCGTCCCGAAAATTTCACGCGTTCCGCTTCGGCACTTGCGAAATGTCAACTTTATTCAAAGTCGTCCGTGAGGCCTCAAATTGAGGTAAATTAGTTCTTGCTCTGTGGTCGCAGTACCGCAGACGCTGAAGCCCCGCGGTGAATAGCGAGCCCGCGGGGCCAAAGTTTTTCTGGGCGTGGCATCGGACTTGTTTCACCACGGAGGACACGGAAGGCACGGAGTCTTCACAGAGATTATTCGTCCGTGTGCTCCGTGCTCTCTGTGGTGAACAGGCGCAAGCAGGCGCCAAGAGGGTATGAAACAGAAATCCATCGCGGGCCTAGAATCGTCCTGAGCCGCGCCGGAGTCAACTTGGCCACTTCACCGCCAACCATCAAATCATTCTTCTTCGACGGCCCCGCAGGACGCCTGGAAGCGCTGCTGGACGCGGGCTCGTCGTCTGCGACGCACGCCGCTCTGGTTTGTCATCCTCACCCGCTGGGCGGCGGGACAATGCACAACAAAGTCGTCTTTCACGTGATGAAGGCGCTGAACTCCTACGGCTTCCCGGTGCTGCGTTTCAACTTCCGCGGCACCGGACTGAGCGCCGGCCAACACGACGAAGGCCGCGGTGAGATCGCCGACGTCGAATCCGCACTCGCCTGGCTGAAGCGCGAGTTCGAGCTGCCCATCATCTTTGCAGGCTTCTCCTTCGGAGCGGCCACCGGACTGCGCGCCGCCTGCCCCCATCCCGATGTGAAGGCTTTGATCTCGATTGGAACGCCGGTGGAAGCCGACGGCCGGATGTACTCGTATTCCTTCCTGCGCCACTGCGCCAAGCCTAAGCTGTTCGTCAGCGGCGACCACGATCAGTACGGCCCGCAGGCCGCGCTGCAAGCCCTGGTCGCGCAGGTCGCACCACCGAAGAAACTGATATTTGTTCCCGGCGATCATTTCTTCCAAGGCCACCTCAGCGAACTGCGCACCGCGGTCGAGAGTTGGCTCAGGGAGTTGTTGGGAGGCTGAAACCGTTCTTTTTTCAATCTGCAATGTTGGCCTGCAAGACTGGCCCGAAAGGCGAATAGCGAATAGCGAAAAGCGTCCCCCGGCATTCTATAATCACCCGTCATGCCTCCATCTCCTGCTGACCCCGCGTCGGACGCCCTCTTCCCCGAGATGCGCGATCGCGTGCGCGTCATGTTCGACCACGCTCTGGTCGAGTGCGGAATCCCGCAAGCCTTCAGCCGCAAGCTGCAATGTCGAGGACGTCATCTGCGGAGCGGTAATGAGGTTTACGACCTGCGCGCCTTCGAACGCATCCTGGTGATCTCGATCGGCAAAGCGGGACACAGTATGGCGGAGGTGTTTGCCAACATCGTCGATACGGGCCTCACAGGAATCATTGCGGCTCCTACCGCGCCGCCCGCGCAGCTCTTCGGCTTCCGATACTTCACTGGCGGTCACCCGCTCCCCAATGACGATTCGCTGCGAGCAGGCGACGCGATCCTGCGGCTGGTGCACGAGCTATCGCCGGAGACGCTGGCTGTCTTCCTCATCAGCGGCGGGGCTTCCGCCATCGCCGAAAAGCCCATCAGAGATGGCATCACGCTGCAAGATGTCGTCGAGACTTACAGAGCGCTGGTGCACTCAGGCGCTCCGATTGCCGAGATCAATGCCATCCGCAAGCATCTGTCGGCGCTGAAAGGCGGACGGCTGGCTAGCGCCGCTGCGCCGGCTCGTCAGTTATCGGTCCTGGTCTCCGATGTCCCCGAAGGTTCGCTCGACGCGCTGGCGTCGGGGCCGACCATGCCCGACACCACTACCGTGAAAGAATGCTACGACCTTGCCCAGCGCTACCAGTTACTCAATCGCTTTCCGCCGCCGGTGCGCTCGCTATTCGATGGCCGGCAGTTGAAAGAGACGCCGAAGGCCGGCGATCCCGCCTTCGCCCACTCCCACTACGCGACCGTGCTGTCGAACGCAACCGCTGTCAACGCCGCGGTTGAGAGCGCCACCCTGGGAGGCTTCGCGGTTGAAGTGGACAACAGTTGCGACGACTGGGACTACCAGAAAGCGGCCGATCATCTTCTGCAGCGGTTGCGCGAGCGGCGCCGCGGAGCATCACGCGCCTGTCTGATCTCCGGCGGTGAGGTCACGGTAAAGGTGGGCGCTGCCTCTGGCCTGGGAGGACGAAATCAACATTTTGCCCTCTACTGCGCGGAGAAGATCGCCGGGGAGAATGTCACCGTGCTGAGCGCAGGTACCGACGGAATTGATGGCAATAGCCCCGCTGCGGGTGCGATTGCCGATGGCTCGACCTTGGACCGAGCCAGGCAACGAGGGTTGGACGCCGCGACCGCCATCGTCCGTTTCGATAGCTTTCCGTTATTTCACGCGATTGGCGATGCCATCATGACCGGACCAACCGGCAACAACGTTCGCGACCTCCGCATTTTGCTGGCCTACTGAGCGCGCTCGCACCCCAAAACACCAAGAGGCACGGTGAGTTGCCCGTGCCTCTTAAGCAGTCGCGCCAAGGAGCGGCAAGGCGCGACCGAGTGCGCGGTTGCGCCACCGCGAACCCACCTCGGATCCATCGCTGCAGAAAACTTAGATACTTCTGGAACTCACGGATCGGCGGATGAATAACTAGCCTAGGAGTCACTCGTCCTGTACACCTAACCTCATCCGCCGATCTCTTTTGCGCCAATGAACAGAGGCTACTTCGGACCGTTCAGCGATTTGTCAACAAACTGTAAACACTCTGTCTAATTTCTGTAAAGACGGTGGCAAGGCAAACGAGCGGTGGAAAGCGCCGGGCTTCAGCCCGGCGAAATCGGACGATCCCAGAAATGGCTTCAGCCGGCGGAGATTCCTATCGCCCCACCAGTCGGTCCGCAACATGCTGCGTCTCGGGAAAGCCAGGCATGCTTCGCGCCATCTGCAGCGCCGCTTCCGCGTCCTCTGAGCGGCCGCTGCGATGCAGCGCGCGCGCCAGCAACAAACATCCCAGTGCGGTAGGTCGAATCTGATTGGCATGAGTGTACAACTGGATCGCGTTGGCGAAGTCTTCGGACTTTTGTGCCAGCACGCCCAATCCGATCAGTGCCTGTTCCGTGTCCGGAGCCAGCCGCAGCGCCTGTTGGAAACTATCGCGGGCGTCGGCCTCGTCGCCCGCATAGTTATAGACATATCCCAGATTGCTATAGGCGCGGGCCAGCACGTCGGTCTCTTCGATCTCGGCGATGCCCGCCTTGTAGGCCGCAATTGCCTCAGGCCAGTGGTGGTTCCGTTCCTCCCAGACGCCAATGTTCAACTCGCTGAGTCCATTGTGCGGCTCAATCAAGGTAGCGCGGCGGAAGTGTACGATGGCCTGGTCCATGTCATGGCGCTCCATCAGAGTCGTCCCCAGATTGTCCTCGGCAACATAGTTGTCGGTCGTGGTCTGGATCGCGTGCGTCCACAAGTTCGCCTCATCGCTCCAATAAGTAAGCTGATGCCGGGTCACGATTGCCAGAACCAGCAGCAGCGCAGCGCTGAAGCCTGTCACCCAAGCTTGGGGAAGATGGCACGCATCGGCCAACTCAGCAACCGCCCAACACAACATCACAAACAGTCCGATGAATGACAGATAGGCGTAGCGATCGGCCATAGCCTGCACTCCAACCTGCACCAGTCCGATCATCGGCACCAGCGTTCCCAATAACCACAACCAGCCCGCCGTCAGATATCGATACTTCCTGCCGGCGATAACCAAGCCGCTGATCGCCAGCAACACTGCCAATGCCGCCAGCAACTGCCACACCGGCGGCGCCGACCGCGAGAACGGATACAAAGGCGACAGCGGCGATGGCCAGAATGCCTTCGCTACGTAACGCGCATAGGAAACAATCGCGTTCTCCAGCCGAAGCGAGAACGGAAATCTGATTAGCGACTGTACCGAGCTGCCGGCCTGTTGCGCTTTCACCGTAATCACGGCGCTGATCGCGCTGATCGCCAATAGGGGAAGCTTTTCCACCACCAGTTGCAAGAAGCTTCGCGCCGGATAAAGCGCTGGCGCTTGCTTGGCATCGGTCTGCCTCCTTAGCGTCATGCGCTGCAGTGGCCAGTAATCCCACAGCAGCAGCAGGAATGGCAGGGTGATCACCTGCGGCTTGGCCATCAGTCCCAACACAAACAGAAACGCCACCAGCAGATACCGCCCCGCGCGCGGCTGTTTTGCGTACCAGCGATAAGCGGCCAGCGCCAGCAGCAGAAACAACATGCTCAGCAGGTTCTTGCGCTCCGCGACCCACGCCACCGTCTCCACGTTTATCGGATGCAGCGCGAACAGCCCAGCCACCATGGCACTTCGTCCTGCCATGCCGGTCGCGCGCTCCAATACCCAGAACAGCAACAGCAGGTTGACGACGTGAAGCAGAAGATTGACCTCGTGCGGCCCTGCCGGATCCGGCCCGAACATCTCGCAGTCGAGCGCGTGCGACAGCCAGGTCAGCGGATGCCAGTTGGCGGCGTAATAAGTCGTGAACGCCCACTCCACCGTGCTCCAACTCAAGCCGCCTTGCACCTGGGGATTCGCCGTCACATACTTGCTGTCGTCAAAGTGGAGGAAGGGATGGTTCCTCACCGGATAGTAGGTTGCCACGGCCGCAACCACCAGCAGGACAAGATAGATCAGGGAGGTTCGCGTTGGTCGCGAAGAAACTTTGCTGGGCGTGGCAGTCGACGCTTTGCTCGCTGTTCTTGTTCTCTTCGCCAACCGCTCTCACCTGCGCGCCCAGGGAAACCTTGACTAAGTTGATTTTTTGAAACCCTGATTTTCGAAGGGGACGGCCTTCAGGCCGTCCGTGAAGGCCACAAAATTTCGGTGGCTTTAGCCGCCGAGGGACCTCGCTATAACTTAATCAGGCTTTCCTGAATGCATTTCATTATATCGAGGCCACCGGTTACTGACCTTGTTATCGACAGCGGCTCATGTCCGAATGTATCGTGTTCTAATACCGGGTTTCGATGTCAAGCAGGGGGACGAGTCTACGGGCTATGCGGGGACCACGAATCACGATCGGTATCTGGCTGCTGCTGGGGGCTCTAACTTGTGTTGGGCTATTTCTGATGGAGGCTTGCGGTGGCGCGGCGAATTCTAACTCCTCGTCCGGTAGCGGCACTTCGACCGAGGAGGCCGCTAGCTATCCTGCTCCTGAAGTCGCGTTGGGCGAGCGGCTATTTCTGGAAACGCGTTTCGCCCAGTTCTTTGCCACTCACATGACCGGCATCAACCAGCCGCTGACAGCGGGAGACCCGGTGGTGGCTGTGGTGCAAACAACCTCGGGCACATTGCCCGGCCCGTTCGCCGGACAGTCGATCAACTGTCGCTCCTGTCACTTTGTCACCGAGTTCGAAGGCAGTGCGGGCAACCGCACCTATTCCGACTTCACCACCCGCAGTCCCCTGCCTCGCGCGATCAACGGCTTCGATCACACCCCGCGCAATGCCGAGCAGATGGTGGGATCGCTCATGCCGCGCTCCGGCCCGGCATTTCTTCATGGCGATGGCGAGTTCGTCGACGCCATCGATCTGGTGCAGAGCACGCTGACGGGACGCAATTTCGGTTGGTCGACCGACCAGCAAAGCCAGGCCATCGCCCAAATTGCCCAAGTCATTCGCCAGGACGACGGCACCAGTGAGTTGGCCGTAGAGCGCTCCGGCGGACTTTCCTACAGCACTTTGTTGCTGGGAACGTCTGCCACCATCTCTCCGCAATTCCTCCTTCCTGCTGCCTATCAGCTCAACGTGCAAACTGCCACTGACCAGCAGGTCGTCGCGGCCGTCGCCAACCTCATCCAGGCCTATATGGCGGCGTTGCAATTCGAACAAACTGCCACTGGTGTGTACTATGGGTCGCCCTACGATGCTTTTCTGATACTGAACCAGTTACCTCGGCAACCCAATCCGGGAGAAGCCATTGCCGCCTATAACCAGCGTCTACTGCAAAGCGTTTTGGCGCTTAAGAGCCCCAAATTCGTGACCAAGCTGAATGGGTCGTTCAAATATCACTCGCAACCGTTTCAGTTTGGTATCAATGAACTGGCGGGTTTGAAGGTCTTCCTCAGCAGCGCACCGGGAGCCACCAACGGCTCGCAGCATGCCGGCAATTGTGCCTCATGCCACGCCGCGCCCAACTTCACCGACTTCGTGTTTCACTGCACCGGCGTCTCGCAGGAAGAATACGATGCGGCCAACGGCACCGGCTCGTTCATGAATCTGGCCGTTCCTTCGCTTGCCCAACGCAACGCCAATTACAACCAATACCTTCCCATGACGCTCAATCATCCTTCCGCCACCGAGGCCTTCCGGCACATCGCCGTGGCGGGACAACCGCAGTTCGCCGATCTTGGCATGTGGAATGTCTATCTGAATCCGGACACGCCCAATCCGCAACCGGCTCTGGCCGGCGTGGTGTGCGCTCCCGGTAACGACTGCTCGGTTGATCAGGGCCTGGCCAGCGCCATTGCTCAGTTCAAGACGCCCAACCTGCGTGACCTTGCCGACTCCAATCCCTACTTCCACAATGGCAGCAAGCTCACCTTGCAGGACGTGGTCAACTTCTACGTCTTCAATTCACAACTGGCGCGTCAGGGAAACCTGCGCAACCCTCCGCCGCAATTTCAGAGCATGTCCATCGACCAAAGTGACGTGAGTAACCTGGTCGCCTTCCTGCAATCTCTCACCGAAGATTACGACGACACCCATCTGCCCGTTCAATAATGCCCTGGGATGTGTCATCCTGAGCGAGGAGCGCAGCGACGAGTCGAAGGACCCCTAATCTGTTCTTGTGTCATCCCGAGCGGAGTGAGTCCCGCCGCGCAGCGACGGAACTCACGCAGTCGAGGGACCTGCTGTTCGGGTTTTCCCCGCAGCCTGTTGAGCATTCCCACTCCCATGTGCAAGCGCCTAGTCGGGAATACAGGGTAAACCTTCTCATTCTGGGAAATTGATGCTTCTGCATTGACACATTTTCTTGGACAAAGACCTATCCCGAGTAGAAGATGGCCGCATGGCCCAAGTGGGAGACAAATTCAATCCCGGAGAGAAAGTTCCTCATTCCGGCATCTACAAGGTGGTTCACTTTCCCGCCCATACGCAAGAGCATGAAGTAATCTGCATATTTGGCGAGTCATTTCCCCCATGTCGGGCCTGCGATCATCCCCGCTTTGTTCTCTTGCGGAGAGCGCAGCACATCGCCTCGGACGAACTTTTCCAGCCAGGGTAGGTCCGGTTCCGTTGTGCCGGGGGCTCCACTCATTCGCCGCCTTTGCGAATAAGTGGGAGATTCAAACGATCACCCTTTCGCTCGCTCCCCAAAGATCGCCGTCCCGATCCTCACGCAGGTCGAACCTTCCTCGATCCCCACTTCAAAGTCATGCGACATTCCCATCGAGAGCACTTCAAGGCTGACGAAC